>Ga0187892_10000718_pt1 | contig 83488 bp, 92 predicted proteins | sample MA1701073metaG_FD_139345 | JGI IMG/M metagenome (GOLD analysis project Ga0187892, IMG submission 139345) | Bio-ooze microbial communities from a basaltic lava cave in the Kipuka Kanohina Cave System on the Island of Hawaii, USA - MA170107-3 metaG ... | reverse complement strand
TGCAGGACCAGGATAGGAAAAGCCGACATCGAGGTACCAAACCGCGGGGTCGATAGGAGCTCTCGCCCGCGACGAGCCTGTTATCCCTGGGGTAATTTTTCTGTCACCTCCGGGCCCCAATAGTGGGCACACGAAGGATCGCTAAGCCCGACTTTCGTCTCTGGATCCCGTGCGTTTGGAGATCCAGTCAATCCAGCTTTTGGCTTTGCCCTCTTCAACGGATTTCTGACCCGTTTGAGCTGAACTTTGGGCCCCTTTGATATCTTTTCAAAGGGGTGCCGCCCCAGCCGAACTGCCCACCTGCACGTGTCTCAGGTCTTCACCTGATAAGCGATACTGCAAACAAAGTCTGGTGTTACAACGGCGCTTCCTAACCTCCCGGAGGAAGTTAAGCATGGCTACCAGATACTCTATGCAATGTCAACTATACCGCAAGCACAAGCTGCAGTAAAACTCCACGGGGTCTTCTCTCCCCGATGGAAGATGATGGACTGTTCGTCCACCTTATGTAGCTTCACCGGGTTGTAGGCGGGGACAGTGGGGCTCTCGTTGTTCCATTCATGCACGTCGGAACTTACCCGACAAGGCATTTGGCTCACTTCTGTTACTTGAAGACCTCATCATTAGAACAATCGAGGCGAGTTTGCATTTGCAAACTTCCCTGTATCGCTACAGGGGTCGGACTATATCTTAATCGTTCAGAACGATTTCTGGCGTATAGTCTCTGGGGATTCTAGAAAATTAATCTCTAGTCTTTCCTGCTGATCATCTGCAGTCATAGCATTTTCAGGTTTTCAAAACTTTTAAGCTTTGAAAACCTAGCTTGACATTCTTCAGACTTTCCAGCATTTAGCCAGATTTTACTAAGGCAATCCAATTGTTTACCTTAAGAGAGTCAGAGTTACTCCCGGCGTTAACTGGCCCTTAGCTCGGTTGAACCCAAGTTTTAGGTACCAGCACCGGCCAGGATTCAGTGACTATACACATCCTTTCGGACTAGCAGTCACCTGTGTTTTTATTAAACAGTCGGAACCCCCTTGTCATTGCAACCTGCTATCCCAACTCCTCGCTAGGATTGCAGGCATCCCTTATACCTAAGGTACAGGACTAATTTGTCGAGTTCCCTCGCCTACGGTATACCCGATACTTCTTGGACTTCTCATCCAGTGCACCTGTGTCGGATCTCGGTACGGACATGGCAAATTACTCCCTACACGATGTTTCACGGTCCCCAAGACTCAGACAAACTCAGCTAACGCCAAGCTATTCCCCTCTCGAATTGGTTCTCGTCATTACGACACTCCCCAATCCTCGAAAAGTTAGATACAACGATGGTTGTACTTGCCTTATCTTGAAGCGATCATATAGGTGCTAACGCTTTTTGCCAGGTACTGGAATGTTAACCAGTTTCCCTTTCGAATAATTCTGTTGAGATTATTCTTAGGACCGACTAACTCCAGGCTGATGACGCATTGCCTGGAAACCCTTGCACTTACGAAGGTAAGGATTCTCACCTTACTATGCTGTTACTACTACCAAGATCTGCAATAGCAATCGGTCCACAGGATCTCACGACCCTGCTTCGACCCAATCACTACGCCAACCTACCATGACTTGCCCTAAGGCAAGTATCCAAAGTATCGGCACTGTGCTTTAGCCCCGTCCATTTTCGAGGCCACCACGCTCGGCAGGTAAGTTGTTACACACTTTTTAAAGGGTAGCTGCTTCTGAGCTTACCTCCCTGCTGTCTTGGCGTAATGACGCTCTTTCGCTTGACACTTAGCACAAATTTGGGGGCCTTAACTTTGGTCTGGGTTAAACCCCTCTCGGTTGCGAACCTTACGTCACGCAAACCCGTCTCCCTGCTTCTACGATGCACATCCCTTCGGAGTTTGAAGAGGTGGTGAGGGATTTCTCCCCCGCTCCACCCTATCAGTGCTCTACAGGAAGTGCTATCTCCACAAAGGACACCCTACGGGATGCTTCGGTTGGAACTAGCGAGCGCCAAGCTAGATTGGTTTTTGACCCCTATCCCCAAGTCAGACAAACAATTTGCACGTTAGAACTGCTTCAGCCCTCCAACGAGCTTTCGCTCGCCTTCAGCTTGCTCAGGGATAGATCGCTTGGCTTCTAGCCTTGCCGCCATGACTCAACGCACTTTCACACGCTTTCCCTCGCGGATGCTGCGGAAATTCGGTTTCCCTTCGCCTTCACCATGTTAAGGTTTAGGCTCGCCATGACGGTAAGCTCCTTGGCCCGTGTTTCTAGACGGAACGGATGACACTGATGACTAGAAACCCAAACCTTCAGCCCTATTGCTAGGACCTCTAGTCTGGAAAAATCATCTTCCATGCCATCCACGTCTGTAACCAGTAGGTTTCATGCACTTTTCACCCCCCTTCCGGGGTACTTTTCAGCTTTCCCTCACGGTACTAGTCCACTATCGGTCTTGAGGAATGTTTAGCCTTAGATGCTACTTTCACCTAATTTCCTTGCCCACTGCCAAGGACAAGTACTCTGGACATGATAAGATCCAATACCGTTTCGCCTACGGGGGTATCACCCTCTATGCCGTAGCGTTCCAGAAAACTTCGGCTGCGTTCTTGGATCGTAATATCATATCCAAACACCACATCTCTGTTATGTTACCACAACAGATTCAGTTTGGGCTGTTTCCTTTTCGCTCGCCGCTACTTGGGATATCTCAATTGATTTCTCTTCCACGTGGTACTAAGATGCTTCAATTCCCACGGTTCGATCACCGCACTTGCGTACGGTGTGTAAATTCTTACAGGATTCCTATTCGGAGATCCCGGGATCATAGGACGCGTGCGCCTACCCCGGGCTTATCGCAGCTTGCCACGTCCTTCATCTCTTCTCAAGCCTAGCAATCCTCCTACTGGCGTCTTTGCACTGGTATGATTAGCCACAATATTACACGACTATGCACGATGATCATTGCGAGTTCCTGGGGGGAACCCGCTACATCCTTCATACATCACTTTCATGATGCATTGCATCCGATGAATTTTTTGTGAAGACTAGTGCATCCATCACACATTTTCTAAGGAGGTGATCCGACCGCAGGTTCCCCTACGGTCACCTTGTTACGACTTTTCCCTCGTCACTGACCTCAAACTCGATAATGCCAATAAGACACTACCTCACTAAAGGCCAACTTCGATGAAACGACGGGCGGTGTGTGCAAGGAGCAGGGACGTATTCACCGCGCGGTAATGACGCGCAGTTACTAGGGATTCCATATTCGTGAGGGCGAGTTGCAGCCCTCAGTCATAACTGAGGTATCGTTTGATGATTGCCTCCCCCTTTCGGGTTCGGAACACATTGTCAATACCATTGCAGCCCGCGTGTGGCCCCAGGGTTTCGGGGCATACTGACCTGCCGTGGCCCCTTCCTTCCTCCACATTAACTGTGGCGGTCCGTCTAATTCGCTCCACTACTCCAGAGAGGAATGGTAGCAACTAGACGCAGGGGTCTCGCTCGTTACCTGACTTAACAGGACATCTCACGGCACGAGCTGGCGACGGCCATGCACCACCTCTCAGCTTGTCTGGTAAAGTCTTCAGCTTGACCTTCATTCTGCTGTCGCCCCGGGTAAGGTTTCTGGCGTTGACTCCAATTGAACCGCAGGCTTCACCCCTTGTGGTGCTCCCCCGCCAATTCCTTTAAGTTTCATACTTGCGTACGTACTTCCCAGGCGGCAGACTTAACGGCTTCCCTGCGGCACTGCATTGGCCACAAGCCAATGCATCACCGAGTCTGCATCGTTTACAGCTGGGACTACCCGGGTATCTAATCCGGTTTGCTCCCCCAGCTTTCATCCCTCACCGTCGAACGTGTTCTGGTACACCGCCTTCGCCACAGGTGGTCATCAATAGATCAAAGGATTTTACCCCTTCCTATCGAGTACCGTGTACCTCTCCCACTCCCTAGCTGTCCAGTATTTTCGGCAGCCTATACGTTAAGCGCATAGATTTAACCGAAAACTTAAACAACCGGCTACGGATGCTTTAGGCCCAATAAACCTCCTGACCACTCGAGGTGCTGGTTTTACCGCGGCGGCTGACACCAGAACTTGCCCACCCCTTATTCACCAGTGGTTCTATGACTGACAAAAGACTCCTTTAGCAGGAGACACTCGGATTAACCTTGTCGTGCTTTCGCACATTGCAAAGGTTTCTCGCCTGCTGCGCCCCATAGGGCCTGGGTCCGTGTCTCAGTACCCATCTCCGGGCCCCTCCTCTCAGAGCCCGTACCTGTTATAGCCTTGGTGGGCCATTACCTCACCAACTAGCTGATAGGCCGCAGTCCCATCCTACGGCGATAAATCATTTCAACTACGAACCATTCCAGGTACCGTAATCTATCGGGTATTATTCTCAGTTTCCCGAGGTTATCCCCGTCCATAGGTTAGGTTAACTACGTGTTACTGAGCAGTCCGCCTTGTATTGCTACAACGACTCGCATGGCTTAGTACCAATCCGATAGCAGTCAGGTCCCGCAGGATCAACGGGATTCATTATTTGGTTTATTCATATTTGGAATTGGACGGAATGCACTAATCTTCACATAATCAGATTAGATCGTTTTGATCAAATCCTCATTTTGTATGCGTAACTGGAGGCCTGTAAATCACAAACTGGTATGATACCATACTTCATCACAAGCGCCGCCAAAGCGTTACGTATGCAAAAGAGAAACAATATGAAATAGCATATAAACCATGCATAATTTTTTGCATGTTATACGATTTTTTTCGATCAAAAATATATGACGTAATATAAAGTAGCAGATACACTTGCACAATTCTGAAAAAATTTACAAAAAAAAGACCCTGCACTCTGCAAAGCTTTTTGAAAAATCAAAAAAACAACACGTAAACGGTGTGAACCACAACATCAGGTTTTTTGAGCCGTATCCATTTGTGACAAAGTCTGCAAAGGGAAAATTCCTCATCGATGTTGACGCAAACAAGTACGTCGACTTTTGGATGGGTCACTGGAGTCTGATTTTAGGCCATGTGCCAAAGCAGGTCTTTGGTAAAGTAAGAGAACAGTTGCGAAACGGCTGGATGTATGGAGTAGTAAATAAAAACACAATGGAACTTTCAGATCTAATTTCGAAAGCCGTTCCGGTTGCGCAAAAAATCCGTTATTCCACATCTGGAACAGAAGCTGACATGTATGCAATTCGACTCGCTCGTTCTGCAACTGGCAGAAAAACTATTGCAAAAATAGATGGGGGTTGGCACGGCTACACAAGTGATCTGCTAAAGACTGTCAATTGGCCGTTTGATCAATCAGAAAGCAGCGGCCTCACAGATGAGAGGCACATAGTATCACTACCATACAATGATTTAGAAAAATCAATTACGATTCTAAGATCAGTAAAAAAAGATCTTGCCGGAGTAATTGTCGAGCCAGTCCTAGGTGGCGGAGGATGCATTCCTGCAACAAAAGAATACTTGCGCGGCTTGCAAGAATTTGTACAAAAGGAAAACGCACTATTCATTTTAGATGAGATAGTAACCGGCTTTAGGTTCAGGTATGGCTGCCTATACAGCACGCTGAATCTTGATCCAGATATCGTTACGTTGGGAAAAATTGCTGGTGGCGGATTCCCAATAGGAGTAATTTGTGGTAAAGACGAGATAATGAAGTTCGCAAATACTAAACTATATCCAAAAACAAAACGCGCGTACATCGGCGGTGGGACATTTTCTGCAAATCCCATGACGATGACTGCAGGTGCTGCCACCCTGAGTACCCTAAAGAACAACAACAAGATTTACTCAAAGATTGAAAGACTTGGAGAAAGGACAAGAAAAAGTCTTGACAAAGTTTTTGATGGCAAAGTAATAACAACTGGCAAGGGTTCATTGTTTATGACTCATTTTGTTAATGACAATGTTATGCAAATACAAGATTCGACAGATGTCTCAAAATGTGACACCGAATTATTGCACAGATATCATTTTGAGATGATTGCAAAAGATGGAATATTTTTTCTGCCAGGAAAGCTGGGTGCATTTTCTAGTGCCCATTCCGATGCAGATGTAAAATCACTAATTGATGCATCAGAAAGATTTGCCCATAGAATCAACAGATAAAGAAAAATAAAACGCAAAACAGGTAGTGTTATGTTAATTGCTGATCTTGACTCAACGCAGCCAATAACTGGTTCTGAGGGAACGCTAATCAAACAAATTTTTCACCCGCACAATACAATGCTTGGAATCAGGTATAGCATAATACAGTGTAGAATCGAGCCAGGCAAGAGCTCCAAGCCGCACAAACTAAAGTCATCCGAAGTTTATTTTGTCACAAGCGGTGAGGGAGTCTTGTACATAGATGATGAGTCTTGCCAAGTTAAAAAAAATCAGGCAGCCTATGTACCGCCTCACTCAAGGCAGTTTATTGAAAACATCGGGAAGGCGCCACTAGAGTTTTTGTGCATAGTAGATCCGGCGTGGCGGCAAGAAGACGAAATAGTAGAGTAGGTATTGTTTTGATAATACAGCACCTGACTTAAATAATAAAAATAGTCTGCAAGATTATGAACGAGTTAGACGTATTTCTTTTCAAATCAATACTGCAGGCAATAAAAAACCAGATAAATATTGAAAAAATTAGAGGTATTGAGCAAAAATTACAACAGGAACGCGGTTTGAAATTTTCCGACCTGTTTAACAAATTCGATGAGGTAAAAAACTCGCTATTTGAATTCGAGTCAGAATTAAAAAAGATCGAAGACGAGATACTAAGAGATTTCCTTACCGTAGAGGCAATAGATGGAACATCAGAAAAATGGCTGGTGATTAAAAACAGATACCTAACTGAACTTATCCTAAAGACGTTTGCAGATGAGGACAAAAAAACAATTTTGGATCTTACGAGGGATAATGCAGAAACAATTCCAAAAATTTTGGTTTTGTGTGATTTGCCAAACACTTCTGGCTATAGAAAAATGAATCACCTAATTGAGGACGGTTTCGTAACGCCGGTTGGCTTAGCTGAGACATTTGAAGGAAAACGTGCCATACTTTACAGATCCATCATACAAAAAATTCAGATCATAATAAACAAAAATGACATCATTACCAAAATTCTAATTCCAAATGATGTTGTCAGCTCAAGCCAGATAGTAAGGACAATAACAGAGATAATTCAGGGCAAGGCAAATCCTTCTTTTGCAAATTAAGCAGATTTTTAACATAGTTTGCCTAATAATGGACTATTGAACACATCCCAGGCCTATGAGGTTTTGCATCTAAGACATAACTCATCATTTAATGAAATTAAATACGCGTATAGAAAATTGGCATTAGAGCTGCATCCAGACAAAAATATTGTTGAAAAAGATGGATCAAAATTCAAACTTGTAACTGAGGCATATCACGTGCTAAAAAACGACAATAAAGTCACTAATGCAAAATTCAGAGAACCCACACCAGACAAAAAATACGCAAATACAAAAAAAGAAAAAACGTTTTCGCGCACAAGCTGGGGCGCCAGACCGGATGATGGACCCCCGCAAGAAGACTGGACACGATACACAAAGCAAACAGAACAATCAGATCCTTTCTTTTGGAAAAGTTATGTTGCTGAATTTTGGAAAAACTATGAGGCAAAAAACAATCAAACTAAAAACCCATATGATTTTGAGGTTACTCAGCAAGTAAAAAAAGAACCAGATCTGTCTGTAGACGTAGACCATAGTCGCTGCATTGGTTGTTGCAGTTGCGAGACCATAGCCCCACAAGTTTTTTCAGTTGACAAGATCACAAAGATGAACCCTAAATCAAATGTAATAAACCGCAAAGGTGCAAAAATGGAAAAAATAATGGATGCTGCCCAGACCTGTCCAACTAAGGCAATCAGTATAGAGGAAAAAGATACTGGCAGACGCCTGTATCCCTACTAGCCTTTTAGTTTCTCCAATATTTGATCAAATTCAGAGTCAGACATCTTTGGCCTGTTTTTGAACATGCCATGTACTGGACCAGCAGAATCGCCAATACTTCGAGGTATCAAATGAATGTGAACGTGCGGAATTTCTTGACCCGCCTCCTTTCCATTATGAATAGCAATAAGTGAAGAACCCGTCAACCTGTCTACTTTTTTTGCAACTTTGTGCACTGTATCAAAGACATCCTTGTTGTCGTCAGATTGCATATCCTGAACTTTTTCATAGTGTTTTTTTGGAATTACAAGTACGTGTCCTGCGGCTACTGGGAAGGCATCTAAGAATGCAAGTGAGTTTTTTGTCTCCATAATTATTCTGGCTTTAATTTCGCCTCTTACTATCTTGCAAAAAATACAGTCCATGATAATGCATCACGAGTGTCTTTGATATATTTTACATTTTTCATTTAATTAATTTTGAAAAACAACTCGAAATACATTAAAAAGGATAGTGAGTAAGGCAAAAGAGTTGGCAATAAAAAACATAACAGTTCTTGGATCAGGCGTTATGGGCCATGGCATTGCACAGGTAAGTGCAATGTCTGGGTACAACGTGGTTCTCAGAGACGTTGACCAGCAATTTCTAGACAAAGCGATGGAAAAAATAAAGTGGAGTCTTGAAAAACTAGTTTCAAAAGAAAAGATTACACAGGCAGAATCTGACTCAATACTTGGTCGGATCAAAACCAAAGTGGAACTCAAAGACGCAGTCCAATCTGCAGATTTAATAATTGAGGCCGTGCCCGAGATCATGGAACTAAAAAAGAAAGTTTATGCGGAATTAGATTCTGTTGCTGATAAAAAAATCATTTTTGCATCAAATACTAGCACTCTTCCAATTACAGAGATTGCTAATACTACTAGCAGGCCTCAAAGATTCATTGGAATTCATTTTTTCAATCCACCACAATTAATGAAATTAGTTGAAGTCATTCCTGGACAAAAAACATCGCAGGACGTACTTGATCTGATAGTAGAATTCGTAAGATCGGTAAAAAAAGAACCCGTAATCTGCAAAAAAGACGTACCTGGATTTATTGTAAATCGACTTTTCATACCACTAGTTCACGAAGCTTGCTGGTTAAAACAAAGACAAAACCTCAAACTAGAGGAAATTGATTCTGCAGTAAAATTTAGAATGGGGTTTCCGATGGGAATTTTTGAGCTTGCAGACTTTACTGGCATGGATGTAATCCACAAGGCCACAACAGAACTGCAGATACGTGATAAAAAGGTCATATTCCCGCACCCATACATAGAGAAGATTTTCAATGAAAAAAAACTTGGGCAAAAGTCAGGCGAGGGTTTTTACAAGTATTCTGATGACAAGTACGAACGAATACATCTTGATGAAGAGCTGGCAAAGAAATGTAACCCAATCCAGCTTGTTGCAAACATTTTGAACAATGCCGCTTGGCTTGTGACAAACAAAGCAAGTGATGTGGCTGAAATTGAAAAGGCGGCGCAGCTCGGTCTTGGTCTCAAAAAGCCAATTTTTGAGACGGCAAAAGAATTCGGCATTAAAAACATTGTAAATGAGCTAAACGACTTGGCCAAAAAGTATGGCACATTTTATGAGCCAGATCCGTTAATTGTATCTATGCAGTAATCTGGCTCAGAATGTATGCTACTGCTTCTTTTGGTGTAGAGACGCCGACAATTTTGACATTTTCTCTATGATCAAGAAACTTGTCTGTGTATTGTGTGGCAATGCCACCAGAGTTTTTTAGTGCAACGATTGGTTTTTTGTGCATGTATGCTGCACATACCTCAGATAAAGTTCCAGAGCCTCCCCCCACAACTATCACTCCATCCGCTGACAGAGCAGTCAAAAAATCCCTCGCCAGCCCTAGGCCGCTTGGTATAACGATATCACAAAATTCATTTGCAAATGACGGATCGCTTTGAGGTATTATTCCAACTGCAAGCCCTCCGGCATCATGCGCCCCATGGCATGCTCCTCTCATCACTCCCCCCAAACCCCCAGTTACTAAAACAGAATCAGATTTTGCGATCTCTTGGCCTACCTCATATGCGATTTTTTCTAGTTCTGGAGTACAGCCGTTTTCGTTGTTGCCAATAACAAGAATTTGCCTTCTTTTTGACATTTGATATCTATGTCTTTTTCGCACAGATATTTCTTAGCATCTGTAAAAATCGGTTCAGTTTTTTGAACGTAAAGGATATAACATTAGAACCGTAACCCATATCCATGTCAAAGCGAACAATGCCAGTTTGCCTAACAGCAGAGCAATACGAAAAAATACAAAAAATTGCAAAAAAACACGGATTGCTCAATGCAAGCCAAACAATCGAAAAAGTCCTAATGGACTAGACACAAACCTTTCAAACTTTTTGTTTTCATTAACGTTTTTTAAAAGAGGGAATTAACCATAGTCAATGGGACTTTTTAGCAAAAAGCCTGCAAATTGCACGGTTTGTGAGAAGGAGACTACACACAAGCACAAGCCAAAAAAGGAATGGAATCTGCAATACCCACTATGCACGGAGTGTTACATGAAAACACTTGAGCAGTATTATAGCGGCTCATTTAAGCAAAAATGTGTGAGCTGTGGAACTGAGAAAAAGCTCACCGATCTTTGGGAACCAAGATGGCAGTGGGAGATGGAGGGACTGCTTTGCAAATCATGTTTTGATGATAAAGAAATTGACTTTAACCAAAAAAAAGAGTACTGCAGTGTTTGTGGTGCCAAATTAAGCTTTTTCAGATACAACCCAAAGGGAAGCTGGAATGTACAAGGCCAGCTTTGCAGAAAATGTTGGGATGATCAAAGAGAGCAACGCAGATGAAGCTATTCAAAAGGATCAAGTGTGAGGAATGTGGCCGGGGTTTCTCCTCAGAGGAAAACTTGATGCAGCACCAACAAATAATGCACGGAAAGGATCTGCCCTATGATTGCAAGGTCTGCAACCAAAACTTTTCAAACATGCAGGATATGAGAACACATCTGCAGCGACACCACAGCTACAAAACCTAGATTGATGAGAGCGTCTTAACTATTGGTGGTCGAACCTTGTTAAAAACTCTAAAACCGCAAATACATTTTATTTCTGGCAGTCTGCTTAGTTCTGTGTTAGTTACAGTTGTTCCACATCTAAGACATTTGTAGATGACATCAAATTTTTCAGCTACTGGCTCAGACGGTGTCGCTGGAGTTTCTAATGGTTCTTCAGACATTGATTGTAACACTTTGCTTCTATAATTTAAGGCTATTTCAGAGACAGCTCAATATAGACATCGTCTGGAATTTTAAGACGCATCAGTTGCCTTATTGCCTTGTCGTCTGCGCTCAGATCAATTATTCTTCTATGCATTCTCATTTCCCATTTTTCGTACGTTTCGGTGCCACTCCCACAGGGTGATTTTCGAGTTACGACGTTGAGCCTTTTTACAGGAAGTGGTGTTGGTCCCTTTACTTTAACACCAGTTTTTTGCCCAATGCCTAAAATTTCTGTGCAGACACCGTCTAGTTTTGGAAGACTTGTGCTTGTTAGTTTGATGCGAGCAGATTGGGTCATCTAAAAATCTACTCAGGGTTTGTGCTCTTCGGTGATATCTTTGACGATACCTGCCGCAATTGTTGCGCCCATATCTCGTAGTGCAAATCTTCCCATTTCTGGAAAGTCTTTGAACGTTTCAATACATGTTGGTCTCACAGGTCTGATTTTTACAATTGCTGAATCGCCAACTTTGAGGAATTTTGGATTTTGTTCATCAACTGCACCTGTTGCTGGGTTTATCTTTGCCTCAAATTCTGTGATTGTAGCAGCAACTTGTGCTGTGTGTGCATGCATAACTGGGGTGTAACCAGGTGCAATTGCAGTTGGATGGTGAATCACAATAATTTGCGCTCTGAATTCTTTTGCAACCTTTGGAGGACTGTCTGGGTGTCCGAGCACATCTCCTCTTTTGACATCCTTCTTTTCTATACCTCTTAGGTTGAATCCAATGTTATCACCTGCTTCTGCAGATTCCATTTGTGTGTGGTGGGTTTCGATTGATTTGACTTCACCTATTGCTCCAGAAGGCATGATGACAATTTTGTCATTTGCTTTGAATTTGCCTGTCTCCACTCTTCCTACTGGCACGGTTCCGACGCCAGTGATTGAATATACATCTTGAATTGGTAATCTTAATGGCTTGCCAATTGGTTTTTCCGGTACTGTAAAGTCATCAAATGCCAGCAGTAATGTCTTGCCAGTCCACCACGACATGTTCTCTGATTTTTTGACTAGGTTATCGCCCTTCCATCCAGAAACTGGAATAATTGGTACGTTCTCTAGTTTGTAACCTACTGACTTGATTAGTTTTTCAGCTTTTTCTTTTGCTGCCTTGAAGGCTGCCTCAGAATAATTGCTATCATCCATTTTGTTGATTGCAACAATTAGCTGGCTCACACCAAGTGTTTTGAGTAAGAATGCGTGCTCTCTTGCTTGTCCTCCAGGAGCAATTGCTGTGTCTGTTTCACCTTCTTTTGCGGAAAGAACCAGAACTGCAGCATCTGCTTCTGATGCGCCAGTAATCATGTTTTTGATAAAGTCCCTGTGACCTGGTGCATCAATTAGTGTGAAAAAGTATTTTGGCGTCTCAAATTTTTGAAAAGCCAGGTCAATTGTAATACCCCTTTCTCTTTCATCTTTAATGTTATCCATAACCCACGCGTACTTGAATGTGTCACCCTTTCCGGTCTTTTCCGATTCGGCTGCATGAGCGGCAATAGTTCGTTCATCTACAAGGCCCATATCCATTAAGAAATGACCCATTGTAGTGGATTTACCGTTATCAATGTGACCTGTTACAATCAAGTTCAGGTGTGGTTTAGTTGCCATAGGACTTTCGTTATGAGAGGGGTTTATTAGAGTTACGATTTTTTCAAGACTTTTTGCCATTTTTTGGATTTTTTTGATCAGATAATTGGTTTTAGGTTTTGCATATCCACAGAATCTAAAAAACCGAGTTTTTGGAGATCTGGGTAAAGATACGAAGTTTGCTAAACTACAAGCTGCTTACAAATCTCAATCAAAGAAATTAAATCAAAGTAGACAGCCAAAGGATTCATGAAAGTTACTGTTTCTGCGATCAAAGCTGACGTTGGTGGAATCGGTGGCCATACAAGACCAAGTGATGGGTTACTTGATGCCGTAAGGCGAACAGTCAAGAATGCAGGCAGTTTATTGCTTGATTATTACGTTGGGTATGCAGGTGATGATGTCCATATCGTTATGTCACACACAAAAGGAGTCGATAGCCCTGAGATCCACGGACTTGCCTGGAAGGCGTTTGAGGAGGGAACCAAGGTTGCCAAGTCCGAAGGGCTTTACGGTGCTGGTCAGGACCTGTTAAAGGATTCTTTTTCTGGAAATGTAAAGGGAATGGGGCCAGGAGTTGCAGAACTAGAGTTTGAGGAAAGACCAAATGAGGCATTTACAGTTCTGGCTGCGGACAAAACAGAGCCAGGCGCTTTCAATTATCCTTTTTACAGATTGTTTGTCGATGCACTAAGTAACACAGGATTAATAGTAAACAAATCACTTGCCGCTGGAGTCAAGTTCAACATAATGGATGTAGAAAAAGGAGAGATTGCAGAACTGGTATTATGGGAAGACAAACCAATTTTGGAGGCTGCCCTGATGTACCCTGGCAGATATGTAGTCTCATCAGTGTACACAAAGTCCGGAGAGCCAATTGTAGCATCCTCAACTGACAGGTTGCACAACATTGCAGGAACATACGTAGGAAAAGACGACCCCATAGCGGTAGTTCGAACTCAAAAGAATTTTCCAGCAACAGAAGAGCTCGGTAGTGTCTTTAACAACCCGCATTATGTTGCTGGAAATACTCGCGGCAGCCACCACATGCCATTAATGCCAGTTAAGATCAACACTGCTGCAACAATTGACTTTTGCATTCCACTAATTGAGGCATTAGTGTTTTCCATGCATGATGGTAAATTTACAGGGCCGTTTGATGGATTCTCAACACCAGACTGGGACTATGTAAGACAGATTGCAACGCAGAAAGCCCTTGCGATGCGAAGTCAGGGATTCATACATCCTGCAACCCTTGTGCCTGCAGAGCTTGAATATGCAGAAGGGTACAAGGCAGTAATTGAGGGTTTGAACAAAAAGATGAAACCGCTTGAGAAAAAAAATATTCAGGGCGGCAAAAAGTACGAAGATCCTGACTAAATTAGTCCAACATAAACAACAATAGAGTTAAGTGTAAGAAATGAGGATTTAATATATGAAATTCGATTTCATTGAATACCTACGATCGGTTATCTTTGGGATTGGCATAGTTTCAGTTTCTCATATCTTTTTAACAATATTTGGACAGACAATACCAAATGCCGTGGTTGGGTTTTTCCGAGAAATTGGAGGAGTACTAATACTTGCCATAGTCTTTGCGTTTGCATTTACTTGGTTTCTTAGAGCAAGACCCCGTCACAAGCCGAAAAAATACTCAGTTGTTGTATTTGATGTCTTTGGGCAACAGACAGACATAGAAGGTTTGCGCACAGATTTTAGAAACCACGATGTGGCGTGGAGTTTTATGAAGCAATACAAAAACGATTATCCGTCACATAATTTTGCCATGATCGATGACAATCCAAAATCTGCCAAGAAAACAATTTTCAGATACATCTAGCATTATCACAAATCCTAAATATTAAACAAAGTCACTCCAAGCAAGTTGCCACTTGATGTTATTCAGGAAAAAAACCTATCAGAGATCATCGACTATGCCTTAGAGTATCCAAGTATGGTGCTTTCTGCCACAAAAAGCAGTCATATTATGCCCTCATCACTTACAGATTTTGCTTATGGTCTGTATGTTGGATACATTTCTGGGATGTTTTTTGATAAATTCCTTGTAGAAAACAAAAGATTCCTCAATGAGGACGAACTAGTCGATTTTTACTCAAAGCTGACAAGCAGAAATTCTGAAATCACGCTAAAAATCAAAGCTCACTTCAAGATAAAGTAGCAGTCCATTCGACTCACTTTTATTTTAGACCTAGTACAAAATCCCAGTGTGAAGTTTTCTTTAATCTCAGAGACGTTTGAAAAAATGGAGGCTACTACAAAACGACTGGAACTCACACAACACCTTGTGGATTTGTTCAAGCAAACACCGCCAGAAATTATTGCAAAGGTAGTCTATCTCATTCAGGGAAAAATAAGACCAGACTTTGAAGGAGTAGAGCTTGGTGTTGCAGAAAAACTTGCAATCAGGGCAATATCAAAATCTACTGGCATTCCAATTAAGAAAATAACCGAAGTTTATGCAGAAGATGGAGATTTGGGTCACACTACAGCTAAAATGATAGGGCAAAAAACCCAGACTACATTTTTGACTCAGGATATTACCGTGGAACGAGTCTATGAAACACTGTACAAAATTGCCAAACTTGAAGGGGTTCACTCCCAAGACATGAAAATGAAATACATCTCCAGTCTGCTAAATGACGCAACACCGCAAGAAGCGAAATTTATCCTCAAGATATCGATGGGAATTTTGCGCCTTGGAATTGCAGACAATACAGTGATGGATGCTTTGGCGATTGCATATACTGGATCCAAAGAAAACAGGGAAAAACTTGAAGCTGCATACAATGTATCATCAGATCTTGGCAAGGTTGCCGAGTCGGTTGCAAACAACAACCTTGTCGGATTAGAAAATTTTGAAGTGACCCTGTTTAGTCCCATCCGACCAATGCTTGCAGAACGCGTAAAAAGCGAACAAGAAGCAATTGAAAAGCTTGGAGACAAGTTTGTAGCTGAATACAAGCTGGATGGAGAAAGAGTCCAGATTCACATGAATAATGAGAAGGTAGTTTTGTTTTCACGAAGACTTGAAAACATTACAAATCATTATCCCGACATTGTAGAAAAAATTCCAAAGGCATTAAAAACTACAGAGGTAATTTTGGAAGCCGAGGCGGTAGCCATTAACGATAATACTGGTGAATTTTTGCCTTTTCAGGAGTTAATGCATAGAAGAAGAAAATACGACATTGCAAAAACCGTAGAACAGTATCCGATTACTGTCAACTTGTTTGATTTAATGTACCTCAATGGAAGAGATCTACTAAACTCCGCATATGGGGACAGAAGGAAAAGACTCGAAGAGATCACGACAGAAAACGACTTTGTCAGATTAGTACCAAGAACCATCGTTAGGTCTGAAACTGAGATCGAAGATTTTCTTGAAAATGCAATAAATGCTGGATGTGAAGGACTAATGCTCAAAGTTCTTGACGCCCCTTATAGGGCCGGCGCGCGCGGCAGTAATTGGCTGAAGCTAAAGCGCGAGTATAGAAACGAGCTTGGCGACAGCCTAGACCTAGTTGTAATTGGGGCGTTTTTTGGCAGGGGAAGACGCACCGGCAAATACGGCACTCTTCTGCTCGCGACATACAATCAAGAAAACGACACCTTTGAGAGCATCTGCAAAGTGGGTACAGGTTTTACAGATGAGAACCTTGATCAGTTTTACCAAATTCTATCCGACAAAGTTACTTTGAAGAAAAATCCTAGAATTGATAGTGGGATGGAAGCTGATGTGTGGTTTGAACCAGAATTAGTAGTTGAGATAGTTGCTTCCGAAATAACACTAAGCCCAGTTCACAGGACTGCAAAGGATGTGATTCGAAAAGGGAGTGGTCTTGCCCTGAGGTTTCCAAAATTTACAGGCAAGATAAGAACTGAAAAGGCACCTGAGGATGCATCGACTGACCAAGAAGTAATCACACTCTACAGAGACCAGAAAAAAATAACACAGGGCGTTTCCTAAAGCAGAGTCTGCAAGATTAATTAATACCATGCAAAGTTATACAAAAGGATGTATAGCGGAGAGCTAGAGGTTCAAGCAAAACGAAAAGCAATCGCAGTTTTACAAGATGAGATAAACAGAATCCTCAACGCAGCAAGAGAACTTGCAACATTACCGGCTTTAGTGATGAAAAAAGACAAGGCTGGAATCAAAGCAGTAAATGAGCAAATCTCAAGCATAGAAGAAGAAGTAGAAAATCTTAGAAGAAAAATCACGCGTGAAGTTGCTGATGTAGGCGGCCTGATCATGAACAGGGAGAATCTGTTGAACACTGCATACACAATGGATGAGATTGCAGGATATATCACAGGAATCGCGTTCAAGCTTTCACAAATCAAGCCATCAACCCTAAAGAGCGCAAAGATGGATGCCGATATCTCTGCACTAATTGATTTGGTAGTAGACGAAGTCTATAAGCTAAATGAGATAGTCCGTGGACTCAATACAAACACTGCGAATGCAATCGAGCTTGCCCAAGAAACCCAAAAAATTGAACGTGAAATCGATATAAAATATCGCATGACAGTAATCAAGGCGTTAGACGAAATTAGCAATACAAAAGAACTAATTCTAGTCAAAGATGTCATACAGGGAATTGAAGAGATGGCAGACAAATGCCAGCAAGTTTCTGACTCGTTCATACTCCTTGCTCTAAGCCTTTAACTCAATTTTTCATATTTTTAGCCAAAGCAAATAATTTTTAGTGATATCCCAATGATAGTACTATGCAAGGAGAACTTGTAGAAAACAGAATTATAGTGTGGAGCACAAAGGATGCAAAGAGTCTTTTTTCTGATTTTTACTATGGTAAGCCAATTGGAATCCCAAAACCGAAACCAGAAGAGATCAATGTTCCATTGATTTTGGATTTAATTGAAGGATACTACCTGCAGGAAAAAGAAGAAATCACAATTTTCAAATCAAAAAAGAAAATAACTAAACAGCAATTACTCCAAATCTGTAAAAATGAGTATCACAACTTTGATAAAAAATACCTAGTTTACAAAGACTTTAGAGAAAAAAAATACATTGTAAATCCCGGCATAAAGTTTGGATGTGATTTTGCAGTCTATCAGAGAGGCCCAGGAGTGGATCATGCACCATACCTAGTTCAAGTATACAACAAAAGCGACACACTCTCATCAACTGGGGTGGTGCTTGCAGGAAGGCTTGCAACTAGTGTCAAGAAAAACTTTATCCTTGCAATACCACATGGTCAGAAAGTAAATTATTTGGCACTCGATTGGTGGAAAGCCTAAATTTTCTTTACATGCTCTGCAATCTTGTTGTAAATTGCATACATGTCTTTTGTTATCTTAAAATCGTAGGCATTTTCCCACTTGTTGTAGATTCTAATTTCCTTAGTTGCAGGATCAACAAAAATTGTTGCATCCCTGACAGACTGCTTTGCTATGAGCTCGTTTAGTTCAGTATCTTTGTTTAGCTCCTCAGCTAAGAGCCCGCCATTCCAACTAACTGACTTGACTTTTTTTGCACCAAAATGTCCTTCTGTTTTTAAAATGGTTTTTGCGACATATTTTTCTGGTCTAGTTGCGTCCAGCCTAACAATATAGTGTGCCTGAAATTTGTCTTCTGCCCCCCAATGAGAAATTGTTGGATCTTGCATTTTTTACCCCTTTTGAATTATCTGGATTACGTCAATGTTTGAATTCTTTAGCTCTACACAGCCCCTGTTTGTGATCATTCTTGTGGTTTGAGAGAAATTTCTCCCATAGTAGTCTTTGGCTTTTTCAACTGGGTCTGTTCCAAGCTCCTTTGGTGTGGCATCCAAGCCGATTTCTTTTAGCATTTGTGATACTTTTTCAGGCCACGTCTCATAAACAAAAGTATCAGACTCGGTATCATGCATGTTTTTTGTTGGTTTTACACCCACAAATAAAGTTTTGATAATGATTGATCCAATTAAATATTACAAAACTATTGTCAATTCCATGTTGAAGTTTCAGAATAAGGTTATCTTAGTTACAGGAAGTGGTACTGGAATTGGTCAAACGATTGCCAAACTCTTTGCAGAAAACGGTGCAAGTGTAATCATTTTGGGAAGACGGAAGGAGCCACTAGAGGAAACAAAGAAGATTCTCGATGAAATAATCAACAAGGTCAAAAGCAATGCCAAAGTATGGCTGTTTTCTGGAGTCGATGTAAGCGACGAAGAAGGCGTATCACAAATGTTTGAGAATCTCAAACAATCAAACGTCAATGTCGACATTGTGGTAAACAATGCAGGTGTTTCAGGTCCCGTTACCTGTTTTGCAAACGCTCCGATAAGTGATTTTAAAGATACAGTTGCAATTCACCTTACTGGTACTTTTTGGACATCCGTTCAAGCACTAAAAGTAATGAAAGCTGGTGCAAAGATCATAACAATTTCCACATTCTTTACCGAAGAACGACCGTACGAACAAAGACCATATCGATTCCGAAGTCCATATACTGCATCACAGGGAGCCAAAAACAGACTTGCAGAAGCAATGTCCTGGGAGCTAACCGAAAAAGGAATCATATCCATTGCTACAAACCCAGGCCCAGTTCACTCTGACAGAATATACAAAACTGTTTACCCAAAAGCAGCGGCGGAGTTTTTACGAGTAAGTGGTTTTGAAGACCTAGCACCATCCGAAGTAGAAGCTGCAAACAAGGAGATTATTGGTCTACTTGGAGAAAGTGAGCAAACCGTAAAAGATGGGATTGCCAAGGCTGCAAACATTATTGCAAAAATGAAAAATTCCGATGTAGAAAAAACCGCCCAGACGTTAAGCAGGCTCTTAACAAAAATACAGGAGATTGCCGAAAAAGTTCAGAAAAACACCTCATTTATGATTGCAGATAGGCAGTTCCTCTCCCAGCAGCAGGTTGCTCAAACCGTCATGATGCTTTCAGATGACGACATTTCAAAAATACTAAATGGCAAAGTTATTCCAGGTGACCGGGTATTTTACCCAGTAAAGCCACACATAATTACTTCGACGCCAAGTGTTCAAGAGTTTAACTTTTCATCACAAGTTGTTGTTCTGGCAATAGATGCGACGGATAAGGCAGACATAGACAGAGCTGAGTTTCTTGCTCAGCACGTAGAAAAAAACGGTGGCAAAGCTGTCTGCCTCATTTCAGAGAAAACCCCAAAAGAATTCAAAGACATCTTAATCTCAAAATTCCATGCCCACACAGTAGACCTTGGAAGCCCTGATGAGGTGAAAAGATGGCTGGAAGCGACAAAAAACCTCGGCAAACTCACCACTCTTGTTTATTTGACAGGCAAAGTGCCAACCAATCTGAAAATTATCGAGCTTACAAGAAAGGGTTGGGATGACCTTGTCGATAAATTCATCAATACGCCGGCCACCGTAATCCAATCAGCCTTTGAGTTTTTTGTTCCGGGTGGCAAAAAAGACCCGCGTCTTTACAAAAATGCTACAGGAACCGTGGTCATAGTGGGTCCAGACATACCACTTGGTGCAAAAATAACAGGTACCGATAGGGCTCGAACCGAAGTCTTCAGGGGAGCGCTCAGACCATTTGCAACCACGGTAAATCAAGAACTAAGTGACGTACTTAAATCAAAGATTAGATCATTCCTTGTCTTACCTGGAAGCATAGATGGTAAAGAGCCAGACAATGCCAAGTTAGCACGGGCTTTGAATTACTTTGTGACAGATTCTGCAAGAGAGTCCTCAGAGGTCACATTTTACGTTGACGAGACAAGAGAATAAATGAAAAAATTTGTAGATCTCAAAGTAGGTGAAGAGTTTTTTTCTACCTGCACTTTCTCAAAAAAAGAACTTGAAACATATCTCGCATTTTCAAGAATCAAGAATACGATTTTTGATAATGATGAGTATAGCACCGTAGTATCTGGCCGTGCCATCATTGCAAGAATGGAGGGAGAATTCACAAGACTCAGTCAGATTTATGGCAATATGATTTTATTATACGGAATGGATGGAGACCCAAATTGGGAAAACCGAAACACCCGTTTTCTCAAGCCTTTACACACTGACGAAATACTCAAGATAAAATTCGCAATATCCGATAAAAAAGATCTTGATGACGAATTTGGGATGATTTCAGTAGATTTTGAGGGTAAAAAAGAAAATGGTGACCTTGTTGTAGTAGCAAAGAAAAATCTTTACCGTGTGAAAAGAGAGCCGCAAGAGTGATTTTTTAGAGCAAATAGGCACAAAAACGAGTCATTCTGGCTCAGATACTGTTTCAAGCTTGCCGTCTTTTACTCTGATTCTCAAATACCTATTATCTTGAAACACGAGCGTTATTCCTCCATCTTTGTCTGGATCTTGCACTTCAACTAGCTCTTGCATTCTTATTCCATCAAATTTTGCCATATTGATTGCATGTCTGCCCAGATATTATATCTTTAATCAAGACGAATAGATTAAAGGCCAAACCCATCTATGAATAATTTGATTGCTGCAGCTACTATGACTGCACAAATGAGAATCCTTATGCTGTTTTCTTTGAGCTCAACAGATAGTCTTGCCCCTACCAAACCACCTCCAAACGCGCCAATAGAAAGCAAAAGCACATAATCAAAATCAGAGTGGCCAAGAAGCAGATGAGCTATCATTCCTGATGCTGATGAGAACATCAAGATCAGCTGGGATGTGGCAGTTGCTGTCTTTACTAATAAGCCAAGTCCAATTATCATTAATGGAACGAAAATAATTCCTCCGCCTATTCCAAAAAAACTAGAAAGTATTCCGGCAAGGAAGCTTATTCCTGCAGAAACTACAAGCATTCGTTTTGTAATGGTTGTTTGTTTTGATTCCATATCTCGTTTTATGAAAAGATAATAACATGAGGCAATCAAAACTATTCCAAACAAAATTTTGAATATCGCCGGCGTCACCACTGCAGTAGCAAATGCGCCAAGAATCGTACCTGGAATTGACATCAGTCCTAGCTTTAATCCAATTTTGTAGTCAATGCGTTTTTGTTTTGCGTAGGAAACAGTAGAAGCGACAGAATTGCTAAATGCTGCAAAAAGACTGCTACTTGCAGCCACGGGAGGCGTAACTCCCAAAAATGTCAGTATTGGAACAACGATTATTCCCCCTCCGAGGCCAATTATAGAGCCCACTACGCCAGCTATGAATCCGAGTGGAATTAGCCATAGATTTTCAAACATTTTTGCTATACCGAATAATTAGCTATTGAATCTTGTTCTTGATTTAGAATGGTCCCTTTGGGAGTGAAACTGAAAATACTGTTGGGTCATTTGTTACACTGATTGTTCCCCGGTGTTGTTGAATTATGGTTTTGACCACAGGCAGCCCAAGTCCTGTTCCGCGTGATTTGGTTGTAAATAATGGCTCAAATATTTTATCAACCATATTTGCCGGAATTCCTGGCCCCGAATCCTGAACTGTAAAAATAATGGTTTCATTGCTTTCAGAAAACTGTGTTATTACATCACCGCAATTCTCCATTGCTTGTATTGCATTCATCAGCAGATTTGTAAAGACTGCCTCTATTTTTTGCCTATCACAAAAAAGACAAACATCATTTGTAGGTTTATGAATTCTAATCTGATCTGGAATAACTATTTTGTTTATGGCAGATTCAAATATGTCACATAATGAATATTCGTCACATTCAAGCGGCGAACGTCGAACAAAATTTAGGACCTCGTCGAGTTGAAACACCAGCCTTGATGAGGCATTATCTATTGAGACAAAGAGATGAAGTAGTTCTGTTGGAATTTTTGAAGAATGCTTTAGTTTCACAAGTTCTACTGTGTTCTTGATTATAGCCAAAGGGTTACGCATGTCATGAGCAAGTCTTGCTGCCATCTCACCTATTACGGTGAATTTTTCTGTTTTGAAAAACTCTGATTGATAGTGATTTAATTCGCCAATCTTTTTTGTCATTTCATCTAAAAGCCAATCACGTTGTTCTTTTATCTCATCAAATTTTGCGAGCTTTCGCTCAAGTGTAATGAGCGTTTTCTGTTGAAGAGTGTTTTTTTCCCAGAGCCTTTGTTTTTCGGATTCAAGCCTTTTAATTTTGGCTAAGAGTATTTTTTCTGACAAAGATTGTCCAAAATTAACTGTAGAATTTATTGCTGCCAAGACTCAGAGGAATTTTGGCTAAAATAAGATAATAACGGGCTGTTTGTTCAAAACAGACAAACTAGTAATATATGAAAAACTGCCACAAATAGCCGTCTTTGTTGGTTGTAAGCTCCAATTGCAGAACTTTGCCGCTTAATACAATCTCTTTTGATTTGCTGTGTGGTTGTGTATCCCCTAGGTGAAATTGCCTTAAGCCGTCTATCCATTGTTCTACGTCTTGAAAGCCGTCAGGCTGCACTTGATTCCAGCAATCACACACTAGGTTTTGAATGGTTGTATCGATTATGTTTTTCACAGAATCAATTTGAGACATAAAGGGGTCTGCCTGAACCAATACAAGAATTATTTTCGGTTCATCAGAAGAGCCCACCATGTGGATGTTGCCAAGAAACTTACCATCGCCATCTTTTAGTTCAGTTGATGTGCAATATTGTACAAGTCTCTGTTTTTCTTCGCTTGTGAAAAATGTGCAGTATTTCTGTATGTCTTCTTGTCTTTGTAGTTTTATAGGTGAAGACATCGAGATTTCATATTCTGATAATTCTTGTTTTAGTATTTTGTTTGTATCAACATATCCAGAAAATTGTTGCGTGTTCTCATCATTGTTACTAATCAATGCCAATACAGAAATTATTGAGACTGCTGCAACGCCTATTGCAGGGTAAAGAATTTTTCTGTTTATCATTTTTTGTTGCACTTAGTCACTACTGATAAGCTTTTCTAAGATCAAATGGAGATTATTTCTATCATCGAGTTTTCTGTTATGTTAAACATATCGACAAAACCAGAAGTTACTTCTAGCACATATTTTGCTGGCTTGCCATTTCCGTTTGTGAATGTGCATGCCATTGTTTCTAACGCTGACTTGCAGGGTTGTGCATCTTTTTCAATGTGTACTACTTTGCCATCCGAATCAATCCAAATCACATCCAGTGCGAATTGCATGTTTAGCATCCACATAGAACGAGCATCTTCGCCCTCAAAAACAAACAACATTCCTTGATCGTATGGTATCTTTTCTTGGAACATCAATCCCCTTGTTTGCAGGGGTTTGGTGTCAGCTATTTGTACCTGTAAAGTCACATCATCTATTTTTATTATACCCATTGGAAATTCCGCCTGCTCAAGCTTTACATCTTTAGGAATCGACATAATGCCGACGACGCCTATTATTACTGCAGCAATGCCAATTGGAATCAGAATTTGGGCGCGCGTTGCCATACAATTAAGGAATTATTTGGTTTTAAAAACCAAGTGTGCACTAAAACACTGAATCTTTGAAATTAGCGATTGTTTGCAAGTTGTTTTTTGTGTCCTTGCTTATGTCACTTATGGTCGTACCATTGTATTTTTTTTCAAGGAACTTGCCTGCAAGTATCATTGGTGCACCAACCGCATTTGATATCCCAGTAGGCTCCGGAACCCAAAATATTATGAAGCCGATTTTTTGCATCTTGCCTCCTGGATTTGGTGCCTTCCGCAATGCTGTCATTGATTTTACCGCATTTTTGTCATCAATTTCGGAAATCTTAGAATAAAGTTTCGCTCGTCTCTTTACAGAATCTGACATTAGTTTTAACTTGCGCAGTCGGTGCTCATACCTGACCATGACACCATAAGTTTAGGCATAATTAGTTAAATGCAAAACCAAAAGATCAGTTACTGGAAGGTCAAGATCGTATAACAATAATTTATGGAGCAGTTTTTAGACTAGATTATAAGTCGCGTTTGGATTAAGAAACTAATTTGAAAAAAAAGGGTGAAAGCAGACTTGAATCCATCAAGGCTGCACACAAATCTGCTAAACCAAAAATGGCGCGAATCGAAGACTATCTTGAGGTCATATCTGAACTTGTAGAACAGAAAGGATATGCTACTACCCTAGATGTGTCAAGATACATGAATGTTAGCGCTCCAAGTGTGACTAAGATGCTGCAAAGGCTTGATGAAAGCGGTTATCTCAAATACGAAAAATATCATGGTATTAACCTTACACCAAAGGGCAACACCCTTGCAGATGCAATTAGACAAAAACACGGCATACTCTTAGAATTTTTCGAAATATTGGGAATAGAACACGAGACTGCCAACCAAGATGCCGAAGGCATAGAACACCATCTCAATCCCAAGACGATCAAACAACTTAGAAAGTTTATCACTTATTTGAAGTCAAACCAAAAGTTTCTTGAAGGATTCAAGACTCCCTGAGAAATATTTCAATATCTTTTTTTGTAAATGCCGACCGCATCAAGTTCTTACCAGCGTCAGAACGTTTTGAAATTTTTATTTTACCATGTCTTGCAACCCTTGTAGCCGTAAGAAATTGTCCGCGGACATAAATCTCTGCAAACATTCCATTGCATCTCTTATCGACTGCAAATAAAAGCGAGTTTTTTGACTCGGAGAAATCAAATGATACGTTTTGAGTGGGCTCCGAATAATCAGATTCGCTAGTACTTTTTGGCTCTACATCGATATGGACGTGTAGTATTTTTTCAAGATCGTTAACTGTTGAACCGCCTTTTCCTATAAGGGATGGGATCGAATCTTTTTTGACTTTGATTTTAATACTATTCTCAGATAAGATTTCGATTTCTGGATTGGGGTCAAAACGTCGTATTATCTCTTTAATTTTTTCTGCAGCTAGTTTTTGAATTCCTGACTTTGTTTCGGAAACTGAAACTGGTACAATTACATTTTCTTCACCAAATGTGTATATCTCATATTCCAATGCACCCGTTTCAAAGTCACAAATTTCAATTACTGGTCTTGCCAAGTCTTGCTCTATCATTCCTGATGGAACCTTGACTTTGAGCTCCAAATCATAAACTTTGGAAATTGAACCATCCTTTACAAACACTACCGTATCAATTACACTTGGAATCATACCTAGCTCTATTTTGCCGATGAACCTTTGTATTGCATCAAGTGGCATGTTTGCATGAACCACACCTACCATTCCAACCCCTGCAAGCCGCAAATCCGCATAAACTCTAAAGTCGTGTAGCTGTCGTATCTCATCAAATATTGTGTAATCAGGTCTCACCAGTAACAAAATATCTGCAGAATTTTCAAAACTGCCATCAAGTTTGGTGTACTGGGTTACTTCTTTGTTAACTTGAAGGTCTCGCGGAGACTCGAATGTCTTTACAACATTTCCTTGTTCTGCATAGAAATTTGCAAGGCTTGAGGCAAGGGTACTTTTTCCAGAGCCTGGCGGTCCCGAAATAATTATTCCCTCAGCTTGCTCGGAGAATCTTTTCATTAATTTAGTTGAGACGTGATACTGATCAAGAGTCATTTTTACGATTGGATGAACTATTGTTATTTCGTGTGTTTCTGAAAATGGTGGCCTAGTAATAGCAATTCTATAATCCCCATATTGCACAATCAGTGCGCCTGGTTTTGAGATTTCGATTGTGCCCGCGTTTGAGATTTTTGTTGCTTCTAAAATTTGCGTCGTAATAAGCTCAAGATATTTCTCTTCCAATACATTATCTTCTAGTTTGACTAGCTGAAATGAACCTGGTCTTCCTCTTTTTGCAAAGGGTCGATTCCCTTCTTTTAGGTGCACACTCATTGTGTTTTGATCAAAAAATCTCAGAAACTCTAGACTTGTTGGAGGTTTTTCTGATTTTTGAAAAGAGACCCCAATTCCTTCTGCTTCTGCAGTAAGTCCCTGCACATAATCAGCAGTATATAGAACAGCATTGTTTTGTTTTGCAACATCTTTGATTATTGCGTCTATTCTGCCGTGGCGGGCAAGTCGTATATCTTCAAGGCTTGGCCGTTGGCCTACAAACTGCATCGTTATGCCACCTTCTTGGCAGAGTTTTTTGATTTTTTTTATTTCCTCTAGCCCTACGAATCCTTGTTCTTTTCCTTGTGATGCTTGAGATTGCAATTCATCTAGGGCAGCAACTGGGATGATAAGCTCAAAATTTTGAAGGGTTTTTGATTCTATTTGTTTTGTGATATAGCCATCAATAATCACACTGGTGTCTGCTACGATTTTTGTCATGATTACAAGGTTATTGTGGGACTTTTAATCATAACTCAAAATTGTAAATACAAACTAAACTTTTCATACTAGATAAAAAGATGAAAATGTGTGTCAGATATAGAGGACAAAGATGTACTCATTATTGAAGATAGCCCAGCAGTAGGAATTTTGCTCAAAGAGTTTCTCAATAAGCTTGGACTGAAAAAAATTCATCATTGCCAAAACGGAAAAACCGGCTTGGAGTCCTTCAAAGACATTGTAGAATCAGGCAACAACCCACTGGTGTTTCTAGATTACAATTTACCAGACATGACTGCGTTTTCCATTATGACCCAGATGTTAACTATAAAACCAGATGTCAAAGTGATAATTGAGACTGCCCGAGAAAAAAACGAGGACTCGATTAAAGATGTAATTGCACAGGGAGCATATCAATATCTTGGTAAACCCATCAGGTTAGAAAAGCTAAAAGAAATCATTGATACACTTCGTCTTGAAGAAACCCAGATAGTTGATGAAGGAACAAGTAAAGTAATTGAAAAAATAGTGTCTAGTGCTACCCAAATCAGTCTTTTGCGAATCTCAGAGCATTTGAACAAGAAGGATTCCGAAATCCTTCCACAAATCATGCGATTAATTTCTGATAAGAAATTAATACAAATAGACAACATAAAGGAAGTAGGCTGCCAAAGATGCAGTTCTGTTCGTATTACCCAAACATTTCACTGCCCAAAATGTAAGGGAACTAATTTTAAACAAGACAAAATAATTGAGCATTACAAGTGCGGCAATGTATCGTCGGGAACATTATATGTAGACGATAAATGCCCAAAATGCCACTACCCAATCAAAGTGTTTGGTGTAGACTATAGGACACAAGACAATATGTACAGCTGCAATGACTGCGCTGAAATATTCTCAGAAATTTTGACAAATTACCTATGTTTGAAATGCAATAACAAGTTTACTTTGGAACATGCCAAGTTTTTAACTAGCCCTGGTTACAGCTGGCTAAAGACAGTTACTTGAGTGTCTCTTCAATAAGCTTTAGTACATAATCAAAGTCAAACGGTTTTGAAATAAAAGCAGACGCACCTGCCCTAAGGCACTCATTGATTATGTTTTGATTGTCACTTGCAGTGATAAGAATTATCTTTGCGTTTGGGTGTTTCCCCATTACTTCTTTTACAACTGTAAGCCCATCTTTTTTTGGCATTGCAAGATCAAGTAACAAAACATCAGGACTTGCTTGAGAAAATCTTTCGACAGCTTCTGCACCATTTGTTGCCTCTGCTACAATTTCATGCTTACCAATAACGAGTATGTCTTGGAGTACTAAGCGGATCGCATCAGAATCGTCTGCAACCATTATTCGCGCCATATCACCAAATCAATTGTGGCATATCTTATGAAAATTTCGATTAGTGAAGAAAGGAGTCATGATTTTTTTCTATTTCTCCCTTTAATGACGCAAAACCCACAGTCGTATCATTCAGAGCATCGTTCATGAACTGGTGGGAGTTCTTTAATGTATCATAAATACCTAAAACCATCTTTCCTGACATTGTAACTTTGAGAAGTTTGTCTACCAATGCTGCTATTTCTCCTATTTGTTCATGCCCCATCATTGGCGCAAGGCCCTTTAGTTTGTGTACATGTTTTTCAATAGCTATTGCATTTTTTAAAACGTCATTGTCATTTTGACAATTTTTTAGCAGATTGCCAATTTCGGCAATATCCTCAGAGACCTCCTTTTTTGCAACCCGTAAGAATTCATCAGACATTTACTAACATTATTTTGATCGAGATTTTTATACTCTATCAAAGGAAGGTTAGCTAAAATTGAAGATTATTAGCAAGACGTACCTACTTATCGGAGTTTTGATCATAGTTGCAGTCATTAACCTGTTCGTCTTATACACCACACAGTCCACTACCAATAACGAGTCGTATTCTATCATTAATGCAGGCGACCTCAAAACAAAAGTTGAGACTATTGCAAGCTTGGCAAGCTCGATTGCAACTGGGAATGAAAACGACAGACTGAAGCTCGAAAAAGAAATCAAAGAGTTCGACAATGTACTTGATGCCTTAAGAAATGGTGGAACTATCAGGGACCAGCAAACTACCCCCATACCGGAAGAACTTTTCTCAGAATATGACACTGTGAAAATGAATTGGGATTTTTACAAAACAGAGGCAAACCAGATTCAAGTTGAAACAATATACAACAGAGATGTTGTAAATGCACTAAACTACGTACTAGAGAAAAATACTGAAATGATTCTAACTACAGATTCACTGGTCAGAGATTTGGAATTGCTTGATAGAAACTACAACAGACACAAAGAGATCGCAAATCAGCTGCAGGAAACTGCAAAAACAGTAGGGCAGAATGCCCTACTTGTTTCAATAGGGCAGGAAAACGGTACAAAAGAAAACCTGCATAACGCAAGAATATCATTTGATGTTGGAATTAGAAAGCTCCTTCAGGTACCACTTGACGATCTTGATCTGATTGGCATGCAGATAGAAGAAGAAATACTTGAGCCAATACCAAGAGAGAGCTCGCAGTCATTGGATCAGCTTGATTTGTTGTGGGAAGCCGTAGGATTAAGAGTCAAAACACTAGAAACAAAGTCATTATACTCCGATGAATTCCGACAAGCGTACGATAGGTTAAATGACCAAAGACAATCACTGCTAAATTCAATTGATGAATTGCTAGCAATGTGGAACGAAAACAGGCTTGAAAGAAGAAGCCAGGGCGAGATGATCACACAGTCAATTATTGGCATAGACCTCGCAGTTTTCGTAATAGTTCTAGTCATTATTAGGAAATCACTGACGCCGCTAGACAATATTACTAAGGCGCTCTCACGCGTCAAAGAGGGCATTTATGGAGAAAAAATCGAATACGCATCAAGTGATGAAATAGGTGAGCTTGCCTCCAGCTTCAATACAATGTCAGAGACCATCAGGATTAAAGAAGAGGAGGCAAAAAAGACAGATATCGCAAAGGATGAATTCCTTGCAATGGTCACACATGAGCTAAAAACACCACTAGTACCCATTCAGGGATACGCCGACATACTGCTTAGCGGTTATCTTGGAGATCTTACAGAAAAACAGCGAGAAAGGATTGCCATAATGAAATCCAGCGCAGCATCATTATTACAACTCATTTCAGATCTACTGGATGCTCAAAAACTTGAGTTAGGACAGCTACGAATAAAAAAGAATCCAACCGACATTCACGAAACAGTTAGGAAATCCATCCAGACATTACAACCAGAAATCGAAGAAGCCAAGATCAAAGTTGTAAACGAGGTTAGCCAAAACCTTGTTGTCCCGCACGACATGGAAAGAATAGCACAGGTTTTAACTAACTTGATAAAAAATAGTCTAAAGGCAGTCAAGTCAGGAACTGGATTAATCAAAATTTATTCTTCTGAAGATCAGAATGAGGTAAAAATAACGATGCATGATAATGGTATGGGCATTCCCTATGAGAGACAAGGCAAATTATTTACCAAGTTTTATCAAGCCGATGCGTCATTAACACGTGAGAAGGGCGGTAGCGGTTTGGGATTATCAATATGCAAAGGAATCGTAGAGGCACATGGTGGAAAAATCAACCTAGAAAGTAAACCAGATAGTGGCACTACAGTCACATTTTCGCTACCAAAATACTAAATTCCAGAAATAATTCCAACTCAAAGAAATCACACATACTGTACAAATTGGGCTCACACTGCATCAGATAACTTGACTTAGGCGTATTCACATATGGAAGAAACAACCCAATCAAGAAACACAGAATTTTATGCCACCTGTAACGAGTATTTTGCCGCATTACGCAAACAGAGAAGAAATGACGATAGTTTTGAAGACGAGTTCTTTTACACCATGCCTGTGATCTCAGGCAACAATGGTTCTGTGTAGTTTACGAGACCTGCTCAAGCAGATCCTGCAACCAACTTGCTTCCATGCACTCTGAGGATTAGTGGCTCCTGATATTTAGGAATCACGTTCCTCTTCATCGCTTCATCTGGAAGCCCTCTAGGATGGGTAAACCTAGCCCACCCCTTGTGAGCAATATTCATGGATGCAACAACGTCACGATCCATTAGTTTGCCACAATTACTGCACCACAATTTGCGACGGTTCAACCTGTCCTCTTGAAGTTTCCCTCCGCATATTGGACAAATTTGGCTGGTGCGTTTTGGGTTCACAAAATATACTGGAATGCCTTCCCATCTTGCCTTGTATGTTACCTGCCTTTGTATCTCATAGTTCGGAATTGCAATGTTCATAATTCTTCTGAATTTTTTTCCTTGACCGTTTCCCTTTTTGTACAGTTTTCTGATTCCCTTCAAATCCTCAAATACTATCATTGATTTGGTTCTTTTTGCCTCATCTACTATGTACTTTGATATTTTGTGCAGGTACTGGTTGACACGTCTTGTCTGCCTGCCTCGTAGTTTAGTGTAGAATCTGCTCTTTACTCGCACATCAAACCTTCTAAACGATGCTTTAACGTATTGCGAGTTTTCCTTGATTGAGAGGACTTTTTCAGTCCTGTACATTATCATCCTTTCTGGCGTTGATATGGTAATGTTTCTGAGATTTCTGTCGATTCCGATTGCTCCTTCTGGTTTGATTTCGGTAACGTCTTTTTGTATTGATATTGATAATGATATAGGTGTGATTGTAAATGACTTCGCCTTTACTCCCTCCTTTGAGAGTTCTGATACGGTATGGTCTGTGAGCAGGATGTTTGCAAACTCTCTGTTTTTGACTGGAAATGATAACAGCATGCAGTTGATTTTGAATCCGTAGCAGGAAACAAGGTACGGTTTTCTGACAAAAGGTGATTTGACCTTTCTACCTTTTTTGATGTCTTTTTTCATCTGCGCCAGTCTTCCTGCTGCCTGAGATATGGCGTTTAGTTTGTATTTTGATGGTATATAATACTCCTTTAGTTGATGGTATGATAACAATGACAGCTTCTTTAATGTCGAACAGTTGCTTCCCAATCCTATTCTTATGCAGTGATTGACCATCTGACGGAATATCTCCATTAATTGTAGCTGCTCAGAATTTGGTGTGTGGTTTTGCCGTACGGATTTGATAGGCAAGGGATCATCTTATGCATTATAGAATTAAAACCGCTTGATGCGTTTGGTGTTGACCATTACATAACACTTCGCACCTAATTAGAATAAAAACGGGTCACGTAAATTACAAAGAACCTTAACGATATAATTAGATAAAAAATCAGCAATATTCATGCTAGAGCAGGCTGAAAAAGCAGTAGAACTTGCTCAAAAGCACGGCTGCACATACTGCGATGCAAGAATTGAGGCATCTGAAAAACATGGACTAGTAATAGAAGACGGACAAGTTGAGCATCTGCTTACAAAAAATGAGCACGGTGTAGGAATCAGAGTTTTGTGTGATGGTGCATGGGGGTTCTATTCTACTTCCGATTTTAGCACACTAGAACAAGGAATAACTGCTGCAATAAAATCTGCAAATCACTATGCAACAAAAAATAAGGTCAAAGTAAAGCTGGCAGATATCCCAACTATCCAAAAAAATATCAAATACAAAATAAAAAAACAAACCGACACAGACTCACTTGTTAAAATTGCGTTTGATTGTGACAAAATTATCAGGGATAACAAGTCAATTTCTAAAAGTACAGTAAGTGCCTCAAACAGCACCATCTCAAAATGTTTTGTCAGTAGCGAGGGGACAAAAATTCAACAAGATTTTGCCGATATAACAATTGACCTTGTTGCAACTGCAAGACAGTTTGGGATAACTCAGTCAATAAACACTACTGAGGGAGGTAGAGGAGGACTAGAAAAAATAACTGAAGACATAGATATCTATTCCATTTCTAAAAAAATTGCAGAAAACACAGCTATGCTCGTTAATGCAAAAACTGCAAAAGAAGAAAAATCTACAATAGTGATGAATCCAGACTTTGTTGCACTCTTAACACATGAGATTTTGGGTCACCCCTCAGAAGCAGACAGGGTTTTAGGAAAAGAGATGGCTTGGGCAGGTGGTGCTTGGTGGTCAGGAATGCTTGGAAAACAAATAGGTTCAGAAAACCTCAGTGTTATTGATGACCCAACAATAGAGGGTAGTCTTGGATGGTTTGAATTCGATGATGAGGGCACCAAATCACAAAGAAAGCAGCTTGTAAAAAATGGTGTACTATCTGACCACATGCACAGTCGTGAAACTGCAAGCACCTTTGGTGTGAAGCCAAATGCAAGTATGCGTGCAACATCGTATTCTTTTATGCCACTAATACGAATGGCGTGCACATGTATAGAAAAAGGCGACTGGAGCCCTGATGAAATGATAAAAGATGTCAAACATGGATACTTTGTTTCAAACATGAAAGTTCCTTCAATCGACATGAAGCGCTATAACTGGAGTATATCATGCCAGTATGCAAACAAAATTGAAAATGGAGAGATCAAAGAAACACTAAGGGACGTAATTGTTGTTGGAACCGCGCCGGAATTTTTTAACTCAATTGACGCGTGTGGTAAAGATTTTACAGTAAGACCAATCACTAACTGCGGAAAAGGGGATCCTATGCAGCAAATGAAGATGGGAAATGGAGGACCTTCCATCCGTGGTACTGCAACAATAAAGAGTGTTGGCAGATAATATGACAGAGCTAGAAAAAATTCGAAGCCAGGTAACATCATGCACAAAATGCGATTTATGTAAAGGCAGGACAAATGCAGTTCCAGGGAAAGGAAACCCAAATGCCGAGATCATCTTTGTTGGCGAAGCACCTGGCAGAACAGAGGATCTAATGGGTGAGCCATTTGTTGGGGCGGCAGGAAAAAAGCTAACGGAGATGCTTGAGAAAAATGGCATTACAAGGGAATCTGTATACATAACCAATGTTGTAAAGTGCAGACCTCCAAATAATCGAGTGCCAACTGAATCTGAACGACTCTCGTGCAGGGAATACTTGGAAAAAGAAATACAGCTAATAAACCCAAAAATTATTTGCATTATGGGAAATACAGCGTGCAACTCAATCTTAGGGCAAGGCGAAATTACAAAAAATCGTGGGAAAATCATAAAAAAAGACGGGAAGGCGTTTTTTCTTACGTTTCATCCAGCAGCAACAATTTACAATCAAGAATTAATACCACTCATGGAACAAGACATGGCTGCACTAGCAGAAGCGCTGCAAAAGTAAATTATGAGCAACTCTAGACTGCCAAGAGAGTTTTATGCACGCAATACAGTGGACGTTGCAAAAGACTTGCTTGGTAAAATCCTCGTTCGAAGAATTGGTAAAAACATTGTCTCAGGCATAATTACAGAGACTGAGGCATATAGGCAATCAGATGATCCTGCAAGTCATGCGCACCGCGACATTACAAACCGAAACGAGGCCATGTTTGGTAAAGTCGGTCATGCGTATGTGTATTTCACCTATGGAATGCATTATTGTGTAAATGCAGTTGCAAAAAGTAAAAACCGTAAAGCTGGTGCCGTCCTAATTCGTTCCCTAACACCAAAAGACGGAATCGACATCATGATGAAAAACAGAAAAACAGATAACATTACAAATTTGACAAACGGTCCTGCCAAGCTGACCATGGCATTAGACATCACAAAAAAGCAGTACGGTGAGGATCTGGTCATTTCGTCTAACCTTTACATAACAAATGGGATCAGGGTTAATCAAATAATTACAGGCTCAAGAATTGGAATAAAAAAAGGAACTGATAAGCCATGGAATTTTAAAATCAAAGTCTAATTTTTCCCATCATCTTCGTCGTTTTGTACAGTCCATGGTGCAAATCTACCAAGAATCTTCTCCCAGTTCAACCGCAAAAGCAGCAATACAGACGCCGCTGTCATGGCCACAAAGACTACAAATCCAACATACACTGTTGTTAGATCATCTACATCTTGAAGAAGAGGATCAACATATGCCATGCCAAAGAAATGTGACAAAAGTACAATTACGTAGCTTAGAATAATCTTGCCAAGCAATGTTGAAATAAAAAATTTCAGAGGGTTGTATTTTGCCAGTCCAAGTGGAACATAAATTAGATCGTCAGGGATCGGGGTTGCGGCAGCAACAAAGGCAGCTGCAGCACCATACTTTTTTACTAGCCTTTCAAATGGCCTCATGCGTTTTCTTGTCTCTTCTGTAATTATTCTTCCGCCTCCGTAGCTTACCAGAAATATTATCTGTTTTGCAACAGTAGAGGTTATTGCTACAATCAAGGCAAGATAATGGATATTGAATTTGTCTCCTGCTGCCATTGTGGCAAGTAGGATAAATGATGGCAATGGTACAAACGGAATAAGTGAGCCAAAAAAACTCACTAGTGCAAGACCCAGATAGCCGATCTCGTTAGCAAAAGGAAAGATTTCAGAAATATCCACAAATGAGACGCCACCATATATTATAAAAACGAGACGAGAAAGTATCAGATTTGGTCAATATTAAGATCAGTAACTATAGAAAACGAATATTTCAATCACCACGATATTAAAATAATAATATTTACAAGAAAACTCGAATGATAAAAAAAGAACATGGTGAAATTTGTTCAAGGATTTCTGCAATTAGTCCCTATATCCGATTTGTTGGGATTATTGGTAGAAACGGCAGGCTCCTTGCATATCAAAGAAGAACTAGTCTGAGGCCACTTTTGAATGCCAAGGACACCCAGAGCCAGTTTTCCCACATTGCGCAAAAAACAAACATGGAAAGTGTATTTGATAGAAGACTTGGCAAGGTGTTATTTGTATGGGAAGAAAGAAAAAGAGTTCAGACAATCTCATTTGCAATAAAAAGAAACCGAGTTTGGGTATCAATAGATAAAAAAGTGGTTCGTTCCGAGATCCTAAGAATCATTGATTCGTGTCTTCCTATTGTAAAGAGTTATTCATAGAGCCAACACAGCACATAGCCCGAGTCTGTCTTCAAAGTTGGAGGCTCTTTTTTGCATTTTTCCATTGCCTCTGGGCATCTATCAATGAATCTACATTGTGGTTTTGGATTAATCAGTGCCGGTGGGCTGCCTGGAAGGAATTTTGGCTTTTCGTTACCACGAAGTTTTGGGATGGATTGAATTAGTGCTTGTGTGTATGGGTGTTTTGGATTCTGAAGGATTTCAGCTGAGCCCCCAAACTCTACCATTTTCCCCCCGTACATTATGCCGATTTTTTCACAGACTTCAGATATGGTTGACAAATCATGCGAAATGAGCATAAATGATACACCTTGTTTTTTCAGTTTTTTGAATAAATTGAGGATTTGAGACTGCACTAAGACGTCTAATGCAGTTGTTGGCTCATCTGCAATGACTAGTTTTGGCTTTAGTAAAAGCGCCATTGCAATTACGATACGCTGCTTCATTCCCCCGCTTAACTCGTGTGGATATTTTTTTAGCACGTCTTCATTTAGGCTAACTGATTGTAGTGATGATTTTATTATTTCACCGTGATCTCCTTTGTAATTATGCTGTTTTAGAACATCTAAAAACTGCTGGTAAATTGTGTAAACTGGATCAAGCGAGTTCATTGCACCTTGAAACACCATTGAGATTTTCTTCCAGCGATAATTTTTGTTAAACTCCTCCTCAGATAGATCAAGTATTGATTTTCCACCAAATGAAATTTTGCCAGAAATTATTCTACCTCCCTGTATTGTCCTCATAAGTGACAGGCCGAGTGTACTTTTTCCACATGCACTCTCTCCTGCAATTCCAATAGATTCGCCTTCGTTTATAGAAAAGCTTACGTTTTGCACTGCCTCCACTGAACCTTTTTCTGTTGTATAGTGAGTAGTCAAGTCATCTACAACTAAAAATTCCACTATACGATCAGACTCCTTGTTTAATCCATGTTTTGGGACTCTGTAAACTTATCGGGAACATCTTCGTCATGTAAGCTACTGGAGTTAGTCATTCATGTATTCTGTCTTAAGATTCTGTTAGACATATCATAATGTGAAATGGTTAACAACTAATTTGATTAAGCTGATTCCTTTTTTACAAAACGTTCAGTCAATTTCCAACCGTATTTGATTACATATGGAGAAAGAAATGTTGTAATTATTGTCATGGTGCCTACCAATGGCAACAAAAATGAGCTAGTCGCACCTACATCAGCACCCCCTTTTGCTGCAACTAATGCCAATTCTCCGCCAGATGAGGACAGTCCAAATCCTGAACGAATTGCTGTTCTCTTGCCAAATCCTTGTATTTTTGCAGAAAACCAAACAGTAAAAAATTTAGCAAAAAAGGATACCAAAATCAACACGATTGCAGGAATTATGAATAAGGACATCTGTTTGATATCCATAAGTGCACCTATGGATATGAAAAATAGGGCTGCAAACATATCGCGTATTGGAATTGCCAAAGTTTTTGTTGGAAGCCTCATTTTTGTCCCTGCTACAAGAACGCCTGCAAAAAATGCGCCAGTCGCAACTGAAATACCAAGCTTAAACGCAATTACCGATAGTCCGAAGGCAAGGCCAAGCATTGCAATGATCACGAACTCATTATGTCCTGTTTTTCTTACAATGCTGGCGTAATGTGGAACTGCTTTTGCTCCAACGGCTATAGCCCCTATGATAAATGCAACAACAAACCCAACAGCTACACCTATCTCTATGAAGGACAGGCTTTCAGTAGACGCAACAGACTGCAAAACTGCTAGCATTGAAATTATTATTATGTCCTCAATTATAGCAACGCCAACTATAAGATTAGATGCTTCTTCGTTAACCATGTTCATCTCTTCTAAAACCCTCATTACTATGACGGTACTTGTGACAGAAATGGCAAGTGCTACAAACATGCTGTCATAAACTGAGAATCCCATAGCTTGTGCTGCAAAATATCCTAAAGCAAATGTTCCAAACGCTTCAGTTGTTGCAATTATGGTTGCTTTTTTTCCAATGTTTTTTAGTTTGTCAATCGGAAATTCCATTCCTATTACAAAAAGGAGCAGTATGATTCCAATTTCTGCAAAAACGTTGAGTATGTCTAGATTTGTAATCAGACTAAACGGTGGAGTGTATGGGCCAATTATGATTCCTGCTGCAATGTAAGCAATTACCATTGGTTGTTTGAGCTTAAATGAAATAAGTGCCATAATTGAGGCTATTATCATTATTACTGCAAAATCCTGAACTATTAATTCGGAGGGAGAAGGGGTTGCAAAAATCTTGTCTGATATGGGTTTTATGATTGCTGCAAGATCAGCTTCCACGAATAGATTTGAATTTCATGTTAGATAAAGTATGTGTGAGTAATGAGCAAATGGCTTATTGCTTGTATTTTGGATAATGTAATTAATTTATTGTCTGCTTTAATTAACACCCGACAGTTTACATGAATAACAGACTCCCGATAAGTTTACAGTGCCCTGTTTTAGCAACATTTAACTTTGTTTTATTGTGAATTCGATTTGCAGGACCGACAAAAATGAAATTCAAAAAAACACATAGTATTGATGAGTTATCGTTGAACAGCCAAGGACAGCAGGTTGTTATTGGTGGTTGGATTGAAGACTTGCGAAAGCTTGGCAAGATAACGTTTCTTACTGTGCGTGACGTCACAGGACGAGCCCAAGTGATTGTTAAAGATGAAAATGCTATTCCAGATGACATTACAAGACAGAGCGTTGTTTTGATAAGCGGCACAATTCAGAGCACAAAGGCGCGAGACTTTACATTTGAAATAAAGGCAGACGACATTGAGGTTTTAACAAAGGCAGTACACCCGCTTCCAATAGACCCAATTGGTAGGCTTGAAAGCAACATAGACAACAGATTAAATGCTAGGGCCTTAGATCTTAGAAACCAACGAGTCGCTGCAATTTTTAAAATTAGACACCATGTTTTGGCATCATTACGAAAAACGTTTGTAGGAAAGCGATTCATCGAAATTACAACTCCAAAAATAATTGGTAGTGCAAGTGAAGGCGGTGCAAATCTTTTTTCACTAGAGTATTTTGGAAAAAAGGCATACCTCGCCCAATCTCCACAACTATACAAAGAACAGATAACCGTTGGTCTTGAGCGTGTCTTTGAGATTGCTTCATTCTATCGTGCAGAAAAATCACATACTGGAAGACATCTTTCAGAATTTACCAGTGTTGACATTGAGGCTGCATTTATGGATTATAATGATGTCATGGATATTTTAGAAGAACTAGTTGCATCTGTATTCAAAGACGTTTCTGAAAACTGTAGAGAGGAGTTAAAGGCACTTGAACACACCTTAGAGACACCAAAACAACCATTTGAGAAAATCACATACAAACAAGCGCTAGACGAACTTGCAAAGGCAGGAATAAGCCTAAACTTTGGTGACGACCTGCTAGACTCACATCTAAAAATAATTGGTGCAAACCACCCTGGATTTTTCTTTTTGATTGACTGGCCGATGAGCCTAAAACCATTTTACATTCACGAAAAAGATGAGGACCCAAAGCTTTCAAGATCCTTTGATTTGCAGTATGGACATTTGGAGCTTTCATCTGGTGGCAGAAGACTACACGATCCTTCCAAGATAAAAAGCCGACTTGCTGAGCAAGGACTGGACCCTGCAAGTTTTGAGGATCATCTTAGGTCATTTGAGTGGGGGATGCCTCCACATTCCGGCTGGGGAATGGGACTTGAGAGACTACTCACAGTAATTGTGGGAATTGACAATGTTCGTGAAGTTGTCCTGTATCCACGAGACCCAGAAAGATTATTTCCGTAAAAAAGATAAATCTAAAAATCGTCTAAAACACATCATTGACCGTTTGTGAGTTTTGCAGCTCAAACTTTGGGGACCGAAAATGCTACTTTTGCCAAAAACATGTATGCACTTCTTGTATGACTGACGACAGAACTCGCTGTAAAAAATGCTACATCAACAAGGCAAAACTTGGCTGGAAAGCCCTGCTTAAACGAAACAAGATAATTTGGGGCTTTGTGGCATTTGTGTGGTTTTATGCAGTATTCCCAGGCCCTCTGATTCCTGGCCTCCATTCTGGATATTATGTGATCTTTGTAATTGCTGCAATTCTCTGCATGATTCCACTTGGCCTAATGATGTTTTTTTGGTCCAGAAACCCACCGTCATCTGATGTCTAGTTCAGCAGAGAAGTTATTTCTTTGGTAAATTCTTTTGTAGTCTTGTCTCCGCCAATATCACGAGTCTTGATTCCTTTTTTTACCACGCCGTAAACGGCCATCTCTAGTTTTTTTGCCACATCAAAACATTTTTGATCTCTGTGTTTGACACCAAGCCAATCAAGCATCATTTTTGCAGACAAGATAAACGAGGAGGGGTTTGCAATTCCTTTTCCTGCAATATCAAATGCTGCACCATGAACTGGCTCAAAGAGTGCAAAATTATCACCAATGTTTGCAGCTGGTGCCATCCCAAGCCCCCCTACCACCTCAGCAGCCTCATCAGACAAAATGTCCCCAAAGAGATTTGTTGTCACTATCACATCAAATTCTTCAGGTTTTCTAATCAAGTTCATTGCGCATGCATCCACATACATTTGATCAAATGCAATGTCTGGATAGTCTTTTGCAACTGCAGCACAAGTCCTTGAAAACAATCCGTCTGTCTTTCTCATCACATTTGATTTGTGGACGCAAGTCACTTTCTTTTTGCTGCCTCTTTGTCTTGCAGTCTCAAATGCATATTTTGCAATTTTCCTTGATGCCCTTTCTGAGATTACTCTGAATGCAACTGCAGCATCAGCAATCTCAAACTCCTGTCCTGTGTATAGATCCTCTGTGTTTTCACGCACGATTACCAAGTCGATGTTGTCTTTGAGTGCAGGCATATTTGGATATGACTTGGCGGGCCTGATGTTTGCGTACAAGTCAAGCATTCTTCGCAAAACAACAATTACGTCTGCTGCTGACTCGCCAACTGGCGCCTTCATGCATGCATCTGATTTTTTAATTGCATCCAATGTCTCGTCTGGTAGTGCCTTTCCAATCTTTGCAAGTGCAGCATCCCCTGCCATCAACTGTGTGACATCAAATTTGAGCCCAAGCCTGTCATGTATGGCATCTAGTATTGTCATTGCAGACTCGGAAAGATCTGGCCCTATGCCATCACCAGTGATTAGTGAAATCTTGTACATTTTACACTTGCAGCCTAGCTGCCAATCTTTTTTTGTTTTAGTGTTTTCTTTAGCATTATTCTATTAATTCCATCCATTACTGCCTGAACACTGGTAATTACAATATCTTCACCAATCGATTTTGCAGATGCCATATTACCATACGCGTCTTCTACTTTGATTGTTACCTCACATAGTGCATCGGAGCCACCTGAAATAGAGTCTAGCTTGTATTCTTTTACCCTAACCTTTGCAATCTCGCCAGTAATTTTTTGAATTGCGTTGAGTGCTGCATCTACTGGTCCAACGCCATAATCAGTTCCAATAAAATCTGACCCATCAATGTTTATTTTGACAAACGCATAAGGCATGTTTCCAATTCCAGTAGATACCGAAAACCCATTTAGCTGCGCTATCCTTTTGATTGCATGTTCGCCAAGAATTTCATTTGCTATGGATAACAACTCGACGTCCGTTACTTGTTTTCCTTGATCTCCTATTGCCTTTACTTTTTCTAGAATTTGTCTTAGCTGAGCTTCGTTTGGTTTTATCCCATATTCTTCAAGCATGGCGGAAACTCCATGAATTCCTGCATGTTTTCCAACCTGTAGCCACCTTGTACGCCCAACTAGATCTGGGCTTATTGGCTCGTATGTAAGTGGGTTGCTTAGAATTCCGTGTGTGTGAATTCCAGACTCGTGTCCAAATGCATTTTCTCCAACAATTGCCTTGTTTGGCTGGACTACAATACCGACTAGGTTTGATACATATTTTGATGTCTCGTAGAGAAGATTTGTTTTTATATTAGTCTCCCATTTTGCTGAAAACTGTAGACATTGTAACGCCATAACTAACTCTTCGAGAGACGCGTTCCCTGCACGTTCTCCGATTCCGTTAATTGTTACGTGTGCACACTGTGCTCCTGCTTGAAGTCCTGAGATCGCGTTTGCTACTGCAAGTCCAAAGTCATTATGACAGTGAACACTTATTGGCAATTTTGAGGCTATAATCGCATCCTTTGTTATCTCTGCAATGTATTGTGGTGTTGAATACCCTACAGTATCTGGAATGTCGATTCTATCCGCTTTGGCTTTTGCCACTTCAGTGAAGACATGGTTTAGAAACTCTCTGTCGGTTCTTGTTGCATCTTCAGCTGAAAACTCGACTTGGAGGCCGTGTGACTTGCCGTATTCAACTGCCTCGATTGCCTTTGCAAGTGCCTGCTCTCTTGTCATTTTGAGTTTGTATTGTAGATGAATATCAGATGTTGCAATGAACGTGTGAATGTAGTTTAGGCCACAATCGATTGCAGCGTCAATGTCTTTTTTGCTTGTTCTTGCAAGACCACAGATCTCTGATTGAAGGTTTGCCTTTGTGATTAGCTTTATTGCTTGTTGCTCACCTTCTGATATGATTGGAAATCCTGCCTCGATTGCATCCACCCCAAGATTATCAAGTTTTTTTGCAATTGCAAGTTTTTTTTCTGGGGATAATGCAACACCTGGTGTCTGCTCACCATCCCTTAGTGTGGTATCAAAAATTCTAACTCTCATTCTCCAGCCCTCTGTAATGCTGCAACTCCTGTTCTAGCAATGTCTATGATCTCGTATGGTTTTAGTAATTCCTGCAAGTTATTTATTTGGTCTGGTGTAGAAGTCAATTCTAACATAATAGAGTCTTTTCTTGCGTCATGAACCTTGGCTGCAAAGGCATTTGCGATGTTGTTTATTTCCATACTGTCTGAAGCCTTTGAAACTTTAACCCTGAAAAGCACCAATTCTCTATATACGGTCTTTTTGTCATCTAGTCGCTTTACCTCTATTGTATCAATCATTTTATCGAGTTGCTTTACAATTTGGTCCACTTGTCTTTCATCACCTATTGTGGTAATTGTCATCTTGGAAACCTCAGGATTTTGCGTGATGCCAACTGAGATCGAGTCGATGTTAAAGTTCTTGGACCTAAATAGGTGAGTCACCTTAAAGAGAATTCCAGGCTTGTTTTCCACTAATATTGAGAGAATTGCCCAAACCATGTCCTAGCACCTATGATGGTAATATCATGTCCTTAAGTGACGTTCCTGGCGCCACAAATGGTAAGACGTCTTCTTCTGGATCTATTGGAATATCAATAACTGTTGCAACATCGCTTTTTAGTCCCGCCTTGATTGCGTTGCCAAGCTCCTCAAGGTTCCCTACCCTGATTCCTTGTGCTCCGTATGATTCTGCAAGCTTGACATAGTCTGGACATTGTTTTTGATCAACGCCTATCATTCTTCTGTCATAAAATGTCCTCTGCCACTGGGCAACCATCCCAAGGGAATAGTTGTTTACCAAAAATACAATTACTGGCAAGTTGTCTAAAACTGATGTTGCGAGTGAGTTTTCAGTCATGTTAAAGCTCCCATCGCCTGCAATGTCCACTACTGGCAAGTCAGGTCGTGCTGCTTTTGCTCCAATCGCAGCTGGGAATCCCCAGCCCATCGTTCCAAGGCCTGTTGAGCTAAAGAAGGTTCCTGGATGAATCACATCGTAGAAAAGCGAAGCCCACATTTGGTGTTGCCCCACTTCAGTTGTAACAATTGATTCGTGTGGTAATACTTCACGTAGCTTACGCAATATTTTTGCTGCCGAAAGATCACCTGGATGTAACTTTAAGTTTTGACGCCAGTATTCCTTTACTTCTTTGACGTGATCTAACCACACGTTTTGTTCTGATTTTTTGAGTGCCTTTTGCATCAATAGTTTTAGAAATATTCGAAGTGACGCCTTTACGTCTCCTACGACTGCTACACTCGTGGTTTGGTTCTTTCCTATTTCTGCAGGGTCTACATCCAAATGAATAATCTTGAGATGTTTTTCAAATTCGTCAAATCTTCCAACGGATCTATCTGAAAACCTCGTTCCAATTGCTAAGACACAGTCTGCCTCAGTCATGATTTTGTTTGCCTCGGCGTGTCCGTGCATTCCTATTGGGCCCAATGATAATATGTGATTTTCTGGAAATGCGCCCTTTCCTTTGAATGTTGTAACCACTGGGATCAATAACATTTCTGCAAGCGATTGCAATTCCGCAAATGCTGATGAAATTATCACACCGCCCCCTGCCAAAATTATTGGTTTGTTAGACGATAGCAATAGTTTGATTGCCTTTTCGATTGCAACCATGTCTGGGTCAGTCCAGGGGTGATATCCCCTTATTTTGACTTCTTCTGGGAATGCCACATTTGCCTCGTTTTGCTGTACGTCTTTTGGAATATCGATTAGAACCGCTCCAGGCCTTCCAGTCTCTGCAATGTAAAATCCCTTTTTTACGATCTCTGGAATTTCGGATGGCTTTGTCGGTTGGTAGGAATATTTTACAACTGGGTTTGCAATTCCTATAATGTCACTTTCTTGAAACGCGTCTCGCCCAATCATCCCAAGTGGGACCTGTCCGGTGATTGCTACCATTGGGGCAGAGTCTGCCTGGGCAGTCGCAAGACCAGTCACTATGTTTGTTGCTCCAGGTCCAGATGTTGCAAAGCACACACCTGCCTTCCTACTTACTCGACCAAATCCATCTGCCATATGAGCTGCAGACTGTTCGTGTCGAACCAAAATGTGACGGATGTTACTTTTGTACAACTCGTCATACATTGGAAGGTTTGCACCTCCCGGTAAACCAAAGATTTCCTTTACACCTTGTTTTTCCAATGCTTTGATTAAAGCCCTAGCGCCTGACAATGTTTCCATAAATTAATCACCACAAAAACACGCTGTATTATAATTTTACAGCACCAGCTCGACTAGCAGCAATCCTAAAATTGTCTTAGTCGAGCCGTTTTTCATAACGTTCACTAGCTAAAATCAAAATTAGCGATATAAAGATTTCCTAGTATGGCACGGTCAAATCCGTCACGCCAGAACCCTTAAAGTTGGATTTCTCCATGCAAAGCGCATTGTCCGACAGAGAGGAAATAATTTCAATAATTGAAACATTTTTTGAGATTGGTAAAACAAAGGAACTAGAACCGCTCAGGACAATTCAGCTTGATGATCCAAGTTTTTCAAGTTTTTCTGATATTCCGCCATATGATCTCAAGGACTACAAGACGAGTGTGGCACTAGAGGAATTGAGATTTGTTAGCATATCTGATTATGACTATGAGATAAAAAACCCAAAGATTAGCATCTTTGGTGACGTTGCAGTTGTTGCGTTTGAGCTGACACAGAAAGGAATGTTAGTTGACAACAAGGCCTTCACAGGAGAACACATCTCAATTAATGGTCGTGCAACATTTGTGCTAGTCAAAAAACCAAGTTGGAAAATCGCTCACATTCATCTTTCAAAGATAAGCTAATGTCAGATTACAAATAATTGAGAATTTACTGTGATTTTGCCTGAGCTGCAGCTGCGGGCTGAGGCTTTGCATCTGGCTTTTTCTGTGGTTGTTTTTGCTGCTGTGGTTTTTGGTATTGCTTTTTTTGTTGGTTTTGTTGCGGTCTGGCTTGTTGTGGCCTAGTTTGCTGAGGCTTGTTTTGTTGTGGTTTGTTTGGCCTTTGTCGACTTTGCTGAGATCTATCTTGCTGAGGTCTGTTTTGTTGTGGTTTTTGGTTTTGTGAGAAATTATTTCTCGATGTATTTGGTTGGTTGTTTCTAATTGGATATTCCTGGCAGAGTTTCTTGAATAAATCGTATGCTTGGTCTAAAGTATAGTTGGAGTGCACTATTGCCCTTACTGCTCGAATCATTGGAATAGGATACTGCGATTGCCAGATATTTCGTCCCATGTCCACTCCTGCCGCTCCCGACTTGAGTGCATTAACTGTCAATGCAAGTGCGTCTCGTTCTGGAAGCTTTGGCCCACCTGCAATTATTACTGGAACTGGGCAGCTACTCACTACTTTTTCAAAATTGTCACAATAATACGTCTTTACCATGTGTGCACCAAATTCTGCTGCAATTCTGCAAGAAAGCGACAGATATCTCGCATCACGTTTTTCGAGCTCTTTTCCAACTGCAGTTACTGCTAGGACTGGCAGCCCATATTCTTCTGCCTCATTTACCAAGTTTCCAAGGTTTACCAATGAGTTGTGTTCGTACTTGGCTCCAACAAAAATCGACATTGCAAGAGCTGTCGCATTAATTCTAATTGCATCTTTTACACTAGTTGTGATTTTTTCATTTGATAGGTCTTCGCCTATTATGCTTGTTCCGCCAGATACTCTAAGAACAATTGGAACTGGAAAATTTGGATCAACTGATGTTCTGACAACACCCCTAGTCACCATCAACGAGTCGCAGTACTTTACAAGTGGTGCGATTGTCTTTTTTGGTTCTTCTAGTTTTTCAGTTGGTCCTAAAAAGTAACCATGATCTACTGCAAGCATCACACCCCTACCATTGTTTGACTTGAGTATGCTTGCGATTCTATTTTTTAAGCCCCAGTCCATGTCTAACAAATTTGAAAAAATTAAACCCTTCTTAATCTTTTCTAGCTGTGTATGATTATCTTCATGGCGTTTTGGCCTGTGTGCGCGTGCTCAAATGCCTTTTGAGATTCTAAGAGGGAATACCTGTGGGTGATCAGTTTTTTGACATCTATTTTGCCAGATGAAATAAGCTGCAGTGATTGTTTTGTGTCCTTATCTGATGCTGCATAGCTTGGAGTCAGTGTGAGCTCTTTGGAATACACGATGCTCATATCAACATCCATTGTTGCACCTTTAGATGGAACTCCAAATAGCATTATTGTTCCGCCCTTTCTTGTAGCCAATATGGCATCAGATATTGCACTTAGACTTCCTGTCGCAACAATAGATACATCGACTCCTTGATTTTGTGTCTCTGAGAGAATCTTTGAAACAGACTCTGATTGCCCTGACTTGAGAGGTATTGCGCCAAATTTTTTGGTAAAATCTAAGCGAAACTCGTTTACATCAAGGCAAAAGACTTTGGAAAATTCGTTTGCAAATGCAAGCATTACATGCATCACTCCAGTTGGTCCTGCACCAAATACAGCCGCAGTATCACCTTTATTGTAGGAAAACTTGGTCCAGGCCCTAACACAGCACGCCAGGGGTTCTATCATCGCCGCTTCATCAAACGACATAGCATCTGGGATCTTGAGAACGCCTCCGTGCCTTACGTTCCATTCTGGGACAACATATTCTTCTGCCAACCCACATGGTGAGAGGTTTGTTTCGTAGTATTTTGGGCACATCGTTTCATTTCCGTGTTTGCAGTAATGACACGAATAACAGGGCACGTGATGGTGTGTAAACACACGATCACCTTTCTTAAAATCAGTTACGCCAGGGCCCACATCAAGTATGATTCCTGCAGGCTCGTGTCCAAGCCGCATAGATGGTTGTCCATATTTTCCAAACACCTTTTCGACATCAGAGCCACAAATACCGCAAGACTGCATTTTTACTAGGATGTCACCTTGTCCGAGCCTTGGTGCATCAGTATCGTGTACTAAGACAATTGAGGATTCCTTCACAAATGCTGCCTTCATATTTACAGAACCTACAAAGATCAGAGTATAAGTACATTCATGGATTTAAGAAACTAGTTAGAAATTTTCAAACATTCCGTTCAGATCGAACATAAAATCGATTATTATGAAAATCAAATCTAAAAGATTGATGTCGCGTTGGGATAATCCTAGTGATGGTTTTGACGATGTAGAAGAATCGCGCCTATTGAAAAAATTCTATGACTATGCAGAGCTCGAAAAAAAGGAATCAGAACGAAAAAGGTTTCTTGAAGTTTCAGATAAAAAACGTCCAAGCATTTGGAGCAACAGATTCGTTCTTTCTGCAATAATTCAAGGCGCGGTAATTATTGGGTTAACAGTAGCACTGCTTTTGATGCAGATCGCATTCTCCAATGTGAGTCTTATCGAGTTTTTGTCACTCTCACTAGATGGACCTGCCAAATGGTTCTTTTTTGGATATTTTATGTACATAACACTAGTTGTTACAATTGCAATTACTGCAATTTTTTATAATCATCTGGAATCCAACCTAGGGCTACCCATTCGCGGAAATTCAAAGTACCTTGTTTGGACACAGTTAGTAGGAATGAATGTCGGAGGTGCTGCAGCAACCATTCTTTTGATCGTTTTTGGATTCATAGGTACAGGGTTTGTCAGCTTTATTTCAGGCGAACAGTCAGAGATGCAAAACATCATGGAGTTAGTCAAGATTCCAATTGTCGGTTTTGCTTTGGCTTTTGCATGTGGGGTCGTATCAGGTGGGATTGCCTACATCAGAACATACACAAGACAAAGTGGCCCAAGATTTAACAAAACATCATTTGATGATTCATCAAAATACGATAGACTCTAGACGCCCAAAATGGTCTTGAGCATCTTGCGATAGTCGACTTCCTTTTTTTCAGAACCTACGGATGGAAGCGAAAAGATCAACGGTTTTGATTTTGTTGCACGAAGTTTTGTAAGGTCCGTATTGATTGGCGCTGAAATATCATCACTTATGAGGACTAGCCCAACATCATGATCGTCTGCGAGTTTTTTTATTTCTGAAAATGCAGTCTGTGGAGAATCCACTACAACCCCCTGGACTCCGGCAAGTTGAAAACTTGTAACAAAGCTTTTGCTGCCCACAGTTACGATCTTCATGATGTTTGCTTCATTTGTGCAAATTTAACCGTTTTTGAATTATGGGAAACGTTGATTTATGATCAAGTATCAGCGATAACAAATGTCGCAAATCGATACAGCAAAAGACGTCTATCTTTTTGTTCATGGTAGAATGGATCTGCAGCAAAAATCAGTTGATGCGTTAGTATCAAAGGGATTTTCCAAGGACAAGATAATTTCGGCAGCTCCAAACAAGGTTGGCAATATAGGAGATTATATGGCAATGCTTTGGATGCCTCCAAACCCCGATCACATCAAAATCCAAAAAATAGTCAAAATAGACCCAGCAGAACCAGTAGGAATGATTGGATTGTGGAAAGGCGTCTCAAAAGAAGACCTATTTTCCATCCCTCTCTAAATTACCAGATTTGAAAAACATTATTTTTCTTGAAACCAGACTTGATATCTAAAATAAAAGTTATAAAGAAATCGAAAAAACATTGCTTGATGACAATTGAGCTAATATGCAGTGATTACGGGTTTGAGTGCGGTTTTAAGCTTGAGGGGGAAAAGAGCATCTCTTTACTCAAAAAGATTCGTGACCATTTTGAGCATGAACATGGAATAGATTATTCGGTTGATGCAATAATTCAGATGATTGTCAACAAAGGTCACACACGAGATTCGATTCGAAACGAATAAGCCGTAATTATAGCCCTGCGACAAGACCCCTTAAAAAATCAGAATATTCTTCATCTGAAAATATTACAACTTCGACGTCGTTTTCTTCTTTTGCCAGATTTACTGATTCAAGATGGTAACAAGATTTTTTCTTTTTGAGTTTCCCAAAGTAATACCCCTGGCATGAACAAAAATCAAATTCTGGTGCAAGCCAGTGCTCCCCACCCATTCCAACAACTGTCCAAATCTGCCTGTTGCTTGGCTCAAAGATGTGAAGCTTTACTCTTTTTTCCGATACTATGACATCGGTTTTTTTTGCTTTTTCCACAAGTATTTAATGCAAATCCGATTCTATATTTTTGGTGGCGACGACAAAAATAGTTCCATCAAAGCCCGCACTGATTTTGGAAGGCGATAGGAAACATCTCATCATAACTGACTCCCACATTGGTTTTGAGGGTAATTTGGCACAAAACAAGATCTTTGTTGGAAAAAATACCACGTTAAGCGAGTTTCTTGATGAGGCATACTCCCTCATAGACTCAAACAAGCCAGATGACCTCATACTTTTGGGCGATGTAAAGTCAGGAATAGACAGAATTTCAAAAAATGAATGGGATGAAGTGCCAAAGTTTTTGCAGGAATTAAAGAAAAAAACCGACATAATCATAGTACCTGGGAACCACGATGCTAACATACAGAGGCTAGTCCCAGACGGAATAACTCTAATAAGCACGATTGGGATGGTACTTGAAAATGTTCTTCTGACACATGGCCACACCATGCCATCAAAGAACTTTGCGTATGTGGACAAGATAATAATGGGTCATGTGCATCCTGTCTTTTTTGATGAGGACTCGATTCTAAATGGACAACGAGTTTGGGTATCAATTAAGACAAAAAAGGAGAACATCTTTCCGACAAGTGCGGGCGAGCTGGAAATCATAATCATTCCGTCGTTTAATCGATATTTTTACGCAACAAAAAAGAAGCAATACAAAAGATCAAACTCACCAATCATAGAAAGAATCAAAGACGTTTCATCTGCAAGAATAGTAACCTTGGATGGATCGATAATTGGAAACGAGGCTATTTTGTCTCATGTAATCTGAATTGTGCAAGTATCATAAAAGATATTTAACCAATAAGAGAATGATCATTTAAGCATGGTGCTAGAAAACAAGGCAACTATTTCTTATGTTCAATTACTCAAAGAAGATCTTGTAGTTTTACGTATGGTCCCAAATGATGGCATCATACCAGAGTATGAGGCAGGTCAATTTGTTACCATTGGCATCCCAGTAGTAGCTGAAAATTACAAAACTGTTCGCAGAGCATATTCAATTGCCTCTCATCCTGAAAACAAAAAATATTTTGAATTTGTACTTCGATGGGTACGAAAACCTTTGCCTGGTCGTGTTACAACCCAGTTATTCTATGCTAGTGAAGGTGACGAGGTAACTATGGGAAAGCCGACTGGGAATGCCTTAACAATTAATGAAAGGTTGCCTGACGGTAGAAAAGATGAAAGAAGAATTGTCTGCATTGGTGGCGGTACTGGTATTGCACCTTTTGTAAGCTTTGCACAACACCTTCGTGCGATTGGCGATAAAAGAGAGGTTGTTGTTTTACACGGTGCTAGTTATGTAGATGAACTAAGTTACAAGGGACTATTTACCAAATTAGAAGAAGAAAGTATTGATAGAGGCAAAGACAAGTGGGACTTTAAATATCGCGCATCCATTAGTCGCCCGCAAGAATGGTTCAACAGATCATGGAAAGGCCAAACAGGCAGGGTTGAAAGTTTCCTTAAGCCACGTGATGGTGAAAAATCGGCATTAGAGGAACTTGTTGGAGAAAAAATCACAAAAGATAACACAATTTTCTACATTTGTGGTTGGCAGGGAACTATTGATGGCGTAATGGACTATTTAAGTCCGCAGGGTTTTGTTACGTTGCATGATAAACGCGAGGATGGAAGCTTCGAAGTAAAATATGAGTCATACGGCTAACCATTAAAATTTAAAATTTTGTGGGTTTCGTTTACACAATCGCTCAATGGTTTTTTCACCGTGTTGAGTAAATTTTTTGTCACTAGGTTTTGTTTTTTAGCCTTTTCTTATTATGAATTGCATCAAGGCTTCTTTTGAATATTCTATTCCGTGCTCATCAGCAGAATGCTTACTATAATCTGCAATCACCTTTGCAATATCATTGCCCTCTGCAACAAAATCACATTCAAAACCATAGTCTTTGCAGACAAACTTTGGCATGTTTGGGAGTAAAATTTTGGAGTATATATCCTGTTTCATTGACTTTACGAACAATCAAAATCTAATTTTCTACGCTTAATTTTGACAGTGAATTTTAACTCTTGCAAATTCCGTAAAAATAGATGACCCTACTCAGATGTTATAGTTTTAAGCAATCATGATTTGTCTTCTGGTGCTTTTTTTGAATTACTCGTAGGTACAGAAATAATACTTTCCACAACAGATTTTGTCAATTCCTCGATGATTTTGATTTTTTTCTCATCCGTTTCCCCTAGCATTTCTAAAGCTTTCTCTAATTCTTTTTTTCTTATCGAGTCTACGCTGGCATATACATCCTTAACTAGCGGTTCTGGCTCAAGTTGTTGCATTGTTGCTGCCATAATTGGAACTTCTTTGCTAATCATTTTTTCGACGGCCAGAACTGTATCCTCTCTGGCTTTCAGATTTCTTTCTTCCATCTCAGTAATTTGGTCTCTAAACATTAGTTTAACTCCTGGAAGTGTTGAAACGCTCTCATCAACTGCCCTTGGTTCTGATATGTCCAATATCATCGTCCCACTCTTTTTGCTTTCCATAACTACCCTTAGTTTGTCATGATTAAGTATGAAGTAGTCTGCCGTCGTAGCAACAAAAATTATGTCGAATTTATCGAATCCTTTTAGGACATCTTGAAATTCAATTGGTTTACCGCCCTGTATTTTAGAAAAGCCGGTGGAACGTTCGATTGTCTTACTGGTAACATCGAACGGGTAGCCTTTTTTATTAAGAGATTTGGCAACCATGGCTGCTGTTTCGCCTGTGCCCATAAGCAAAGTATGCTTTTTACCGTCTAATCCTGCAATGTCTTGTGCAATTTTAACAGCTATGTCGCCAACCGATGTCACGCCCTTACCAATTCCAGTAGAATCCCTAATACGAGTTGCAATTCGTATAGAGTTATCAAATAATTTATTCAATAGTTTGCCAGATACTTTAGCTTGTTTTGCATTTGAAATTGATGTTTTTAGTTCATCAAGGATTGTTTCATTTCCTACAACTACCGAATCCAAACCAGATGCGAGTCTTAATAGATGGAGATAAACATCGGTGTTCTCATACACCTCAAGAATTTGATCAAAGTGGTCAATGTCAAATTGGTCTAGCTGTGTTAGCGATATCCAAGTTTCTTTGATTTTATGCATAATGAGATGCTTTCCTTCACCTCTTCGCACATCTGGTGCGTCTTTTTCCATAACAGTCACTGTAAATATTTCAACTCTGCTAGTGGTCTGAACTATCACACATTCTGAAACACCTGAAATTTTCTTAAAAGCCTCACATGCAGCTGGAATGTCCTTGAATGCAAATTTTTCTAGTGTATGAATTGGTATGTTTTTGAAAGTGACACGAACATTGGTGATGTTAAAATCGCTTTTACCCATCCAAAATCACCATCTATTCTCTAAGTTTTTCTCTTCCGCCTTTTGCAGTACGGAAGACATTCATGCCAAAGTAAAAATTTTGATACAGTGAATCCAAATATTTTAGATCTTGTTCTGCACGTGCTATGTCATCTGCGGCTGCATTTGGATCGTTTTTTAGTCGATCGAGTTTTTGTTTAGTTTCCACTAAAAGTTCGCTTACTCCAGATTCATAATTAGATGTACCACCAAATTCAGGACTTAGCACATATTCTGGCTTGTATTGCGGAGTCTGATCTGTTGGAATTTCTACTTTCCTTGAAATCTCTTCCTGCTCGTCTTCTGAAAGCACACGTCTTGATGGAATTAGTTCTTTTTTATAACGGAAAAATTCTGGCTCTCCCATTTCTCGTCTGAATATTCGCTCCTGATGGCGTTTATTAGTAAATGCTTTTTCTCCAGCTGCAGCTGCTTTTGCTAACTCTACTGCCACTTTCGCCGCTTCGTCATATTGCGCTTGGGCTTCTGCGTCTGCTTCTGCTTTTGCGGCTGCTGCTTTTGCGGCTGCTGCTTTTGCGGCTGCTTCTGCTAATTCTGCTGCTTCTGCTGCCGTCAATCCTTCCTTTTTTTTGGATCGAGTCTTTGGCTTTTCATCAGGCATTGTAGATACATCATTTGGGGTTAAATTTTAAGTTTTTATGCACCATATTTTGGGTCTAAATTAGAATCAGGATAATACAACATCATAACATTTTATCCACACGTTACAAATAATTTAGATTGGGTCGTATGGCTCAAGTGATCTTTTGGTAGTCTCGTTATGGTGTAGCCATTCTAGTGTCTTAACAAAGGACTCGGCCAGCTCCGTTGTTGTGAGTACTGGAATTCCAAGTTCTATAGCCTTTCTTCGAATTTGGAATTCGTCATATAGCATTCCAACATATTTTTCCAAAGTAGACGTGGATGGAATGTTTATGATAAAGTTGATTTTTCGATCATACAACAAATCAGATATGTTTGGTTTTCTCTGAGGTTCGGAGATCTTATGAACTATTTGCACGTCACTGATATTTTTTTCAGAGAGAAACTCTGCAGTATGTTCTGTTGCTAAAATTTTAAAGCCAAGATGTTTGAGTGTTGCCATTGTCTGGAGCAGTTTTTCCCTATTCTCTGTTCCTCCAATCGTAATTAGGGCGGTTCCTTGTTTTGGCATATTATATCCCACCGAGATCAAACCCTTTGATAAGGCATCGTAAAAGCTATCCCCAAAACATGCTGCCTCTCCAGTTGACTGCATCTCTACTCCAAGTACAATGTCTGCACCATCCAGCTGCATAAATGAAAATTGTGGCACCTTGATTCCATGAATGTGTGTTTTTTTCCATTTATCATGCGGAATCTTTGGAAGCTCTTTTCCCAAAACAGCGCGTGCTGCCAAGCTGATAAGATTTGTCTTTATTAGTTTTGAGACAAATGGCATCGAACGTGACGCACGAATGTTTAGTTCAATTACATATACGTGGTCGTTATGTATCAAAAATTGCAGATTGAATGGGCCTTTGATGTTAAATGACTTTGCAATCTTGTTTGCATAATCGGTAATTGTGTCAACATGTTTGTTTGAGAGTCGCCATGGTGGAATCACCATCATTGCGTCGCCAGAATGTACGCCTGCAGCATCGATATGTTCAACAATTGCACCAATTATGACATTCGTTCCATCAGAAACTCCATCAACATCTATTTCAAGTGCATTTAGCATGAATTTTGTAATTACTACTGGATGGTCTGGTGATAGAGTAGTGGCTTCTGTCACATATTTTGCAAGTTCTTCTTGCGACCACACAACTTTCATCGCAGCACCACTCAGAACATATGATGGCCTTACCAAAACAGGATAGCCTACCTTTGAGGCAAAGGACTTGGCCTCAAACGAATTTGTAAAGGCTTGCCATGGAGGTTGCTTTATGTGCAGCTTATCTAAGACGCTGCTGAATTTTGAGCGGTCTTCTGCCCTGTCAACATCTTCAGCTGATGTGCCCAAAAGTTTCATTCCTGCTTTTACAAGCTTTGGCGTAAGATTATTTGCAGTCTGCCCTCCAACAGATGTTACGATTCCTTTTGCATTTTCAAATTCTGCAATGTCTAAAATCCTCTCAAGTGTCAGTTCATCAAAATACAGCCTGCTGCAAATATCATAATCTGTGGAAACTGTCTCAGGATTGCAGTTTACAACAACTACATTTTTTTCTCCGTTTTCCTGCAGACCCCACACCATGTTGACTGTCCCCCAGTCAAACTCGACTGAGCTTCCAATGCGATATGGTCCTGCCCCAAGTACGATAATTCCGCTCTGATCGGAGCTTATTGAAATATCGTTTTCAGTTCCACCATATGTGATGTACAGGTAGTTTGTCTTTGCAGGCCATTCTGCTGCCAGCGTGTCAATTTGTTTTACTACTGGTGTGACCCCAAATTCTTTTCTTATTTTCCTGATTTCTGTCTCTTCTTTTTGTTTGGCTCGTCCAATTTGCCTGTCGGAAAATCCAAAATGTTTTGCCTTTCGTAAAAGTTCGGCATTCAATTGTTTTTCTTTTATCTCTTGTTCCGTTTCAACGATGTTCTTAATTTTTTCAATGAACCACGGATCGATTGCAGAAAGTTTTTGGATTTTTTCTATGTCTAGTCCTTTTTTGAGTGCGGCTGCAACATAGTACAAGATATGATCGTTTGGATTTAGCAAATGGTTTTCAATGTCTTCTACATCGTAAGATTTTCCGTTGGCTCGATTTAGAACCAAGCCGTCGTTGCCAATATCCAGCATTCGTATTGCCTTTTGTAGTGATTCTTCAAAGGTCCTTCCAATTGCCATTACTTCTCCTACCGACTTCATTGTAGGCCCAAGCTTGCGGTTTGCAAGCTCAAACTTGGCAAAATCCCAGCGTGGGTGTTTGCACACAATATAGTCCAAGGACGGTTCAAAACAGGCAGTAGTAGTTTTTGTAATATGGTTTACAAGTTCTGGAAGCGAGTGGCCAAGACCAATTTTTGCAGACATGTACGCAAGTGGATATCCAGTTGCCTTGCTAGCAAGTGCAGATGACCTTGAAAGCCTTGGGTTAATTTCAATTGCCACGTACCTATCAGATTCTGGTTCCAGCGCAAACTGGATGTTGCATTCTCCAACGATGCCAACATGTTTTGTTGCCCGTAATGCTGCAGAGCGCAGCATGTGGTATTCTTTATTGTCAATTGTCTGAGACGGTGCAACGACAATATTATCGCCTGTATGAACCCTCATGGAAAGAACATTTTCCATGTTGCACACGATGACGTTGTTTCCATCATAGTCTTGCATCACTTCATACTCTATTTGCTTCCAATGCCCAATGTATTCCTCAATTAGCACTTGGTGCACAAGGCTTGCGTTCAGTCCCCGCTCAACAATTTCGTGCAGCTCGTACTCATTGTAAGCTACTCCGCCTCCCTTGCCCCCAAGTGTGTATGCGACACGGATTATTACTGGATAGCCAAGTTCCTCAGCTGCTTTTTTTGCCTGCTCAAACGTATTGACTGTTTTGCTTTTTAGAATTGGTACTCCACATTCCGCCATCGAGTCTTTGAAGAGCTGTCGGTCCTCAGTTTTTTGAATTCCTGCAATTTGTGTGCCAAGAACTTTTATTCCATATTTTTCCAAAATCCCAAGCTCCGCTAGTTTGACTCCGCAGTTTAGTGCAGTCTGCCCTCCATACCCAAGCATAATACTATCTGGTCGCTCAGATTCAATAATCGATTGGACATACTCTGGCGTGACAGGCAGCAGATACACTTTATCTGCGAACCTAGTATCAGTCTGAATCGTTGCGATGTTAGGGTTGATAAGTACGCTTTTCAGACCATCTTCTCGTATTGCCTTGAGGCATTGACTGCCGGAGTAGTCGAATTAGCGGTCGTTTTTGCGACTTTCGCCTGCTTCTCCGATCTTTATTGCCCCACTGCCCAATACAAGAATTTTTTTCAGACTTTCATTTCGAATTAGAATCTCCCCCCTTTATCATGTCGTCAAGCTCTTCAAAGACGTACTTGCAATCATAAGGACCAGGCGATGCCTCAGGATGAAACTGTACTGCGATGGTTTTTTTCTTTTTATGCCTTATTCCTTCGACTGTCTTATCGTCTGTGTTTGTAAACCATAAATCAAAGTCTGTGTTTTTAATCGAGTCTGGATCAATGCAATATCCGTGGTTTTGGCTTGTTACGTATACTTGGTTGTTTTGCAGATTAAGACAAGACTTGTTTTGTCCACGGTGTCCATACTTTAGTTTGTAAGTTGTTGCACCGCCAGCAAGCCCAAGGATTTGTGCCCCAAGACAAATTCCAAGTGTCGGGACGTTTTGTGCCATTAGTTGCTTTGCAGTTTGGATTGTCTGCGGGCATTTTTCTGGGTCACCTGGACCGTTACTTATTACAACTCCTTTTGGTTTGTATGAGAGAACTTCGTCAATTGTCGCATTCCACGGAAGCTTGACAACCTGGTAACCTAGGTCCCTAATGTTGCGTAGTATCGCATTTTTTACGCCAGTATCAATTACTACGACACATTCTTTTTGCGTACCAAAGCTTTGAGCTTGTTTTGTAGATACATCATTCATAAATTCTTCTGATGCATAGGGTTTTGTTTTTTCAAGTTGTTCTTTTACTTGGTCTACATTTATTTCAGAATCAGAGACTACAAGAGCTGCCATCATCACGCCGCTTGTTCGAAGCTTTTTTGTAAGATAGCGCGTATCAATTCCAGAAATTCCTGGTACCTTTTCATTGTACATCCACTCATCCAAAGTCATTTTTAGATTCCAATGGCTCGCAAGCTCGGATAGTTCGTGTACAACTAGACCGCGCACCTGGATTTTATCGGACTCAAAGTACGCAGGTATGCCAGATTCGTCCTTTGCCAGCGGATCAGGCACACCATAATTGCCAATTAACGGATATGTCAAAGTGAGGATTTGGCCTGCGTATGACGGATCAGTTAGGGTCTCCGTATAGCCCACCATTCCTGTATTGAATACTATCTCCCCAAAAACCGTCTTTGAATACCCAAACCCCTTTCCGTCAAAAACGGTACCATCTGATAAAATCAGTTTTCCGTATTTGTTTGCGTATTGGGCTTTTTTTATCGAAATTGTGACCCTCGAAAAGTGGATTTAGTTGGTGATTTAAGTTTTGTGAGTGGTGATCGCTGAAAAATTTAGAGGGCTTTGAACTGCTCGCTCCACTTGTAGTACGCTCGGATCATATCCATTGAGACACTTGGCTTTCTTCTTGTCATGATTTCCTTAAAGTCATTCATGTTCAGATCCCGTGGTTTTGGTGGAGACTCGCCAGCAATTGGCTCGTGATATGTAGGATTTGAAAACAACTCATTTACCACTCTAAGCTGCACAGCTTGACACACGTCTTTGATGTCGCTTGCACTATACCCATCAAAGATTTTTGCAAGCTCCATTGGCTTGACCTTGTCGTCTTTTTCTAGAGGGTTTGTGTATAACTCAAACAGATTTTCTCTTGCTTCAAGTGTTGGAAGTGGAACATAAACCCTTTTTTGGAATCTTCGTAAAAATGGCCAATCAAGACTCCATGGTTTGTTTGTTGCTCCAATAACATATAGTTTGAGATCTTTGCCTTTTTCGTTTATTCCATCCATCTCTGTTAAGAACTGATTCCTTATTCTAACTTCTCCGCCTACTTCGGAACTTCTGTTTCCTAAAAGCGAATCTACCTCATCAACAAACAAAATCACTGGTTTGTTTTCTTTTTCTACATATCCACGTGCAAGCTTGAAAACCTTTGAGACATTTTTTTCTGCCTCCCCAAGCCACTTGCTCATCATCGATGCCGCGTCAACTACAATAAAGTAGCCATCAAGTTCACTTGCTGTTGCCGCAGCTAGAATTGTCTTTCCACATCCTGGTGGACCATAAAGTAGAATTCCACGAGGCCATCCAAGGGGAAACAAGTCTGGTCTCTGTGTTGGATAAACAATTGATTCACGTAAGGCATTCTTTGCATCATCTAAGCCAATTACCTCTTTCCAGGAGATGTCCGGCTTTTCTTTCATGACTAGGTCATCAAAATCATCTTCATCCCTTTTCTTGTCAAGCTGGGCTTTTTGTTCAGACGGCGTCGCATTTGGGTCAACTGCCGGCTCCAAGTTTACTCCGTGCACCATTTGCAGCGCCTTAATTCTGTTCTCATAAGCCCTGCACCGTTCCGTGTAAACCTTGTTTAGCTTGTTATCTGGATACAAATGAATCAGCTTTACCAGTGAATCTATTGCTTTTTGATAATTTGCAATCGCCATGCCTCTTGCGCCTTGCGAATCAAGCCTAATTGCGTCAGATGCATACTTGCTTGCGTTATTCTCTAGTTCCTGCGGTGCCAAACTCATCTTAAACTACCTGCTCGAATGGGACTTGATTATTTTGTTGGTATCCTTGTGGGTAAACACCAGTAGCAGATTTGGTTAAATTTATTGTACCTTGTTTTTTCGTCTCATCTATTGAGAAGTTTGTTGAAACGTCGTTTTGTGCATTCTTTATATCAGAAATAGAGGATTGTACAGAAATCAACATTATTTGGATTTGGTCGTTTATTTCCGAAAGTGACATGGACCAGTTTTTGATCAGGTCTGAAAACTCTTTTAGAAGAACATATGCTTCCTTTTTGTGCTGGTGTTTTAGGAGAATTTGTTCTGCCATGCCAAGGATTTTGTCCAAATCTTCTACCTCTTCTTTTGTCAGATTTCCGAGTTTTCCTTCATAGTTTGGGTTTGACTCTAAAATCTTCTTTTTTACCAGCCCCGAAAACTGGCGTACTCGCTTTAGATCCTTTTCTAGACTGGATGACTCAAAGGACTTCATTAGCAAAACGCACTTGCTAGAAATTTAGATTAGGGTACTGCTTGTTTATTTTAGAGTCCACTATCAAATTTACTTCAGTTAGGATTCGTTCGGATTCGAGGTTTGTTTGCTTAAAGTCAAATGTGGCTTCAACCAAACTCCCCGAATCCATTACGATGCTGCCCAAAATCCCGGATAGTTCTACAAGATCTCCACTTTCATTAGGCATAACAGAATAGATGGTGGAATTTATTGTTCGAATAATTGATACCAAGGGCAAAACTCTGCCAATATTACTAAGCTGTGAAATTGATGAGATCTTGTTTTCAACCAACTTTAGTGCCTCTATTGCACACGCAAGGCTTGATTCTGCTACGAGTTGTTTCCTAAATTCAGGGCTCGACATTATCGTCCCCTCGTTATTGGAATAAGACTTGTGGTTTGAATCTCGTATCTTTTCATATTCATTTTGAAGTTTTTCTAAGATTCTGCTGATTAGGTACATACAATATTCTAGCCTAGGCGTTATCGTCAAGGCGTTCGGATTTGGCAAGACCTGAACTAAATCATCTACAATAGCTGAGCTTGCGACCATGTCTGATCACAGATTGGGTTTTAGTTTATTAGAACGCTGTCACAAAATTTGGTTTAACCGCAGTAACAAGACCCTATGGTTACAAACTGGATTTTTTTTTCAAGGTTTTGTCCAATGAATTTGACTATTGATCTTACCTAATAACAAAAAAAGAATACCTATGGGAAAAGAGCACGAATTAACTGTAAGTTTGGAAGAATTTGGCCTCTCCAAGTATGAGGCTCGGGCGTACGTCACACTAATCACAAAGGGAACAATTTCGGCAAGTGAGGTAGCGTATTATTCTGAGCTGCCGAGAACTAAGGTTTACCCCGTCCTACTCAAGCTCCAGCAAAAAAAACTCGCAATTCTCTCAAAAAGCAAACCCGTTATGTGCACAGGCATTGCCCCAGAAGACGCCTTTGATGAAATTGTCCACGAGCAGATAAACAAAGTAAATGCAATGAATACACTTGTCACCAAGCTGAAAAAAATTAGTGAGAATGGTAAAAAGACACGTGGTGCTGAAGAAAAGCGATACTTTCACCTCCATCCAAACTATGTGGTAAGCCAAATGCGAGTTATGATTACTGGCGCAAAAACATCAGTGTACATCATGGCAGATTCGTGGGGCCTCAGCATTTTAGCAGAATGTAAAGAAGAAGTGCTTTCTGTTTTGAGAAGAAATATTGATGTAAAACTAATCATTCCGAGCCAAGCAATTGGTGGCGAATCATTTAGAACAATCCCAGATGGAATAAAAATCAGAACATCCGAAATTTCTCAAAATTGCTTTATTTTTGATGATACGGAACTGTTTTTGATTGATAATACAAGTGGCAAAGGAGCAATCTTTGCTGCAACTGACATCTTGGGTGGAAATCAGACTAAGCTTTTTTCACAGATCTGGAAGATTGGACTCAAAATAGACAATCTTTTAGAGATGACAAAAAGCCAAGCACTTGAAATCTGTAAAATCATCAACATCATCAACGAAAATGGGCTTGGGTTTGCACTTCATTCTATTGTTAACTCAAAAGCCAAGTTTGTTGATTTTGTAAAATGCCTGGAAAAAAATGGCGTATCAATAAAGGACAAGTCACTAGATGAGATATTAGACATTGTAAATTCTACACTTGAAATCACATGTTCTGGCAAATTAGAATACGACCAGAAAACAAACAACATCATTTTGGAGTCCAAGGTAAACAGCGGACATTCACTCCAATGGGCAATGCTTATCGAAGGCTATCTTGAGCAAAAGGGTCAGAATCCAAAGCTAATCTACCACTCAGATTCACACAAAGGCGAGACAATTCACCTCAAAATCAACCAGTAAGACAAAAAAGTAGCAAAAACAAAATTCTTTCATCATGATTGAGAAAAAACTAAGCGAGTTAGGAATCGTTCTTCCAGTCCCTCCAAAACCTGCTGGCTCATACATACCTGTAGCCATTACAGGAAACTTGGCTTTTGTCTCAGGACAAATCCCAATGCAAGATGGCAAAGTTGTCTTCACAGGTAAGGTGCCGATTGAAAAGTCAATACAAGATGCTCAAGAAGCTGCAAAGCTATGTGCAGTCAACATTTTGGCCCAGCTAAAAGCAAATCTTGGAAGTCTTGACAGAATTACAAAAATTGTCCGAGTTTCAGGATTTGTAAATTCAACGCCAGACTTTACAGAACACCCAAAAATAATTAATGCCGCATCAGATCTGCTCTTTGAAATCTTTGGAGAAAAGGGTAGGCATTCTAGAATCGCAGTGGGAGTATCAAGCCTTCCACTAAATTCAATTGTAGAAATTGACGCGGTTGTAGAATTTACTTCTGGTTGAGTCTTGTGTTGAATTCTTTGATAAATGGCATCATCTTATCTTTTGGAATTACTGCGCCACATGCTTTGTCGTGTCCTCCGCCAGAGCCACCAAACTCTTGTGCAAGCGAGTTTACCAGCCTTCCAAGATGAATGCTACACGACTTTGCACCTCTAATTGATACTGCATATATCCCATGATCAACTCGTTCCTTGTACGCAACACCAACCTCTTTTCCCGACAGGCCCAAAACAAAGTTAACTGCACCGCTTGCCCCAGCATCTGTAATTTCCATATAACCAAGATTCTTCATTGTCTTGAGTGATTTTTTGACTTTCTCAATCATGCTTGCGAGCTTTTCTACTTGGATTTGCGCAAACTCAAAAGAATTTGGTATTTCATGAGGGTATTTCGACTCTGATAAAATTTCAACCAAGTATAAGAGGTAGTCTGGATCCTTTTGGTGACCCACTATATTGTATGTAAGAACCGTAGCAGAAATTAGGGCAAACTGCCTATCATAAATTTGCAAAAGCTTCGAACCTTTTGGCCTATCTTCCATATAATCAGTAATTGCTGCACATGCGGCAACAAACCCGGCTTGATCTGTTAGCTTTGATTTGAACGCATCATAAACTTGGACAGTGGTGCACTCATTTACGTCATGAATTATTTTGACTTTGACTTTCTGCAGTTTTTTTATAATTTCCGAATCCATGTCGTGATGATCAATATATGTAATTGAGACGCGTTTTTTTCGAAGCCCAGATAAAATCTCAACGAATTTGTCCTGATTACTTTTGCTTAGCCCCACATCGCAAATGTATAGAGCGTGAAGCTTTTCGTCTTCTGCAAGCGCCTCTATTGCAGGCATCATCCCAGGATAATCCACTAGAATCGTGTCTCCTCCAAATGCTTGCCTTATCAGAGCAGCAGCTGAGATCCCATCTGCATCCTCCATATGGGAAAGGCAGACTAGTTTTGTTTTCTTAGGTTTTGATTTTTTTGCAGCCGTCACAACCGCACTGCTTGGCTACCTCAATTTAAATCAAAAAGCAAGATCGTCATTTTTTGATTGACACAAAATCATGAATTTGCTTTCTGTCCTTATCAGAAAGTGCGGAATAGACATCATAAAACGTCTTGCCGTCAAGCTGGGTCTTTTTGTCAAGCTCTGCAATCTTGGAAAGAGTCATCGGTGAGGCACCAAGTATTAGGTCATCTACTTGCTTGATATAATCACGCTCAGCTTGGCTCATGAGTGTTAATGAAAAACAAGGCTAAACTGACAAGCTTTGCTAGATTAGACCAAATACTAAATTTAATGCAAAACTTAATAGTGAAATTTTGATCAAAGATACCAAATTGGATACAAAAAATATCGGCTTACGAGATATCGAGGTTGCCGATACAAAAATCTCCGATATTGATGGAGAGCACGGTAAGCTAATCTACCGTGGATATGACATTTTAGATTTGACAAAAAACTCTACTTTTGAGGAAACCGCTTACTTGCTTCTAAATGACGATCTGCCTACACGTGCACAGCTTGATGAGTTCAAGCAAAAATTGATTGATGCTCGAGACATGCCACGCCAGATGCAATCAAACATGAGAAACTGGCGAAAAAACGCAGATCCGATGGTGATGCTTCAGGCCTTCGTTGTTGCCCTGGCAGGATACTATGACGATAAGGGTGCAAACGATGAGGAGATCAACCGCCAGAGTGCCATCAATCTAATTACAAAATTGCCCACAATTATTGCAAGCTGGGAACGCGTGAGAACCCAAAAAGACATTGTAGATCCAGATCCAAGATTAAGTCATGCGGCAAACTTTTTACACATGCTTGTTGGCGAAAGCCCCGATGCCGAGACTGAGAGAATCTTTGATATTTGTTTAATTTTGCATGCGGACCACACATTTAACGCATCAACGTTTGCAGCACGTGAGGTAGCATCAACTGGCGCACACATGTACTCTGCAGTAAGTGCGGCAATTGGTGCACTGTCAGGACCACTTCACGGCGGTGCAAACTATGAGGTAATGAAGATGTTATTGGAAATAAAAACTGCTGATAACGCAGAAGCTTGGGTCAAAGAAAGGCTCATCAGGGGAGAAAAAATAATGGGAATGGGCCACGCAGTGTACAGGACGTATGATCCAAGGGCACAGGTTCTCAAAGAGCTTTCAAAAAGACTTGCCAAGAAAACCGGAGCACCATGGTTTGACATAACAGAGAGGGTAGAAGAAACCACTATTCGTGAAATGAAAAAACAAAAAGGAATTGATATTTATCCAAACGTGGATCTGTATAGCGCTTCACTGTATTACATGCTAAAGATCCCACCTGACTTGAATACCCCAATTTTTGCAATTTCCCGTGTTGCTGGCTGGGCTGCACATGTAATTGAGGAAAAGTTTGCCATTGCTGCCCCAAAACCTGTGCTGTATAGACCAAAGGCCACATATGTTGGGAAATACTGCGGGCCGCAAGGATGCGAGTACAAACCAATCGATCTGCGACAATAATTTAATCTGAGAAATACCATGCATTTACATGGTCTGGTTAAAGTGGGATGATTACGGTAAAAAACCAAAACGAAAAAAACTAGTAAAAAAGAAAAAGCCAAGAGTTGAACCGCCTGTTAAAATTATTCCAGGCAAACACAAAGCTGAGTTTAGAAGAGCAAGCGAACTAGACTAATTTCTTGAGTTAAGCCATTGTTTTGCACGCGAATTTATGTCGTGTTTGTACAAAACTTGAAAGACCATCTCATAAAATGAAATTCCCTTTTTTTGTGCCTGCATATCAAGCCAACGAATTCCTTCTGCAAGTTCTGGATCAGAGTCCGAAAACTCGACTAACTCGTCAACCATCCTTGTAAAGAAGACAAAGGATTTCTGCATCATGGGTATGTTTTATGATTGGTTATTCAGACCTAAATTCAAATTATATAGACAAATGAGTCACGTTTTTCGGTGTTAAAAAATGGAGCATGTGTTATACTCTGATGGCGACGCAAAAAGAATTTGCTGGACAGTCAAAACTCAAGATGTCGTAAAGGAGCAGTTCAGAGAACATGCGGACATTTTTTTAGACAAAGTTACAGATTTACAATCAAAGTACATTGCACTTCATGTAGGTCTTTTTTGGTCGATTGGTGTATTCATCATAAAGAACGGCGACATTGTCAAAATAATGCTAGACTCAGACGACATGCTTGCACATTTTTTATCAGATAACAAATCACAAGACGCACTAGCTGAGCATCGAAAAGGGTTCATAAATCAACTTGCTTCACAAAGAAATCTCAAGTTCCAATATGAAAAAATTGATGCTACACAAAACATTGCATCAAAGATGTTATGATTTTAAAACCAGCCCAATATCCAGCAAGTTTGTATGTGTTGGTCCAGTCGTGATGAGCCCACCATACTTTTTGAAAAAAGAGTTTGAGTTGTTATTTTTTAGATAATTTCTTGCTTTGTTTTTTCTTGGGATCATAAAAAAAATTGCGCCTGCATTTTTTGTATTTCCGTCAATTCCATCTGTACCTATCGATGCAACAACAATGTCTTCTTTTACCTTATTTAAGATCTGTAGAACGAGCTCTTGGTTTCTTCCACCCTTACCGTCCCCGCTGACTTTGACTGTTGTTTCACCGCCAAAAATTAGACATGATTTTCCTCTAAAAGAAAAGTTCTGTAAGACTTTTTTTGCTGCAGAGTTTGTATTGCCGATAAGCGGTGCAAAAACCTTAGTTTTGTAGCCAAGTGCAGATGCAGTATTTTTCATCGCATCAAGACAGTCTTTGTTGCATGCAACAACAATGTTTGGTATTCTTGGTTTCTTTGGGGTCTCTGCGAGCTTTCCTTTTGCCCCAAGTTTAAGCTGCCTTAGGGCTTGGGGCGAAATTTGTTTTTCTATGCCATATTTTTTGACGACTTCAAGACATTCAGAATATGTGGTGTTATCACAATAGGTAAGTCCTGATGCGATCGAGGAAAGGTCATCGCCTACCACATCAGACATTACAAAGGATACGGCAGTACAGTTTAGGCACTCAATTAGCCTGCCCCCCTTTATTTGCGAAAGATGTTTTCGTATTGTATTAACCTCTGTAATTGATGCCCCACATCTCAAAAGTGTCTGTGTAAGCTGTTGTTTTTGGCTCAGGGTGATGCCATCTGGTAGACAAGCCAATGCCGATGCCCCTCCAGAAACAAGAAAGATTACCAGGTCTTCTTTTTTTGCCTCCTTTACTAATTTGATTATTGATTTTGCAGCAGCTATACTAGTCTTGTTTGGAACTGGGTGACCAGCATAAAATATTTTGAAATTTTTTGCAGAAAGCATTGAATCATAATTTTGTGGAATTACAATAATTCCAAAATCTACGCGTATGTTGTCGTGAACAAATTTTGCCATAGAATCTGCTGCCTTGCCAACAGCAACAAGATGGATTTTACCATATTCTGATAGGCGGTACGATTTTTTGTTTATTTGCAACTTTCCTTTTCTAATAAATTTGAAAAGAAAGTGTTCTGGTTTTGCAGCATCAAGGCCTGCCTCTAAAATTTGCAGCGCGTCTTTAGTTTTTACATTGTAAATCTGTTTTTTGTTTTGTATCAACATCATGTAGTATCCATCAGATCATTTAAGATCAGCTCTATTAGTTCACGCTCTTATGGCTCGGTGTCGTAGAAAAAGTTATTTTCGATCCTTTATCTAGTCAAATCATAATTCAAATTGTCTAAGGTAAAAGCATTCAAGAAAATATGTTGGGCAAACACGGCAGGCTTTGGCGATTCGGATATTGTCATAGTGGGAATACCGGACGAGTCAGGCTCTCACTCATACTCTGTTGGCACATCAAAGGCCCCAAACACCATAAGGCGGCTCTCAAACGAGCGCGATATCTACGCTGAAGGAAAACTCAGATGCCTTGCCCTCCCAACAGACGGACCATCAAACACCAAAGTCCACGATTATGGGAATATCAAAAAGCAGCAGATCCCAAGAGTTTTTGACAGAATTGCCTCTGCATCAAAAATCCCAATCTCAATTGGTGGAGATCATTCCAATACGGCCAAAATTCTAAAAGCACTGGCAAAAAAGCATGCTCCCATATCTTTGGTGTATTTTGATGCGCATCCAGACTTTGTCAGCCATACAAGAAATTACTACGGTTCCATAATTACTGATTCCCTGGATTATCTTGACCTAAAATCAAGCATAATAGTAGGTGCTCGTACTCCTGAACAAAACGAAGTCAACAACATAAAGAAGCACGGCCTTCGCGTAATCACTCCCTTTGACATAATTGAAAAGGGCGTAAAACAGATCAGCAAAGTAATACTTGATACCATAAAGAAAAACACCTATGTTTCATTAGATATGGACTGTCTTGATCCTGCATATGCGCCTGGGGTCTCTGTTCCAGTCCCAATTGGCCTTGAAAGTCAGGATGTAGCATATCTGATTAAAAAAATAGCACAGAGTGGAATTGTAGGGTTTGATATTATGGAGGTCTGCCCAAATAATGATCTAAATGATGTAACATCACACCTTGCATCAAGGCTTATTGGTGAAGTCATATCATCATGTAAGATATAATTAGGTATACTTTTTTACTACCAAACATGCACACAATTCGAATTCCAAAAATTATCCACTTTGGTAAGGATGCACTTTCAGAAGCAGAATACCCAAAAAATGCTTTGGTAGTAACCACTGCACCACCACCAATATCTACAAAATGGCTGGGCAAAATGGGAATAAAAGACTATATGCTTTATGACAAAATAGAACCAGAACCATCAATTGAAACAGTACAACAAGTAATTGCAGAGTTCAAATCAAAGAACCCGTCTGCAATAATTGGTCTTGGCGGAGGAAGCTCACTGGATGTTGCAAAATATTCAGGATCTGAAATGAAGCTTGAAAAAATTCTAATCCCAACAACCTTTGGGACAGGTGCTGAAATGACAACATACTGCGTTCTCAAATTTGAGGGAAAGAAAAAATTATTGCGTGAAGACCGATTTTTGGCAGACAGAGCAATAGTTGATGCCTACTTTATGGATGGCACGCCTGAACAAATTGTCAAAAACTCAGTTTGTGATGCATGTGCTCAAGCAACAGAGGGATACGACAGCAAGCTTGGCAATGAATTTACAAGAACGATGTGCAAACAAGCCTTCGAAGTTCTATATGATGCAATCATCAACAACAAGCCAGAAAACTATCCGTATGGTTCGATGCTTTCCGGAATAGGATTTGGCAACTGCTCCACAACCCTTGGACATGCATTGTCTTACGTGTTCTCAAATGAAGGCGTGCCACATGGATACTCGCTCTCATCATGCACTACGGTTGCACACAAGTTCAACAAGTCAATATTTTATGATAGATTCAAAGAAGTAATTGAGAAGCTCAAATTCGACAGGCTTCCACTAAAAGCACCAGTTGATCAAGCAGCTGATGTGGTGATGACAGATAGGGGACACCTAGACCCAAATCCGATACCTGTCACAAAACAAGATGTAATGCAGTGTCTAAAAGACATTGTAGAAGGAAAACTCTAGTCTCTTTCTTTTTCTATTTTATTCTGCGCTAAATCTGATCTTACTAAACTTAAATACCGCAAGGTGTACGTGAGAAAAAGATGCTAAAATTTGGAATTCAAAATGGTCTTAATGTAGCACGGGCAGGATTTTCCGAAGACCAAATTCTAACTGCATGTCTTTTAGCTGACAGGACAGGATATGATTCCATTTGGTATATGGACCACTCTAATGTTCCGCAATGGTCAAAATCCACTGTCTTAGATCCTTGGGTTATGCTTTCTGCAATTGCCGCAACAACGCAACATGTAGAGCTTGGAACTTGTGTTACTGATGCAATTCGAAGGCATCCATCAAACATTGCTCTTGCCTCAATTACACTTGACAGAGTCTCAAAAGGTAGAGGCACGTTAGGAATAGGAGCAGGCGAGGCGCAGAATCTAAAAGAATTCAACATACCATTTGAAAATCCTGTTTCCAAGTGGGAAGAACAGCTGCAGGTCATTAAGCTGTTGTACGAGTCGTCACCTGAACACAGAGTCAGCTTTGATGGGAAATATTATCAACTATCAGAAGCCTGCCTTCAGGCAAAACCAATTCGAAAACCACACCCGCCAATCTACATGGCTGCAGGTGGACAACGTACGCTCAAGATGACCGGAAAATACGGTGATGGGTGGCTACCAATCGGATACACGCCTGAGCTGTTTGATGATCATGCGAAAACAATCAAAGAGTCAATGAAAGAAGAAGGTAGATCAAAAGAAGATCAAGAAAACTTTCAATATGCGCTAGATATTGATGTGTATTTTTCAGAAGATGCAGAAGAGTCTTGGGCAAAAATGAAAGAAGCCGTCAAGGTTTCTTTGTTCAAGCCAGAAGTACTTCGAGTTCACAACATAAAACAAATTGAGGGATTTGATTTCAAAAAATATTTCACAGAATATTCGATGTCAAACCAAGAATGGATTGTGAAAATGAGGGAGGCTGCAACTACAATTCCAGATGCAGTTGCCCGTTCTTCTGTTGCAGTTGGAACACCAGATGATGTTATTCCAGTCTTTGAGAAATTCCTAAAGGCAGGAGTTAATCACTTTGTCATACGATTCTGGGGCTCTAACTATTTCGGATCTATTGACAAGTTTGCATCAAAGGTAATGCCGTACTTGAAAGAAAAATACAAGTAAATTTAGCCCATCCCATTTACCTACTCATGGTTACAATCCAAGAAGCTGAAGCTTATGCGAGGGCCAAAAATGCAGACATTACATTCTGCAAAGGCATAGTCTTTAGACTAAAGTCAATTGGCATAAGTGATGAGCAGACTCTCTGTTCTGCGTTCTTGTGTCAAACCAAGGCAAGTTTTGATGAGATATATTCTAGGTTTGGACGCGAGATAGCAACATCTGTCACCTCAATATCTAAAGATTTCACCCTGCCAACGCAAAAACAAGAGGAGCAATACATAGAACAGCTCCAAGATGCACCATGGGAATCGGTTCTAATCAAGTTATGTGAGATTTCTGCAAATCTCAAGATTATAAAGGAATCAGAAATGTCAAAAACAAAGCGTGGCAAACTGCTTAAGCAAAACATCCACTATCTTAATGTACTAAAAAAGAAAATTGCCGAAAACAAGTCTTCAACACCTGGAGTTGAGAGGCTACTTGATGGCGTAAACGAGACTCTGAATTATTTTAGGCAGAGGCCGATCAAGTTTTGAATACAAAAAGACAGACTTGCAAATCATATTTTGTTTGCATCACTAGCTTAAATTTAGACAACATTTCAGACCATGCATGAAAGGCGATGTTTTGCTACAAAACGTGCAGGTAAAGGGTTTCGTTCCAGCTACTGCTGGAAGAAATGTCAAAGCTGACAAAAAAAAGATTCTCGAAGCTGTTGAAACAAAGCTTGGAAAAAACATAAACAATGTTAGGAAACGTTGTGCTGGAAAACCGCTTTCGATAAATGTCACTTTTTTTCTACAGAAAAATTCTGCACATGCAAAAAAAGACCTCGACAGTCTCTCAAATGTTCTGCTTACCACATTATCAAAGGAAATTGGTACGAGTAAGGAGGCCGGACTCGACATCATAAATGATGACAGCATAATTTATCGATATGTCTTTGAAAAAAAGATCGTAGACAATGAAGAAGATGAGGGCCTTGCATTTTCCATATACGAATGGTCAGAAACATAGTTTCATATGATTTCTACGCAAGTGTTTTATTTCAAAAATCGTTATTTTGTTTGGATAGAGTTTTTACAACTCTGCCGTATCAACATCTGTACCCATGCTTGGGGCACCTTTTCCCCCAAGCACTTTTAGCAAATGATTGCATTTAATTAGATAAAAAACGAATTTTTATCATGCAGCTCTTAGGCAGATTGGAAATAAAGTCAAAGCAAAAGATTGTCCAGTTTTTAAATGAGGAGCATGTTGGAAGAATCTGTTCGATTGACAAGGATGGATATCCCCAAGTAATTCCTATGAACTTTGTTTTTCTAAACGATGCCATTTACATGCATTCTCACACAAGGGGCGAGAAGCTTGACAACATCAAGGCTAACAGCAAAGTAGGCTTTGAGGTGGATAGGGAGCTAGAATTTTTGCCATCATATTTTACGCATCCAACTGACGCATCACAAGCAGACACTCTGTACATCAGTGTGGTAATCAAAGGTACCGGCACAATAATTGAAGATAGGCAAGAAAAAACACTAGCACTAAACGGCCTTATGGAGAAATATCAGCCTGAAGGCAGGTATGAGAAGCTAACGCCTGATATGGAAGTAGTAGACGAGGTTGCAATAATCAAAGTCGCTCCAAATACAATGCATGGCAAATACAAAATTGGCCAGCACATGGACAAAACATCAAGAACCGATCTCGCAAAAAAAATCTTTGAACGAAACTCTGCAACTGCAAAAGAAACACTCAAAATTATGGGTTTTGAGATTTCTGGAAAAGAATTGCGGCTAGTTGATGAGCCTCGTTGGTGACTGGCGTTAGCTAAGGCTGCGTTCTCAAAAGCTGCATTGCTTTAAATTTCGATAAGTGCGATCGGATCTGTTGCAGCAAGTACAGACATTTCAGCTCGTATCAGAATTTGAGCCAACTGGAGACCAGCCACAGGCAGTTGCAAAGCTAGTTGACGGCGTCAAAAAAAACAAGGTACAGACATTGCTTGGAGTCACTGGAAGTGGAAAAACATTTACCATCGCAAATGTTATTGAGCAAACTGGCAAAAACACGCTGGTAATTTCACACAACAAAACTTTAGCTGCACAGCTGTATGCAGAGCTAAAACAGTTTTTCCCAAAGAATAATGTCGGCTATTTTGTTAGTTATTATGATTATTATCAGCCTGAAAGCTACATCCCCCAAACCGACACATACATAGAAAAAGACACCGAAATTAACGAAAAAATTGAAAGGATGCGTCTTGAGGCAACTGCAATGCTTCTTTCTGGCGAACCCACCATAATAGTGGCTACAGTTTCAAGCATCTATTCTCTTGGCTCCCCAAAGGACTGGGAACAGATGGCAACCACAATTACCACTAACACCTCTCACAGTAGAACAGAACTCATAAAGAAGTTTATCAATGCAAGATACGAGCGCAATGACTTGGAGCTTGCACCAGGCAATTTCCGCGTAAAAGGTGACACAATCGACATCATTCCTGCATATTCTAATGACATTATCAGAATTTCTCTCTTTGGAGACGAAATAGAAAAAATATCGCTTCTTGATCAGGTTTCGCTAAAAGAAAAGCGCAAGATAAATTCAATTAAAATATTTCCTGCAAAACACTATCTTATTGCAGAAGATGTTCGGCAAAAGGCAGTCAGGTCAATTCGAGACGAACTAAAGCAAAGACTAACACAGCTAAACGAGCTTGAAAAGCAAAGGCTGGAGATGAGAACCAAGTTTGATCTTGAAATGATAGAAGAGCTTGGGTATTGTTCTGGAATTGAAAATTATTCAAGACACTTTGATGGAAGAAAGCCAGGCGAGAAGGCGTTTTGTCTTTTAGATTTTTTTGGCGATGATTTTTTGCTAGTCATTGACGAGTCCCACGCTACAATCCCACAGCTTCATGGCATGTACGGTGGGGACTATACACGTAAGAAGGCACTAGTCTATTATGGGTTCAGACTTCCAAGTGCGTTTGATAACAGACCGTTAAAATTTTCCGAGTTTGAGTCGTACATCAAAAACTGCATCTTTGTTTCGGCTACTCCCTCAACATATGAAAAAGAAATATCATATCAAATTGCCGAGCAGCTTGTACGCCCCACAGGGCTAATTGACCCAATAGTAGAGGTACGGCCAACAAAGGATCAAATGGATGATCTGATTTCTGAAATTCAAAAAAGAATCAAAAAGAATCAGCGTGTCCTAGTCACCACATTAACAAAGAGAATGGCAGAGGATTTAGCGGAATATCTTTCAAAAAAAGAAGTCAAAGTCAGATACTTGCACTCTGAGATTGAGGGATTACAACGAACAGAGTTAATCAGGCAGCTTAGGCTTGGTGACTTTGATGTCCTCGTAGGCATAAATCTACTCAGAGAAGGCCTAGACATTCCTGAAGTTGCGCTTGTAGCAATTCTAGATGCAGACAAGGAAGGATTCCTAAGAAATTATACCAGTTTGATTCAAACTTTTGGGCGTGCTGCAAGAAACGCAGATGGTGCAGTCATACTTTATGCAGACAACATAACAAAATCAATAAGGGAGGCAATTGATGAGACGGGCAGAAGAAGAAGAAAACAGCTTGAATACAACAAACTCCACAACATCACACCGAGAACAATTATCAAATCAATCCCAGAACAAGTAGCTACACTTGATGATACTAAAAACAAGACACCGCACGATCTTGGCTGCGAATCAATAGAAGTAGAAGCACAAATGAAGAAATATGCAGAAGACCTAGACTTTGAGAAGGCAATAGAATGTCGCGACAGATTAAGGCGAATTCAAATCGAGTTGGAAAAGAAAAATGTACGATAAACTAAAGATCCGAGGTGCAAGACACCACAATCTCAAAAACCTGAATCTAGACATTCCAAAAAATAAACTCGTAGTGATATCTGGCCTCTCAGGATCTGGCAAATCAACTCTGGCTTTTGACACAATATACGCAGAAGGCCAAAGAAGGTATGTCGAGTCCCTCTCAGCTTATGCAAGACAGTTTTTGGAGATGATGGACAAGCCAGATGTAGACTCTATTGAAGGATTATCACCAGCCATATCAATCCAGCAAAAAACAACATCAAAAAACCCACGCTCAACTGTTGGCACTACTACTGAGATATACGACTACCTTAGATTACTATATGCAAGAATTGGAATCCCACACTGCACAAAATGTGGGCGCAAAATATCAAATCAGTCAATAGAATCAATTTGCGAGTCCATCTTCAAGGATTTTGATGAAAGTCAGGTCCTAGTTTTAGCACCGCTAATCCAAAGAAAAAAGGGAACCTATGAGAAGCTCTTCGAGCAGATAAAAAAGGACGGTTATTCCCGAGCACGCGTAGACGGTCAAATCGTACTATTAGAGGATGAAATTCCAAGGCTAGACAGGCAGAAATGGCATCATATTGAAATTGTTGTAGACAGGCTCAAGGCATCAAAAGCAGAAAAAAGCAGACTCTTTGAGGCAATCCAGACTGCTCTGAAGGCTTCCAAAGGCTCAGTCCTAATTGTAGCTGATAAAGATGAAAAGATCTTTTCCCAAAACAACGCCTGCCCGCACTGTGGAATAACAATAGGTGAAATAGAACCGAGAACTTTTTCGTTCAACTCTCCATTTGGATCCTGCAAAGTGTGTCATGGGCTTGGAATTAAAATGGAATTTGATCCTGATTTGGTGATTCCAGATAAGACAAAATCAATTCTTGATGGCGCCATAGTTCCATGGAGCGGTAGATTCTCGTCGTTTAGAAAACAAGAGCTTCGAGCGGTAGGCAAAAAATTTGGCTTTGACCTAATGACGCCAATTAACAAGATGAGACCAGAGCAGCTCAAAGTGATTTTGTATGGAACCGATCAGATGATTCACTTTCAGTACGAATCGCAGACAACTGATTCGTCCTGGCAATATACAAACTCCTTTGAAGGTGTTCTGAACAATTTGCACCGTGTCTTTATGGATACAGATTCTGAATCAAAAAGAGATTGGCTCAAGCAGTTCATGCGAGACAGCCCTTGCAATGTGTGTGATGGTAGAAAGCTAAAGCCAGAAGCGTTGGCAGTCAAAATAAACGGAATTGGGATAAGCGAAGTCTGTGATCTGTCAGTTGATGAGTGTTTTGACTTTTTTAAAAACATCAGCCTAACAGAAACTGAGCGATACATTGCAAGAGATGTGCTAAAGGAGATAATAGAGCGGCTAGAGTTTCTAAAAAATGTAGGCCTAAACTACCTTACACTAAATAGACGTAGCTCAACTCTGTCAGGCGGAGAGTCGCAACGAATCAGGCTTGCAACACAGATTGGCTCAAATCTTACAGGCGTGCTATATGTGCTTGATGAGCCCACAATTGGGCTACATCAGCGAGACAATGCCAGATTAATCAAGACGCTTGTAAAGCTGCGTAACCTTGGCAATACAATAATTGTAGTTGAGCATGATGAGGAAGTAATCAAAAACTCTGACTGGATCGTAGATCTTGGTCCGGGAGCAGGCATTCATGGAGGAACTGTAGTCTTTGAGGGGACAGTAGAACAAATCCTAAACAACCACAAATCAGTTACTGGTGACTATCTAAAAGACAAGATTCTGATCAAGTTACAAAACAAGATTCGCAATCAGAAAGGTAAGATAACTATCAAAGGAGCCGCAGAAAACAATCTCAAAAACATAACAGTAGAAGTTCCACTTGGGCTACTAGTCACAGTTACGGGAGTCTCGGGTTCCGGCAAGTCAACACTAATCAATGAAATTCTACTAAAGGCACTCTCGACTCATTTTTACAAAACAAATGAAAGACCAGGAAAGCACAAGTCAGTTGACGGTGTTGAAAACATCGACAAGGTAATAGCAATAGATCAGTCTCCAATTGGAAGAACACCCCGCTCAAATCCTGCTACCTATATTGGAGTCTTTACTCCAATTCGAGAACTGTACGCAAATACCGAGGCTGCAAAAGAGCGTGGATACACTCCTGGTCAGTTTTCATTCAATGTTGCAGATGGAAGATGCTTTGCATGTGAGGGCGATGGTGTCAAAAAAATAGAGATGCAGTTCCTATCAGACGTTTATGTAAGATGTGATGAGTGTAAGGGAAAACGCTACAACACTGAGACCCTTTCTATTCACTATAAAGACAAAAACATTGCAGACGTCTTGGACATGACAGTAGAAGAAGCACTCGAATTTTTTGAGAACATTCCAAAAATTAGGCGAATTTTGCAGACCATATACGATGTTGGCCTAGGCTACATCAAGCTTGGTCAGTCATCTACCACACTGTCTGGGGGCGAAGCACAAAGAGTAAAGCTTGCGTCGGAATTATCAAAGCGCGATACAGGTAAAACGTTGTACATTTTGGACGAACCAACCACTGGTCTGCACTTTGCAGATGTTCAAAAGCTACTTGATGTTCTAAATAGACTTGTCAATCTTGGAAATACCGTAGTAGTAATTGAGCACAATATGGACGTGATCAAAAACTCGGATTGGATAATCGACTTGGGTCCAGAGGGTGGAGATAAGGGAGGACAGGTGGTGGCCACAGGAACCCCCCAACAGGTTTCGGTAAATCCTAAGAGTTACACAGGGCAATACCTCAAGAAGATCTTGGTAAATTGACACTAGACATTAAAAAAATAACCATCCCGTCGCATCCTGGAATCTATTTGATGAAGGATTGTGAAGGAAAGATCATCTATATTGGAAAGGCAAAAAATCTTAAAAACCGTGTCTGTTCGTATTTTCTAAAAAACCAAAACTACAAGACCCAAAAGCTTGTAGAAAAAATAGAAAACATAGAGTTTGTCCTAACTGACAACGAATCTGAGGCGTTTTTGCTTGAATCAAATATGATAAAGCAATACAGACCCGTCTTTAACATAGAGCTCAAAGATCAACAACGCTACACGTACCTCAGATTAACAGAAGAACAATACCCAAGACTCGTTGTTGCACGACGAACGCGGACAGGCAAATTTTTGGGTGGTGGAAAGATATATGGGCCATTCACCTCTGGAAGCTCCAAACTTTTGGCAATTGGTTCTTTGCGAAAGGCCTTTAAGATTCGAATCTGCAAAAGGCTCCCAAAGAAAGCTTGCCTAGAATATGACATAGGAAACTGTGAGGCGCCATGTGAGTTCAAAGAGGCCCAGAAAAGATATGGTGGACACGTATCTGACCTAGAATCCATTCTAAGAGGAAGAGACCTCAAGGCATTTACCAAAAAACTCGAATTGGAGATGGACGAGGCATCAGAACACCTTCAATTTGAGCGTGCCCGTGAGATTCGCGATACGTTGCAACGGCTCGGTAGCCTCAAGACCAGGCAGAAAATGGAGACTGTTTCTGATTCAGATGAGGAGTACTTCGGCCTCAAAATAATTGACCAGACAGCCCAGATTATGACTTTTAAGAAAATAAATGGCGTGATCCGTGATTCAAACAAGTTTTCTTTTGATTTGATCGCAGACAATTCATTTTCGAACTTTTTATTTCAGTATTATACTACAAACCGCGTTCCACCACGTATCATAGTAAGTGAAATGCCAGATAACGTCAAGCTCCTTGAACAATTGCTTTCAAAAACAGCGGGGTTTTCAGTTAGAATAATCGTTCCAAGTGGTGGGAAAAGAAAGGAGCTGCTAGACCTCATTATGAGAAATATTGAACTTATCGAGTCCAAGGGCGCTGAACCCGGGCTAGTTGAGCTAAAAGAGATTCTAAAGATTCCCCAGATCCCAAAAGTGATCGAGTGTTTTGACATATCAAACCATGGAACATCGTTTGCAGTTGGTGCAATGTCAAGATTTGTCAATGGTAGACCTGACAAGTCTGGATATAGAAGATTTAAGATCAAAACAGTTGTTGGTCAAGACGATTTTGCAATGATAAATGAAATAATAAAACGCAGATACTTGAGAGTAGATAACGAAAATGCACAGATGCCAGACCTAATACTAATAGATGGTGGGAAGGGGCAACTGCGTTCTGCTCTTTCCGCGCTTCAAAGTTTAGCATTAAGTGTTCCGTGTGCATCGCTCGCAAAAGAAAACGAGGAGATTTTTGTGCCAGACAAAAAGGAGCCAGTCGTTATTTCAAAAGATCGTAAATCATTGCAGATACTCCAATTTGCTCGTGACGAAGCCCATCGTTTTGGCGTTGCTTACAACAGAATGCTGCGTATGCCCAAAGCAAAATTTAATTAAAATATGTGAGGGAATAAATAAGAAAACTAAACGTTTGGTTGGTTTTTTTATAATTCATTATATATACGGCTAACGTAGTTATGTTGCTAATGTGGCAAAAATGTTTCAATGCCAAGAGGAGTAGATAGATGGCAACAGCATATGTTTTGATCAATTGTGAGCTTGGTTCGGAGCAAGCAATAATTGACCAGATAAAACCAATGGATGGAGTAAAGGAAGTCAAAGGTGTTTTTGGGGCCTATGACGTTCTCACAAAGATAGAGACTCCTTCTGTTGAGAGATTACGTGAGATCATAACTTGGAAGATCCGTAAAATCGATAGAATTCGCTCAACACTGACTTTGATGGGAATTGAAGGGCAGGAATAACACCATGTCCACTGCGTATTTTTTGATAAACGCAAAGCTAAACCATGAAAAAGAGATAATTGATAAAATAAAATCCATCCTCAAGAACTCTAGTCTACCATCATTTGATGTTCAGGGCGTCTTTGGAATATACGACGTCATAGTCAAGCTGTCAGCTACAAGCGACGACATTTTACGCAATATCGTACTTGAAAAGCTCAGAAAGATTGAAAACATAGAATCCGCCATAACAATGATGGTAAACGAGGAGCAGGAATAATGCCAAGTGCCTTCATCATCATACATTGCGAACCTACAGAGACCTATTATGTAATTAGGAATCTCAAGTACATTCCAGAAGTAAAAGAAGCAGATGACGTATTTGGCTATTATGAGATAGTCTGCAAAGTAGCGGCAAACACACAACGAGAGCTAGAAAAGATCATCACGTCAAAAATTCGAAAGATCAAGTACATAATAAGCACAATGACCCTAACTGTAATTGAAGGACAGGGCTGATTTTGCTGCATAAATTCATTCAAAGATCACGCAGTGTGATAAACACCTGTTAGCTTTGTCGATGGATAGTTTTATCTTGTTTTAATCTGTATGAGTAGATCTGGCCGTATCAAGCATCTACAAGGCTATTTTTGAAGCAAGCCTAGACGCAAGACTCGAGGAACTGCTGATAAATCTGCTGAGGTATAATTCATCCGCAAGTGTTCAAGAACCAATTCGAATTTTTTTGTATAATTACCAGATAATGTCAGATAATTTTTGGGAAACGTACAAAAAAGCAAAATCACATGAGGATGTCTTAGAATGTTATTACCAGTTTTCAAAAAACCAGTGTACAGTAATTGAAACCTTGCTTGCCAACCTAAAGCTTAGTATGAACGAGGACCATCTAAAAGAAGACCTGCATCTAATGTTAAAGGATGCATTTACTTTTTAAAAGTGGATAATTTTTATCTAAAGTTGCACAAGTCCATAACAGAAAATGGCGGGCAATAATTCAAACAAGATTGCAAAAAAAATCATCGCCGATCCCATTGATTTTAAGCTCACAGTTGCAAAACACTTTCTCCATAAAATTCCAGACAAGATACCAAAGGAGAATCTAAACTATTTTCTCTTTGAGGCAAATGTAGATGCATTCTTGTTTTTTTGTTCCAGTTCGATTGACCTAGTCAAACGCGAGATAAATGAAAAATTTGGATTGTTTGATAAGGAGAATGTCTTTTACATCCACGGCATAAGAAAAAAGCTTGCAGACTCCGGAAGTCAGAAAATAATAAAACAAATCATTGCAAACTACTTTACTACACCTGCACATACCAAGACCGCAAAATCTGCATGGAATACAAAGCAGAGTAATTTGTGGAGATTGCAAATTCTAAGAAACCAAGTTGCTCACGGTCATGTACTCAAGAAAACCAATGATGGTAAAGCCCTAAGTTTTGTTTACACGGTTAGAGAGTACAAAAAACAAGGCAAAACTCCATATCTGCTCAAAGAGCAAACCAAAAATCCAAAAAAATACTTTGAAGAAATCTTTGATGATTTGTGCAAATTTGTCAAAAAAACTCGAAAAATAACCATGCCTAATGCACAGCCACAGTATCACAAAAAAAAGATTTTTGAGTTTACGCTTGACTAAGACCGAATTTAAGAAAATAGTTTACAAAATTTTTACCTGTTTTAATTAGCTTTATTTACCGTCCAGATGTCACAAGCAACAATGACAGCCGCAGACAAGTTCGGAATTGCTTTTTCAATAGGATTTACTGTTGCGCTGATTGCAATTGCCATGTCATTTTCGACAATGAGTCAATCACCAGCCCCAGTAGTTACAACTCCACCACCTGCACCAGCTCCTGCACCGGCGCCAGCGCCAACACCGGCTCCCGCACCAGCTCCAATAGAGGAGCCAGCAATGGAAGAGGAGACCATGGAAGAGGAAATGGTAATGGAGGAGGAAGCTCCAGTTATGGAAGAGAAAGAAGCTGCACCATTGTCAGCTGAAGTTTCAATCCCAAATGGATCTTCATTACCAGGTTGTGAGGAAACTAACGAGTGTTACATACCATATGTAGTCACAGTTAGTGTTGGTGGAACAGTCACATGGACAAACGATGACACCGCAGCACATACAGTAACAAGTGGAACACTGCAAGATTCAGAATCAGTGGGAGCAATATTTGACAGCAGCATCTTTATGGCAGGCAAGACATTTGCGTATACCTTTGATGAAGCTGGCACTTATGATTACTTCTGCATAGTTCACCCCTGGATGACAGGACAAGTAGCAGTAGAATAAATCCACAAATTCATAATTTTTATTTTTTTAATTAATTGAATATTATTAATTCGTAGAAATTGTAGCTAATGAAGATCCTACGTTGCTATCGTACAATTCGGTACTGCATTAACAAAAAGAGAATTTTCAAGTAAAATCATCTAGTGAGTTTTCCCGGAGTGGTCTAGCATCAAATCCCATTTTGGTCAACGAGTTTGCAAATTCTTCTACAAAGCCATGAACCGTATAGATTTTCTCTGCGCCTGTTTTTTTGACCAGCTCAACTAATTCATTGTAATCGCAGTGATCACTTAGTGGTATAGAATAGTCGTTTTTCCTGCCATATGACATATGTGGAGATTGTGCCCATCCTGAGAAGCCTATTGTTACAGCACCATACTTTGATTTCATTTGTTTGATAAACGGGTTGTTTTCTGACATTAGCGGACATACCATAACCCAAGGTTTTTTCTCAAGCAGGCCACTTGATTCTGCCTCTGTGTGGCCAAGCCCTTCTTTGAGTTGGATTCCAAGCCTTCTGTGCAAGTCATTCATTTCCTTAACTGAATCGTGATAGTACAATGGCTCCCAGTGACCAAAAAGATGCGAAAGTGTTTGAGCCTTGCCAAGCTGATAGCCAAGCAATAAGACCGGCCTACCTTTATGATATAACTCCGCAACTAACTCATTGACCCTTTTTACTAGTTCATCCACCCTAGGAAAGACAAACTCTGGTCTGCCAAACGTGCATTCTGTTATGAGTACTTTACATTTTGGGATGTTTGCTCCGCAAAGAAAACCACGGTTCCTTGTACAGACATCCCCCGTGTAAAATACATCATCAAAAAGTAACCCCCTTGCCCCAAGTATGTGTCCAGAGTCATACAGATTAAAATCATCAAGGGATTCAACATGGTTTGATAGATCATGGCCTCGAAGTGTTGCAATCTCTCGGGTCTCGCGTGTTGCCAAAATTAGGCCTTCTTTTCTGTTTGGTAGATGATCCGAGTGTGCATGTGAGACAAAGTTCACGCTTTGTGGCATTGCAAACCTCGGATCTAGGTTTATTGTTCTACCGTTTGTAAAACAGACAATGCCATTTTTTGTCATTTTGACGCGCGACAAGATAACGCATGCAGCATTTACATCCGATTTAAATTTCGGGTTTGATTAGATGTTGACAAAAGAAATAACAAAAATGATTCTCAAAAAAATGATAGGAGGGGCGAGTGCCCAATCCTCTTCTTGACTAGAATTCGAAGCAACACCTTTGTGTCTTTGCAAGAGTTCGTACAGGCATAATGCCTGGCACCAGCCAAAAGGCGCGATTGGACACTCTGTTTTTCTCTTACATTTTTCGAATTAGTACTAATTCGCCTGCAAATTATTTAATATAGATCACAACAAAAACAAAAATTTGTTTAAAATTTAGACATTCTGTAAAGAAAATACCTAAAATCTATTCAAAAATACTTAAAATCACCTAACAAATGTTAACATGACTATTCATGATAATGTGAGGCGAGGTCATTTTTTTATTTACTTCTTTCTTTTTGCTCACCGCTACCAAGCCTGTTTCTTAGAAGACAGATGCCACCAAAAGTCAAAGCCACCGATATCACATTCATAGTAGTTATCGTTTCATTTAATATCAAAGCCGCAAACACTACACCTAAAATAGAGTTTGTAGAAAACAGCAAAATTGTCCTTACTCCGCCTATTAGACGCAACGATACTAAGAACAACATTGTTGCAAGACCGGTTCCACCAACTGCAAACAATGCGATTGGGCCAAGGCTAAGGAGATCTACATTAAACGGAATATGGAATATTATCATCGCTGCTATTGCAACAGTTCCCGAAACAAGAGAAGTGATTTGGGTAATTCGTTTTGAGTCAATTTTGTCGCTTAGATACCTACAAAGCATCACGTCTAGTGCATAGAATGCTCCCGACGATATAATCAGAATATCTCCAATAACAATCTCCGATATCACCATACCATGAGAGTAAAAGTCGTATGCTACGGGCAAGACCATCATTCCAAGCAACATCATAACAAATGGACCAATCTCCTTTCTTTGCAAATTTTCCTTAAAGATCACCATCACAATTAGTAATGAAAAAAGGATCTCGCCATTGCTGAAAATCGATGCATTAGCTGCAGTTGAATCTTTTAGCCCAAAAAAATAAGTAACTAGTGCAATTACTTCTGAAACCCCAATCACTGTTAGCAACACGAGGTTTCGCCTTCCAAGCGAAGTAATTGGCTTTGATTTTCTTGTAAGTGGTGTAAAGAAAGCACCATTTATGATGTAAATGCATGCCACAAGCGCCACGGGGTGAATCTCAATTCCCACTTGATTGTCAACTAACGGTTTTGCCAAAACATGCACTAGTGAAGCCAATACTGCCGAAATTAGGATTAGAACATATCCAAGTTGAATCCCATTTTTATTCTTGGGAATAGTATCTAGCTGATCCCATGCCATTACCAATTACGGTAATG
>Ga0187892_10000717_pt1 | contig 83506 bp, 61 predicted proteins | sample MA1701073metaG_FD_139345 | JGI IMG/M metagenome (GOLD analysis project Ga0187892, IMG submission 139345) | Bio-ooze microbial communities from a basaltic lava cave in the Kipuka Kanohina Cave System on the Island of Hawaii, USA - MA170107-3 metaG ... | reverse complement strand
GCGATTCTGCCCCTTCCCCTAGCCGGTTTCCGCGCATGTCGGGAAGGCCGTTCGACGGCGTCCGTGGGCCTGAATCGCCGAACGGACGCGTTTCGGGGCCGTCGTTTATGGTCAGGAGAACCGATCTTTGCCTCTCGGGTCAAGGGATGATCTTGCTTTTGAATGCTCCCTCGTCCGGCAAGCGGGTTGCCTGGCTCTCTGAGCGGTTCGTTGGTTTCTACGCCCACGCAGATCAATGCGTTGCCGTCGGGCCGCCACACCGGTAGGACTAGGTGCATGCTCCGTGACTCGGCCACGACTTCCTCCGGTCCGAGCATCGGCGGAAAGTCGAGAGCGGAGTCGTCGTCGCCGTCATCGAGCGGATCCTCGAGTTCGTCCTCGATCGTCGTGACGGAGCCGATGCGGCGGCGGATCGGGCTTGCGATCCTCGGAACGATGATCGTCCCGATCCGGCCGGTCCGAGGCCCTCGCGTTCCGCTCATGGCAAGTAGCGCGGCGTGAAGACGTCGAGGTCGCTCCACGCGTCGGTTCCGGACTGCGTGCACTTGAGGCGCACCTGCTGCTTCAGCCCGGACGCCTCCTTGAGGCCGTGCGTGGCCGTCGTGATGGCCGTGAACGTCGCCGCGTCCGTCCAGGACGTGTCCGCGAAGTTCTTCGTTTGGACGGCGATCGAGAGGCTCGGGCTCGTTCCCGGGGCCGAGACCTCGTTGACCACGACTCCGAAAACGCCGAGCGTGCCTCCGGGCGCGCCGAAATCGACGTAGCTCGGCGCCCCGACCGTCGTGACGACGTGACCTGGATCCATGGTAGCTCTCCTCGTTCCCGCGGTGCACCCGATTCTCCCGACGGCCCTTGCCGCCGGCTCGCCCGCGTCGGCCGCATCACGGCAGGTACGACACGGCGTACTTTCGGTACCGCTCCCAGGCGTTCGTGCCGCTCATGGTGAGGGCGAGCCGGACGAGCGTCTTCAAGCTGCTCGCGTACGTCATGATCGTCCCGACGGCGGTCGCCGCCGTGAACGAGCCGGCGCTCGTCCAGCTCGCGTCCGCCGCGTCTTTGGTCTCGATGGTGACCGCGAGGCTCGGGCTCGTGCCGCCGACCTGGTAGATGTGGAGCGCGAAGAGGCCGCGCGTGCCGGCCGTCGGCTCGGGAACGGTGTGGATCGTCGTCGCGTTGGTGAAGATGAGTTCCCCGTCGTCCATGGCATGTCCTCCTCCTATCGTCTTCGACGTCGAACGCGTCGCCGAATCCTGGGCCGACAACGTGCCCCCCCTGATCGTTTCCGTCAAGAGGGTCTTGCCCGGCCCGGCGAACGGGAGGTGCGGACGCGTACACGCAGGCCGACGAGGCCTTTCTTTCCCTCCCCTTTGAACGGGCCGGCCCGCCGCGGAGCAAAATCGTTGACTGCGGAACCCGGCTTCCCGATGATCTCGGTCCGAGGCCCGGGAAAAAACGCCGGTGAATGGCGGCCCGGCTTCCGCCGTATGCCGCCGTCGCCGACGGACGGCCACAGGAGCACGAACGACATGAGATCTCGCCCGACTCTCGCCGTGATTCTCTTCGCCGCGGTCGCGGCGCTCGTTCCCGCCCCGGTCTCGAGCGCGCAGCCCGAACGAGAATCGAACGTCCCGCTCCTCCGCGGCGTCCCCGCGGACGTGCACTTCTTCACGCACGGCGTCACCCCGAAGTCGCCGGACCCCGCCTCCGAAGCTTTCTCTCGCGCGGCCTCCCGGTTCGTCGAGAGCGGCGCTCACCGCGACCTCGCCCGCCTCCTCATGCTCAGGCTGCCGGCGGACGCGCGCGCGCAGGCGGCCGCGGCCGCGGACGAGGCGTTCCGCCTCGTCGGCGCGGTCGACTGGAGCCTACTCATCGAGAAAGAGGTCGCGTTCGCGTTCAAGCTCGGAATGCCTTTTCCCGAGTACCTTTTCCTCTTCCGCGTTCCACCGGACCGCGCGGCCGAGGAGATCGCGGCGCTCGGCGACTGCATCCGGGGTCTCGTCCGCCTCGGCGGAGCCGAGGTCGCCGCTCGAGAGGCCGAGCGCACCACGGGAAAAATGACCGTTCTCTCCATGCCCGGGGGCGTCGTTGAGATCGCGCTGGCTTCGGTCGGGGACGCGCTTGTCGTCTCGACGAACGTCAATCTGGCGGCGACGTCGATGTCGAAGCTCGCGGGCGGCACCGATGACGGCACAGTGCTCGGAAAGGAAGCGGTCGCGCGCGCTACTGCGGGCCTGCCGCAGGTCCGCGACAGCGTCGAGTATTTCGACGTGCGCGCTTTCTTCTCGTTTGTCCTGCAGTCCCTGGCCGTCGTGTCCGCCACGATGCACGCGAACGAGAGCGCGGCCGTCGCGAACCAGTTCATCGGGCTCGCATCGGCGATCCTCCAGGAGATGGACTGCGTCGAGGGCGTCGCGACGGCCTACGCGAGCGACGGGAAGAGCCTGACCACGACGTCTCGCGTTCTCATGCGTCCCGAAGCGCAGTCGTCGCGGTTCCTTCGCGTCTTCTCGAAGCAGGAGCCGTGGACCGACTGGGTGCGCCGCGTGCCGCGGGACGCGACCGCGTTCTCGTTCGAGCCCGGGCTCGACCTCGCCGCGCTCTACGACTTCGGAGTCGAGATGCTGAAGGAGAACGTCTCCGCGTCGGGCGAGATCCTCGCGCAATGGGACGCGATCCAGTCCCGGATGGGCTTCCGGCTCCGGGAGGACGTCCTCTCGTGCGTCTCGGGCGAGAGCGCGAGCGTTTCTTTCCCAGCGCTCGAAGGAGGCTGCGCGCTCGGCGAGTGCGTCACGTTTCTCAAGCTCGAGCGTCCCGACGCCGTCGCCGCCGCGCTGAAGGACGGCCTCGGCCTGGCCGCGCGATACGTCACGGGGCGGGGCCAGGAGATGGCCGTCCTCGACTCGGAAGGCGGGCTCCACGAGATCCGCGTCGCGGCGTTCCCGTGGATCGCGCCGCTCGTGGGAGTCCGGGGGAACGAGCTCATCTTCGCCACGTCGAAGGCGGCGCTCGCGCGGATCGACCGTGTGTCCCTCGGCGAGGAGCGGAACGTGCTCTCCGACCCGCGATTCGCGGAGCTCGGCGTGGGGCGATCGCAGGGTCGGACGATCTCGATCGGCTACTCGCGCCTCGAGGCGTCGGGCGAGCCGATCGCGAGCATCTTCACCGGTGTCGGCTTTTTCCTCGCGCTCCTTCCCGAGGAGCCGGAGACGGAAGGCCCCATCCTCGCCGGGCGCTTGATCGGCAAGATCGGAGCGGCGCTCCGCGAGATCGACTTCCGGGCCGACGTCGCGAGCGAGGTCCACGAGGCGGCCGACGGCAGCGTCGTCACGCGCAGCGTCTTGCGGTTCCGCTAGGGCGGGCGCGCGGCTCGCCGGTTGACGGCTCCCCGTCCCTTCGGGATGATGGCGGCCCTTCGAGCCGGCCCCGTCCGTCCCTCCACCGCAACGCGAACCGAGACAGTCGAACGAGGCGCGACCGCCACCATGCCCTCCGAGACCCCCGATCCCGCCCGTCCGCTCGACTACGGCGCGTCGGGCGTCGACACCGAGCGCGAAGAGGAGGGCATGTCGAAGCTCCTCGCCTGGGTGCAGAAATCGTTCGCGCTCCGCCCGGGCGTGGGGCGCCCCCTCCTCCCCATCGGCTACTTCGCGAACGTCATCGAGCTCCCCGGCGGGATCGGCCTCGCGGTCAAGACCGACGGCGTCGGCACGAAGATCCTCGTCGCCGAGGCGATGAGGAAGTTCGACACGGTCGGCATCGACTGCGTCGCGATGAACGTCAACGACCTCGTCTGCGTCGGCGCCCGGCCGCTCGCGGTCCTCGACTACATCGCGGTCGAGGAGGCGAATCCCGAGCTTCTCGGCGAGATCGCCCACGGCCTCTTCAAGGGCGCCGAGATGGCCGAGGTGTCGATCCCCGGCGGCGAGATCGCCCAGGTCCGCGACATGATCCGCGGCGCGGGGCCCGCCGGGACCGGATTCGACCTCGTCGGGATGGCGGTCGGGATCGTCCCCGTCTCGAAGATCAACACCGGCCGGCACGTGAAGCCGGGCGACGCGCTCGTCGGCTTCGCGTCGAGCGGCCTCCACAGCAACGGCTACACGCTGGCGCGGCGGGTCCTCCTCGAGCACGGGCGCCTGCCGCTCGACAGGCCCGCGCCGGGGCTCGACCGGCCGCTCGGCCTCGAGCTCCTCGAGCCGACGCGCATCTACGTGCGCGAGACGATGGCGATGATCGACGAGGGGCTTCCGGTGCGGGCTCTCGCCAACATCACCGGCGACGGGCTGCTGAACCTCAACCGGATCGACGCCGAGTGCGGCTTCCGCGTCGACTGGCTGCCCGAGCCCCCGCCCATCTTCGGGCTCATCCAGCGGACGGGCTCCCTTCCGGACGCGGAGATGTACCGCGTCTTCAACATGGGGGTCGGATTCTGCGTCGTCGTGCCGGAGGCTGAGGCCGACCGGGCGATCGAGATCGCGAAGCGCTTCGGGACGACGGCGTGGCGCCTCGGCGTCGCTGTCGCGGACCGCGAGCGGAAGCTCGACCTCGCGCCGAAGAAGCTCGTCGGCCGCGACGACCGCTTCGCCTGAATTGGTACCAGGTACCGTTTCCGCCTATTGAAACGGTACCTGGTACCGTTACCCGTCCGTTTCCGCCTATTGAAACGGTACCTGGTACCGTTACCCGTCCGTTTCCGCCGTTCGAAACGGTACCAGGTACCGTTTTCCGTTCGTACAATTCCCGCGTGAGACGCACGCGCGTGATCCGGATCGCGGCCGGGGCGGCCATCTGGCTCGGCGTCCTGGCGCTCCTCACCTCCTCGCTCGCCTTCTCGAGCGGGCAACCGGGAGGGTCGGTCGCGAACCGCCTCTACCGGCACGTCGCCGAGGGGCCGACGCGCATCGAGATCCGCTTCCCGGCGTGGGCGCATTCGCCTACCGGAACGCGGCTCGTCATCCGCGACGGCGCGTCCTTTCTCACGATCGGCGAGGTCGTCGAGTCCCGGCGCGGCGGCGACGCGGTCGTCGCCGTCGCGGAGGTCGCGCCGGAGCGCGGCGACGCGATCGGGCCGCGATCGGGCGCCACGCTCGTCAACGCGCCCGGCACCGCGGCCTGGATCACGAGAACGCTCCTTCCCGACGACACGCTCGCGCGGATCCGAGACGAGATCGACGTCCTCCGCGTCACGCATTGGGAGGAAATCGTCCGCACGTTCCGCCCGTTCGTGCAGGAGGCCGCGGCCGAAGCGGCGGACCTCCTCGCGCGCGACCTCCGCGAGGCGATGCTCCTCCACCGCGCCGAGTTCCGGGCGATCCTCGAGCGCTATCGCATCGAGACCCTCGAGCAGGAGTTCCTCCCGGTCTTCCGCGAGCGCGTCTGGCCGCGCATCGAGAGCCGCTTCCGGCCCGAGATCGAGGAGATCGCGCGCGAGCTCTGGGACCGCCTTCCGCTCTGGTCCCTCGGGTGGAGCTTCGTGTACGGCAAGCTCCCGCGCACGCCCGCAGACGCCCTCGAGCAGCGGTTCAACCGCTTCGTCAAGGAGGAGGCGATCCCGCTCCTCGAGTCGCGGAAGGACGGGCTCGCCGCACTCGCGGAGGACGTCGCGCGCGAGATCGTGGACGACCCGGAGGTGAAGGACGCGGTTCAGCGGGCGCTCGATCGCGTCGGCCGCGATCCCGAGCTCCAGGCGCTCCTCCGCCGGATGTTCGAGGAGATCGTGACGCGGAACGAGGATCTCGCCGCTCTCCTCGAGAAGCGGTGGAACGACGCGCGGGTGCAGGTCGCGCTCCGGTCGTTCTCCACGCGCCTCCAGCCCGGCATCGACCGGATCCTCAACATGGTCCTATTGAACGAGGCGGGAGACGGTATCAGCCCGCACCTCGCGCGGGTGCTCCGCACCGAGATCCTCGCCAAGGACCGGATCTGGATCCTCGTCGATCCCGTGCCGGAGGAGGGACGCCCGCCCGGCCCGGCCCCGACCGTTCTTACGGGCCGGATCGATTCGGATGGCTGACGGCGGGACGGCGCGTCCCTCGGCGCTCCGCATCGCGGGCTTGACCGTCGACGCCGGCGGGCGGCGGCTCCTCGAGAATGCGGACCTCGAGGTCCGGAGCGGCGAGTTCGTGATCGTCGTCGGCCCGTCGGGCAGCGGGAAGACGGTGCTCTTGAAGCTCGTGCTCGGGCTCATCGACTTCGACACGCCCGGCTTCGCTCTTTCCGGCAGGATCGAAATCGAGGGCGAGCCGATGTTGCCCGGGCCGCCGGCGCCGGCGACGCGCCGTCGGATCGGCATCGTCTTCCAGGACTTCGCGCTCTTCGACGACGTCAGCGTGCGGTCGAACCTCGACTTCGCCATCGCGCACGGGCGCCCTCGCGACGGCGACCGCTCGGCGCGCATCGACTCGATCCTCGCCGAGCTGGGCCTGCCCGCGAGCGTTCCGGTCTCGAGCCTTTCGGGAGGGCAGAAGCAGCGGGCCGCGGTCGGCCGGACGCTCGCGTACGACCCGGACATCGTCGTCTACGACGAGCCGACGTCCGGGCTCGATCTCGCCAACCGCGCCAAGGTGGCGGACCGGATCGGCCGCACGCACCGTGACCGCCGGAAGACGACGATCGTGGTCACGCACGATTTCGAAGCGCACGTAGAGAACGCGGACCGGATCGTGCTCGTGGACGCCGAGCGCCGCCTCCTCCGCGACGTCTCGCCGGAGGAGACGCGCAGCGTGATGTCGTCCCCGCCGCCCGCCGTCTCGGACGAAGGGCCGCCGCCCGCGCCGCGGCGCGGCGTCGCGCCGTTCCTCGACGCGACCGGGCGCGCGGCGGAGGCGGCCGGCATCGCGCTCCTCCATCTAGCGCCGCGGTTCCCGAACTGGCGCTGGGGCCTCCGGTTCTTCGCGCACTACTTCCGGCTCGTCTCGTTCGTCTCGGCGGCGGCGTACATCGGGCTCGCGGGTCTCATCGCGGGATTCGTCTCGACCTACTTCGGCTTCAAGTTCCTCCCCTTCCGCAGCTACACGGAGCCTCTCCTCATCGACGAGGTGCTCGCGGCTCTCGGCTACGGGATGTTCCGCATCTTCATCCCGGTGCTGGCGACCGTGCTCGTCGCGGCACGGTGCGGGGCGGCGGTCGCCTCCGACGTGGGGAGCCGCTCGTACGCCCACCAGCTCGACGCGATGCGCACGCTCGGAGTGCCGCCCGAGCGCTATCTCCTCACCACGATCCTCTTCGCCTTCCTGATCGGCTCGCCCCTCCTCGAGGCGATCGCGTTCGCGGCGGCGCGGGTCACGAGCCTCGTGGTCTTCGTCGCGACGCACCCCGACCTATCGGGCTACTTCTGGGACCGGAACTTCCACGCGCTGCTCCGGCGCGACGGCGGCGGGCTCTGGGAGGGCGCCGGCTGGGTCCTGCTCAAGGTCCTCTGCTGCGGATTCGGGACGGGCGCGATCGCGTTCTTCGTGGGAAGGCGCTCGAAAGGAAGCTGGTCTGAGGTGAGCGGCGGCGTCACGTCGACCATCATCTGGTCGACGCTGTGCGTCCTCTTCATCCACTTCGCCGTCGCGCTCCTCGAGTTCTGACGAATCGGGGCCGAGAACCGGTCTCCACGCGCCAAGTTCACCGAGTTGTGACCGAGACGCAGTTCGTCTGGACGTACATGCCGGCGTCGCGGACCACGGCTTGCGCGTTGTACGTCACCATCGGGGAGCCCGCGGGCGTCCAGACGAGCGACGCCGCCCCGAGCGCGCCCGTGTTGAAGTCGCGCGGGAACCGCTTGATCGTGAACGGCGGCGTCGCGCAGAACGTGTAGCCGATCTTGTTGAAGCTCCCCGGCGGCCCGAGGATGAACCCGACCTTCCGGTTGGCCGGCCCGTAGACCGTGAAGGTGACCGAGCCGCCGATCGCGGGGTTTCCGGACCAGACGACTTCGATCGGGTTCGCGCCGTAGGTGAATGCCGACGGGAGCGTGTCCGAGCCTCCGGGCTGGGTCACGGCGACGCCCACGACCTGGCCCTCGGCGCTCCCCGCCGGCACGCGGACGCGGATCCTCGTCTCGCCCATGCGCGAGACGACCTGCGCGGGAACGCCTCCGAACGCCACGGTCGCCACCGTGTCAAACGACGACCCGATGACGTCGACCTCGTCGCCGCCGCGGAGCGCCCCCGCGTTCGGCGAGACCGCCGTGACGTCGGGAGCGAAGACGCCCGTGAGCGGCAGCTCGAAGTCCGCGACGACCGGGCGGTGGTCCGAGGCGAAACCGCTCGCGAGGCCCGGGCTGATCGGATAGCCCGCGAGCTCGGGCGGATTGGCGGTCGTGGGCGACACGCTCGACGAATTGAACACGAACGCGCGGCGAAGAACGGCGATCGAGTCCTGCCAGCCGATGTAGTCGAGCTTCGCGGAATTCCGAGTCCCGCGGTTGCCGCTGAACGGCTCGCGCGCGTCGTCGTACGCCGCGTCCGAGCGGTCGCGATCGGTGCCGTCGGCCCCTCCCGCGACGGCGGCGAGAGTCAGCCATTCGGCCGGGCCTTTTCGCGAGTTCGTGAGCTCGTCCTCGTTCCAGTCCCCGCCGATGACCCACGGCGTGAAGGCGTCGAGGATTTGAGTCGCGGAAGGGTTGTCGAAGATCTTAGAGCGCGGATCCGGGTTCGGCGTGCCGCCGCCGTTGAACATGTAGTCGAGGTAGTAAGCGACGTTCTGCGACGCGAGGAGGCGCTGGCTCTGGTCGTCCGCGGTGCCCCCGCTCTTCAGGTGGGCGCAGCCGACGACGAGATCGCCGCGATACGTGCCGTCGGGAAGGTCGATCTCGGCGAACATGAACCCGCGAATCCCGCCGCCGCCGCCCGGGGCGTAGAGGTCCGTGAGCACGAACGGGATGTCGCTCAACTGGCTCCGGCCGTCGCCGTTCAGGTCGGCGAACGGGAAGCGGCTGAGGATGACGTTTCGGTTGAAGTTGTCGGTCCCCGTGCTGACGAACACGTGCGGCAGGTCGTACGCCGGCGCGTACTTCCGCACCCACGCCGTGACGGGGGGATTGCCCGACCGGAACGGGTCGTTGCCGCCGTAGAGGAAGAGGGCGAGCGTCGTCGCGAGGGTCCCCACGGAGTCGACGCCCGAGCCGGTGCCGTTGCCTCCATTGTCGGCCGTCTCCTGCAGGATGAGAACGTCCGGCTTCAGGCCGGCGACGATGCGCACGATCGCGTTCCAGTCGTTGAGCTCGTCCGTCTTCACGTTCGTGGAGCAGATCGCGTCCTCGACGTTCCACGTCATGACGCGGACGTCGGTCGAAGCGCTCTTCCCCCACTCTCCGTTCGGAGGGTCCCATTGCGCGAGGACGGAGGCCGAGGGCACGAAAAGAGCGATCACGATGGCGGCGAACGGCGCGGCGAGGCGATGAGTTCTCACGGAACCCTCATTCGAAGACGTCGAGGAGCGGGCCGGCCCTCCGTCCGGGCGGGGCCGGCCCCGAAAAGCCGAGAGGCTACGGAGCGAATGCGTCCGGATCAACGCTGCCGGCGGAGCGGCCCCGTCGGGTTCGTCGCCGGAGCCGGCGGAACCTCGAAGAGCTGATTCGGAATGTCCGTCGCGCCGACGTAGAGGATGACGTTGTACTCCTGGTCGAGGCTCATCGGATTGCCGCCCGTGCCGGTCACCTTGTCGAAGCTCCCGTCCCGGTTCACGTCGTAGACGATCTCGGCGTTGATGACGATGCCGCCCAGCGTCTCGGGCTTTCGCGTCTTCACGAATCGGACGTCCGAGCCGAGATGGGACGACTGGTTGATGTTCCCGGCGAACGCCCCGGCCGAGCTGACCGAGTTCGAGTCCGCGATGTCCAGGAACCGGATCTGGAAGTTGCGATCCGAGTTCCGGCCCCTGAAGACGTCGCCCGTCTCGAAGACGAGCTCGAGCTCGTAGCAGAACCGATCCGGATCGTAGACCGCGCGCAGGAGGCCGACGCCGGGGTCGGTGCCGCCGCCGTCCAAGTTGATCTCGATCGCCGAAAGGAACCAGATGTTGCCGACCGAGTCGATCATGGGCGACGAGAGCGACGGCCCGAACGGCGAGCCGCCGGTCACGGTGCCGAGGAGCGTCTGGTGGCCGATGACGTTGCCGCCGGGTCCGTCGAGGATCGGCTTTCCCCGGCCCGTCGTCGGATCCGCGGAGTAGCCCGCGATCGACCATTCCGTGTTGCCCCGCTCGTCGAAGCGGGCGACGGCGATGTAGTTCAGCGGAGTATTGAGCATGGGCGTCGGGAAGTCGGTTTCCGCCGCGGCGAGGAGCCGGCCCTTCTGGTCGACGCCGATCGCGACCGGCGCGTTGCCGCGGAACACGACCTGGCTGCCGTAATGGTTGAACTCGTTCCGGCCCGGGCCGGCGGACGCGGGCGTGAAGCCCGTGCACGGATCGAAGATCGCGTCCGAGTTCGGTAGGAGAAGCTGGAGCGTGCCGGTCACCGCCCCGTTCGCACCGAGACCGAAGAGGTTGAAGGTCTCGGTCGGGCCCCCCGAGCCCGTGATCTTCGTCAAGATTCCGGCGATGCCGTGGCCGCTCGAGAGCGGAGGACCGAAGTTCTGGTGCGTGTAGCCGACCCCGCCGCGTTGATCGGTCGCGCCCGGCGCGAAGTGCGTGGAGTCCGAGGTGACCGAACCCGCGACCGCTTCGCGGACGTACTGGTTGTTGAAGTTCGATCCGATGACGATCGGCCGGCCCGCGAGATGCTCCGGAATGAGGTTCGGGCAGTTGTGCTGGACTCCGGAGTTCGTGATGACGCGAGTCGTCGACGGCGCGTCGCTCGCGCCAAGGCTGTTGAGGACGTTTCGCACCGAAAAATTCCGGTCGAGAAGCGACGAACGATAGTAGTTCACGCCCGAGATGTCCGTGAAGCCGCACCCCGGGGCCGTCATGGAGCCGCCCGATCCTCTGTCGGCGCGGAACACGAAGTTGCCGTCGGCGTCGACGTGCCCGAGGCCGACCTGCGCGAGGTTGCACGTCCCGTCGGGCGCGTTCACCGCGCCGGCGATCCGGGAGACGTAGAGGCGCGCCGGCTCGAGCGGGCGGACGTTGACCACGGCTCCGATGACGTTGTTGCTGATCCCGCCGAACTCAGCGAAGGCGGCGGCGAACTGGAATCCGGAGAAGTTCGTCGTGTTGATCGCCATCCCCGGATCGTTGAGCGCCGAGGAGTCGTTCACGCCCAAGCCCGGGCCCTTCCACACGAAGTAGCTGTTGAACGGGAACGGAGCGCGGATCGACGTGTTGCTGATCGCCTGCGAGCTGATCAGGTGATTGAAGAACAAGCGCGGCGTGGCGCTGTCCGCCGACGCCTTCATGACGGGGGCGATGCCGAACTTCGTGCCCCACGAGGTGAAGAAGTCGCGGAGATCGACGACGTAGCGGTTGACCTGCTCGCCCGTCGAGTAGGCGCTGACCGCGTCGCCCGGCAACCCCTGCGCCTTCGAGACGCTGTCCTGGGGAAACGCCGGCGCGGCGAGCGCGCCGAGGACGGCCAACGTCGAAGAGTAGCGAAACCATCTCATGACCGGACTTCCTCCTGCGTTCGGCTGTGGTGAGTTCATCTCGTCGCGTTCTCGGGTTCGAGAAGCACGCGGCCTTTCGATCCGGCAGCGAGGCCGTGCGGCGATCGTCGATTCGCGGCCCGGATCGTCGTGACGTTCCCGAGCATCGGAATTCCCTCGTCACTCGACGCGGACGAGGACCGCGTTGGTCAGGCTGTAGCGCTGGCGGATGAGCGACCCGTTGTCCTGGACGATCCCCTGGAAGACGGCTCGGAGAGGCATGAGCGACCCGGGCGGCCGGTCGAGCAGCACCCGCGGCGCCGCGCTCGACGGGAAGCTCGGAGCGCCGAGAGTCTCTTCGAGGCCGATGTTGTTCCAGATGCGCCTCGGCTGCGGAGAGCCGCCCGTGATCGGCGTCGGGAACACCATGTTCCCGATCCCTCCCGGCTGCGGCGACACGGTGGACGAGTCCGGCTCGCCCACCCAGACGTAGAGGACGAACTTCGAAGCGGCCCGGCTCGTCGGCGAGAGCATCTCGAGGCGGAACGGGTCGGCGGTGGAGAGCACGACCTCGCGCCTCAAGTTTCCGGCCCGGCCGTTCACGAGCAGCACGTTTTCTCGCTCGCCGAGCGCGAGGTTCACGTTGCCGAGGCGCGCCGCGATCCCGGGATCGACGTAGCTCCATCGTCCCGGGACGTTCGCGCAGCCGGAGGGTCCGCTGAGCGACACCTCGACGTCGCCCGTGCCGGGCGGCGTCAGGACGCGGACCTCGACGGAGGTGGCCGACACGACCGTCGCGGCCGCCCCCCCGAAGAGGACGCGCATCGACCCGGCCGAGCCGAACCCGACGCCGACGATCCGCACGACCTCGCCGCCCGCCTCCGAGCCGATCGCGGGAACGACGCGGTCGGCCGAGAGCACGGTGCCGTCGCGGACGAAGACGTCGCTCGTCCCGTTGGAGTCGCCCTCGACGAGGTTCGTCGCCGTGCTCTGGAACGCCACGATCGCGCCGTCCGCCGAGAGCGACGGCGCGGCGCTTCCCGCGTCGGCGTCGCCGCAGCCCGCGTTCGTGGAGAGCCGGATCGTCGTCCGGAGCGCGAGGTCGCGGAGAAAGACGTCGCTCGCGGCGTTCCCGTCGCCCGCGACGAGATTCGGCGCCGTGCTCTGGAACGCGACGTAGCGGCCGTCGGAGGAGAGCGCGGGCGAGGAGCTCGCACCCAAGGCCTGCGCGCCGCCGCTCGAGACGCTCGCGCGCTCGAGCGTCCCGGCGAGGACGTCGCGGACGAAGACGTCCGTCTGCACGTTGGAATCGCCGGGGACGAGGTTGTTGGCGGAGCTCTGGAACGCCACGTAGCGGCCGTCGAACGAGACCGCCGGCGCGAACGAGTCCTGGTTCGCCTGGGCCCCCGACGCCGACAGGTTGACGCGCCGGGTGGCCCCGGTCGCGATCTCGTGGAGGAAAACGTCCTGGCGCGCGTTCGTGTCCCCATCGACGAGGTTCGTCGCCCGGCTGATGAACGCGACGAACCGCCCGTCGCCCGAGATCGTGGCGCTCCCCGAGAGGTCGTTCGACTGCGCGCCGGTCGACGAGACGCTGACGCGGATCGTCGTCATCGCAATGAGATCTCGTACGAAGACGTCCTGGTTGCCGTTCGTGTCGCCGGAGACGAGATTGCTCGAGCTCGAGTCGAACGCGACGTAGCGGCCGTCGTCCGAGATCGTGGGGTTGAAGGAGTTCCGGTTCCCCTGCGTCCCGCTCGAGTCGGCGCTGACGAGAGTCGTCGTCCCGTTCGCGACGTCGCGCACGAAGACGTCCGTCGACGCGTTCGCGTCGTTCGGGACGAGGTTGAACGCGGGGCTCTCGAACGCGACGAACGGGCCGATCGACGAGACGTCCGGGTTCGTGCTCAAGAAACGGCCGATCTCGCCCAGAGTCGACTGGCTCACGAGGAGCGTCGTCCCGGTCGCGCGGTCGCGCGCGAAGACGTCGCGAACGCCGTTCGAGTCGCCGGCGACGAGGTTCGACGCGTCGCTCTCGAAGACGGCCCAGCGCCCGTCGAGCGAGATCTCCGCGGAGACCGACGCCATGTCGGCTTCGGCGCCGCCCGTCGAGACGCTGGCCCGCGTCACGACCTGCGCCGGGGCGGCGGCGGCGAGCAGCACGGCGAGAACCAACGGGACGAGAGCGCGCCATGCCGCCCGAAGAACGGCGCCTCGACTCGATCGCATCGCTTCACACCTCCGGGATCGGACCGGCGCGCGGAGCGCCGTCGCCCGCCCCACGTGAACTCAGCCGCCCGGCTTCTCTTCGCCCGGACGCGGCCCGGGCGCCGGCCCCGGCGCGGACCCGGGCTCGCGCCGCCCGTCGTATTCCAGGAATTTCGCGATCTGCTCCTCCGTCGGCGCGCTCGCCTCCCACGCCGCGCCGTAGAGAGCCGCGAGGAAGCCCGCCGCGTCCGCGAGCCTCTCCACGACGAAATCGCGTCCGGCGTCCTTTTGGAGGTCGCCCGACTTCTCGAGCCGGTAAAGCGGCTCGACCCGCTCGAACGCGCGGAGCACGTGCTCCATCACGGCCGGCCACGGCGCCCGGGCGTCGATCGAACGCCCGGACACGACGCGGGGCCGGACGAGCTCGGCGGTGACCCCGTGCCGGGCGATGAGGCCTCCGTCGATCAGCGCGTGGAAGCCCTTGTCGGTCGTGTAGCCCTCCGGGTTGTCGCCCGCCCAGCCGTTGAAGTGCTTCGTCGTGTGGAGAGGCTGAGCGGCGTCGGCCGCGAAGTGGCTCACGTGCCCCATCTCGACCGCGACGCTGGCGCGGGCGGCCTCGAGCTCGGCCGGGCGCGCCCGCGGCCCGAGCGACTCGAGGATCCGGAGCGTCCGGAGGCTCGCCTCGAGCTTCGCGTGGTGCTCGACGATCGCGTGCGGGAGGAACCCCGGCCACTCGAGGCTCCGGTCCCGGTCGCGCGACCGGTCGTACGGTGAGACGCGCCCGGGATTGTCGTGCCGCGCGACCGCCATCGCCGCGAGGTAGTCGTAGCGGAAGGACGGGAGCGTCGCGGGACCGAGCGCGTACTCCGAGAGGAGCTCGAGGTCGATGTAGTGGTCCGGCTTGTTCTCGTGGCCGATCGGAGGCGTCACCGTCGCGCGCCAGCGGTCGGCCTCGTTCGAGAGGAAGGCCACCCCTTCGCGAAACCCCGGGTCGCGGAGAAGCGAGGCCGCGGCGGCGGGTGGGAGCCGCTCGAGCGCGAGGAGCGTCACGATGCGATGGCCTTCGGCGTCCCAGCCCGCCGCCGGCCGGGCGACCGACGCCGCGCCGAGGACGGCGAAGATCAAGACGAGAACGAAGAAACGTCCGATCCGCATCACGGCAGACGCTCCTGACCGCCGGCAAGAGCCGGCCGGCGCCGCGCGAACGGCGCCGGCCGGAAAAGGACATCTAACGACGGCGACTCCGGCAGCCGGAGCCGTCCCGGCGCGCCGTCTTGGCACGGCGCTCGGGCCGGATCGCGGACCGCCGAATTCACGCGAAACGCACGCCTTTCTGCGCGATCACTGCGCGTCGACGACGATGCCGTTCGTCGTTGCAGCCTGGCCGTTCGGGGCGTTGGGGTCGACGATGACGCCCTGAACGGTGAAGACGACCGGACGGACGACTCCGGTCATCCGGTTGAGGAACGTCGTCGGCGCCATGACGGACGGAAGGTCGGGAGCGCCGAGCAGTCCGAACCGGCCGATGTTGTTCCAGATCTTCTTGAGGCTCGACGGCCTCGGCATCGAGATCGGGAGCGGCATGGCCGACTCGCCGAGACCGAACGGGAGGATCCGCGAGTCCGACTTGGTGGGCTCGCCGACGAACGCGTAAGCGGCCCACTTGGCGGTGGCCCGGGACGGAGGATTCGACATGAAGAAGGTGATCGGATCGTCGTGGATCAACGTGAGCTTGCGCTCGGGACCGAACCCGGCCGAGCCGTTGATGAAGAGAACGTCCGCGACGGGGCCGACGCCGCCGTTCACGTTGCCCGTGCGGAACCGGTAGAGCGGCGCGACCGTCACCGTCGCCGCGGCGCTCGTCACCGAACCGCAGGAGTTCGACACGACGACGTCGTAGTCGCCGGCGTCGCCGACGAGAACGGGGCCGAGCGCGAGCGTGTCGGCCGTCTCGCCCGCGAGATCGATCCCATCCTTCCTCCACTGGTAGGAGAAGGGGCCCGCGCCGGAGGCGACGACCGAGAGCATCACGGTGTCGCCCTCGCAGACGTCGGCGTCCACGGGATCGGTGTCGATCGAAGGAACGGTCTCGACCGTGAGAACCGCCGGGGCGCTCTCGACCGAGCCGCACTCGTTCGAGACGACGACCGTGTAGCTTCCGGCGTCGAGCGCGGTCACGGGGTCGATGACGAGCGTGTCCGTCGTCTCGCCCGGGAGATCGCCTCCCCCCAGACGCCACTGGTACGAAAGAGGCTCCGTTCCCGACGCGACGACCGTGAACGTCGCCATGCCGCCGAGGCACGCGGAAGCGCTGGCGGGCTGCGTCGTGATTCGCGGGCCCGCGTTCGGGCCGCCGGGGGTGTCCTGGCTTCCGAGCGCGAAGACGCCGACGGTCCACGTGCCCGAGCCGTCCGGGCAGCGGAACGCGAGACCCGGCGCGAACATCCCGTCCGGACCGACCGTCGGCGGGCCGTAGTGGAACTCCGTCGTCGTCGGCGGGTTCTCCTGGATGATGACCGCGATGCGATCCAGCTCCTCGACCCACGGCGACGCGTCGAGCACGCCGTCGTCGTTCGTGTCGAGGTCCTGCCCGCTCGCGCCCGAGAACCCGAGGACGAGAAGGTGCGTCACGTTGTCGGTGTTCTCGAAATTGATGCCGTTCGACGCCCCGGACAGGACGAGGTCCGCCGAGGCGAGTCCGCCGCCGAGCGTGAACGTGTCCTCGACCGCCAGGAAGAAGCCGTCGCCGGGCATCGTGCTGCCGCCGAGCGGAACGACCGCCTCGATCACCCCGCTCCCGGCGGCCGAATCGCCGAGAACGAGGTAGGTCAGGCCGTCGAGCGGAGCGCCCGGAGCGCCGGTCAGCTCGAAGAACTCGTCGTTGTCCGTGCCCGGCTGGTCGATGCGGATCTCGTTGATCCGGATCGGAGCGCCGACGACGAGAACGGCCGCGTCGCTCGTCGTCATCCCGCACGTGTCGGTCACGACCACGTCGTACGAGCCCGCGTCCGCGGCCGCGACCGGGGAGATCGTCAGCGTGTCGCTCGTCTCGCCGCCGATGTCGAGCCCGTCTTTCCGCCACTGGTAGAGGAGCGTGCCCGACCCCGAGGCGACGACCTGGAAACTGGCCGTGGCGCCCTCCGGCTTCACCTGATGGAAGGGCTGCTGCGTGATGCTGGGCGGCGCGCTCGACGTCACCGTGAGCGTCGCGGCGGCGCTCGTCGCCGAGCCGCACGCGTCGGTCACGACGCAGTCGTAGTCGCCGGCGTCGGCGAGCAGGACGGGGTCGATTGCGAGTGTGTCGGCGGTCTCGCCGCCGAGGTCGAGGCCGTCCTTCCTCCACTGGTAGGAGAGCGGCGCGACGCCGCTCGCGGCGACCATGAACGTCGCCGAGCCGCCCTCGCAGACGCTCAGGCCCGAGGGATCGGTCGTGATCGTCGGGCCCGAGGGATTCGCGCTGCCCGGGCTGTCGGCCGCGGTGTCCGCGAACGAGCCGATCTGCCACCCGCCCGATCCGTTCGGGCAGCGGAACACGCGGCCCGGAACGAAAGCGCCGTCCGGCCCGACCCGCGTCGCGTACGTGCACTCGGAAGCCGGCGGGTCGGCGAAAAAGAGCGACACCGAGTCGACGATCGACGTCCACGGCGTGATGTCGAGCGCGCAGTCGTCGTTCGTGTCGAGGTCCTGCCCGTTCAGGCCCGTGAAGCCGCGGACGAGCATGTGGGTGACGTTGTCGCCGTTCTCGAAGTTGAGCGCCGCGCCCGTGTTGAAGTCGGCGCTCGCGAGCCCGCCGCCGATCGTGAACGTCGACTCGACGGCGAGGAAGTAGCCGTCCGCCGGAATCGAGCGGCCGTCGAGGCTCACGACGACCTCGATGACTCCGCTTCCCGCGGCGGCCGCCCCGTCGCCGATCACGATGTACGTCATGCCGTCGAGCGACTCGCCCGGGTCGCCGGCCAGCTCGAAGTACTCGTCGTTGTCACTGCCCGGCTGGTCGATTCGGATCTCGTTGATCGTCACGGTGGCGTGCGCCGAGGCCGCCGCCAGTCCGAGCGCAGCGATGAACGCGCTCATCCTCTTCTTCATGGTGTCCCTGCCTCTCTCCTATCTCCCGAAACTCACTCTTCCGCGAACGTCTACGCACGCCTTCGGACGATCACGACCGCGAGCGACGCCGCGCCGAGACGGAAACGGCGAGTCCGCGATCGATCGACCGATTCAAGTTCGATGGGGGCGGAAGCGCGTCGCCTCCGGCACGACCGCGCAAGAGCCCGAAAACAATCCCCTCGAGCGCCGCTCGCCCGCGGGGGCGGCCGGAATCGGCCTCGGCCCGCGAACGCGTCCCTCGCGCCACTCTCGATTCGCGCGGGGGGGGCTCGATGGGGCCGCTACGTTACCAGGGGAGGTCATCACGGCAAGAGACTAGGCTCGCGCAAAAACAATCGAAGAAGGATGCGACGAGAACTTCGTGAATCCCGGCGATCCTCCGGTCCGGTCGGCTCGCCGGTAAGTCCAAGCCCGCCTTTGCACAAGCCGTCTGGACCCGCGCTCGAGACCGGTCCTCAAGGCCCCGAGGCCGCGCCGCCGGGAGCCGGCTCTTCGGCGCGACCGCGGCGACTCGGGGCCCGTGATAGCGTGCGGGCGGCGCCGCGGGCGGGCGCGGCCGTCCCGCGCGGGACGAACCGGAGGGCTCGACGTGATCGTCGTCGACGGATCGTCGGGAGAGGGCGGTGGACAGATCCTCCGCACGTCGCTCGCTCTCTCGCTCGTGACCGGGCGGCCGTTCCGCATCGAGCGCGTCCGGGCGAAGAGGCCCACGCCGGGGCTCGCCCGCCAGCATCTGACCGCGATCGAGGCGGCCGCCGCCGTGAGCGGCGCGCGCGTGGCGGGCGCCACGCGGGGATCGCTCGAGCTGTCGTTCGAGCCCGGGCGGCTGCGGCCGGGGTCGTTCCGGTTCGCGACCGGATCGGCCGGCAGCACGACGCTCGTACTCCAGACCATCCTTTTCGCTCTGCTCGCGGCCGACAGCCCGAGTGATCTCGTCCTCGAGGGCGGCACGCACAACCCGTTCGCGCCGCCTTTCGAGTTCGTCGACCGCGTTTTCCTCCGCGCGCTCCGGTCGATGGGCGCGCGCGTCGAGGCGCGGCTCGAGCGGCCGGGCTTTTTTCCCGCGGGCGGCGGGCGCATCGCCGTCCGCGTCGAGCCGTCGCGCCTTCTGCCGCTCGATCTTCTCGAGCGCGGCGCGCTCCGCCGCCGCGAGGCGCGCTCCCTCGTCGCGAACCTCCCGCGGTCGATCGCCGAACGCGAGCTCGCGGTCGCCGCGCGCGGCCTTCTGCTCTCCCCAGACGAGTGCCGGGTCGACGAGGTCGCGGCGAGCGGCCCGGGCAACGCGCTCCTCGTCGAGGCCGACTTCGAGCGGGCGGGCGAGATCGCCTGTGCGTTCGGCGAGCGCGGCGTTCCCGCGGAGACGGTCGCCGCGCGCGCGGTCGAAGAAATGCGCCGTTATCTCGAGTCGGACGCGCCGGTCGGGGAGCACGTCGCCGACCAGCTCCTCATCCCCTGCGCCCTCGCGGGCGGCGGGCGCTTCCGGACGCTGCCGCTCACTTCGCACGCAAAGACGAACGCCGAGGTGGTCGCGCGGTTCCTCCCAGTCGAGACGACCGTCGCCGCCGATGGAGCCGCCGTACGCGTGGAAATCGGCGACCGGCACCGATCTTCGCTCATTGACACGTGACGGGCGGGCGGGTTCAATGGGAGCACGTCGCAGGACGCCGATGATTCGGCGACGCGATCCGCACGATGCCGCGCACGGGGCGGCGCGGCTCTCACCCCTTCCAATGCGGACGCTCGCCGCGAGTCCGGGGCCGGCGTTCGCGGGGACTTGACGCGCGACGCGCGAAACACGATCGGCATTCACTCGGGGCTTGTCCTGTTTTCGTGGAAGGAGCCGTCCCATGTCCCGCTGGAAGAAAACCGTCGTTCTCCCGTTCCTCGCCGCGGCGGCCTTCGCTCTCGCCGTCGTCGTCGCCCCGCGCGCGGCGTCGGCTCAATGTCCGCTGCCCGACAATCTCGACGGCGGCCCGTGCTGTGAACGCACGGACCTCCGGCTGCCGGACTTCCCGAGATTCGAGCACCGCGCCCTCGACATCTGCTTCCGAGGCTGCGACTTCGCTTCGGAGGACGTGCGCGCGGCGTGGTCCGCGCCCGTGCCGGCGCGACGCGGACCGGTCGGGCCGGTGTGCGGGCTCTACCTCTCGTCGGTCTCGGTCACGGATCCGTCCGGCAGCGTCACCTGGCGCGGCCGGATGCGCCTCACGTACTCGCGGACGTGGATCGAATCCGGAGCCGGAACGCGCTTCCAGGTGTGGCGCTTCCTCGCGAACGGCGACGTCGCGCCCTCGTCGGACGCGTCGTCGAACCCCTGCGGCGTCCCGGCATGCGCGGCCGCTTTCCGGAACCGTGTCCACTTCACCGGCTACGTCGACTGGGCGCTCGACTGCGTGACGGGGGAGTTCTCCAACGCGTGGATGCTGAACCACGACTGCGGCCGCCTCGGGCACCTGAACGGCTTCCCGCGCGCCGGCAACTTCCACCGCGGCCATTCGTTCACGCTCGTCGGCCCGTCGGCGGGCTTCTCGATCTCGCCGGCCGGCCCGGTCGAGAACGGCGGCACGAACCTCGAGGTGCTCCGGCGCGTCGAGCTGCCGTCCCCCGCGTCGGCGACCGGCGCCTGCATCTACGAGGAGCCGCTCCGCAGCGCGTTTGCCGAGACCGTCCGGCAGTTCTGCCTCTGCGGCGGCGGCGCCGGCGCGACGCGGCAGTACAACTTCTCGACGCTGCGCGGCCATAGCATCTGCGGCACGATCTTCGACTCGACGAGCACGATCCTGCCGGGGCTCATCTCGAAGGGGATCGGCAATTGGACCGACCCGAGCGTCTACCCGGGCGTCGAGTACGTGCGCTGGAACGTGGGCAGCTACGTCTACACCGACCGCTGCACGGACGTCACGCGGCGCGAGGTTTTCTACGGCGTCACGACGTTTCGGGGCTTCGACGCATTCCAGCTCCTGACGGGGGGCGGAGGCGCCGACCTTCCGGAGACGTTCCTCGACCAGGCGAACGCGCTCCGCTTTCCGGCCAACGCGACCGTCGCGAACGTGCCCTACGTGAGCGACCACGTCATCAACTTCAACTTCTGACCGCTTCTTTTCCCCGGCGGGCGCGACGGCGTTCGCGCCCCGCCCGCCGGGGATACCGTGCCGCGTTTCGCGGCGGTACCATCAGGACGCATGCACGGTTTCTCCTCGCTCCTCGCCCGCTTCGCCGGCGAGTTCGTCGTCGCGCGGCACGACCCGCGGTCCGGCGCGTTCGTCTTCATCGCCATCCACTCGACCCGCCTCGGCCCCGCGAGCGGCGGCACGCGCTGGCGGACCTACGAGCGGCCGGAGGACGCGCTCGAGGATTCGATGCTCCTCGCGGAGGCGATGTCGCGGAAGATGGCCATCCTCGGGCTCCCCCGCGGCGGCGGGAAGGGCGTGATCGCGGCCCCGGCCGATCTCGGCGATAAGGAGCGCGAGGGCGTGCTCGAGCGGTACGGCGCCCTGATCGAGTCCCTCCGCGGCGCCTACGGCACCGGCCCCGACTTCGGCACGTCGAGCGCGGACATGGACGTCGTCCGGCGAAAGACCGCGCACGTCGCGGGCTGCTCGCCCGCGCGCGGCGGCTCGGGAAGCTCGGCGCCGCTCACGGCGCTCGGCGTTTTCCACGGCATCCGGGCCGCGGTCGAGCGCGCGCTCGGCGGATCGTCGCTCGGCGGCCGGAAAGTCCTCGTGCAAGGCGTCGGCGCCGTCGGCGGCGCGCTCGTCTCGCTCCTCGCGGAGGACGGCGCCGAGGTGGTCGCCACCGACGCGGACCCGGAGCGCCTCGAGGAGTTTCGCGCCAAGGGGATCGCGACCGTCGCGCCCGGCGACGCGTTCGACGCCGCGTGCGACGTCTTCGCGCCGTGTGCCGTGGGCGGGATCCTCGACGAGGCGACGATCCCGCGCCTCCGGTGCCGCGTCGTCGCGGGCGCCGCGAACAATCCGCTCGCGTCCGAGGACGGCGCGCGCCGGCTGGCTTCGCGCGGGATCCTCTACGCCCCCGACTACGTCATCAACGCGGGAGGCGCCATCGCGCTCGTCGGCCTCGAGCAGATCGGGTGGTCGCGCGACGAGGTCGTGCGCCGGGTGGTGGGGATCGGCGACACGCTCCGCGCGATCTTCGACCGCGCGAGGGAGCGCGGAGTCACCCCGGCGGAGGCGGCCGAGGCGATCGCGCTCGAGCGGCTCGCGGGCTAGAACCGGAAGATCGGCGACTCGCTCCTGTCCCTCTTCAGGATTTCCGCCATCCGCGCCACGACCTCGGGGTGCTCCAGGGCGACGTCGCGCGACTCGGCGGGATCGGCGGCGAGGTCGTAAAGCTCGATCGGGCCGTCCGGCCGCTTCGACACCTGTTGCCGCACGCCCTTCAAGTCCCCGAGCCGCACCGCCTGCTGGCCGCCGCCTTCGTGGAATTCCCAGAGCAGATGCTCGTGCGCGCGCTGTTCCTTTGCCCGGCCGAGGAGCGTCGGCGCGAACGAGATGCCGTCGAGGCCCTCCGGCGCCTTCGCGCCGGCCACCTCCGCGAGCGTGGGATAGACGTCCCAGAACGCGGCGACATGGCTGGTCGTCGTCCCGGGCTCGATCTTCCCTTTCCACCGCGCGACGAGCGGCACGCGGATCCCTCCCTCGTAGACGGAGCCCTTCAAGCCCCTGAGCCCGCCCGTGCTCTCGAAGAACTCGGAGTCGGCGCCGCCCGCGTACGTCGGGCCGTTGTCGCTCGTGAAGAGGACGAGCGTCGATTCCGCAAGCTTCTTTTCGTCGAGGACCTTCACGATCCGCCCGACGTCGCGGTCCATCCGCGTCACCATCGCGGCGTAGGCGGCGCGCGGCGTCGAATGGGTCCTGTATCCCTTCGAGCCGTCGTAGGGCGTCTCCGGAAAGGCGCCCGCGTACTCCGCGAGCGAGTCGTCCGGCACGTCGAGATCGACGTGCGGGATCGTGTACGGGATATAGAGGAAGAAAGGCCTGTTCCCATCCTGCGCGCGGAGGAACGCGAGCGCCTCCTCGGTGACGAGGTCGTGCGCGTACGCGCCTCTCTTTCCGCCGCGGTTGGCCGCAATCTCGACGCGCTCGTCGTTCCGCCGGAGGTAGTCGGGGTAGTAGCGATGAGCGTGCCGCTGGCAAAGGTAGCCGAAGAAGACGTCGAACCCCTGGCGGACGGGAGAGCCGGACGATCCGGGGCCCCCGAGCCCCCACTTCCCGAACGCGCCGGTTCCGTATCCCGCGGCGCGCAGCATGCTCGCGACGGTCACCGCCCCCGCGGGCAGCGGCTCCTGCCCCTCGGGCTGCACCTCCCTGTTCGCGCGGATCCACGCGTGCCCGGTGTGAAGTCCCGTCATGAGCGCACAGCGCGACGGCGCGCAGACGGGTGCGCCCGCGTAGAACGACGTGAACCGGAGCCCTTCGCGCGCGAGCGCGTCGATGCGGGGCGTCCGGATCTTCGTCTGGCCGTAGGAGCCGAGCTCCCCGTAGCCGAGATCGTCGGCGACGACGAGGACGACGTTCGGCGGCGGCGCGAGGATGAGAGACGTCGCGAGCAAGAGAGCGGAAAACATGTCCGGGCATCCTATCCTCGCGGGGGCAGAATGGGCGCATGCGCCCTCTCGGGGTCGGCATCGCAGCCGCTGCGAGTCTCCTCGTCGCCTGTCGGGCACCGGCGCCGACGATAGTCTGTCCCCGGGGTCCCTCTCCGAACGTCGTCCTCGTCGTCATCGACGACCTTTCTTTCGACGACGCCGGGCCGGGGCGGACCGACCCGCGTCCGGAGACGCCGCGGATCGACCGGATCGCGCTCGAGGGAGCGCGGTTCACGCACGCGTACGCGGCCGCCGCGGTCTGCTCGCCGTCGCGCGCGGCGATCCAGACCGGGAACTACCCCGCTCGGCTCGGGATCACGGACTGGATCCGCGCGCGATTCCAGGGCGGACGAAACGAGATCGGACTCGCGCCCGGCGAGACGACGATCGCCGAGCGGCTCCGCGACGCGGGCTACGCCACGGCGCACGTCGGGAAATGGCACCTGGGCGACGGCGCGTTCGCGCCCGAGAGACAGGGCTACGGCGTGAACGCCGGCGGCTGCGATCTCGGCGAGCCGCCGTCGTACTTCGACCCGTTCGAGCGGCCGCCGCGCCTCACCGGCATACCGGGGCTTCCGCCGCGGCGCGCGGGCGAGTACCTCGTCGACCGCGAGGCCGACGAAGCCTGCGCCTTCATCCGCGCGAACGCCGGCCGGCCGTTCCTCCTCCACAGGGCGAGCTACGCCATTCACACGCCGCACGAGGCCAAGCCCGAGCTCGTCGAGAAGTGGACCGCGCGGCTCGGCGCCGAACGCCGCCGCGCCGCCGTCGCCGCCGCGATGATCGAGAGCCTCGACGCGGCGCTGGGGCGCGTCCTCGAGGTCCTCGACGACCTGGATCTCTCGCACCGGACGCTCGTCGTCTTCACGTCGGACAACGGGGGCCTGAAGAGCGTCTCGCGAATCGAGCCGCTCCGCGGCGAAAAGGGAGAGCCGTACGAGGGCGGGATCCGCGTTCCACTCTTCGTGCGGTTTCCGGGCGCCGTTCCCGCGGGGCTCGTGCGCGAGACCCCGGTCGGCGGGATCGATCTCGCGCCCACGATCGTCTCGGCGGCGATCGGCGAGCGGCTCGGCCTCGACGGCGCGGACCTCCTGGCGCTCCTCCGCGCGGGCGCGCCCGACCGCCTCCCTCGCGAGGACCTCTTCTGGCACTTCCCGCACCGGCGCTCCGAGACCGTCGGCCCGTGGAGCGCCGCGCGGTGGGGCTCGTGGAAGCTCGTGCGATGGTGGGCGAAAGGGCGCGACGAGATCTACGATCTCGCGGCCGACCCCGCCGAGCGCCGCGATCTTTCTCGCGAGCGGCCAGAAGTCGCCCGCGAGATCGCGCGGCGGCTCGACGCGCACCTCCGCGAGACACGCGCGACGCTCCCCGAGGGCGTCAACCGTTCTCGATGATCTCGTGCTGGAGCCAGCCCAGGATCGAGAGGCGAATGAGCGCCTCGCGCCGGTCGTCGTCCGCGACCTGCTCGATGTCGCGATTGAGGTCGCCCGGCTCGAGCTTCCGGATGAGAAAGAATGCGTGCCGTGCGGCGTTCAATCCCGCGAGCCAGGCGTTCTCGTGCCCCTGGCGGATGCGAAAGCGGAACCCCTTGCGGCCGCGCGGCTCTATCGACTCGAGGTCCTTCCGGATGATCTCCGAGTGCGAGAGGAAGAGCCGCTCGATCTCGGGCGTCGCGAGCTTGCGCCAGGCCGCGTCCGCCTCCGCATCGCTCGATCCCTTCGGAAGGAGCCTGTCGCGCACCGCGGGGTCGTCGCTCTCGATCCACTCCGGCACGTGAAGGAGCGTGTCGGCGCAAATCGGCGCGAGGGAATCGACCCAGAGGTCGCCCTCGCGGTCGCGGTTGAGCTTCAAGCGTCCACCGGCTCGATCGTCGCGAGGAGGCAGAAGGCCTGGAGCTTGTAGACGTAGAGCTCCGCCCGCTCCCGCGCGCCCGTCCACACGACCGAGCGTCCCGTCGTGTGCACCTCCATCATGAGCGTGTGCGCCTTTTCCTCGGAGTAGCCGAACACCTTCATGAAGACGTCGGTGACGTACGTCATGAGCGTCACCGGGTCGTCGTGCACGATGACGTTCCACGGCCGAGCGAGGCTCGTGACGGTCGCGGTCCCGGTCTCGCGGGACGGATCGCCCTCCTGGGCTTTGTGTGGGCCTCTCGGGAGCACACGCTCATTATGCTTCGAGGGGAGGGAGGGGGAAGGTCGTCACCCAGCCGCCCCGATCTCGACGAGGAGATCCCCCGCCTCGAGCGCGTCCCCGACCGCGACCGCCACGCGCTCGATCTTCCCTTCGAGCGAAGCGCCCACCACGGTCTCCATCTTCATCGCGGAGAGAACGACGAGCGAGTCGCCCGGCTTCACCTTCGCTCCCGGCTTGACGCGGACGTCGACGACCGCGCCCGGCATCGGGGCGCCGATCGAGCCCTTCTTCTCCGGGTCCGCCTTCTCGCGCTGCACCTTCTCGGAGTCGGCCTTCTTGTCGGCGACTCGGATGGAACGGGGCTGGCCGTTCAGCTCGAAGAACACCTCGCGCTCGCCGTCCGACCGGATCTCGCCCACCGCGAGGAGCTTGACGACGAGCGTCTTGCCCCGCTCGATCTCGACGCCGATCTCTTCGCCGATCGACATCGGCGCGAGGAAGCTCCGCGTCGGCAGGACGGAGACGTCGCTGTGCGTCTCGCGGAACGCGAGGTACTCGGCGAAGACCTTCGGGTACATCGCCGCCGAGAGCACGTCGACCTCGCGGATCTTCTCGTCCTTCGACCCGGCGACGAGCTTCTTCTCGAGCGCCTCGAAATCGAGGGGCGGGAGGAGCGCGCCCGCCCGGCCCTTCATGATCTTCTTGCCGCGCAGCGCGCGCGTTCGGAGCGGCTCGGGGAACCCCCCGTGGGGCTCGCCGAGGCAGCCTTGGAAAAACTCAATGACCGACGTCGGGAACGAGAGCGTCTCGGCCTGCTCGAGCACCTGCGACTCGTCGAGGTCGTTCTGCACCATGAACTGGGCGAGGTCGCCCACGACCTTGGACGACGGCGTCACCTTGATGATGTCGCCGAGGAGCCGGTTCGCCGCCGCGTACGCCCGCTTGATCGAGCGCCAGCGTCCCGCGAGCCCGAGCTGGTTCGCCTGGAACTGGAGGTTCGTGTACTGGCCACCGGGCATCTCGTGGTCGTAGACGTCGCTCGAGCCGCTCTTCAGCCCCGACTCGAAAGGCGCGTAGAAGCCGCGCACCTGCTCCCAGTAGTTGTTGAGATCCTGGAGCCGCTCGAGGTCGATCCACGTCGAGCGCTCGGTGCCGTCGAGCGCCGCCACGACTGCGCCGAGCGCCGGTTGCGACGCAAGCCCCGCCATCGCCTCGACCGCGAGGTCGACGACGTCCGCGCCGGCCTCGGACGCCGCGAGCATCGACGCGACCCCCGTTCCCGCCGTGTCGTGCGTGTGGACGTGGATCGGCAGGTCCGGGAACGTGCGCCGGAGCCCGCCCACGAGCATGCGCGCGGCCTGGGGCTTCAAGAGCCCCGCCATGTCCTTGATCGCGAGGACGTGCGTGCCCATCTCGACGAGCTTCCCCGCGAGGTCGAGGTAGTACTGGAGCGAGTACTTCGTTCGTCCCGGGTCGGAGACATCGCCCGTGTAGCAGAGGGCCGCTTCGACGACGCCGCCAGCCTCCCTCACGCAGTCGACGCCGAGCTTCAGGTTCTCGTCCCAGTTGAGGCAGTCGAAGACGCGGAAGACGTCGATCCCCTCCCGCTTCGCGGTCGCGACGAACCGCTTGACGACGTTGTCCGGATAGTTCGTGTAGCCGACGGCGTTCGCGCCGCGGAGCAGCATCTGGAACGGGATGTTGGGCACGAGCTCCCTGAGCTTCCGGAGCCGGTCCCACGGGCACTCCCGGAGGAATCGGAGCGCGACGTCGAACGTCGCGCCGCCCCACATCTCGAGGCTGTACGTGCGGGCGAGGACGTGCGCCGTCGCGGGCGCGATCGTGGCGAGGTCGATCGTGCGCACGCGCGTCGCGAGAAGCGACTGGTGGGCGTCCCGCCACGTCGTGTCGGTCACGAGGAGGCCGCGGTGCTGGCGCACGGCGCGCGCGAACTCCTCGGGGCCGCGGTCGAGGAGGATGGGGCGCCACCCCTCGGGCGGCGGCGCGTCGTAGCGGGCGGGCGGCGGGTCGGGCGCGACGTCGGCGGGCGGCGCGTCCACGCCCCAGGGGGTCGAGGGCCCGTTGACGGCGACGTCGCCGAGGTAGTGCAGGAGCTTCTGCGCTCGGTTCCGCCGGCTCGGGAACTCGAACAGCTCGGGCGAGGCGTCCACGAAGCCCGTGTCGACGACGCCGCTCAGGAACTTCTTGTGCGTGAGCACTCTCTGCAGGAACGGAATGTTGGTCTTCACGCCGCGGACGCGGAACTCGGCCAGCGCGCGGTTGAGCTTCTGAGCCGCAGCCGCGAAAGTGAGCGCGTGGCCCGTCACCTTCACGAGGAGGGAATCGTAGTGCGGGGAGATGACGGCGCCCGGGTACCCGTACCCGCCGTCCATGCGGATCCCCATCCCTTCTCCGGCACGGAACGCCTCGAGCCTTCCCGTGTCGGGCTGGAAGCTCTTCAGGGGGTCCTCGGTCGTGACGCGGCACTGGATCGCCTGGCCGCGCACGCGCACGTTCTCCTGCGCGAGCCCGAGGTCGGCGAGCGTCGCGCCGCCCGCGATGCGGATCTGCGACTGAACGAGGTCGACGCCGGTCACCTCCTCGGTCACCGTGTGCTCGACCTGGATCCTCGGATTGACCTCGATGAAGTAGTAGCGGCCCTTCTGGTCGACGAGGAACTCGACCGTACCCGCGTTCCGGTAGCCGGCGTGGCGGGCGAGCTTCACGGCGTCCGAGGTGAGGCTTTTCCGGAGGGCGTCGGGGAGGTCGACGGCCGGCGCGATCTCGACGAGCTTCTGGTGGCGGCGCTGGACGGAGCAGTCGCGCTCGAAGAGATGGATGACGCCGCCCACGCCGTCCGCCAGCACCTGCACCTCGATGTGCCGCGGCCGGTCGACGTAGCGCTCGACGAACACGGTCCCGTCGCCGAAGGACGCAAGTGCTTCCGACGTCGCGCGCGCGAACGCCTCGTCGAGATCTTCGTCCCGGCGAACGACCCGCATGCCGCGGCCGCCGCCTCCCATCGACGCCTTGACGATGACCGGGAGCCCCGCCTTCGCCACGAACGCGCGGACCTCCTCGACCGACGCGACCGAACCGTCGGTGCCGGGCACGACCGGGATGCCGCACTCGATCGCGAGCCGGCGCGCCGAAACCTTGTCCCCGAACTTCTGGAGGACGGAGCTTCCCGGCCCCACGAACGCGATCCCCTCCGACTCGCACGCGCGAGCGAAGTCGGCGCGCTCCGAGAGGAATCCGTAGCCCGGGTGGATCGCGTCGACCTGGTTCTGGAGCGCGATCCGCACGATCTCGTCGGCTGCGAGGTACGCGGCGACCGGGTTCTTTCCGCGCCCGACGAGGTAGCTCTCGTCGGCCTTGTATCGATGAAGATGGACGCGGTCCTCGTGGCTGTAGATCGCGACCGTCCTCAGCCCGAGCTCGGTCGCGGCGCGGAAGACGCGGATCGCGATCTCGCCGCGGTTCGCGCAGAGGATCTTCTTGATGGGGCGCGGCGCGCTGGGCATCGATGGGCTCCCGGGAGTGCCGGGGATTCTACCTGTCGCGGGCCAGCCCCAACCGAACTCGAAGGTCGCGCCTCGACGCGACGCCCGACAGGTCTCATCGGAGGCCGAGGAAGGGCTCGAGCTTCCTCGCAAGACGAGGAGAAGTCGGGGTTGATGGCTCAACCCGCGACGCCTCGCGGCCGAGAGCGAACTCGCCCGGGCGCGGGGAGGGGGAGCCTTTCCGGCCGCGGGCGGCCGAGATGCGCACGTCCGGCCCGCGGGCGTCGTCAGTCCGTCTCCGCGGCCGCCTCCCGGGACGACATCCGCTCGATCTCCCGCCTCCATCGATCCGGGAGTTCGCCGCAGTCCGCTCCGGTCAAGGCCCGGAGCCCGCGGAGCGCCTCGGCGCGGACCCCTGCGTCGCCGTCGCGGAGCCGGCTCACGAGCCGCGCAGCAGCGCGCGGATCTCCGGCGGCCGCAAGCGAGCGAGCTGCGGCGCGGCGCACGGAGGCGTCGCGCGAATGGAGCGCCCGCACCGCGGCGCGGACCGTCTCCTCGCCCGGAAAGCGCGCGAGCGACGGCAGAACGGCCGCCACGACCTCGGGATCGTCGTCCCGCGCGAGCGAGAGGAGCGCGTCGCGCGCCCGCCCGTCGCCGACGCACGAGAGGACCCGCGCGATCTCCGCCCTCGGCCGCACGCCGGCCTTGTCGAGGCGGTCGAGGAGGATCGACGTCAGGTCGTACGCGCCGGGATCGACGCGCCGCGCGAGGTACGCGTCCTGGCAGGTCGCCCGCACCGCGGGATCGTCGTCGGTGAGGCCCGAGGCGAGGAAAGGGAGCGCGTCGGGCGACGGCGTCGCCATGAGCGCCGCGGCGGCCGCACGGCGGACGGACGCGTCGGCGTGGCCCGCGAGCCCGCCGATGCGCCTCAGCACGTCGAGGGATGGGCTCTCGCGGACCCCCACGACGGCTCGGCAAGCCGCGGCCGCGATGCCGCGATCGGGCGAATCGAGGGCCGCGACGAGAGCGCTCTCCGCCCTCTCGTCGCCGAGCGCACCGAGGACGGCGACGATCCGGCGGAACGCGACGGGGCCCGCCGTCTCGAGCCGCGCGAGAAGGAGCGGCACGACCGCGCGGCCCAGCGCGACGAGCTCTCCCGACGCGCGGGCGGCCGCCTCCTCGTCGCCCGAAGCGAAGACCTCGAGGCACTCCGCGGCCGACGGCGCTCTCCCGGGGCCGTCCGCTTGGACCGGGCCGGCGAGGACCGCGACGAGAACCAGCGAGAAGGCGGCGACGCCGGTCACGGCAGCCCCGCTCCGAGATCCGAGACCGCGGCCTGCCGCCACGCGGTGATGGCGAAGTCTCGCTCGACCGCGACGGAGGGAAGGCGCGCGAGGACGTCCCGGCTGAAGTAGAGGCGCGCGTTTCCGTTCCCGAACACGTGCGAGAACCCCTGCGGCGCGAACGACACGATGGCGCCGAGGATCCGGTAGTCGCCGTTGATGTGCTCGATGCGGTCGGCCATGAGGAGACCGCGGAAAGACCCGTGGAGGTTCTTCGCGAGGGCGGAGCCGCCCGCGTTGTGGAGGACGATGATCGACGGCGGATCGTTCGCGTCGGGGCCGAAGTCCGCGGGCTGCCAGAGGTCGAAGTCGAGATAGACGACGGCTCCTCCCGGCACCCCCCCGTGCCGCGACAGAAAGACCTCGTAGGAGGCCGCGTCGGCGAAGTAGGTGCCACGGAGCTGCGCGACGCGCTTCAGGGTCCCGTCCGGAAGCCCGAGGTAGGCGTCCGGCGACGGCGGGTAGGCCGCAAGATCCTCGTCGATCCTTCCGTCGCCGTCGTCGTCCTCCCCGTCGAACTTCTCCTCGTCGATCCGGCCGTCCCCGTCCGCGTCGGCGCCGTCGCCGAACCGGAGGTTCTGCTTGAACTCGTCGCCGTCGGCCGGGGTCCGCGTCGGGGGGTGGCCGTTGCCGCCGACCTTCGACGAGCCGCCGGCGGCGACGAGCCCGCCGCTCGCGACGCCGTACGTGCCCCGAAGCCCCGTGAGCCGTCCGTCGTAGTCGTGATCGTTCCCGTCGATCGTGATGTTGCCGAGGGTCGCGACGCTGCCGTGCGCGGTGACGGCGGCCCCCGTGCGGACGGTCATCTCGTGAACGCGCTCCTCGACCACGGCCTCGACCGCACCGCGGCCGCCGGACCCGGACGCCGACCGCGCGAGGATCGAGAAGCGCCCGTTCCCGCGGAAGGTCGCCGAGGTCTCGTAGCGCCCGTAGACTCCGGCGTCGCCGAGCGCGAGCGTCCCGTCGAACCAGGTCACGTCGCCGGCCGCGCCCGTACGGAGCGCCGCACCGAGGCTCATCCGCTCCACCGTCTCCTCGACGCCCGACTCCGCCGTCTGGAACGCGCGCGCCTTGTCGATGCGCGCTCTCGCGCTCTCGGACTGCTCGAGCGTCACGGAGAAGAAGGCCACGACCATGCCCGCGAGGAAGAAGGCCGTGAAGACCGCGGAGACGAGGATCGTCCCCGCCTCCTCTCCCTGTACCGTCGCTCGGAATCGCATGGGCTCCTTCCGCCGCTCTTGCGGTCAGTTCCGAAGGAAGACGTCCATCGACATCGACGCGGTGATGAGCTCGTCCCGTTCGGCGCGGCCCGTCACGAGGATCGACACGCGGATCTTCCGAGGATCGAGCCGCTCGAACGACAGGCTCTCGCGCGGGAGGTTCCGAGCCAGCTCGAACTCGACGACCCCGCCCGCCCGGTCGTCGACCGTTCGAGTGAGCCGTTGCTCGTCGACGAGGCCGTCGCCGTCGTCGTCGAGCCCGTTCTCGTCTTCGCCCGCGTCGAGCGCGAGGGCATAGGTCACGATCTCGTTCGTCTCCCACGAGATCCGGCCCTCGTCCCAGTCGAAGTCGTCCGGGCGGCGCGGATCGACCGAGAGCGACGGAGACCGCGCGCCGACGGCGAACCCGGCGTCGTCCTCGAAGTCCGGGTCGATCCGGCACTCGCGGAAGTCGCGCTCCATCTTCTCGAGGATCCAGCGGCCGTGGTCCTGAAGCCGAGCGAGGCACGCCCCTCGCTCGAACGAGTCGCGCCCCGTTCCGAGCACGGCCACGAGCGGCGCCATCAGCGCGGCGAAGAGGCCGATGCTCATCACGAGCCCGATCAGCGTGACCCCCTCCTGGTCGTCGAATCGCACGTTCCGTTCACCCTCCCAGGATCCGGGTCGTCATCGAAACGTCCCGCGGGCCCAGACGTCCCACCCACCGGACGTCCACGCGCACGTCGAGGAGCCGCGAGAGCGGATCGCCCGGGTCCGTCTCTCTCACGGAGACGAAGAGGCAGTCGCGGTTCTCCTCGCGGAAGAGGAGCGCCGGCACGTCGCGGCGGGCGCCGTCGTACTCGTCGACGGCCTCGTCGCCGAACGCGCGAGCGAACGAGCGCACCTCCTCCAATACGTCGCGCGCCGCCCGCGCGGCGGCGTCGGTCTCGCGATTCAGGGCCGCGGATCGGCAGCCGTCGACGATCGTCGACGCGAACCCCAGGATCGAGACCGCGAGGACGACCGCGGCAAGGAGGACCTCGACGAGAGTGAAGCCGGATTGGCTCTCCGGCATTCTTTTTACAGTCATCATATTCGATCCAAACTATACACGATTCACGAGTCGGCTCGCAACCGCGGCGCGGGAGCCGCCGCGCCCCCTCGGGTTGCCGTCAATCGCGAGGGGCGCGGCGGCATCCATCGAACGTCCACGCCGCCGCGAGGATCGCCGCGGGCGGGCGGGGGCGTTTTTTCGCGTGAAAGCGCGCCGGGGCGACGGCATAGTCACGTCGCCCGGCGCGGGCCGGCCGCCGACGTGCATCGGGGTCGGGCGTGCGCGCCACGCTGGATGGTCGCCGTCGGAATCCGAGGAGAACTCGGGGTCGATGACACTCACGCGAACGTGGACCGAGGAGCCGAGCATGCCGCCGCGACGATCCCGACCGGGCGTTTGCCCGAGACTCTTCCACCGCCGCCGCTTCCTTCGGCTTCCTCTTCCTCTTCTTCTCCTCCTCGTCGCCTGCGACGGCGCCCTCGCGCAGGGCACGGACTGGGTGCGCGAGCACTACACGAAGTTCGAGCACAAGATCCCGATGCGGGACGGGAAGAGGCTCTTCACGAGCGTGTACGTTCCGAAGGAGGACGCTTCAGCGTACCCGATCATGCTCTTCCGCACGCCGTACAGCGTGCGCCCGTACGGAGCGGACCAGTACCGGGACAGCCTCGGCCCCTCGGAGGCGTTTGCTCGCCAGGGCTTCATCTTCGCGTACCAGGACGTGCGAGGCTGCTACATGTCGGAGGGCGAGTTCGTGAACATGCGGCCGGTCGCCTCCGCGCACGAGCCGGGCGACGTCGACGAGAGCACCGACACTTACGACACGATCGACTGGCTCGTGAAGAACGTCGCCGGCAACAACGGCCGGGCTGGCATCTGGGGCATCTCGTACCCGGGTTTCTACGCCGCGTGCGGAACGATCGACTCGCACCCGGCGCTCAAGGCGGCGTCGCCGCAGGCGCCGATCGCGGACTGGTTCGTGGGCGACGACTTCCACCACAACGGCGCCCTTTACCTGCCCCACTTCTTCAACTTCATCTCCTCGTTCGGGAAGCCCCGTCCGGAGCTGACGAAGGAGCGGCACGACCGCTTCGACCACGGCACTCCGGACGGCTACAGGTACTTCCTCGGCCTCGGCCCTCTCTCGGAGGTGAACGAGAGGTGGTTCGGCGGCGAGGTCGCGTTCTGGGACGACGTGGTGCGCCATCCGGACTACGACGACTTCTGGAAGGCGCGGAACCTGAGGCCGAGGCTCCGGGGGATCAAGCCCGCCGTGCTGACCGTCGGCGGGTGGTTCGACGCGGAGGACTGCTTCGGCGCTCTCGAGGTCTACAAGTCGATCGAGCGGCAGAACCCGAACGCCGACAACCGGCTCGTGATGGGGCCGTGGTCGCACGGCGGCTGGTCGCGGTCGGACGGGAACTCGCTCGGCCACGTGAACTTCGCGGCGAAGACCGGGGTCAAGTACCGCGACGAGATCGAGTTCCCGTTCTTCCGGCATCACCTGCTCCAGGACGAGAGCCTCGATCTTCCTGAGGCGTCGGTCTTCGAGACCGGCACGAACCGCTGGCGCTCGTTCGACGCCTGGCCGCCGCGAGAGGCCTCCGTCCGGGCGCTCTACTTGCGCGCCGGCGGAAAGCTCTCGTTCGAGCCGCCGCCCGAGGACGAGAACGGCGGATTCGACGAATACCCGAGCGACCCGGCGAAGCCGGTCCCGTTCACGGACGAGATCGCGATCGGAATGACGCGGGAGCACATGGTGGGCGATCAGCGCTTCGCGTCCACGCGGCCGGACGTCCTGGTCTACGCGACCGACGTCCTCACCGAGGACGTCACGATCGCGGGCCCGATCCGTCCGTCGCTCTTCGTTTCGACGACGGCGACGGACTCGGACTTCGTGGTGAAGCTGATCGACGTGTACCCGAACGACTACCCCGATCCCGAGCCCACGCCCGAGACCGGGCGCGTCAAGATGGGCGGCTTCGAGCAGCTCGTGCGCGGCGAGGCGTTCCGAGGAAAGTACAGGAACTCGTTCGAGAAGCCGGAGCCGTTCACACCGGGCCAGCCGGCGAAGATCGAATTCGCGATGCCGGACGTCCTCCACTGCTTTCGGAGCGGCCACCGCATCATGGTGCAGATCCAGAGCTCGTGGTTCCCGCTCGTCGACCGAAACCCGCAGAAGTTCATGGACATCTACCGCGCGACCGAAGCCGACATGACGAAGGCGACGCAGCGCGTCCACCGCGCGCCGGACATGCCGACGAGCGTCGGCCTCGGTCTCATCGAGTGAGCGGCGGCAGCCGGCGGGCGGCGCCGGCGCGTCACGTTCCCCAGCGGCGGTGGAGGAACCGCTCGAGCGGCGAGAAGAGGATCTTGTCGCAGAGGAGGCCGATGACGAGGATCACGATCATGATCCCCGCGACGGCGTCCATCGCGAGCAGCTCGCGGCCGTAGTGGAGGAGGTGGCCGAGTCCGAAGCCCGTGAGGATCGTCACGTAGATCTCGGCCGCCATGAGCGACCTCCACGCGAACGCGAACCCCTGCTTCATCCCGGTCACGACGAACGGCAGAGCCGCCGGCAGGACGACCTTGATCCACGTGTGCATCCCCCGCGACCCCATCGTCCGCGCCGCCCGCGCGTAGATCGGCGGCACGTGACGAACGCCATTGTCGGTCGCGAGCACGATCGACCAGAGCGATCCCATCACGACGATGAAGAACATCGCGGCCTCGGTCTGCCCGAACCAGAGGAGCGCGAGCGGCACCCAGCAGACGCTCGGGAGCGTCTGGAGCCCCAGCGCGACGAGACCGACCGTGTCCTCGAAGAACCGGAACCGGGCGCAGAGGAGCCCGATCGGAACGCCGGCGCCGAGCCCGGCGGCGTAGCCGAGCAGGAGCCGCTTCACGGTCACCGCGGCGGCGTCGAGGAGCGAGCGGTCCCGCGCCGATTCGAGGAGGTAAGCGCCCACGTCCACAGGCGAGGGCGCGAGCATCGGCGGCCAGATCTCGAGCCTCACGAGCGTCTCCCAGAGGACCACCGCGGCCGCGAACGCGCCGAGCGCTGAGAGGACGCGCTTCATTCGACCGCCTCCCCGGGGCCCGAGCCGAGGAGCCCTTTCAGCGCGCGCGTGACGATCGACGCGTGGCTCGCGAGCTCCACCGTGTTGATGTCGCGCGGCCGGTCGAGGTCGATCGCGAACTCCGCGCGGATGCGTCCGGGCCGCGGCGAGAAGAGGACGACTCGGTCCCCGAGGCACGCGGCCTCGCGCACGTTGTGCGTCACGAAGACGACCGTCTTCCGCCTCTCCGCCCAGATGCGCTGGAGGTCCGCGTAGAGCTGCTCCCGCGTCATGGCGTCGAGCGCCGCGAACGGCTCGTCCATGAGGAGGATCCGCGGGTTCGGAGCAAGAGCCCGGGCGAGCGCGACGCGCTGCTTCATCCCGCCGGACAGCTCGTGCACGTTCGCCCGCTCGAACCGCTCGAGACCGACGAGCGCGAGATGGTGCCGCGCCACGTCGCGGCGCTCCGCGGCCGTGAGGTCCGCCTTGAAGGAGAGGCCGAAGAGGACGTTCCCAAGGACGTCGAGCCACGGGAACAGCGCCGACTCCTGGAACATCATCATCCGATCGATGCCGGGGCCCGTGACGCGCTTCCCGTCGACCGAGACCGAGCCCGAGTCGGGGACGTCGAGCCCGGCGATGAGGTTCAGGAGCGTCGACTTTCCGCAGCCGCTCGGGCCCACGAGGCAAACGCACTCACCCTCGGCGACGCGGAGCGACGCGCAGTCCAGCGCCCGGATCTCGTCCCGCCGCACGCGGAACCGCTTCGAAACGCCGTCGACGACGAGCTTCGGCGGCGAGGCCGCGGCCGACGCCCTCTCGATCGTCGCTTCCATCACCGCACCTCCGCGAGGCCCTTCCGCCGGAGGACTCCGTTCAGGAGCGAGAGGTCGTAGAGGCTCGCGAGATCGGGCTTTTTCTTGAGAAGGCCGAGGCCGTGAGCGGCCTCCGCCGAGCGGAGGAGCGACGCGCAAACCGGATCGTGGGTCGGCTCGATCCGGCTCCACGCGCCGTCGAGCACGGCGTCCGAGAGCCTCCGGCCCGTCTCCGCGAGGATCTCCCCGGCGGCGAGGCGCTTCGCCTCGGACGGGTTCATCAGGATCCAGCGAGTCAGGTCGACATGCGCCTCCACGAACCTCTCCGCGAGCGCACGTTTCTCGCGGAGGAAGGCGGACGAGCTCACGAGGTGCGTCGTCACGTAGCGGCCGCCGGTCTCGGGCCAGAGCGACTTCTCCTCGAGGTGGATGCGCCCTTCTGCCTCGAGGAGGAGCCGCGTCACCCACGGCTCGACGGTGAAGGCGGCGTCGACGTCGCCCTTGCGGAAGAGCGCGACCTGATCGGGGTTCGCGACCGGGATCACCCGGACGTCGCCGCCGGTCAGCGTCACGCGGAACCCCCGCGAGCGGAAGAAGGCGCGGGCGGCGACGTCCTGGGTGTTGCCGAGCTGCGGGGTCGCGACGCTCCTGCCCCGGAAGTCCTCGTCGCGCGCGATCCCGTCGCCGCTCCGAACGACGAGGGCCGCGCCGCCGTTACAGGCACCGGCGACGACGCGCGGCTCCTTTCCCCGCGACCGCGCGTGCGCCAGGATGGTCGGGCTCGGGCCGACGTACGCGAGATCGAGCGAGCCCGCGAAGATCGCCTCCATCGCGGACGGGCCCGCGTTCAGGACGTACCACTCGACGCGGACGTCCGGACCCAGCCTCGCCTCGAACCACCCTCTCCCCTCGCGGCTGAGTGCGTGCCCGATCAAGCCCTGCGGGTGCGTCACGTTCGGGCAGTGCCCGACGCGCACGACCGTCCCGGACGGGACCGCGAGTTGGGCCGCGAGGAGCGCGAAGGCGAGCGCGGCGGTTATCATCGTCGCGCCCTCGCCGGCGCCCGCTTCCTCGCGAAGGGCAGCGCCTTCCGGTCCCTTCGGAGCCGGCGCACGGTGACGCCGACGACGCTCTCGAGCGTCGCCCCGTCGAGGATGCTCGCGATCGCGTTGCGCACGTCGAGCATCAGCGCCCGGAGGCCGCAGTGTTTCTCGTCCGGGCACGAGCACGGCGCGTACGCCGACTGGCTGACGCACCCGATGGGCGCGAGGGGGCCGTCGAGGAGTCGGACGACGTCGCCGATGCGGATCTCGGACGGCCGCTTCGCGAGCGTGTAGCCCCCGCCCTTTCCGCGGCGGCTCTCGAGGATCCGCGCGTTTTTCATCTGGACGAGGATCTGCTCCAAGAACTTGACCGGGATGTTGTCCCCGCCCGCGAGCTCGCTCGTCTGGACGACGCCGCGGCCGACCTCGCGCGCGATGCCGAGGTTGATGAGCGCCCGGAGCGCGTACTCGCCTCTCTTGGATATCCTCATTGCACATAAAGTCTATCGGGTTAGTGGGGATTAGCCAAATGCCGGCCGCGAGCGCGGCAAGTCCAAGCGGGAGAAGGGGTGGGAACGGCGTTCGGCCGCGCGTCTAGGCGATCGTCTCGACGCGGAGCGCGTTGGTCGAGCCGGCGACGCCGAACGGCACGCCGCTCACGAGGACGACGCGGTCGCCGCGCCGCGCGAGGCCGGCCGCCGAGAGACGCTCGCGCGCGGCCTCGACGAGCGCGTCGAAGTGCTCCGGGTCGGGCGCGCAGAGCGGGTGGACGCCCCAGTGGAGCGCGAGCCGCCGCGCCACCGCGCGGCTCGGGGTGAGAGCGACGATCCGGCTCGTGGGGCGGTGGCGCGCGATGCGTCCGGCCGTCGCCCCGGACGCCGTGAAGGCGGCGATGACCGCAGCTCCGAGGATCTGCGAGAGCTCCGCCGCGGAGCGGCAAACCGCGTCCGGGACCGAGGCGGCGTCCTCCCGGGCGAGGCGGCGGAAGCTCGAGGCGTCGGGGCTCCGCTCCACCTCGCTCGCGATCCGGTCCATCATGCGCACCGACTCGACCGGGAATCGCCCGACGGCCGTCTCCCCCGAGAGCATGATCGCGTCGCTGCCGTCGCAGATCGCGTTGGCGACGTCGGACGCTTCGGCCCGCGTCGGCCGCGGCGAGTCGATCATCGACTGGAGCATCTGCGTCGCGGTGACGACGGGCTTGCCGGCCTCGATGCAGGCGCGGATGATCCGCTTCTGGATCATCGGCACCTCCTCGGGCGCCATCTCGACGCCGAGGTCGCCGCGCGCCACCATGATCCCGTCCGCTTCCGCGAGGATCTCGTCGAACCGCCGCACGGCTTCCGGCCTCTCGATCTTCGCCATGAGCGCCGCCTCGGACCCCGCCGCCCGGAGCCGCGCGCGCGCCTCGCGGAGATCGTCCGGCTTCCGGACGAAGGAAAGCGCCACCCAGTCGAAGCCCATGCGGGCGCCCGCGACGACGTCCGACTCGTCCTTCGGCGTCAGCGCCGGAAGCGAGAGCGGCGTGTCCGGCACGTTGACCCCGGCGAGGTCGGTGAGCTCGCCGCCGTCCGTGACCTCGGCGTCGATCGAATCTCTAGTGACTTTCCGGACGACGAGCTCGACGAGCCCGTCGCGGAGCCGAATGCGGTGGCCCGGCAGCGCCGCCCGCAATAGCTCGTCGTGCGGGAGCGAAACGCGCCGCGCGTCTCCGGGCGCGGGGTCTCGCGTGAGCGAGAAGGGAGCGCCGGTCTCAAGGGTCACGCCGCCCGTGCCGGCGAAGCGGCCGATCCTGAGCTTCGGCCCCTGGAGGTCCTGGACGATCCCCACGGGGAAAGGATGCTCCCGCTCGAGCTCGCGGATCGTCCGCGCGCGCTCGGCGTGCTCGTCCGCGGTCCCGTGGCTGAAGTTCAGGCGGAAGACGTCGGCGCCGGACTCGAGAAGGCCGGCGATCGCCTCGCGCGTCGCCGACCGCGGCCCGAGGGTCGCGACGATCTTCGTCCGGCGAAAGGGCACCTCGCGCCCCGCCGGCGCCATGACCTTCACTCCCCCGCTCACTCCCGTGGGTGCCTCTTGTGGTAGCTCGTCGAGCGCTGCCACGCGTCGGCAAGGGCGATGAGCTTCGATTCTCCGAAGAGCTGCCCGGTGAACGAGATGCTGTAAGGGCTTCCGGACTCCGCGAACCCGCTCGGCAGGACGACGGTCGGATGGCCGGTGAGGTTCGTGAGCGTCAGGCTTGAGCCGCCGAAGCTCGGGTGGACGTAAGCCTCGATCCCCTCCATCGCCTTCGCCATGTCGCGCATCAGCATCGTGCGAAGACGGTTCGCCCGGACGTACTCGACCGCGGGAACGAGACGCGCGTAGCGGAAGACGTTCGGCCAGGCCTGGTCGACCTGGCGAACGAGGAGGTCGTCCTTCCCGCTCCGCGTCAGCTCGTCGAACGCCGCGGCCGCCTCCGTCCAGAGGACGAGCGTCATGTCGGTCACGGGATAGGACGGAAGCTCGATCTCGACGAGATCGACTCCGAGCGCAGTCAGCTCCTCGAGGACCTTCTTGTCGCGCTCGGACCGGTCGAAAGCGTCCTTCAGGTAGCCGACCTTCCATCCCTTCACGTCGGCGACGCCGGGAGGGGAGTAGGGCTGGTCGATCAGGTGGTCGTCGAGCGGGTCGGGCCCCTGGATCGCCGCGAAGACGATCTCCGCGTCCCTCACCGACCGGCAGATCGGGCCGAGCTTGTCCATCGACCAGGCGAGCGCCATCGCCCCGTGACGGCTCACGCGGCCGAACGTCGGCCGGAGCGCCGAGCAGCCGCAGCGCGTCGCGGGCGACACGATCGAGCCCAGCGTCTCGGACCCGATTGCGAAAGCGACGCCGCCCGCCGCCGTGGCGGACGCCGAGCCCGCGGACGAGCCGCTCGAGCCCTCCTTCGGGTTCCACGGGTTCTTCGTCGTCCCTCCGAACCAGACGTCGCCCCAGGCCAGCTCGCCGAGCGTGAGCTTCGCGATGAGGACGGCGCCCGCCTCGTCGAGCTTCCGGATCACGGTCGCGTCGAGGTCGATCTTCTGCTCCTTGAAGGGCACCGATCCCCACGTCGTCGGATATCCCTTCGCCGCGAGGAGGTCTTTCGCCCCGTAGGGGATGCCGTGAAGCGGCCCGCGCCACTTCCCGGCGGCGATCTCGCGGTCGAGCTCCCCGGCGCGCTCGAGCGCCCGCTCCTCGGTGAAGGTGATGACGCACGACAGGGTCTTGTCGAGGCGCCTGAGGCGCGCGAGGTACATCTTCGTCAGCTCGACGCAGCTCACCTTGCGCGAGCGGATGAGCGACGCGAGCGTCGGGATGTCGGCGAAGGCGAGATCCTCGACATTCTCGGTCCGGTCGGCGTCGGGGAGCTGGAACGGCTTCCCGCCCGCGGGCTCGGGCCGCGCGGGGACGCCGGCGATGAGCGGAGCGAACGCCGTCGCGGGCGCGACCGCGTTGTCGATGGAGAGCTTCTGCATCCGCTCGAAGCCGCGGAGGCTCTCGGTGACGCCGCGGAGCATGAGCTTCGCCTCGGACTCGGTGAACTCGAGCCCGACGACGCGGCCCGACGTGCGCACCTCTTCCTCCGTGGGAGAGACCGGCGGCGGCGCCTGCGGCGCGTCCTGGGTGACGAGAGCGAGGACGATCTGGACGATCATGGTCGGCCCTCCGGAGGAGGAAGACGAGGCGACGACACTGAGAACCCCCCGGGGAACGAGCCTACCAGAACGAGGACGCGCCGCGGGCGTGGAAGGGCTTTCCGGCGCGCACCGTTCACGGGGTCGGCGGCCGGGCCGCGCCTTGCCTCCACGAGCCGAGAAGCGGAGGCGAATGGAGTCTTCGGCCCCGACTTCTCTCGAGGAGAGGCGGCGAAGCGGAACGAGCCGCCGACGAGAAGGCTCCTCGCCTGCGGCTCGTCCTTGGACGACGTAATAGATGAAATCGCCGTCGAGACCGGCCCGTAACCGCTCGGCTTCGTGAACGATGCGGGCTAGCGTACGGGGCGGCCGGCAGCGTCGAGGAGGACGTTCCTCGTCAGGACGCGGGCCGGCGGCACGGGCGAAGCCTCGGAGGGCGCGCGGCTCTCGAGCGTCCCGCCGTCGCCGTCGAGCCGCATCCCGAGGAGGAAGTTGCCCCCCGGCAGCGGCGTCGCCGGGCTCGTTCCGCCGCTCGTTCCGGATGCGTCGCCGAGGACGGTCGCGGCCGAGCTCGTGTCGAATCCAACCCAGGTCGTCCCCGCGCCGGAACCGCCCGGCCCGAGCCAGGCGACGACGAAGAGATTTCCGATGGGCGGGACGAGTGGGACGTCCGCCACGTCGCACGTCACGGTGACGGGAGCGCCCCCGGGCGACGACGCCGAGATCTCGCCAACGAAGTCCCGCGTGCCGCACGCGGCGAGGAGGCCGCCGGGGGACGGATCCGGGCTGCCCGAGAACGCCGGATCCTCGGTCCTGAGCTCGAGGGCGTCGAGGCCCGGATGCCCGGCGGCGAAGTCCGTGCCCACGAACTCGAGGCCGGTCACCGAGAAGGGCACCTTCGGGAGGTCGATCGCCTTGAACCGCTCATTGAGCGAGTCGCCCGGGAGGATCGGATCGTCGAGCAGGACGACGGCCTCCGCGCCGCCGTCGTCGTGCCGCCCGGCGCGCCGGCGGAGGCCGACGAGCGTGGACTCGGAATCGGCGCCCGTCTCCGGGCTCGACTCGAGAGAGCACGGATCGCTCGTGGCGACGCCGTCGACGGCGGCGAAGAGCGGCAGGTTGGCGGTGACGCGCGAGTCCACGACGTTCGCGATCTTCGACTTGAGGGCTGGTCTCGTGATCGCGGTCGTGATCCGCGTGCGTCCGGCGGGGAGCGTCATGGGGTTCGAGATCGCGGGAGTGAAGAAGCGCGCGGCGTCCACGAAGTCCTTCGCGGGGTTGATCGCGCCCTTGTCGGCGCACACGTCGATCCGGCGCGTCGCCGAGCCGGGGAGACGGTTGTCGATGACCAAGGTGAGCGTCAGCTCGTCGTCGGTCACCGTCGGACCCGCGTTCGGCCGCCGCGTGAAGACGACCGGCGCGCCTCGATCGCCCGGGAACCGGCGCGCGCCCGCCGCGCGGATCGTGAGGTCGACGTCGAGGCGCTCGAGGGCGACCACCTCGAGGAAGTGATTGAACGCGGTCGGCCGGCAGCGGCCCGACACCGGACCGTCGGTGTCGAGGAGGAGGCTGCAGCAGTCGGCCGGGTTCGACCCGTGCGGCGGATCGATGGCCACCAGGAAGAACGTCGAGCTGGGGCGCGGCACCCCCGCGCCGCCGCCGAAAGTCCAGAAGCGGGGCGTCCCGGCGTCGTCGCCGCACGCCCCCTCGGACGACGGGTCGGCCGGAGCGTGGAGACCCGAGCCGCCGAGATCCGGGTATCCGGGGTTGAGCGCGTCCTCCAGCCGGAGCTCGCCCCGGAGCGTTCCCGTGAACGTGCCTCCGGAGGCGTTCAGCTCGCGCACGCGCGCCCCGCAGAGGACGGCCGTGAGATCGTCGAAATCGCTCGGGCGGTATTCGGTGGAGAACGCCGGACCGCCCGCCGGCGACGCGCCGCAGTAGGAGAACCCGTCGTAGGTGTCGTCCGTGACGAGTTTGACCTCGCCGCCGGCCGCGAGCGCGGGCCGGGAGACCGAGAGCGAGGCGACGATGGGAAGGAGTGCGACCAGGAAGGGGGAACGAACGGGAGTCATCTTCGACGGACCTCAGCCGTTGCGTCCCCTCTCGTGAGGACGCTTTTCATTTTACTCGCGGCGCGAGACCCGTCGAGAGGACCCTTGACAAGTTTTACAGAGTGTAAGAGATTAGAGCCTTCGACACCAACCTCTCCTCGTCATCATGCGCAGAAGTTGGAGCCCTTCCTCGGCCTCCGATGACACCTGTCGGGCGTCGCGATGAGGCGCGACGTCCGAGCTCGGTTGCGGCTGGCCGGCGTTGGGGAAGACGGAACGCAGGAGGAGCCGATTCGCATGTCGCCACGCCTTCGCTCGATCAGCGACGCCGAGCTCGAGGTCTTGAAGACGCTCTGGGATCTCGACCGGGGGACGGTTCACGACGTCCGGCGCGCCCTCGAGCGCCGCGGGCGGACCTCCGCCTACAGCACGGTCCAGACGTTTCTCCTCCGGCTGCAGGGGAAGGGTTACGTCGCGAGCGAAAAGGGCGCCCGCGCGCACGTATTCACTCCCGTGGTGACGCGCGAGGCCCTCCTCTCCGAGCAGCTCGACGATCTCGCGAAGCGGGTGTGCGACGGAGGCTCCGTCCCGCTCGTCCTGTCGCTCGTGCAGGGCCGCCGGTTCAGCGCCGAGGAAATCGCCGCGCTGCGGAAGCTCGTCGACGACTTGCCGCCGCCCGGGCCGAGGCGGCGGCGCAAGGGAACGACCTGACGGATCGGGAGAGGGGACGCGATGGGGAGCTTCATCGCCGAGAGCACGATCGCCGCGGGCGCGATCGCGCTCGTCGCCGCCGGAGCCGGGCTCATCTTCGGACGGCGGCGCCCGGCGCTCTTGCATCTCTTCTGGCTCGTCGTGCTCGTCCGCCTCGCGGTGCCGCCGCTCCGGATCGCGCCGTGGCCGCGGGTGCCGGCCGCGGAGATCGTCGCGATGGTCTCGAGCTTCTTCGCGCCGGGCGGCGAGTCCGCCACGGCCGCGGCTCCACCGCGGGAAGAGCCGCCCGCCGCTTCTTTGGCGCGCGGCGCGGCTTCCGCCCGGGCGACGCCGGTCGAGGCACCCACGAGCGCCGCGGCGCCCGCGCGGACGTCGCCGGTCGCGGCTCCGGCGCGCGACTTGGCTCCCCCGCTCGCCGCCGGTCCCCGCGGCTCCGCCCCGCCGGCGCCGGCCATCGGCGCCGCGGCCACGACGCCTCCCGGCGCAGCCCGCGCACCGGCCGTCGCGCGGCCGGTGCCGGAGCCGATCCCGCCGGCGGCGCCCGCGGGGATCCCGCTCGAACTCGTCCTTCTCGCAGTGTCCCTCGCCGGAACGACCGTTCTCGCCGCGCGGTGGGGCGTTCGCGCCGCGCGCTTCCGGCGCGTCGCGCTGGCCGCGAGCCCGGCGCCCGAGCCGCTCCGCGCCGCGGTGGCCGAGGTAGCCAACCGGCTCGGGGCGCGCCCCGTCGAGGCCCGCGTCAGCCACCGCGTCTCGTCGGCGTGCATCTTCGCCCTCGGCCGGCCGATCCTCCTCTGGCCCGCAAGTGAGATCGGCGCTATCGATCGCGGGATCCTCGCCCACGAGATCGCGCACCTCCGACGGAGAGACCACATCTTCGCCTGGATCGAGATCGGCGCGGGCCTCGTCCTCTGGTGGCATCCGCTCGTCGCGATCGCGAGGCGCGAGCTCAGACGATTCGCCGAGCTCGCCTGCGACGCGTGGGCCGTGTGGGCCGAGCCCGCGGGGCGTCGCGCCTACGCGGAGGCGCTCATCCGGGCCGCCGAGCGCCAACCAAGCCGTTCCCCCGTCCTTCCCGCCCTGAGCGTCATCGATTCAGAGTACCGGGACCTCGAGAGGAGACTCGTCATGATCCTTCGCGACACCGCCGTCCGCCGCGTCACGCCGCTCGCCGCGGCCGCCGTCGTCCTCGCGGCGCTCTTCACGCTGCCGAGCTTCATCGGCGCCCGCGGCGGCGAGGACGAAGCGCCGCGAGTCCGCACCGCCGCCGACCACCCGGACTTCGACCGTCCCTCGTTGAAGCTCGTGCTCGAGGAACCGGCCGGCCGGCGATGGCTCGAAGGCGATCTCTCGAAGCGCATCCGGTCCATTCCCGGATTCCGCGTCGAGCCGGCTTTCGTCACGTGGGACGAGGACGGCGAGGACGCTCCGCCGGAGGAAGACGAGGACGGGATGGACCTCTTCCGACGGGGCGATTTCGAGCGCGCGCTCGAGGCGTTCCTGAGAGAGGCCGAGTCGGGCGACGATCCGGGAAGCGCGCTGTACAACGCCGCGTGCGCCTGCGCGCAGCTCGGACGGACCGAGGAGGCGCTCGAATGGCTCGAGAAGGCGATCGACTCGGGCTACCGCAACTTCTCATGGATGCGCCGCGACGACGACCTCGAACCGTTGCGGGGCGACCGCCGGTTCGAGCGGCTCACGCGCGGCGGCGGCGGCGGCGACGACGAGGAGGCCGAGGACGACGGCGGCGGCGAGGCCGGGATCGCGCTCCTGAAGCGCGGCGAGCACAAGAGCGCCGCGAGCGCGCTCGAGCGGGAGGCGAGGGCGGGCGGAGGGAAGATCGCCTTCTACAACCTCGCGTGCGCCCTCGCGCTCCTCGGGCAGACCGACCGGGCCCTCGAGAGCCTCGCGAACGCCGTGGAGGAGGGCTGGGACGATGTCGACTGGATGCAGCGGGACGACGATCTCGCGTCGCTCCGGGGTGACAAGCGGTTCGCCGAGATAACGCGCGAGGTGCACGGCCGGACGGTCCTGCGGCAGTTCGGCGCCGAGAGCTGGAGGGAGCTGCTCGTGACGAGCGAAGCGCGGCTCGCGAAGAATGCGGACGACGGCGCCGCCCTGTCGCGGCTCGGCTGGGCGTGCCTCCGCCTCGGCGACTACGCCCGCGCCCGCGAGGCGTTCGAGCGGCAGGCGAGGACGGGACACTCCGTCTCGATCGCCCGGTACAATGCGGCTTGCGCGAGCGCGCGCATGGGCGACATCGAGGCCGCCTTCGCGCACCTCGAGGGCGCGTTCGTGAACGGGCTGAGCCAGCTCCACCACGTGCGGAACGACGCGGATCTCTTCTCGCTCCACGGCGACCCGCGTTGGGACGCGTTCATCCGGAAGATGCGCGCCCGCTGCGGCGACTGCGAGTGCGACCGCGAGCCGGCGCCCACGCGCCCGCGCCGCGAAGTGATCTAGAGCCTTCAATCCCGGCCGATCCTGTCTTGATCTTGCGAAGACGTCGGAGCCCTTCCTCGGCATCCGATGACGCCCGTCGGACGTCGCGGCTGGCCGGCGTGTGGCACGGATGACGGTGAAAGCAGGAGAGTTCGAGGGCGACGGCCGCTCTCATGTCGGCCGCCCGCATGATGGGCGGAGGAAGATCGCATGATCCGCACGCTCTCGATGCTGCTCGTCTTGTCCGCGACGGCGGGCGGCGAACTCGGGACGAAGATTGCCGCGCTCGAGGCGGCCCCGGAAAGCGACTCGGCGTTCGACGCGCTCCACCGCGCGCTCGCCGACCCCGAGGCCTCGGCGTCGGACGAGACCCGGCGCGGGCGCGCGCTCCTCCGGAAGCTCTCGCGGCGTGCGGCCGACTGGGTCTCGCCGCCCGGCGAGCCGGGCACGCCGCTCGTGGTGTCGGGCACCGTGCGCGACGCGGAGGGGAAGGCCGTCGCAGGCGCTCTTCTCATCGTCTTCCAGGCCGACGCGGACGGGCTCTACACGAAGGCGAACGTCATGGACGAGAGGAACGCGCGGCTCTTCGCGTTTCTTCGGACGGGATTGGACGGCCGCTTCGAGCTGCGGACGGTCCGACCCGGCGGCTACCCGCCGAGGCCGGGCCAGGAGAAGGACGAGAAGTGGCTCATCCCCGCGCACATACACATCGAGGTCGCGACCGCGGAGGGGGGGCGAGACGAAGCCGTCGTCCGGAGGAGGTTCCAGTTGGTGTTCGACGACGATCCGCGCCTGACGCCCTACTGGCGCGAGTGGGCCGCGCGCGACCGAAACCCGATCGTCTCCCCGGCCCGCGACGAGTCCGGCGCCCTTCGCGCCACGCTCGACATTCAAACGTAGAAAACGGTGCCTCGTAGAAAACGGTGCCTGGCACCGTTTTCTACTCTCCGAGGAGGTGGGAGACGAGCCAGGCGGCGGGGAACGTCTCCGCGCCGTCGAGGATGCGCGCGATCGCCTCGGCGTCGCCAAGCTTCGCGGCGTCCGCGAGCTCGCGCGCGATCGCCCGCGGCAGCCCCCCCGGGAGCGCGCGGAGCTCGGCCGCGAGCGCCTTCGCCGCGATCGTGTCGCCGCCCGGCCTCGCGTCCTTCCGTGATTTCCGCACCAGCGCGAGCGCCTTCTCCCACGCCTTGCCGTTCGAGCCCGCCGCGGACGTGCGGAGCGACCGGAGCGTCCGCGGCTCGATCGGCGCCTCGATCGCGACCGCGAACGTGAGGAGCGCGTCGATCGCCGGCTCGGCGCCCGCCTCCACGAGGCCCGCCGCCGTCGCGTCGATCGCGCCGATCGCCGCCTCGATCGACTCCGCCGCTCCCGCCGCCTCGTCGACCGCCGGGACGCCGTCGCGCGGCAGCCCGCGCGCCTCCGTGAGAACGGGCCACGCCTCCTCGATCCGCCCCGCCTCGAGCGCCGCCCGCCCCCGCTCTTCCCACGTCTTCCGCCACCGGAAGAGCTCGCGGAGCTTCCGCTTCGCGATGAGGTCCTCGAGCGGCTTCTCGAGGTACGTGTCCGCGCCGGGCCGCCACGTCTTGCCGACCTCGATCCCCGGATCCCCCTCCCACACGACCTTGTGGTCGACGTCGAGGAGGAGGAGACGCGGGTACTGGAACCGGTCGATCGCGTACTTCGCGAGCGTTCGCCCGATGCCGCCCTCGAACTGCCCGAGGTAGTCGGTCCCGACCGCGCCCGGCAGCGGGTGCGCCTCGAGGTACTTCGCGACCGACTCCGAGTCCCGCGGCTCGGTGACGCAAACGAACTCGAGCCCCGCGTCCGCGTGCTGTTCGGCGAGGTGGCGGAGCCAGGCGTCGATCGGGATGCGCTCGTTCTGCGTCTCGCTCCAGAAGACGAGAAGCGTCGGCACCGGACCGAAGTCGTCCCAGCCGGCGCGCTCGCCCTGCACCCACGCGCCCACCTCGGGGAACGGCGGCACGACGCCGATGTAGCTGTCGCCCAACCGCCCGTCCGGGCTCTTCGCGCGCGCGTCGGAGAGCCGGATCTCGCGCTCGATGAGCGCCGCCGGGTCGCGCGCTTCCCGCGCGAGGTAGCGGACGTTCCGGAACCGCGCCGAGCCCGGCCCCATGATGAGGCCGAAGCTCCCGCGCAGGACGTCGAGGCTCGGGAACTCCTGCGTCGCGAGGTGTTCGCCGTCCACCCAAACGTCCACGAACGTGCCGCTCACGTCGAGGCGCATCTCGTGCCACTCCCGCTCGGCGTCGCGGACGGGAGCGTGCCGCCAGACCTTGAACGCGTCCGAGCCGTAGAAGCTCGTGAGGTCGATCGAGCCGGACACCGTGACGCCCTCGCCGGCCTCGGCGCCGGGGAAGAAGACGACCGCGTGGAACGACTGCGCGTCCTTGCGCCCGAAGACGAGCCCGCAGAACGCGTTCTCGCCGACGCGGGACGAGACTTCGGCCTGCATGGAGAAGTCGCCGGAGGTGACGGTGTCGAGCGTCAGGAACTGGTAGTCCCACTGCCCCTGCACGTATTCCCCGAGCTTCCCGCGCAGGATCGTGCCGTACGGCTCGAACACGCTCGTCCCCGCCGCCGCCCACCCTTCGAGGTCGCGCTCGTTGTAGGCGAGCTTCCAGATCGCGATCGACTTCCGCGTTTTTCGCGCGGCGTCGGCGTACACCTCGAGGAGATCGGGAGCGTCGAGCGCGACGCCCAGGCGCCACGAGAGGTCCATCGTCATGAGGCCAAGATCGTCGGCGAGGTAGGCCTCGACCAGCTTCCGCGCCGACTTCACGGTCTCGTCGATGACCTTCGTCAGCGTGTCCCGCTTCGGATCCCATTTCGCGAGCAGCCGCTCGAGCTCCTTCACCTTCTTCTCGTCGATGGTCCCGCCGGCCTTCGACTCGACGATCTGCAGCGCGCGGAGGACGAGCTTCGTCGCGCGGTCGGGATCCTTCTCGCGCCCGGCGAGGTGATCGGCGAAGGCGACCAATAGCTCCACGTCGAACGGCGTCGCGACGATCCCCTTCTCGAGGTGCTCGGTCGCGTCCGTCCAGTCCTTGCGCGTGATCGCGTGCCGCGCCCATTCGAGATAGGGCCGCTCGACCACGAGCCGGCCGGCCTGCTCGTCGCGGAGCTTCGTCAGCCATTCCTTCCACACCGCGTCGAGCTCGGTCATCTTCTTCGGGAGCTTCACGGCGTCGCCGGCCGCGGCGAAATCCACGCCCGGCGTCCGCTTCGACGGGTTGTCGAGCACGACCTTCTCGAAGTTCTCGACCGCGCCCTCTCCCATCCGCCCGCCCGAGGAGTCGATGAACTCGCGGAACGCCTGGCGGTACACAAACCGGCCGTCCACCGGATCCTGGTAGTTGTAGAGGAAATAAACGACGCCCCACGTCGGCGCGTACCAGGGCGGGCCCCACTGATAGCGGTTCTCGAGAACGATCTGGAACGTCGGCGCCTTCTCGGGTTCGCTGCCGCTCGGATTCCTGGGATCGATGCCGTCCGTGGCGCTCGACATCCAGCCCCGTTCCATCCGCTCGACGAGCGGGAAGAGCCGGTGGTTGGCGGGGAGATTCATGATGACGGTGCCGTTCGCGAGGATGCGCGTTCCTTCGAAGAACGACGCGAGCCCCTCGTTCAGCCAGCCGCTGGCGCTGGTCGCGAGAGAGACGAACTGGTGCGCCGCCTCGTGGAAGAGCGTCCCGACCATCTGCTCGAATCCGCCGGGCCCGACGTAAGTCTCGACCGCGCCGCCGGTGAACTGACCGCCCGACCAATCGGCCGGCGGTCCGCTGCCGAGCTTCAGGTACTCGTCGCGGTCCTTGAAGATGCGAAGCTCGATGCGCGAGACCGACCTCTTGTCCTCCTTCGTCCCGTAGCGGAAGAATTGCCGGTAGAAGGCGTTCATCTGCTCCATCGCCTCGCCGGCGCGCACGAGCACCTCGTAGCCGGCGTCCGTCACCGTGACGTAGTTCTCGCGCTCGAGCTTCGCGCGGTCCTTCCAAGTCTTGTGCTTCGCGTCGTGCTCTTTCATCCACTCGACCGAGACGTCGGCCAGGAGATCGCGCGGCTTCGCGGTTTCGGCGAGGCTCGGATCCGGCGCCGAGGAGATCTTCTCGATGGCGGCGTGGCTCTCGGTCCGCTCGGGGTCGAGCGCGAGGATCTGCTGGTGGACGCGGATCGCCGAGTGCGGCCGGCCTTCCTTCTCGTAGCGCTCGGCGAGCGGGACGAGCTTCTTCACGAAGCCGTCTCTCAGAGTGAAGAGCTCCGCAGCGCGCGGGTCGGCTGCCTCGAGCCGCTTCCGGACCGCGGCGATCTCGGACTTCGGCGCCTTCTGCGCGATTCTGAGCCTGAGCTCCGTGTGGAGCGAGTAGACGAAATCGTCCCGGTCGCCCGTCGCCTCGGCCCACCGGGCTCGGAGCGCCCAGGCCTCCGGACCCTTCGGGTCGCGCTCGAGCGCGGAGTCGATGCTCCGCCGCGCAAGGTCGAGGTCGCCCCCTTCGAGAGCCCGCGCGGCGAGGGTCACGAACTCGGAGTAGCGGGCGGGCGTGTCGTCGAACGAAAGGGCCGCGAGGCCGACGGCAAGGGCGGCGAAGATGAGGAATCGTCTCAAGGCGTGCTCCCTTCGAACCCGGCCGGAGCGGGTGAAAGCCGGGTTCGTCCTTTTCCCGAAGGGGCCTCCATAATAAAAGGAGTCAGCGCGGTCCGAGCGCTCGTTTTTCGCCAACCGCGCGATCTGTCCGTCCCGACCGGCGTACGAGGGCCGGCGCGGCGTCGTTGGACTTCCGCCCCGCCACTCGGATTCCCGTCCGGCGGCTCCTTTTCCATCCCGTCACGAGGGTCGTCTCCCATGGAACCTCGCCCTTCGACGCTGAGACTCGTCGCCGTGCCCGCCGTCGTCACGCTCGCGGTGACGATTCTCCGCCTCACGGGAGAGCGCCGCGGCTGGAATCCGACATTCTTCTCGACCGAGCCCGGCGGCGCGGGCGCTCTCGTCGGGATCTCGTGGCTCGTGCCCGTCTTCGGAGCGTGGTTCGGCCACCGGCTCGCGAGCGCGGGCGCCGGGCCGAAGCGTCCCGGCCTCGCGGCGCTGTCCTATCTCGGCTTGTTCGCGGCGGCCCCCGGCCTCTTCTTTGTGATTCGCGGTCTCGGAATCGAGTTTCCCGCCTTCGGCGTGATCTTCAGCGTCGGGTTTTTTCTGATCGCGCTCGTCGGTCTCAAGGTTTGGCGGAGCCTCTGTGTCGCGAATCTCGTCTACGGGCTCTGCGCCCGCATCCCCGTCGTGATCATCACGTACGTCGCGGTGTACGCCACCTGGGGCACGCACTACGAGAAACTCGGCCCCGACGACCTCCAACTGCCGCCGTTCGAGAAGGCGTTCCATCTCTCGATGGCGCAGATCGGATTCTGGGTCGCTTTCACCATCATGGCCGGCGGGTTCTTCGGCTCGCTCGCGGCTCTCGTGGGCGCGATCGCCCGCAATCGCCGCGGCGCATCGACGGGCGCCGCTCGACCTCGACTCGAAACCGGGAGGTGACCTATGCCGAGCCCGCTCGCGCCCGACCTCCTCCGGCGCATGGACGCCTACTTCCGCGCCGCGAACTACCTCTCGGTCGGGCAGATCTATCTCCTCGACAACCCGCTCTTGAACGAGCCCCTCCGCATCGAGCACGTGAAGCCCAGGCTCCTCGGGCACTGGGGGACTTGCCCGGGCCTCAATTTCCTTTACGTCCACTTGAACCGCGCGATCCGCGAGCGCGATCTCTCGGTCCTCTACGTGACGGGGCCCGGCCACGGCGGCCCGGCGCTGGTCGCGCAGGCGTGGCTCGAGGGGACTTATTCCGAGGTCTACCCGAACGTGTCGCACGACGCGCCCGGCATGAAGCGCCTCTTCAAGCAGTTCTCGTTTCCCGGCGGAGTGCCGAGCCACGTCGCGCCCGAGACGCCGGGCTCGATCCACGAGGGCGGCGAGCTCGGATACTCGCTGAGCCACGCGTTCGGCGCCGCGTTCGACAACCCGGACCTCCTGGTCGCGTGCGTCGTCGGCGACGGTGAGGCGGAGACAGGCCCTCTCGCGACGAGCTGGCACTCGAACAAGTTCCTGAACCCCGCGCACGACGGCGCCGTCCTCCCGATCCTGCACTTGAACGGCTACAAGATCGCCGGGCCAACGGTGCTCGCACGCCTTCCGCGACAGGAGCTGGAGCAGCTCTTCCGTGGCCACGGCTACGAGCCCCGTTTCGTCGAGGGCGACGACCCCGTGAAGCTCCACCCGGCGATGGCGGCGGCGCTCGACTCGAGCCTCGACGAGATCGCGCGGATCCAGACCGACGCGAGGAAGAACGGGTTCAAGGCGCGGCCGCGCTGGCCGATGATCGTTCTCCGCACGCCGAAGGGCTGGACGGGGCCGAAGGAGGTGGACGGAAAGCCGGTCGAAGGATCGTGGCGGTCGCATCAGGTGCCGCTCTCGAAGCTCGCCGAGAACCCCGCGCACCTCCGCGCGCTCGAGGCGTGGATGAAGAGCTACCGCCCGGAAGACCTCTTCGATTCGGAAGGCGCGCTCCGGCCGGAGCTGCGGGAGCTCGCGCCTGAGCGCGAGAGGCGGATGAGCGCCAACCCGCACGCGAACGGCGGCGCCCTCATGCGCGATCTCAGGCTTCCCGACTTCCGCGAATACGCGGTCGAGGTGAAGAAGCCGGGCTCGGTCAAGGCCGAGGCGACGCGCGTCCAGGGCCGCTTCATCCGCGACGTCCTCGCGACGAACGCCGCCGCGCGGAACTTCCGCGTCTTCAGCCCGGACGAGACCGCGTCGAACCGCTGGAACGACGTCTTCGAGGAGACGGCGCGCTGCTCGACGGCCGAGATCCTTCCGACCGACGACAAAGTGTCGTCCGACGGCCGCGTGATGGAGGTCTTGAGCGAGCACCAGTGCCAGGGCTGGCTCGAGGGCTACCTCCTCACCGGGCGGCACGGGTTCTTCTCGTGCTACGAGGCGTTCATCCACATCGTCGACTCGATGTTCAATCAGCACGCGAAGTGGCTCAAGGTCACGCGCCACATTTCGTGGCGCCGTCCGATCGCCTCGCTCAACTACCTCCTCACCTCGCACGTGTGGCGCCAGGACCACAACGGCTTCAGCCACCAGGACCCGGGCTTCATCGACCACGTCGCGAACAAGAAGGCGGAGATCATCCGCGTGTACTTGCCGCCGGACGCGAACACGCTGCTCTCGGTGACGGACCACTGCCTCCGGAGCCGCCACTACGTGAACGTCGTCGTCGCGGGAAAGCAGCCTGCGCCCCAGTGGCTCTCGATGGACGCCGCGATCCGGCACTGCGCGGCGGGCGCTTCGATCTGGGACTGGGCGAGCAACGACCAGGGCGGAGACCCGGACGTCGTCATGGCCTGCGCGGGCGACGTGCCGACGCTCGAGACGCTCGCCGCGGTGAAGCTCGTCCGCGAGCACATCCCCTCGCTCAAGGTCCGCGTCGTGAACGTCGTGAATTTGATGACGCTCCAGCCGCGGACCGAGCACCCGCACGGCCTCACCGACGATGACTTCGACGATCTCTTCACGAAGGACAGGCCGATCATCTTCGCGTTCCACGGCTACCCGTGGCTCATCCACCGTCTCACGTACCGGCGGACGAACCACCCGAACCTACACGTCCGCGGCTACAAGGAGGAAGGGACGACCACGACGCCGTTCGACATGACCGTCCTGAACGACCTCGACCGGTTCCACCTCGTCCAGGACGTGATCGACCGCGTGCCGCACCTCGGCTCGCGCGTCGCCTACGTCAAGCAGGAGATCCGCGACAAATTGATCGAGCACCGCGAGTACATCCGGAAGCACGGCGACGACATGCCCGAGATCCGCGACTGGCTCTGGGAGACCTGACCGTGCCGAAGGCCGCGAAGCGAAAGCCGCGCGCGCCCGAAAGGGTCGATCCGCGCGTCTCGTACACCCGGCACCTCGCTTTCGACCATCTCGCCGATCCGGGCACGGCGGGCGCCCGCGAGCGGTTCGAGGCGGTGGCGTACGCGGTGCGCGAGGTGCTGACTCCGCGGTGGCTCGAGACGCTCCGGGCGCGCGCGGCGGCCGATCCGAAGCGCGTCTACTACCTCTCGATGGAGTACCTCGTCGGCCGCTCGCTTTCGAACAACCTCGTGAACCTCGGCGTCGAGGCGGAGGTCCGCAAGGCGATGGAGGACGAGGGTCTCGACTGGGACGAGATCGTCGAGTGCGAAGCCGACGCGGGCCTCGGCAACGGCGGCCTCGGGCGCCTCGCGGCCTGCTTCGTCGACTCGCTCGCGACTCTCGGGATCCCCGCGATCGGCTACGGGCTCCGCTACGAGTACGGCATCTTCCGCCAGGCGATCCGCGACGGCTGGCAGAAGGAGCACCCCGACGCCTGGCTCCTCCACCCCGATCCTTTCGAGGTGCCGCAGGCGAACGAGCGCGTGGAGATCAAGGTCAACTGCACGTTCGAGATGCGCGACGGGGAGATCGAGGCCCGCCCCGGACGCCCGTCGACGCTGATCGGCATCCCGTACGACCGCCCGGTCGTGGGCTACGGCGGCGAGACCGTGAACACGCTCCGGCTGTGGGGCTCGGCCACGCCGGAGTATTTCGACTTCGACGAGTTCTCGAGCGGCGACATCGTCGGCGCGGTGGATCAGCGGATCGTCGCGGAGGCGATCACGCGCGTCCTCTACCCCAACGATGCGACCCGCGTCGGCCGGGCGCTCCGGTTCTTCCAGGAGTACTTCCTCGTCGCGTGCTCGCTCGCCGACGTCGTCCACCGGTTCCGCCGCGCGGGAAACGACTGGGCGGCGCTCCCCGAGAAGGCCGCGATCCAGTTGAACGACACGCACCCGTCGCTCGCGGTCGCGGAGCTCATGCGCATCCTCCTCGACCGCGCGGGCCTCGGCTGGGACGACGCGTGGGAGTTGACGCGAAAGACGCTCGCCTTCACGAACCACACGCTCCTTCCCGAGGCGCTCGAGAAATGGCCGGTCAGGCTCTTCGAGACGCTCGTCCCGCGCCTCCTCGAGATCGTCTACGAGATCAATCGGCGCTTCCTGGACGTCGTGCGCGTGAGGTTTCCCGGCGACGACGCGCGCGTGCGCCGGATGAGCCTCGTCGAGGAGGAGGCCGAGAAGAAGATCCGCATGGCGCACCTCGCCGTCGTCGGAACGCACATGACGAACGGCGTCTCCGAGATCCACTCGAGGTTGCTCGCCAGAAGCGTGCTTTCCGACTTCGCCGAGACGTTCCCGGAGCGGTTCTGCAACAAGACGAACGGCGTCACGCCGCGGCGGTGGCTGCTCCTCGCCAATCCCGGGCTCGCGCGCCTCGTGACCGATGGCGTGGGCGAAGGGTGGGTGACCGATCTCTCCCAGCTCCGCCGCCTTTCGCCGCTCGCGTCCGACGCGGCGTTCCGGGAAGCGTTCCGCCGCGTCAAGCGCGCGGCCAAGGAGAGCTTCGCCGACTGGCTCCGCTCCGCGCACGGCGTCGAGATCGATCCCGATTCGATATTCGACTGCCACGTGAAGCGCATCCACGAGTACAAGCGGCAGCTCCTGAACGTCCTCCACGTGCTCGTCCTCTACGGGCGCCTCCGCGCGAACCCCTCGCTCGACGTCACGCCGCGGACGTTCTTCTTCGCCGGGAAAGCGGCGCCGTCGTACGCGATGGCGAAGCTCGTCATCAAGCTCGTCCACTGCGTGGGCGCATTCCTCGAGGCCGATCCCGCGGCGCGCGACAAGATCCGCGTGATCTTCGTCCCGAACTACGGCGTGACGCTCGCGCAGAGGATCATCCCCGCGGCAGACGTCTCCGAGCAGATCTCGACCGCGGGCTTCGAGGCGAGCGGCACCGGCAACATGAAGTTCATGATGAACGGCGCGCTCACGATCGGCACGCGCGACGGCGCGACGATCGAGATGGCCCGGGAGGCCGGCGAGGAGAACCTCTTTCTCTTCGGGCTCACGGCCGACGAGATCGAGGACAGCCGGAGCTGGTACGACCCGCGCTGGCACTACGGGAACGAGCCCGAGACGCGCGCGGCGCTCGATCTCCTCTCCTCCGAGAGCCTCTCCCCCGGCGACCCTGGGCTCTTCGCGCCGATCCGCGAGGCGCTTCTCGACCGCGGCGATCCGTACCGCCACCTCGCAGACCTCGCCTCCTACGCCGCGGAGCACGCGTCGGTCGAGGCGAATTACCGAGAGCCCGGAGTGTGGACCGCGAAGGCGATCAGGAACGTCGCCGCCTCGGGAAGATTCTCGAGCGACCGGACGATCGCGGAGTACGCCCGCGACGTCTGGGACGTCAGGCCGTTTTCGACGTCGCCTCGCTGAAGACGAGGATGTAGCCGTTCGGATCGGTCACTTCGAATTCCGTGTCGCCGTAGGGGCGCTGCTTCAGGGGAGAACGGATCGGGACTTTCTCGCGGAGCGCTTCGAAGAGGTCACCCACCGCGCGCACGCGGAGATAGGCGTCCCAGAAGCCCGCCGGCCGCCGCTTCTCGGTCTCGGGCCGGACGAATCCCTCGACGCGCATCAGCATGATCTCGACGCCGTCGCGCGCGAGGACCGCGAAGAAGTACGGCTCGCGATCCGGGAAGGGGTGGGGCTCGAAGCCGAGGCGCTCCTCGTACCAGCGAAGCGTAGCGCCGACGTCGGCAACGGCGAACGTCGGCGCGGCCGAGCGGAGCGCGGGCTTCGGCTTCGGCTTCGGAAGATCGTCGCCCGCCGCGGCGAACGCCTGGCGGAGATGGTGCTCGAGGTGGTCGACGTAGTCGGCCATGAAGTACTCGAGCGTCGCGGGCTCGGTCTCGGGAACCGGCTTCGAGGCGATCTGGTGGAGATTGTGGCGCGCGCGCGGGCGCGTCCGCTCCTCGGGCGGCATCGCCGCGATGACGCGCGCGAGGTGGAGGTTGAAGGCGAAGAAGAGGCCCGCCACCTCGTTCCAGGGCGCGTCGGCGTAGCGCTGCGACGAGACCCACGCGTCCTGCTCGTAGCCGGGGAACACGAGGTCCTGGGTGAAGAGAGCGCGGACGAAACGCTGGTGGTTGTTCGACGCCGAGTCGACGAGGTGGCCGATCACCTCCTTCACCGACCATTTGCCCGGGGCCGGACGGCGCGACGCGCGCGCGTCGTCGATCGCGAGAAGGCGCGGCATCGCGCCGCGCACCGCGTCGCGCAGGCGGTCTTCGACGGTCTTCATGATGAGAGGGGTCCTTCAGGGACGACGTGGGCGTAGAGGAGCTGATCGATCACGCGGCCGTCCTTCACGGCGCTCCGGCGGAGTCGCCCCTCGAGAACGTACCCCGCCTTTTCGAGCACGCGGAACGACGCCGCGTTCCACTCGAACGGGACGGCGAAGACGCGCGTGAGGGCGTGCTCGCGGACGACGTGCGCCGTGAAGGCGCGGACGGCCTCCGACATGATGCCGCGGCCCCAGAACGCGTGGCCGAGCCAGTAGCCGATCTCGGCCGAGACGCGCTCGACGTCGGGGTGGAGGACGATGCCGATACCGCCCACGGCCGCGCCGCCGACCTCGATCGCGAAGCGCGTCTCGGGTCGTTGCGCGAGCGAGTCGCGGATGAACGCGCGCCCGTCCTCGAGCCGGTACGGGTGCGGGAACGCGTCGCGGAGGTTGATCCAGACGCGCCGGTCGTCCGCGTGCCGAGCGAGCGACTCCGCGTCGCTCTCGCGATAGGACCGGACGACGCACGCCCGCAGCTCGAGCCTCATAGTGGAAGCGGAAACGGTACCAGGTACCGTTTCCTAATAGAATCGGGGGCCACTCTTCTCCAGGAGCCGAATCATGCCACGACCCGTCACGCTCTTCACCGGCCAGTGGGCCGACCTCTCCCTGAGGACGATGTGCCAGAAGGCGGCCGCATTCGGATTCGACGGCGTCGAGCTCGCGTGCTGGGGCGACCACGTGGACGTGGAGCAAGCGGCGAGCGACGCCAAGTACGTGGCCGAGCGACACGCGATCCTGAAGGAGCACGGGCTGAGACTCTTCGCGATCTCGAACCACCTCGCTGGACAGGCCGTCTGCGACCGCATCGACGAGCGCCACAAAGCGATTCTCCCTCCCCGCGTGTGGAAGGACGGGAACCCCGAGGGCGTCCGCGAGCGCGCTGCGCACGAGATGATCCTCACCGGGCGGGCCGCGAAGGCGCTGGGGCTCAAAGTCGTGAACGGCTTCACCGGCAGCTCGATCTGGCACCTCCTCTACTCCTTCCCGCCGGTGCCGCCGGAGACGATCGACGCGGGCTTCAAGGACTTCGGCAAGCGCTTCCGCCCGATCCTCGACGAGTACCAGAAGCTCGGCGTGAAGTTCGGCCTCGAGGTGCACCCGACCGAGATCGCGTTCGACATCCCGACCGCCGAGCGCGCGCTCGCCGCGGTCGACGAGCACCCCGCGTTCGGCTTCAACTTCGACCCGAGCCACTTCGGCTACCAGGGCGTCGACTACGTCGCGTTCCTGCGCCGGTTCAAGAACCGCATCGTCCACATGCACGTGAAGGACGTCTGGTGGTCGCCGCGCCCGGGCCCGAGCGGCGTCTTCGGCGGGCACCTCGCGTTCAACGATCCGCGCCGCTTCTGGGAGTTCCGCTCGCCGGGCCGCGGCTCGATCGACTTCGAGGCCGTGATCCGGACGCTGAACGAGATCGGCTACGAGGGCCCGCTCTCGGTCGAGTGGGAGGATTCCGGCATGGACCGCGAGCACGGAGCGAAGGAGGCGTGCGCGTTCGTGAAGAAGCTCGACTTCAAGCCGTCGGGCATCCGGTTCGACGCCGCGTTCGAGAGGTAGGGGTAGAAATCGGTGCCTGGCACCGTTTTCTACCCGCCGATTTGACCGCTTGGCGGGACGTCGGTGAAGTCGTGCGGCTTCCGGTCGCGCGTCAGCGTGAACGCGCCCTCGCGCACGATGCGGCTCATCACGATGTCGAGGAGGAGCGTCGCGTTCGGCCGGAGGAAGCGCTCGAGCGCCTCCTTCGACGCCGAGTACTCGGCCGGCGCGTAGTGGACGAAGCCCTTCTCGGGCCGCGGCTCGACGCGAAAACCGAGCCGATCGGCGCCCGGGCTCGGATCGCGGAGGAGCTTCCCGTCCCTTCGCACGGCCGGGGTCCGCGCGAGCACGTCGTGATTCAGGTAGTACGCGAGCGTCCCCTTGTGCCGGCGGTTCCGCTGGCGATCGACGAAGAAGCCCTGTGGCAGCTTGTCGGGGCTGCTCTTTTTTCCGGCCGTGAGAAGGAAGTCGAAATCGCCGAGCGCGTACGCGCGCTCGTCGGAGAGACGCACGATCACCTGGCAGTACCGGTCGGTGACGTAGTACGAGTCGGGGAGAAGGATCCGGTCGACCTTCTCGACGCGCTCCTTCTCCTGGACTTTCTTCGTGCCCTCGTCGAACTCGTCGCAGAGCGCCGCGTAGCCGTCAACGGTCTCGATCGCGAGACATTTCAGGACCGCGCGCAGCGTGACGTGCGCGCCCGTCTTGCGCACGCTTCGTATGATCCCCTTGTCGTCGCCCGAGTGAGATCGGCCGGGCAGTACCGCCATCGCGACCCGCGGCGACTCGTGGAACTCCGCGACCTCGAGCGTGTCGCCCTTCTGCACGAGCCGGACATGCGCCGCGTTCAAGTTGGCCGCGGCGACGCGCACGACGCCGTCGGAGCCTGCCTCGCCCGTGTAACTGTTGACGTGGTCGTAGAGCTTCCGGTCGATCGTCTGGCCGGCGAGGACGAACGGAAAGACCGGCGGATCGTCCGACACCGTCGTCGCGCTCTCGATCCACGCCGCGTTGAGCGCCCACGATTCGGGGCTTCCGAGCTCCAGCCAGTCGAGGACGCCCGTGCCGGGCTCGACGCCCTCGAACCACGATTTCAGCCGCCCGACCGTGCCCTTTCCGAGCTGAGCGAGCGCCGAGCCGAAGTTCGCCGGCGCGAGCATGACGAGATGGCTCATCGGGCAGACGACGCCGCTCTTCGGTCCGTGGAACCGCCGCCACCAGTCGCGGACGACCGGCCCGCCGGTCGAGTGCGTGATGGCCGCGAAGCGGCGACCCTTCGCGATCTCGCCGCCGATCTCGCGGCGGAGCGCCTCGCGGAACGCGAGCGAAAGATCCTCGACGCGGACCTCGTCCTTGAAGCTCACGTAGCGCGAGAGCCACACGTGCTTCACGTCGACCTTGTCGCCCGCCTCGCGGGCGAGCCGGTCGGGGAGCCGCCCGTAGGTGTCGGTGCTGCGAACCGACCAGCCGTGAACGAAGACGATGAGGCGCTTTCCGTCTGGAGAGGCCATGGCGTGGCGTCCTTCGCGAGAGAGACGAAAGCGCGCTCTATATCACCGCGTCGCGCGGACGACGACCCGGTGCGGACCGACCTCGCGCCACCCGAACGGCTCGTGGGCCGAGGCGCGGCTGGCGAGGGAGAGGAGCGCGAGCACGGTCGCGAACGCTGCGAGTCTCGATTCCATTTGACGACTACGTCGCGGTTGAGCCGACCGGGCGTGCAGCAGGCTCCGGCCGTATCGCGAGGAACCGCTCGTGGACCCGCGCGTCGCCCGACAGCTCGGGGTGGAACGTCGCCGCGAGGAGACCCGGGCCCTCGACGAGGACCGGGTCGCCGCTGTCGCGGGCGAGGACGCGCGCGCCGGGCCCCACCTCGGAGAACTTCGGCGCGCGGATGAAGACGCCGTGGAAGGGGCGGCCGTCGATCTCGACATCGCGCGTGAACGAGTCGAGCTGGCGCCCGTAGGCGTTTCGCGCGAGCCGCGCGTCGAGGAGCGAGAGCCGCTTCGGCCGCTCGCCGTCGTCGCGGCCGAGAAGTATCGCCCCGGCGCAGACGCCGAAGAGCGCGAGGTTCCCCTCGCGATGGCGGCGGACGATCGTCTCCGTGAGCCCGAAGAGGTCGAGGAGATGACGGATCGTCGTCGATTCCCCTCCGGGGATGACGAGGTGCGTGAGCCCCTCGAGATCCTCCTTCCGCCGCACCTCGCGCGCCGGAACGCCCATCCGCGCGAACGTCTCGAGATGCGCCTCGGACGCGCCCTGGAGGGCGAGGACTCCGACGTGAACCGGATTCATCGCTTCGCGAGCCGCGATTCCGCCGGGATCGTGTCGACGGCGATGCCGCGCATCGGTGGTCCGGTCTCGCGGCACGCCTCGGCGACGACGGAGGGCTCCTTCCACCGAGCGGTCGCCTTGACGATCGCGGCGGCGGTCTTCCGCGGGTCCTCCGACTTGAAGATGCCCGAGCCCACGAACACGGCCTCGGCGCCGAGCGCCATGACGAGCGCCGCGTCGGCCGGGGTCGCGACGCCGCCCGCCGCGAAGTTCGGCACGGGGAGCTTTCCCCCCGCCTCGCGCACGCGGAGGGCGATCTCGTACGGGTAGCCCTTGTCCTTCGAGAGCCGCATCACCTCGTCGCGCGGCGCGGCCGCGAGCTCGCGCAGCTCGCGCACGATGAGTCGCACGTGGCGCACCGCCTCGGCCACGTCGCCCGTTCCCGCCTCGCCCTTCGTGCGGATGAGCGCCGCGCCCTCGCCGATCCGGCGCAGCGCCTCGCCGAGCGAGCGGCAGCCGCAGACGAACGGGACCTTGAAGGCGCGCTTGTCGATGTGGAACTCGGCGTCGGCCGGCGTGAGGACCTCGCTCTCGTCGATGAAGTCGACGGAGAGTTCCTCGAGGACGCGCGCCTCGGCGAAGTGGCCGATGCGCGCCTTCGCCATGACCGGGATCGTGACCGCCTTCTGGATCTCGGAGATCTTCGCGACCGCCGCCATCCGCGCGACGCCGCCCTCCTTCCGGATGTCGGCCGGCACGCGCTCGAGCGCCATCACGGCGACGGCGCCGGCGTCCTCGGCGATCTTCGCCTCGTCGGCCGTCGTCACGTCCATGATCACGCCGCCGACGAGCATCCGCGCGAGGCCGACCTTCACCTCGAACTCGGCCGCCGCCTTTTCGGCTTGCACGACGCCATTTGTATCCATACAATTCGGGCTCCGTTGTGGACTTGTATCGGTCTTGTCTTATACGCGATGCGGACACTGGACGCAAGCCCTCGCATGTGGATCCCCGACGTCCGGAAAAAGCCCGGCCCCGTCTACCTTTCGATCGCCGACGCGCTCGAGCGCGACGTCGCGAGCGGGCGCATCGCGCCCGGCGAGAGGCTCCCGACCCACCGCGAGCTCGCGCGGCGGCTCGAGATCAACGTGATGACGGTCACGCGCGCGTTCGCCGAGGCGGCGCGGCGCGGCCTCGTCGAGGCGGAGGTCGGCCGCGGGACGTTCGTCCGGCGGCGCGAGGCGCGCGGGTTCCTCCCACCGGCGGAGGAGCGCGCCATCGTCGACTTCGACTTCAACCTCCCCCACGGAGATGAGGAGCTCCTCGATCCCGCGCCCGTGCTCGTGGACGTCGCGCGCGGCGCCGGCTCGAGCTTCGTGCACGCGGACTACTCGGCGAAGGGCCTCCTCGCGCACCGCGCGGCGGGGGCCGGGTGGATGCGGCGCTCCGGCCTGAAAGCCGATCCGGAACGCACGATCCTCACGGGCGGCGCGCAGCACGCGATGACGGTCGCGCTCGCGACGCTCGCCGCGCCGGGCGATCCGATCCTCGCCGAGGAGCTCACGTTTCCCGGCATGAAGGCGCTCGCGAGCCTCCTTCATTTGAAGACGATCGGGGTCGCGATGGACGACCGAGGGATCCTGCCGGACGCGCTCGACGAGGCGTGCCGGAAAACGGGCGCGCGCGTCCTCTACACGATGCCGACGCTCCACAATCCGACCGGGATCGTGATGCCGGCGGCGCGGCGGCGAGAGGTCGCGGCGGTCGCGCGGAGGCGAGGTCTCGCGGTGGTCGAGGACGACTCCTACGGTTTCTTCCGCGCCGACGCGCCCCCGCCGCTCGCCGCGCTCCTCCCCGAGAGGGGCTATTACCTCACGAGCACGTCGAAGAGCCTCGCGGCCGGGATCCGGATCGGGTTCCTGCACGCGCCCGAGGGCGACGCGGTCGAGCGGCTCGCGGCGACGGTCGCTGGGCTCACGTGGATGGCGGCGCCGCTCATGGCGGAGATCGCGGCGCGGTGGATCGCGGGCGGCGCTGCGGACACGATGGTCGCGTGGAAGCGGCGCGAGGCGGCGGCTCGGCGCGCGATCTTCGACGCGGCGGTCGGGCGGCGCGGGGCGACGCCGTCCGATCCGCAATCGCCGCACGTCTGGCTCCCGCTGCCGGCGCCGTGGCGCGCCGACGGGTTCGTCGCCGAGGCGCGGCGGCGAGGGGTCGCCGTGACGGCGGCCGAGGCCTTCGTCACCGGGCGCGGAGCGGCGCCTCACGCGGTGCGCGTCTGCCTCACGACGCCCCCGGAGCGCGGCGCAGTCGAAAAGGGCGTGCAGTCGCTCGCGCGCGTCCTCGCCGGCGCCCCACGCTCCGGCCGCTCCCTCGTGTAAAAAAAGGGCGCCGGCCACCGTCGTCCGCGCTTCACATCACATGTAGAAGCGGCGGGGGGCGAAGCGCGCGGCGGCGCGTCCCGTCTCGAGGACGCGCAGCGTGGACGCGGCGTAGCGGCCGTCGCGGCCGATCCGCTCGGCGACGAGCGCCACGATCCCCGGCTCGTACCGGGCCCCGTTTGTGAGCGTGAAGAGGGGGTGCTCGTCGTCGGGGACGCGCTCGCCCCGCACGCGATCGACGAACATCGGCCGAACGATCGCGAAGCCCTCGCAGCCGACCTCGGTCCAGGGACCCGCGCGCACGCCCCAGCGCGCGGCGTCGGCCGGGCCGAAGCGGCCGCGCCCGGACTCGTTCCCGGCCAAGAGCGGCGTAATCTCCGCCTCGGCCCCGTCGAGCGGGAGCGGGATCGAGAACAGGCGAAGGAGATCCGCGTACCGCCTCGCCCCGGCGAGCGTCTCGATCGGGAGGACGAACGGCCGGAGGTCCGCGACGCTGAAGATCCGCCGAGTGGCGCGTCCGTCGAAGAGCATCCAGCGCGGAGGGGCGTGTCCTCGGCCCTGCGGAACCCACTCGTAGAGCGACGCGCCGGGCGCGAGAAGCTCGTGCGGTGCCGCGCGCCGGCGGACATACCCCGCCCGCTCGAGAACGTCCTCCAGCGGATCCCCCGCAAGGGCGAGCGTCCCGATCAAGACCGCCGTCCCGATCACCCTCCCAGTCTACGGCCCCGGGATCGGTACCTGGCACCGTTTCCTCTCCTCGCGCTGCAACTTTTCGGGCGAGGAGCCGTTTTGAGGGGCGTGGACGACGGCACTTACGAGACGGCGGCCCGGGCGTGTAAGGACGCCGTTTTCGCTTACGCGGCGCTCCTTCTCGGCGACCCCGAGGAGGCGCGCGACGTCGCGCAGGAATCGCTCGTCCGGCTGTGGCAGCGCCGCGCGCACGTTCCCGACCCGGCCGCCGCCCGGGCCTGGCTCTTCCGGACCGCTCACAATCTCTGCCTCGATCGCGTGCGCCGCGGGAACAGCCGGGCGGCGCCCGCGGCTCCCGGCACGCTCGAGGCGCTCGCCGCGGGGCTCGACTCCGCGCCCGACCGGAAGGCTTTTCTCCGGGAGACGGCCGGCGCGATCGGCCGCGCGCTCGAGGCGCTCAAGCCCCGCGACCGTGGCGTCCTTCTCATGCGGGAGGTCCACGGACTCACCTACGAGGAGATGGCCGAGGTGCTCTCGATCCCGCTCGGCACGCTGAAGGCCATCGTCCACCGGGCGCGCGAGAGGCTCCGCGACCGGCTGATCGACGCGGGAGTGAGACCATGAGCGGCGATCCTCGACCCGACTTTCTTGACGGAGGCGGCGCCTGCGCGCGGGCCCGCGCGGCAATCCACGAGCGGCGCGACGAAACGCTCGACGCCGCTCACCGAGCGCGTCTCGAAAGGCATCTCGCTTCGTGCGTCGACTGCGCGGCGTTCGGGGACGAAATCGACGTCGTCAGCGAGGCCCTCGGCGGGCTCCCGAGGCTCCGCCTCTCCGACGCCGCGCTCGAGAGCGTTCTCGAGAGGACCGTTCGCGCGCGGCGCCGGCGCGTCGCTCGCGCGGGCCTCGCGGGTGCGGCGGCGGCGGCCGTCGTCCTTGCGGCGGCTCTCATCCTCGCGAGAGACCCGTCGCCGCCCCTCTCCGAGGCGCCCGACGCGGCGGCGCTCGAGCGGGCGAGATCCGGCGTCGAGCTCGCGCTCGGCGTCTCCGGGCGCGCACTCCGCCGGACGGAGGAGATCGCGAAGCGATCGGCGAGCGCGCGCATCGCTCCCGCCTTCGAGCGCGTGCCCTTCCTCAATCTGCTCACGAACTGGAACTCGATCGAAAGGAACCGATGACATGAAGACCCGGATGCTCACGACCCTCGCCCTCGGCGCGGTCTTTCTTCTCTGGCCGCAGTCGGGCGCTCTCGCAGAGCCGACGCCCGGCGCGAACGACTCGGGAGAAGTCGACGCGAGCGCGCTTCGCGAGCTCGCCGGCCCCGACGGCGTCAAGGTCGAGGTCAACCTCGGCGGCGGACTCCTGAAGCTCCTCTCGGGCGCGATCGGCGACGGCGACGAGGAAGCGGCCGAGCTCGTCGCCGGCCTCGAGTCGGTGCGCGTCCTCGTGATGAACGCGGACGGCCGTCGGAGCGAGCAGACGGCCGCGGCGATCACGAAAATGGCGGACGGTCTCGTTAGAAAGGGCTGGCAGGCGGTGGCCCGCGTGAAGGAGGGTGGGGAATCCGTCAACGTTCTCCTGCACATGGACCGAAAAGACGCGATCGACGGCTTCGTCGTCCTCATCTCGAATGCGAGCGACAACGAGATCGTTTTCGTGAACATCACCGGCCGGATCGACCTCGCGAGGATCGCCGAGCTCGCGGGACATCTCGACATTGAAGGCCTCGAGGAGGCGCTGTCCTCGCACACGAAAGCCGGGAAGAAGTCGAAGTCGAAGTCGAAGGTTCCCGAGGACGACGACGATGACGAGGACGACCGCCCGCGCCGCCCCCGCCGCGACGTCTTCTAGTCGCGGCGATCGGCACGAGGCGCCCTTTTCCAGCCCCGGAGGAGGGCGGTGACCGGGTGGTGGTCGGACGGGGGGCGGCCGTCCACGGGGCGAGCGTCGATCTCGGCCTCGACCGCGCGGAAGTGACGCGTGTGCAGGATCCAGTCGATCCGCGCCCCGTCGCGGCCTCCGCCGTAGTCGTGGAACGTCCCCTCGTCCGGACGCCGCTCGGGATGGCGCTCGCGAAAGGCGTCGACGAGGAGCCCCGCCCCAAGGAGCGCCGCGTACGGCTCGCTCCCCTCGCCGCAGTTGAAATCCCCCGTGACGACCGCCGGCCCGTCCCGCGCGAGCGCTCGGACGCGCTCGAGCAAGAGCTTCGCCGACTCGAGCCGCGCCCGCGCGCCGCGGTGATCGAAGTGCGTGTTGACGACGAGGACCTCGCGCCCGCCGGCCTCGCGGTCGCGGAGTCTCACCCACGTCGCCATGCGCGGCAGCGCCGCGTCGAACCCGCGGCTCCCGGCGACGTCGGGCGTCTCCGACAGCCAGAAGTGCCCCGCGCCGGTCCTCTCGAACCGCGCCGCGCGGAAGAGGATCCCGCACTGCTCGCCCGCCTCTTTCCCGTCGTCGCGCCCCGCGCCGAAGTACTCGAACGCCGGGAGCTTGTCGCGCAGGTGCGACGCCTGGAACGCGAGCGCCTCCTGCAGGCCGACGACGTCCGCGCCGATCCGCTCGATCGCCGCGACGACGCGCTCCTTCCGGACGTCCCACCGGTGCTCGCCGTCCGGCGCCGTCCCGTAGCGCACGTTGAAGCTCGCGACGCGCATCTCGTGCCCGGCGCCGGCGCCGATCGCCGCCGCCGCCGCGAGCGCGGCGAGCGCGCTCACCGCACGCGCCTCAGCGCGACCGTCACGGCCTTCTCCTCGCCCGCCTTCGCGGCGGCCGTCTCCGTGCGCGGCTCGAATCCGTCGCCCGCGAAGACGAGCGCCACCTCTCCCTCGGGCAGCCGCGCGATCGAGAGACGCCCGGGATACGGCACGGCGTGGCCCGGCTCGATCCCGCTCACGCTCGCGATGCCGGACCGGACCGAGATCTCCGCCGCGATCCGCCGGCCCTCGTGGTCGCGGACGTCGATCGTGTATCCGGCGACGTCGGCGCCGCTCTCGTCGCGGACGTCGACCGCGAGGCGCGCCGCGCGCGACAGCACGAGATCGAGCTCGGCGGTCTCCCCGGCGCTGATCTCGATCTCGGTCGCGATCCGCCCGAACTCGCGCGACTGCGAGGTGACGAGGAGCTCGTACCGGCCGGGCGGGACTTTCGCGATTTCGCGGACGCCCGTCTCCGCCGGCCGTCCGCGTCCCGGGTTCGCCTCCGCGAGGAAGGCGCCGGACCGGATCGCGACGCAGAGCTGCGGGATCGGGGCTCCCGCGGCGTCGCGCGCCGTCACGCGGATCGCCCCGAAGCCTGAGGGATCCTCCGCCGCGAGGCGGACGACCACCTCGACGGGCGTCGCGACGTCGGCGATCTCGAACCGCTCGCTCGCGCTCTCGTAGCCGCGGGCCGACGCCGTGGCCGCGTATTCCCCGGGAGGGAGGCCGTGCTCGAACCGGACCGGGTCCTTCCGCCAGTCGGGATACCGCCACTCGGCCGAGGCCCCGTTCGCGCCCTCGATCTGGACGCGGGCGCCGCCGATCGGCTCCTCGGACCGCGAGTCGACGACGCGCACGACGACGACGCCCGAGAGCGCGACGACGAGATCGACGTGCGCCGCGGGGGCGACGACCGTTTTTTCCGAGTCGGGCGATGACGCGGCGCGCTCCGGGAGCGCCGACACGCGGTAGCTCGATCCCGCCGAGAGGCCTCGGATCTCGTACCCGCCGTCGCCGCGCGCCGCCGTTTCGACGGGCCGGAGCGCGATCGCCGCGCGCCCGGGGAGCGCGACTCCGCCCTTCGACACGGACGTCCACGGCACGCTCTCGCCCGACTCCGAGACGGGGTTCGCCGCGACCCGCACGCCGGCCAGCGGGCGCCCCGACGCGTCGATGACGCGCCCGGAAACCGACGCCCCCGAGCCGAGGACGACGTCCCCGACGTCGGTCGAGCCGTCGCCGTCGAACCCGACGTCGCGGAGAAGAACGGGCGCGTACCCCTCTCCCGAGACGCCGAGGTCGGCGACGCCGTCGGCCGACACCGCGATGTCGAATCGCCCGTCGTCCCCGGTCCGCACGGCGGCGGGCGCCGTGGCCGCGTTCAGGGTCGGCGCGTCGGCGGCGACGAGGTAGGCGAACGCGCCCGCGACGGGTGACCCTCCGTCGTCGACGACGCGGCCGGAGACCCGCCCGAGATCTTCTCGAGCCGCGGCCGTCTTTTCGACCGGGTCCGGCTCGGGCTCGGCGCCCGCGCGAGGAGCCGTCGTCGCGGCGCGCGGCTCCTCCGGCGCGCCGCTCCCGGCGACGCGCTCCCGCTTCTGCGGGGAGCCGCCGTCCGGCGCCGGCGCGGCCGGACGGCGCGAGAAGGCCGCGTAGAGGAGGAGAACGGCGACCAACGCGCCGGCAAGGAACGAGAGGCCTTTCGAGCTCATCGCGGCCCATGATCGCACGCCCGGCCGCGCGATCGAGCCCGGGCCGAAAGCGCGTCCTGGACGGCGAGTCGTCGCGGTGCGCGCCCGGCGCCGCGGCGGCGCGAGGCGGCGCTCCCCCCACCCGCTCCCCCGCGTCCGGACCGGGCCTCCCGGGCGGCGTTTGGACGCGGGACCTCAGTCCCGCGTCGCGCCGTGGAGGAGCTCCGCCGCGCGGCCGCCCGAGTGACGGTGGCCCTCGAGCGCGCGGAGCGCGGCCGATCCGAGAGCCTTGAGCGCCCCGGCAGCCTCGACCCGGACGAGCGCCACCGGATCGCCCGCCGCGAGCGCCGCGAGCGCCGATGCCGACTCCCCGTCGCGCAGCGCTCCGAGCGCCCGAGCCGACTGGGCGCGGACGAAGGGGTCCGCGTCTTTAAGCGCGCGCCGGAGCACCGGGATCGCGTCCCGGTCTCCGAGCACTCCGAGGGACCGCGCGGCGGCGCCGCGGCTCGCGGCGCGACCGGCGAGCCTCGCCTCGAGGAAGAGCCGCGCCGCGGGCACGCGCACGTGCGCGAGCGCGAGCGTCGCCTCGAGAACGCGATCGGGATCGCCGCTCTCGAGCTCCTCGCCGAGGAGCGGGATCGCGAAGCCGACGCCCGCGCGGCCGAGCGAGGCGAGGAGTCGCGAGCGCGCGTCCGGCGGCAGCTCCGGGATCGCACCGGCCGGGAGATCGACGCCGAGGGCCCGGGCGAGCGCCTCCCGGCACGCGGACTCGTCTTCGGCCGCGAGCCGTTCGACGAGCGCGTCGAACGCGGGCGACCCCGGCGCCGCCCCCGAGAGCGCGGCCGCCACGCGAAGACGGACGCTCGGCTCGGGATGATCGAGGAACGGCGCCGCGATCTCGGCCGCGTCGACGGGTGCGACCCGCTCGACGGCGCCGAGGGCCGTCTCTGCCTCGAGAACGGTCCCCTCTCGCGCCACGCCCGAGCCCGAAAGCGCCACGCGCGCGAGCGCGTCGCCCGTCGCGGCGAGGAGCGCCACGTCCTCGATCGCGGCGAGCCGCAAGGGCGAGCCGGGCTTCGCCGCCTTGAGGGCCACGCCCGAGGCGCCGATGCGCTCGGCGGCGAGCCCGAACGCGCCGTCCGGGTCGATCGCCGCGAATCCGCGGAGAAGGAGACCCGTCAGGTCGGAGACCGAGAGGAGGTACATCCGGCGCGCGACCACGTCGCGGTCGGCCGTGAGGACGAAGTGCTGCGGCGCGACGACGCTCTCGGTGCCGAGGATCTCGGTCCGGACGCGGACCTCGATCGCCTGGTGCTCGGAGCAGGTGATCGCGCCGTAGCGCGGGCACGCGCCGCTCTCGGCGTGGCGATTCGGGTTCGAAAGCAGGCAAACGAACGCGCGCGTCACGGCGACGAGGCGGGGATCGCGGAAGTGCGTCGCGGCAATCGCGTCGTTCGCGGTCTCGTTGTCCATCGAGACCGCGACGAAGACCGGCCGCGACGCGCGACGAGCCTCGTCGAACGCGCGGTCGAAGCCGCCCTCCCAGGCGATCTGGCTCGCGTCGTCGCCGGGAACGTCGGCCCGCGGCCGCGAGAGCCCGATCTCGAGCGAGTCCGCGGGCGGACCGGACGCGGCGATGACGGCGGCCTTCCGCCCGCGGGCGCCGTCGGCGGCGCGCACGGCTTCGAGCCGGTAGCCGCCGAACGCGAGCCCCTCGAACCGGAAGAGCCCGCCGGCCGCGGTCTCGACGCGCGCCGGTTCGCGCGAGGGCGTCCCGCGCCCGCCGCCGCCGCCGCCCGGTGCCTCGGGGCCGTCCGACGGCACGATCGTCACGACGACCCCCGCGAGCGGACGGCCCTCCGCGTCGACGACCCGTCCCTCGAGCGAACGGCCGCTCGTGACGACGACACTCGCGTCGCTCGCGGCCGCGGGCACGCCGAATCGGTGGGGAAGCTGGCCCTCGGCCCGCACGTCGAACCGGAGCGGCGCCCGCTCGGGCAGCGCGGTCAGACGGTAGACGCCCGGGCCGGCCTCGTCGAGCGACCCCGACCACGCGGCGAGGCCCGCCGGCCGCACCTCAGCACCCTCGACCGGCCTTCCCGCCTCGTCCGTCACCGTGAGCGTGACCGTCCGGCCCGCCGAGAGGGTCACTTCCTGAAGGGTGCCGCGCTCGAGCGCGTCACGCTCGATCTCGACCTCGCGGGCCACGCGGCCCCGGGCCGAGGCGATGAGGCGGATCGACGGGTCGTCGAGCGGGATGCCCTCGATCTCGAACGAGCCGTCCGCCCCGGTCCTCGCCTCGCCGACCGGAGGGGCAAGGACGTTCGCGCCCTCGATCGGCGCGCCCTCGGGTCCGACGACGCGGCCGCGGATCGTCGCGCCGGGCGCGAGCGAGATCACGATCGGCGCCCGGTCCGACTCGTCGATCCGGAGCGCCTGGCGGATCGTCTCGAGGCCGTCCGCGCGGACGTTGAGGACGTAGCGGCCGGGCTCGAGCTCGGCGGAGAAGGCCCCGCGCTCGTCCGTCCGCAGGTCCGCGGCGACGCGCGGCTCCGATCCGGCCGCCGCGGCGCCGCGGCCGAACGCCGCGGCCGCGATGACCACCCGCGCCCTCTCGACCGGGGCGCCGTCCGACAGGCGGCGCACCTCGCCGCGCACGGTCACGACGGACTCGGGAGGGGCTTCGTGCCGGGGCTGCGAGAGCGCGAGGAGAACGAGGAGCGAAAGCGCGGGACAGGTCAATTCGGCGAGCCTCCGGTCGAAGAATCAATCGGTCGCGAGAGGCGACCGGCTCACTCGTGCCGGAGCGCCTCGATCGGGTCCATCTGGGCGGCGCGCCAGGCCGGGTAGAGGCCGAACACGATGCCGATCAGTCCCGAGATCGAGAACGCGAGCGCGAGGAAGAACGGCTGAACGATCGTCTTCAGATTCGAGAAGTGCGTCACGATGGACGGGATCGCGATTCCGAGAGCGACGCCCGCGAGGCCGCCGCAGAGGGACAAGACGACCGTCTCGACGAGGAACTGGACGACGATGTCGCGTCGCTTCGCTCCGAGGGCGCGCCGGATTCCGATCTCGCGCGTTCGCTCGGTGACGCTCGCGAGCATGATGTTCATGATGCCGATGCCGCCGACGAGGAGCGAGATGCCGGCGATCGAGCCCAGCACGATGTTGAAGATGCGCTTCGTCGCCTCGGCGCGCATCAGCAGCTCGAGCGGAACGAGCACTTCGTAGTCGGGCTTCCGGTGCCGCCGGGCGAGGAGGTCGCGCACGACCCCGGCGATCGGGCGGACGAGGGAGTCGTCGCTCACCCGGACCTGCAGCTCGTGGAGCTGGACCTTTTCCATGTCGCGCGAGCCGCTCGAGATCTTCATGAGCGTCTCGCCGAACCACTCGCGTGCCGTCGTGATCGGGATGTAAACGTCCATCCCCGCCGACGAGATCCCGCCCGAGGCCGCCGCCCGCTCGGCCATGACGCCGACGACGCGGAAGTACTCGCTGCCGAGCTTCACCAGGGCGCCGAGCGGCTCCTCGAATCGGAACAGCTCGGACGCAATGCCGCCTCCGAGGACGCAGACGGCCGACGCCGATCGCACGTCCTCGGGCGCGAGAAACCGGCCGGCCGCGAGGCCCCGTTTCATCACCTCCGCGAGCCACGGCACCGTCCCCAGGATGCGGCCGCTCGCGCGACGGTCGAGGAACCGGACGTCCTTCCGGATCTCGCGCACGGGAACGATGACGTCGACGTCGGGCAGCGTGTCGCGGATCACCTCCGCGTCCTCGTACCGGAGCCCGTACTCGGAGACCCGCGAGCGCTCGGCGGACGAGCCCTGCTCATCGGGAGGCTTCACGCTGCGCACGATGATGTTCTGCGAGCCCAGCGCCTTGATCTGCTCCTGCGCCTCGTAGCTCGCGCCCTCGCCGATCGAGAGCATGGCGATGACCGACGCGACGCCGAACACGATGCCGAGCACCGTGAGCGACGAGCGGAGCTTGTGGACGGAGATTCCCTTGAAGCCGAGCCGGACGATCCGGACGACGCGGGAAGCGATCAAGCGAACAGCTCCCGCTTCGAAGTCAGCTGCCGGGCGGCCTCGCGCGCGGGCGGCCGGCGCCGCTCAAACGTGTCGACGAGCCCGTCCTTCAAGCGCAGCACGGCGCGGCTCTCTTCGACGTACCGGTCGTCGTGCGTGACGAGGACGATCGTGCGGCCTTCCTCGTTCAGCTCGTGGAGGAGCGCCAGGATGTCCCCGGCCGTGACCGAGTCGAGGTTTCCGGTCGGCTCGTCGGCGAGGAGGATGAGCGGGTCGTTCGAGAGCGACCGCGCGATGGCGACGCGCTGCTGCTGCCCGCCCGAAAGCTCGAACGGGCGGTGCCCGAGGCGGTCGCCGAGGCCGAGGCGCGACGCCAGCTTCGCGGCGCGCTCGCGGCTCAAGACAGGATCGACGCCCTGGTAGAAGAGCGGCACCTCGACGTTCTCGACGATCGTGAGCGACGGGATGAGGTTGAACGACTGGAAGATGAAGCCGATCCGTTGGCCGCGGATGGCCGAGAGTTCGTCGTCCTCGAGCGCAGAGACGTCCTCGTCGCCGAGGACGTACTGGCCGGTCGTCGGCCGGTCGAGGCAGCCGAGGAGATTCAGGAGCGTCGACTTGCCGGAGCCCGACGGTCCCATGATGACGTAGAAGTCGCCCGGCATGATCTGGGCGGAAACGCCCCGCAGCGCGTCGACGACGACGTCGTGGCCCATCACGTATCGCTTCGTGATGTCGACGAGTTCGGCGATCGGGGCTTCCTCGGTGCCGGCCCGCTCCGTCAAGCTCATGGCTGCTTGTCTTCCGGCGCGGGCCGCGCTCCCGGGGAGCCGCCGCCACCGCTGCGGCCGTCACGCCCGCGGCCTCCGCCGTCGCCGCCCGGGCCCCGCCCGCCTTCTGCGCCGTCGCCGCCTCTCCTTCGCGACCCGCCGGGGAATCCGCCGCCTTCGGCCGCGCGCGACTTGCGCCACTCCTCGAACTTCGCTCGTTCCTCGTCGGTGATCTCGTTGTTGCGCATCCGCTCGAAGAAGTCCGAGCCCATCCCCTCGGGAACGCCCACGCCGCCGCCCTCACGGCCGCCGGGGCCGAAGCCGCGGACCTCGGGCTCGCCGCCGCCGAGCGGCGGGCGCGCGCGCGGCTCTTCGCGGCCGCCCTCGGGCATCTCGCGTCCGCCGGAGTCGCCCTCGAGGCCGCTCTCCCGGTCGAGTCCGCGCGTCATCGAGTCCGGGGCCCGGAGGAACACGATCTCGCTTTCCTCGAGCCCCTCTTTCACCTCGGCGAGCCTCTCGTTGTGGACGCCGATCGTGATCGGGCGCTCCTCGACCGAACCGTCGCCTCGCTGCACGAACGCCACGTACTCCCCTCTCCGGCGAAAGATCGACTGGATGGGGATCTGAACCGCGTCTTCGAGGTCGGCGACGATGATCTCGCAACTGACTGACATGCCGGGCCTGAGCGCCGTCGTCTCGCCGTCGAGGAGGATCTCGGTCGAGTACACCTTGAGGTCGGGATTGAGCCACGAGGAGCCCGAGTCGGGGACGATCGCGACCTTCGAGACCTCGCCGGTCCAGATGCGGTCGCCGAACGCGTCCACCTTGAGGAGGACGGTTTGCCCGCTCCGCACCTTGTCGAAGACCGACTCGTGGATCTTCGCGACGGCCTTCATGCGCGAGACGTCGGGAAGCGAGATGATGAGCTGCCGCTCGCGAACGGAGGCGCCCTCCTCGATCGGACGATCGTCGCCGCCGCGCCGGCCTTCGCTCGTGGTCGCGTAGACGACGATGCCGTCGGACGGCGCCGTCATCTTGGCCTTCGCGATCTGGTCGACCATCTTGTCGTAGCGCTGCTTCTCGAGGTTGTACATGGCCTCGCGGGCCTTCAGGTTCGAGTGCGACTGCGCCTCGTTCGCGGACGCCTTCCTCTTCTCGCGCTCCAGCTCGGCGATGGCCTGCTTGCGCCGGCTGTCGAGCTCGAGCTTCATCTTCGCCTGGGTCCCGTAGGCGTCGTTCGTGAGGACTTCGAAATTGGTCTTCGCGATGTTGTAGTCGAGCTCGGCCTTGTTGAGCGCGAGGCGGTCGCCCTCGAGCTCGAGCCGCGAGATGTATCCGTCCTTCGCGAGCTGCTCGCTCCACTGGACCTTGTCCTGCGCGCGGGCGACGTCCTGCTCGGCGAGCTTGATGCGCGCTTCGAGCTGCTCGCGCTCCTGCTTCTTGTCGCCTTGCTCGAACTTCTGGAGGTCCATCTCGGCGAAATCGACCTCCTGCTCGGCCTGCTCGATGCTGCTCAGGTTCTGGTTCTTCTGGATCTCGTGGGACTCTCGAGCCGCGATGAAGTCGGCCTCCGCCCTCGCGAGCGAGATCTCTTGCTGGGCTCTTCGCTCCTCGAGGCTCGACGCGTCGAGCTCGACGACGACCGTGCCCTTCTTCACGCGCTCGCCTTCGGGGGCGATCTTGAGGATCGTCGTCTGGCCCTCGATCTCGGAGCGGAGGTCCTGGGAGACGATCGCGTTCAGGTCGCCCTTCTCCACGACCGACACTCGGAGCGGTCCGCGCCTCACGGTGTAGGTCGCCGCGCTCACCGTTCCGCTGGCGGACGCGTCCCCGAAGAGGGACGAGACCGCGTAGCCCCCGATGAGGAGGACGGGGAGTCCGACGCCGATCAAGATCCAGGGCGTCCGCGAGGAGCGGCGGCCGCCGCGGTCAGTCTTTGAGCTTGATTTCATAGCTGAGTCCCGTGTCGTCCACTTGGAGCGTCCCCATGTCGCGGGACAGCTCTAGAAGCGAAATCTCGTGCGAGACGAGGGCCCGGGTGAGCGAATTCTGCGCGCGGAGGAGATCGCGCTGCGCGTCCAGCAGATCGCGCGTGTCGGCGCGCCCGGCCTGGAGGAAAAGCGTCGTCGAATCGATCGTCGTTCTCGCGAGACCGACGGAGGTCTTCTGGATCTCGTAGCTCTCGCGCGCCTGACGGAGATTCCGCAGCGCGTCGCGCACGTCGATCTTCACAGAGTCCTCGGCCTCGATCATGTCGCGCCGGCGGCGCTCCGCCTCGATCAGCGCGGCCCTATAGGCGTTCCGCTGGGCTTTGCGGTCGAGCGGCAGGTCGAAGTCGAGCCCGATCGAGTAGCGGCCCTCGCCGAACTCGAACGCACCGGGGCGATTGTTGGTCGTGCCCCACGAGGCGCCCGCGACGAGGTCCAGGCCCATCTCGAGGGCGTTCTCCGCGACGGCGATCCGCCGGGTCGCGTCCTCGGCCTGATCGCGGGAGTTCATGAGATCGAGCCGCTTCGCGACCGCGATCCGGACCGCCTCCTCCGCCGCGACGGCCGAGTCGGTCAGACCCCCCGCGACGAGTTTTTCGAGCTCGCTCCGGTCGAGGTCCACGTTCGAGTCGGGCGGGAGGCCGAGCGTGAAGCGGAACGAGTCGATCTGGGCGTTGTAGCTCTCCTCGGCGTTGATGACGCTCTCGCGCGCCGTCAACTCGTTCTGCTTCGCCTGGTCCACCTGGAACTGCGGCAGCCGGCCGGCGCGCGCGAGCGATTCGGTTCGCCGGAGCGCCTCCTCGGCGTTCCCGTAGTTCGCTCGCTCGTTCTCGACCGCGTCAATCGCCTGGAGCACGCGGAAGTAGCCTGAGGCGACGCGCACGGCGAGCTCCTGCTTGAAGCGCTCGAACGTGCGCACGGCGTAGATCGCGCTGCGCTCGGACTGAGTGAGGTTCTCCGTCGCGACCGCCTTGCCCGCGCCGCGGAGGAGCGGCTGGGTGATGGCGAGCGAGAGGATGGACGAGGCCGAGTTCTCCGTGGGCGACGTGATGATGCGGAAGAGAGACGTCCCGAGCGAGAGCGCGATCTGGCCCCCGGTCTCGAGGCTCCGGACGATGGAGAACGAGTTGTCGACGCTGCCGGTCACTTCGTCGGTGTCGTCGTCCGCCGCGATCTCCGCCGTCCCCGAGTCGAAGTAGCGCACGGCGAAATCGTGGCGGTCCAGCGTGAGGTCGAGCGCGGCGAGGTAGACGGTCTCCCGGTTCCTGGCGAAGTCGCGGCTGTTCGCCGCCGCGGTCTCGAGCGCGGCGACGAGGCCGAGGGTGATCGGCTCGTTCGTCGCGGCCTGGGGAGCCTCGAGGCGCTCGCGGAGGGCGCCCTCCGGCCGCTCGATCGTGAATCCGTCGTCGGCGGCGCCGAGCGCCTTCGCCTGCTTTTGGGAGACGACCGAGTAGACCTCCTCGTCCGCGTCCTCGCGATAGTAGGACGGCGAGCAGGCCGTGCCCGCGAGGAGCACGGCCGAGAGGAGTCCGGGGCCGAAGCGGCGGAAGCGGAAAGTGCGCGTCGTCACGGGCGCTCGTTCCCTCCCCGCCCGCCGCCGGGCGGTCCGCCGCCGCGGCGCGGCGCGGGCGCCTCGTCCTCGAGCTCGATCGTCTTCACAGGGCCGAACGCGGCGAGCGTGTCACCGATCTCCGTTTTATCGCCGACCACGAGGATCGTGAGCGCGTCGGGGCGGAGGTAGGCCTTCGCGGCCGCCTCGATCGCCTCCGGCGCCACCTTTCCGTAGCCCTCGAACTCGACGCGGTCCGTGTCCGCCGGGCGCCCGTCCATCTCGTAGCGTGCGAGCCGCGCGACGTTGCCGAATCGGTTCTCGAACCGGAAGACGTACGAGAAAAGCGTCGATTCGCGGGCCGTGTCGAACTCGTTCCGCGAGAGGCTTCCCGTCTCGCGGATCTTCCGCACCTCGTCGAGGATGAGGCTCACGGCGCGCGCCGTGCTCTCGGTCTTCGTCTGGACGCTCGCCGTGAACGTCCCGATCTCGCGGCCGGACACGTCGAATCGCGACGACGCGCTGTACGCGAGCCCCTCGTCGGAGCGGACGCGCTCGGTGATGCGCGACGAGAACGACCCGCCGCCGAGCACGTCGTTCATGAGCGCCACCGCGAACCGGTCCGGGTTGTCGCGGTTGATGCCGATGTGGCCGATCAGGATGTTGCTCTGGTTGACCTTCCGGTCGATGAGGAAAACGCCCGGCTTCGGCGTCAGGTCCGCCGCCGCCTTGAGCGGCGGCAGCGCCTCGCCCTTCTGCCACGTGCCGAGCGCGGTCCGGATTCTCTCGAGCATCTCGCCGGGGGCGAAGTCGCCCACCGCGACGAGCGTCGAGTTGTTCGGGCGGATGTACTTCCCGTGGGCGCGGACGAGGTCGTCCCGGCGGATCTCGTCGAGCCTCTCGAGCTTCAACTCGCGGCCGCGCGGGTGGCTCTCCCCGAAGAGGAGCTTGTCGAACTCGCGGCGCGCGATCTGGCCCGGGTTGTCGTTCCGGTGCTGGATCTGGAACGCCCGGCGGCGCTTCGAAAGCTCGAACCGCTCGGAGTCGAACCGGGGCCTCAAGACGACGTCGGAGAAGTGGGCGAGGCCCTCGTCGAGGTCGTCGGAGAGGACGTCGAGCGAGACGTTTCCGGTCTCGTCGCCGATCGAACTCGAGAGGTTCGCCGCGAGGAAAGCGAGGTGGTCGTCGAGCTCGTCCGGCGTCATCCTCTCCGTTCCGCCGTTCCGCATCTCGGATCCGGTGAACGAGGCGACGCCCTGCTCCGCGGCCGGCTCGTAGTAGTCGCCGCCGCGGAAGAGGAGCTCGACGCGGACGATCGGGAGCGAGCGGTCCTCGGCGAGGTAGACGACGAGCCCGTTGTCGAGGACGTGGCGCTCGATGCCCTCGCCCACCTTCGGGAAATTAGGGCTCTTAGGCTCGCCCTTGAGCTTCATCACGTCGTCCCAGCTCGGGCTGTGGCGGTCGCCGCGCCCGCCGGACTTGATCGCGTGGCCGTGCCCGTCGCCGTCGTCCTGCGCGAAGGCCGGAGCCGCCGCGAAGAGCGCCGCGGCGAGGATCGCGGCCGGCCCGAGAACCGGATGCGTGGCCGTCATGGTCGTCCTCGTGGTCCTCATCACTGTCCCGCCTCCGGCCGCGCCGGCCCGAATCCGGACGAGCGCGTGCCGACGATGTGGCCCACGGTCCGGTTGTCCTTCGTGAGGTACTTCTTCACGACGCGGACGACGTCGTCCGCGGTGACCGCCTTGAGACGCTCGCGGTCGACGTCGACGTACCGCCAGTCGCCGGCGATCGCCTCCGCCTCCGAGATCGCCCGCGCGATGCCCATGTTCGAGCCGAGCGAGCGGATGGCCTGAGCGCTGATCGCGTTCCGGACGCGCGCAAGCTCGTCCGCGGTCGGGGGCTCGGCGGCGAGCCGGTTGACCTCGGCCGAGAGCGCGGCCTCGAGCTCGTCGAGCGAACGCCCCGGCGCGGGCGTCCCGGACACGGTGAAGAGCCCCGGATAGAGGCCCGGGCGGGCGAAGGCGAACGCGTTGAGCGCCACTTTCTTTGCGAGAACGAGCTGCTTCTCGAAGCGCCCCGTGCCGCCGCCTCCTCCGCCGCCGCCGCGGCGTCCTCGGCCGAAGCCGCCGCCGCCCGAACCCGTAAGGACGCGCGAGGCGACGCTCAGGGCGTAGGAGTCCGGATGGCCTTCGGCCGGGACGTGCCAGGCGATCTGCACCTGCGGCGACGCGTCGACGGTCATCGTGACGCGCCGCTCGCCCTTCTGCTCGGGCTCTTCGGTGATGTTCCGCCGCGGCGCGGGCTTCGCCGGGATCGGGCCGAAGTACTGCTCGAAGAGCGCGACGGTCTTCGGCACGTCGATGTCGCCCACGATCGCGGCGATGCAGTTGTTCGGGGCGTAGTACGTCTTGAAGTAGTCGAGCACCTCCGAGCGCACGGTCGCGTCGATGTCGGGGGACCACCCCACGACCGGCTGCCGGTAGGGGTGCGCCTGGTACGCCGTCGCCTGGAACGCCTCGCCGAAGAGGCCGCGCGGCTGCGTGTCGGTGCGGAGCCGGCGCTCCTCGTGGACGACGTCCCGCTCGGAGTAGAACTCTCGGAAGACCGGGTGCGCGATGCGGTCCGACTCGAGCTTCATCCAGACCTCGAGCTGGTTCGCGGGGAGCTGGACGTAGTACTGCGTCGAGTCGTTCCCGGTCGAGGCGTTGAGGCTCGTGCCACCGCAGCGCTGGTAGCACTGCCAGAGCTCGTCCTTGACGACGAACTTCTTGTGCTCGGCCGTGACCGCGGCGATCTCCTCCTCGAGCTTTTTAGTTTTCTCCGCGTTCGGCTTGGCGAACGGGCTCTTCTCCTTCAGCCGCTCGGCGTCGAGCTCGCCCCAGAGCGCGTCGAGCCGCGTGAGGAGCGGCTTCTCCGCCTCGTAATCGGTGGTGCCGAACGTCTCGGTCCCCTTGAACATCATGTGCTCGAGAAGGTGCGCGATGCCGGTCTGTCCCTTGGGATCGTCGACACCGCCCACTCCGAAGCGGAGGTACGTCGCGACGACCGGGGCGTCGGGGCGCGACACGAGGAGGATCCGCATGCCGTTCCCGAGGACGTGCTTCGTCACGTCGAGGCGGACCGATCCGGCCTGGCCGTCGTCGGCTCGGGAAGAGAGGGCCGCGATCGCGACGACGGCGAGCGACGCGACGAACGCGAGGGCCGCGCCGTGCCGCTTCGTCTTCTTCGTCTTCTTCTCGTCGAAGGTCGACTTCATGTGTGGGAGTCTCCGGGACGCTCGTGGGGTCCCATTGCACGTGTCGGCCCGGGCCGTGTGCCGGGCGAGTTCTTCCATGTCCCTGTCATCGAGTCGGGGATTCGCCTCACGGTTCATCCGCCGCCGCGCCGGCCGTCACCGCCGACGCCGCGCCGGCCGTCGCCGCCGCCGCCGCCGCCGCCGCTCCGCCGGCCGTCGCCACCGCTTCCGCCCCGCCGGCCGTCGATCCGTCCGGGCCCGAAGCCCGGTCCTCCGGGAGAGCCTCCGAACCAGTCCCCGCCGCGCCCTCGGCGCAGTTCGTCGGGGTTCTCGATGCGGCGTATCGAGAAACTGGCCGATCGCCGGACGGAATCGACCGGGTCCTCGGCCAGGCGCCGGAGCGTCGGGAGGCCCGACGGGTCGCCGATCTCGCCCAGGGCGGACGCGACCGACTGCCTCACGTTGCTGTTCGGGTCGGCCGCGCCCTCGGCGACTCGCGCCATCGTCGACGACAGCTTGAGCGTGCCGATCGACGAGATCGCGCGGGCGCGGATCGCGCTGTCGGCGCTCGCGAGGTCGAGCGCGAGCTCGTCGTACCAGGCGCGGGCGAGCGAATCGTCGCCGAGCTTCTGGAGAGCGCGCGCCGCGGGCCCCTTGAGGCCCGACTCGTACGCCTTCAGGATGGCGGTCGCGGCCGACGGGTCCTGCCGCTCGGCGAGCGCGTCGAGCGCCCGCGAGCGCAGGAAGTCCGGGTTCTCCGCGTCCCCCACGAACTGGGCGAGGAGCGGCATCGCCTCGTCGGGAGCGAGCTTCAAGAGCGCCTCCATCGCCGCGAACTGGAGGCCCGGGTTGTCCTCGCCGAGCAGCTCCTTCACGGCTTCGAGGGCCTTCGCCTTGTCCTCGGAGGAGAGCTCTTCGATGTCGCGGAGCGCGCGGAACCGGTCACGCGGATCGCGTCCCGTGAGGCGCGCGAGGACCGACTCGAGCGTGACGGGCTCGTCGCTCTCTCCCTCGTCGCCCGCGAAGAGGTCCAGCGCGGCGGCGGCCACGCGGTCGCTCGCGTCGAGCGCGCCGTCGTCGATCGATCCCGAGTCCGCCGCCGCGGCGGCGCGCCTCTCGGCGCGCGCGAGCCGCGTCCGGAGGTCGTCGATCTCGCGGCGCGCGAGATCGAGCGCCGAGTCGCGGTCGGCGACGGCCTTTTCGAGGAGACCGATCCTCGTCGCCGCGGCGCTCTCGCCCTGCTGGGTGGCTTTCTCTCCGTTGAGTCCGAGCGCGAGCCCGATTCCTCCCGCCGCGCAAGCGATCGCGACGAGGCCCATGATCCATGTCCGCGCCATCAACGGCCTCCTTCGTACCCTTCGCTCGACTCCACCTTCCGATACCTCTCGAACTGCGCGGGCGTGAGGACGCCCCGGAGCGACTCGATCTTCTCGGCCCGGCACTGCTCCGAGAAGGCGCGCGCCTCATCGCGGCTCGGCGACGCGCCCTTCTCGCACCGGGTGCGGTAGAAGGCGTGCTTCTTGTCGAGCACCGCGCCGATCTTCGAGCGGAACGGCGCGGCCTGGTCCTCCGACAGCTCGAGGATCGCGGTCCATTTCCGGACCTCGTTGTCGAGCGTGCGCTTCCGCCACTCCGCCCGGTCGCGGTCGCGCTCCGCTTCGAGCTTCGCACGCTGGTCCGCGTCGAGGACGTCCATCATCGCCTCGCGCGCGAGATCGCCGATCTCGCGGCTCTTCGCCTCGTGCTCCCGCATCGCCTCGGTCGCCTCGCGAACGATGCGCTCGACCTCGGAGCGCTGCTCGTCGCGGAGCAGAAGCTCGTCGGCGAGGTCGGAAACGGACGAGAGCCCGCCCCGGTGGGACTTCGAGCGATGAGTCTTCTGCTGCGAGCCGGCGGACGCGTCGGTGACCCGCTCCGCGAGCATCCCTCCGCAGAAGCCCACGAGGATCGAGAGCAGGGAGAAGAGGAAAACCCAGCGGAACTCGCGCTTCGTCATGGTCTATCGCTCCCTTTCCGCCGCGAGGGCCGACGTGGCCGGATCGGCGAGGATCGCGGAGATGAGGTCGGACTCGGAGCGCGGCGGCGCGGCCGCTTCCTCCGGGTCCTCCGTCCCGACGATGATCCGGCGGAACTCGTCCGTTCCGCCCCGGACCGGCCGGTCGGTGTGCGTCAAGGCGAACACGAGCGCCGCGAGGAGGACGGCCGCCGCGGCGCAAGCCCATTCGAGGAGGATCGACGCGAGCCTCGTTCCGGGCTGAGCGACCCCGCGCCGCTCGATCGCCGCGAGCACCCGGAGAGCGGCTCCGGCCGGCGAGTTCACGCGCGCGAACGAGGCCGAGAGCGCCCGGCCGGGCTCGCGGAGCGCTTCCACGTCGTCGGCGCAGGATGCGCAGCTCTCGAGGTGCGCGGCGACCCGGAGTCGATCCTCGGCTCCGAGCTCCCCGTCGATGAAGGCGGAGAGACGATGCCGCACGCCGCGACAGCTCGATTCGTTTTCTTTCATCGTCGTCTTCGTCCCGTCATGACTCGCGGCCGTGGGCCCGCTCCCGCAGCGTCTCGCGGGCCCGGTGGAGCCAGGAGCCCACCGTGCCCGCCGTCGTCCCGAGCACGTCGGCGATCTCGTCGTACGAGAGGCCGTCGACGTGCCGGAGCACCATCGCGTTCCGATACTCGCGCGGCAGCGACTCGAGCAGCTCGAGCACCCGCCGGCGGACACCGCCGGCCGCCGGCCCCGGCGCCTCGAGGTCGAGGACCGGACGCATCGCCTCCGGTTCCATCGCGCTGAAGGGCCGCTCGCGCCGCCGCGCCCGCTTGCCGCGCTCCCGGTACGCCTCGTTCAAGGCGATCCGGTAGAGCCAGGTCCGGAATGCCGCGCGCCCCGAGAAGCTCGAAAGCCGCTCGAAAGCCCGCACGAAAGTCTCCTGCAGCACGTCCTC
>Ga0187892_10000715_pt1 | contig 83649 bp, 74 predicted proteins | sample MA1701073metaG_FD_139345 | JGI IMG/M metagenome (GOLD analysis project Ga0187892, IMG submission 139345) | Bio-ooze microbial communities from a basaltic lava cave in the Kipuka Kanohina Cave System on the Island of Hawaii, USA - MA170107-3 metaG ... | reverse complement strand
GCGGAGAAGTAGCGGAGGCAACTCCGGTGTGGATGTACAGCAGACTGTCTAGTCTGCTGAGGTCTCCGCCAGTAGTCCACTTGAGGAGACCCAGCAGACTAGACAGTCTGCTGTACATTCCGCCCTTTTTGTTCGAGATGTCTTGTGAAATATCTCTCGTGATTGTGAGGAGAAATGATCGAGCTTGAAAATGTTTCGCGTGATTTCGGCGATGGGAAAGTCGTGCATGCTTTGAACCACGTCAGCCTGAAGATCGCGCGCGGCGAACGGGTCGCGGTGATGGGGCCGTCGGGGTCTGGCAAATCAACGCTGCTCAATCTGATTTGCGGACTCGATGAACCGACTTCGGGTGGGATCAAAATTGACGGCGTGAATATTGCTTCGCTCGATGACGACGCGCGAACCAGATTGCGGCGCGAGAAGATCGGGATGGTCTTTCAGACGTTCAACCTGCTGTCCACGCTGACCGCGATCGAAAACGTCTCGCTGCCACTCAGGCTCCAGGGCTTGTCGCGCCGAGAAGCCGATCAACGCGCCGGGGCGATGCTCGAAAGAGTCGGACTCGGCGGGCGCGTCACGCATCGCCCCGACGAATTGTCAGGCGGTGAGCGGCAGCGAACAGCAATCGCGCGTGCGTTGATCTTCCAACCACCAATCCTGCTGGCCGACGAGCCGACGGGCAACCTGGATTCAAAAACCGGTGAGGAGATTTTGGGATTGCTCGACGATCTGCATCGTGAATTCAACACCACGATTTTGATGGTTACGCACAACGAGGCCGCCGCCGCCCACTGTGACCGCATCCTCAGATTGCGCGACGGCAGCCTGGTCAAGGAGGAACGCTCGCAGGTTTCGGCGGAGGTCGCGCGATGATCACGGCTCTGGCGAACATCACGTGGAAGCAGTGGCGGCGGCATCGGCTGCGCACCTTGTTGACCCTGCTCGGCATCGCGCTCGGCGTGTCGGTGTTTTTCGCCGTGCGCACGGCCAACGTGACGTTGCTCAATTCACTGACGACGACGATTGAGAAAGTCGCTGGCAAAGCGACGCTGCAAATTTCGGCTGGCGAATCGGGCTTCCCCGAGAGCGTCTGGGATACGGTGAAAGACACGCCGGGCGTGAAGATCGCTGAGCCGGCCATCGAGGTCGTCGCCCACACAGCGTTTGAAGACGAAGGCAACTTGATGATTGTCGGCGTTGACATGCTGGGCGATGGCGAGTTGCGCGAATATCAATTCGACGAAAGCAACAGCGAGATCAGCGATCCGCTGGTCGCGCTGGCCCAGCCCGATTCGATCCTCGTCGCGCGCACCTTCGCCGACAAACACGGTTTGAAAGAAGGCGACAAGCTGCCGCTGTTCACCTCGCAGGGCAAAAAGGATTTCACCATTCGCGGCATTTTCAAGCCGTCGGGTCTGGGCGAAGTCTTCGGCGGGCAGATTGCAGTGATGGATGTCTTCAACGCGCAGTTCGTCTTCGGGCGCGGCAAGAACTTCGATCGCATTGATCTGATGAACGAGCCGGAGGTCGCCGTTGAAGATTTGCGGCGGCGGTTGCGCGAACGTTTGCCCGCCGGATTGGAGATCGAACGCCCGTCGTCGCGCGGGCAGGGGCTCGAGAGCACGGTCAAGGGAATGAACATCGGGATGACCGTGACCAGTTTGATCGCGCTGCTCGTTGGGATGTTCATCATCTTCAACACGTTCAGCATCTCGGTCAATCAACGCTGGAAAGAGATCGGCGTATTGCGCGCCATCGGCGTCGAGCGAAGGAACGTGCAGCGGATGTTCCTGGGCGAAGCGGCGGTGATGGGTTTGATCGGAAGCGCGCTCGGCGTCGCGCTCGGCTTCGGACTCTCGGTGGGTGTGGAGTTTGTGATGAGTTCAATCGCCGAGCAGCTTTTCGGGTTGGCCTCGACGAGGCAGGCGCCGATCTTTCGCTGGGACTTTGCGTTGCTGTCGTTCGCGCTGGGCGTCGCGGCCTCGATTGTCGCCGCGTGGATGCCCTCGCGCGCCGCGTCACAACTCGATCCGGCTCTGGCGTTGCACAACATCGAAACCCGCCAGCGCGAGTCGGTGCTGGGGACAGCGCGATTGGTCGCGGGCGTCTTGATGGTTCTGGCCGGGTTGGCGCTGATTCGGTTCGCGCCGCTGCGCGCCGATCTATACATTCAATTCTCCTACGTGGTCTTAATCATTCTCGGAATGATCGCCGTGCTGCCGAAGTTGTCGGAATTGATCGCGCGGGCGCTGCGGCCATTGATGGATCGGCTGTTTGGCGCGGAGGGCGTGCTGGCGGTGGATTCGATGATCCAGGCGCCGCGTAGAACATCGGCGACGGTCGGCGCGCTGATGATCGGGTTGATGTTCGTCTTCGCTACAGGCGCTTACGTCGAGAGCCAGAAAGATACCTTCGACCGCTGGATGCAGGAGGCGATCAACGCTGATCTGGTGGTGACTACGAATGAAGGCGCGCGGTCGAGAACCTGGCATTTCGACGAAGCGTTGGCCTCCAAGATCGCGGCGTTGCCCGGCGTCAAGCGCCTGGAAAACGTCCGCTTCCTATTTCTGCCTTACGCCGACGATTCGGTAGCCATCGTCGCATTGGAACTCGACGGATGGTTCGCGCGCACAAAGCTGGAAGTTCAGGGCGCCAGCGCCGCGGTCGCCCGTGAAAAGGCGACGAAAGGCGAAGGCGTGTTGGTCGCGCACAATTTCGCCAATCGCTATGGCCTGGGGGTCGGCGATCGTATCAAGTTGCCAACGCCGACCGAACCGTTCGACCGTCCCATCGTCGGCGTTATCGAAGATTATTCTTCCGAGAAGGGCACGATCTTTCTGGAACGTGATCTGTACAAACGTTACTGGAACGACCCGGCGATAGACATAATCAACGTCAATTTGGCGCCGGGCATTGAGCGCGATGCATTCAAAAACGAATTGCAGCGCGCGCTCAAGGGGCAGCAACGCGCGTTCATCTACACCCAGGAGGAGTGGCGCGCGTGGATATTGAAGCTGCTCGACCAGTTCTTCGCAATGATGTATATGCAGATGCTGGTCGCGGTCTTCACCGCCGCGCTGGGCATCGTCAACGCGCTGATCATCTCGACCGCCGAGCGTAAACGCGAGCTGGGCGTGATCCGCGCCATCGGCGGGTTGCGCGGCCAGTTGCGCAAGATGGTTCTGCTCGAAGCGGTGGTGATCGGCGTCATCGGCATTTTGACAGCGGCGATCGCGGGTGTCTTCTGCACATACTTCCTGACGCGGACGGCGGCGGCGATGATTGGCGGGTACACGATCCCATTCGCGTTCCCGATGAGGATCATTCTGATCGCGGCGCCAATCGTGCTGGCGATTGCGCTCGTGGCCGCGTGGTGGCCCGCGCGGAGAGCAGTGAATTTGAGAGTGGTCGAGGCGATTGGATATGAATAGTGAGAATACTGATCGTTCTGATACGACGGATCGAAAAGGATCTGATCGGCGCCAATTCGACGCGTCAGTTCGATCCGTGTTCCATCTGGCCTGCGCTTTAAAACTCCTCGACAAATGATCGAACCGAGAGTAACAGTTCGCCGTACATCCAATCGCAATACGCCTTGGTTTCATCATCAGGAAAGGCTTAACCCATGAACAAATTATTCTGCGGTTTGCTGGCGAGTTTATTCATGAACGTTGGCGCTAATGCACAAACAGTTGAGGGCTCCTGGCAAGGTACGATTAAAGCCAACGATGTGGAGCTTCGTCTGCGACTACACATTACAAAAGATGAAAAGGGGACGCTGAAAGCAACTTTCGATAGTGTTGATCAGGGCGCTAGAGGATTACCGATCAGCGCGATCAGCCTCAAAGACTCTACTCTGAAATTCGAAAGAGAAGAGGTTAGATGGTCCTATGAGGGAAAGGTAAACGCAGACTATACGAGAATTAGTGGCACATGGACCCAGGGTGGTAGGTCTTTCCCGTTGGAATTTACCAGGATAACAGTTAGCCAGGAAACGAAGAAGAAAACTCCCAAGCCCAGTGATATTGATGGAGCTTGGATAGGAGGACCAAGTAGAGCCAGGTTCGTACTTCACATCATCACTTATGAGGATGGAATGACAGCCGAGCATGACAGTCCAGACCAGGATGGGTTCGGAATTCCCGTCACGACCATCACGCGCGACGGCGCGGAGCTTAAGTTTGAGATAAAGCCGATCCGAGGCGGCTTCGAAGGCAAGATCAACCCGGAACTAACGACGATCAGCGGAGCCTGGAAACAATTGGGGCGCAGCATGCCCCTGGTTCTGAAGCGCACGAGCGCATTTCCGCGACCGGGGGATGCTGTGACTGAAGTTAAGGAAGTGTTCGTCCCAATGCGCGACGGAGTGCGATTGGCCCTCGACCTTTACTTTCCGAGTGGCCCGTCGAACGGCCTGCCCGTTGTGCTCGAGCGAACGCCTTACAATAAAGCGATTTTTAGCCCAGAGGCAAAGTTTTGGACTTCGCGAGGCTATGTTTACGCCATTCAAGATGTGCGTGGACGCTTCCGCTCCGAGGGGCGATTCGAACCGTGGCTGCGCGAAGGACCGGACGGCTTCGACACCATCGAGTGGCTTGCGCGCCAGCCCTGGTGTTCGGGCAAGGTCGGAACGATTGGGAGTTCCTATGACGCAGTGGTCCAATGGCAAGCCGCTGTCGAGCGTCCACCGCATCTGGCCGCCATGGTCGTGAATTGCTCGCCTGCCGACCGTCATCCATACAACCAGGGCGTTCTGGAATTCTTGGGGTTCATGGAGTGGCTCTATCTTATTCGCGGCCAAAAGCCGGAGGACAGCTCGCCGCAGACAGCTTTAGAGAGCTTCCCTCCTCCGGCGTTCGATAAGGCGATAGATGACTTGCCGGTCGCCGGACAGGACCTGAAGGTCTTTGGCGGTGTCGATGAGATCTGGCGGAGATGGTGTTCCGAAGGTCCCGATTCCGACTATTGGAAGCCCATCCGCTACTTGAGTAAGGTGGATCGAGTTACAGCGCCTGTTCTTCATCAATCGGGCTGGTTCGATGGCGACGGTCAGGGAACGAAGCTCAACTACCTCGCCATGATGAAAGCAGGAGCGAAAAACCAGCGATTGATCATCGGGCCGTGGGGGCACACGTCTACCTCCACCCGGGAAGAGGGTGGGCGGGATTTTGGCGAGGCGGCGCTCCTCGACCTCGAACAGGAGTACGCTGACTGGTTCGATCATTGGCTGAAGGGCGAGGCGGCGCCAACCGGCGATCCGGTGAAGTTGTTCGTGATGGGCGAAAACCGTTGGATGACGGCGGCAAGCTATCCGCCGCCGGGCCAGCCGAAGAAGTACTTCCTGGGGAGCAACTTTGCATTATTACCGGATCGTGGGGATGGCCGACGGGGGCGCGACCAGTATGTGTACGATCCTGGCGAGCCGACGCCGAGCCCTAAAGTGTTCGGCGACGAGATGGAGTCCCGCTATAGCCAAATGCTGAGGGAATGCAAAGATATTGTGGCCTATCGCAGCGCTCCCATTCAGGAGCATTTCAAGATTCTCGGGCCGATGTCCGCGGTGATCTACGTCTCCGCCAACGTGCCGGAAACGGACCTCTTCGTGCGCATTTCCGAAGAGGATCCTTCGCGCGGGCACTTCCTGCTGGCGGAGGGCGTATCGCGGGTCCGGTTCCAGGGGAAGAAGCCTGTTCGGGTAGAAGTGGATTTGTGGCATACGGCGATCCGGATCGCGAAGGGCAACCGTTTGGTGGTCGACATCGCATCCGCGTCGTTTCCGATGTATGCGCGCAACTTGAATACCGGCGAAAACAGCTTGACCGGCACGGTTCATCGGAAAGCAAAAGTTGCGGTGCATCGGAGCGCGGAGTTTCCGTCGTTCGTCGAGTTCAGTTCAGTGACTGGAGTCGAGCGCCAGTAGAGAGATTCCGAAACCTCGAACAATCTGCTGTCAGATCAATCCGCTCATTCCACCAAAGCGTTACTGGCGTTTGGCGCCAGAACTGGTGGAGGGCGGAAGAATCACTGCGTTCGGTCCCGCCTGGAACTTGCCACTGCGATCGGGGACGATGCCGTCAACGACGTATGTTCCCAGGGCCGGCCTGTCAGGCTCCTTCGGCGCAATCGCCTTGTAGGATTCAACCGAAGCCACTTCCTTGCTTGCATCCGGGATCATCACAAACGCGGGCAATGCTTCGATTCGGAGCGCGAAGGAGATGTGGGTCTTCTCGCCGCTGGGTCCCGTTGGACTGTAGTCGGCATTGCGTCGCAAGGCGTAATAGACCGCAGGCAACTGCACCCACGTCAGCACCTCGATCACCGTGCCACGGGCGTTCACCCAACCCTTGTAAACCGGCTCCCAGGGGCGATAGCCACCGACATGGCCAATGAGGGAACCGTCCGGCTTCATTTCCAAACTTACCTGCGCGCGCAGCAATTCCAGGTCGCGGTTATACGCAGGGTCACGCAACATGATGTCAGCGGGAGCCGTCGAGATGATCTTCCCATTGACTGTCCGCGCCGGGAGAATGCCTTCATATTTCGCGTGAGGCGCAATGCGGAAGGTATAGTCTGTGGCGATGTTCCCGTTGCCGTCCTTCACCATCTTGTCGTTGCTCATATAGAAACCGACCATGACGCGATTGTCGTTCATCGGATCAGCGCCTTCGCCAGCGACCACGATGACCATAGTCCACGCGCCATTCCGCATCGAGTCATTGAATTGCAAAGCTCCGCTGGAAAGCCTGCGTGGGTCGCGATAGGTCTTCCAGCAGCCCAGACATTTATAGAAGTTGTTGTCTATACCCTTCTCGGCGTCATCGGCATTTTGACGGCGGCCATCGCGGGCGTCTTCTGCACATATTTCCTGACGCGGACGGCGGCGGCGATGATCGGAGGCTACACAATCCCGTTCGCGTTCCCGATGAAGATCATCCTGATCGCTCTGCCGATTGTGCTGGCGATTGCGCTGTTGGCCGCGTGGTGGCCTGCTCGGAGGGTCGTCAACTTGAGAGTGGTCGAGGCCATCGGGTATGAATGACCAGCAGCGGGTGGTATCATTTACTCGACTCACCTAAAACTTAAATTCTTCTCCTGCCGCCGATCATTGATCAAAGTTCATCGGATGATGACGGTCAGGAGACTCACAGTGGAAGGAGGAGAATATGAAGAACATCATTATCTCAAACATACTGGTCGCCGCTGGATTGTTGTTTGGGGGCAGCCCTGCAAATTCGGCTACTACGACGGCGCTTTCTCCGATATCAGCGGACACCAATGATCAGGTCAAGAAGGAGGCGCGCAAAGTGGGTGAGAAAGCCGAAGAAGTCGGCGATGACACCCAAAAAGGCGCGCGTAAAGTGGGCAAAGATGTAGGCGACGCTAGCAAGAAGGGCGCGCGTGAAGTAGGCGATAAAGCCGAAGATGTCGGCGAAGGCGCCAAGAAAGGCGCGCGTAAGACAGGCGAAAAAGCCGAAGGTGTCGGCGACGCTACGGTGAAGGGCGCGCGTAAAGCGGGCGATAAAGCCGAAGATGTCGGCGAAGGCGCCGTGAAGGGCACGCGTAAAGTGGGTGAAGAAGTCGGCAGCGGCGCCAAGAAGGGCGCGCGCGTGACCGCTGACAAGGCGGAAGACGTTGGGGGCGCCGTGAAGAAGGGCGCCAAGAAGACTGGCAGTAAGGTCAAGAAGGTCTTCGATCCCGATTAGAGAGGCGTCGGCCTAAGTCTCCAATCAGTGAGGGGCGGAAGGCGAACGATTTCGGCCTTCCGCCCCTTTCTCAGCTTAAAACTCAATCTGTGGAATAGGCCGTCCTCCAACCCTCGATCCAATCATTGGAGTAAGAAATGAAAAGCATGCGACTGACGCTCATTTTATTCGCCGGGCTGAACGTATGGCTCCTGTTCACAATCAACGCTGGAACCGCCGCCGACAAGCCGCTCTCGTTGCATCCCGCCAATCCGCATTACTTCCTCTTCCGAGGCAAACCCACAATCATCATTACCTCAGGCGAGCATTACGGCGCGGTGATGAATTTGGACTTCGATTACGTGAAGTACCTCGAAACGTTGCGGCGCGACGGGATGAACCACACGAGGACGTTCACTGGCGCGGCTTACGTCGAACCGCAGGGCGCATTCAACATCGAACGCAACTCGATGGCGCCAGCGCCGGGGCGTTACATCACTCCGTGGGCGAGAAGCTCAACTCCGGGCTATGCGAACGGCGGCAACAAATTCGATCTGAGCAAATGGGACGAGAATTACTTTCGCCGCTTGAAAGATTTCATCGCTCAGGCGAGCCGTCGCGGGATCATCGTCGAGGTCAATCTCTTCTGCCCGTTTTACGGCGACGCGCAATGGAAGCTCAGCCCATTCAACGCCGCGAACAACGTCAATGGCCTGGGCAATATCGGACGGCTCGACGTTTTCACGCTCGACAAGCACGGCGGGTTGCTTGAAGTCCAAGAACGCTTCGTCCGCAAGCTTGTCGCCGAGTTGAAAGACTTCGACAATATCTTCTACGAGATCTGCAACGAGCCTTACGCGACGAACATCCCGATGAACTGGCAGGAGCGGATCGTTGATGTGATCGTGGACGCCGAAAAGGATTTTCCGGCGAAGCATTTGATCTCGCTCAATATCAGCAACGGTTCGCAGAAGATCGAAAACCCGCATCCGGCGGTCTCGATCTTCAACTTCCATTACGCCGCGCCGCCGGACGCCGTGGCGATGAATTATGGTCTGAACAAAGTCATCGGCGACAACGAAACGGGATTTCGCGGCGTGGGCGATGAGCCATACCGGATGGAAGCCTGGGATTTCATCGTCGCAGGCGGCGGGCTGTACAACAACCTCGACTATTCGTTCACTGTCGGCTACGAGAACGGCACGTTCGTGTATCCGAACACTCAGCCGGGCGGCGGAACAGCCACACTCAGAAAACAACTGCGAATACTGCGCGATTTCATCTACGGCTTCGATTTCGTGAAGATGAAGCCGGACAACTCGGTCATCAAAGGCGGCGTTCCCGAAGGGATGACCGCGCGAGCGTTGGTCGAAGCGGGCAAAGCTTACGCGATCTACCTGCGCCCGGTGAGCCACACGCAGTTTTCAGCGCGGTGGACGGGATTTGTCGAGCCGGAGTCTTCCGAAGAGCACACGTTCTACACTCGCTCGAACGACGGCGTGCGGTTGTGGATTGACGACAAGCTGGTGATTGACAATTGGACCGATCACTCAGAAACCGAGGACAAAGGTGCGATCAGGTTGGAAGCGGGCAGGAAGCATCGGATCAAACTCGAATACTTTTACGCAGGCGGTTGGGGCGTGACCCGGTTGTTCTGGTCGAGCGGGAAGTCGCCGAAGCAGATCGTTCCATCGAGCCGGTTGTTTTTGCCTGACGGATCGAAGAATGGATTGCAAGCCGAATACTTCAGCGGAGTTGAATTGAAGCGGAGCCTGTTGTCCCGTGCGGACGAGAAGATTGATTTCACCTGGGGCAACGGACTGTCGCCTTTCGCTCAACCGAAACCGGCGGAGATGAGTTTGACGGTCGAATTGCCTGTGGGCAGTTACGCGGCTGAGTGGATTGACACTAAGAGTGGCGCAGTCGCCAAACGCGAAAAGTTCAAACACGACGGCGGAGCGCGCAAGCTGAGCGCGCCTGATTTCAAGGCTGACGTTGCATTGCGGATTGAGGCGATTGGCGTAAAATAAATCGGCCAGCATTTGTGAAAGGAGTTCGACCGATGGAAATTATTGATGACGAATTGGGTGTGAAACTTCACCACCTTGCGACGACGGGTGGAACCTTGTCGGAAGAAGAACGTGCGCAGCTTCAGGCCTGGTATGACGAAAAGGATCGCGAAGAAGCTGAAATGCTGCGTGCCAACAGGCGTCCTTTGATTGACCAAGATATGCTGGACGAGCAGATTGCAGGGTTGCATGAGTTGCTGGCCCAGATTGTCCAGCAGAATCAGCGAATAGCAAATCAGAATGACGCATTGCTGGCAGAGATTGCCAACCTGCGATCCCATCTTGCAAACCCGAAAGTTCCTCAACCTGCTTGATTATGGCTCTCACCTCGGAGATTCGAGAATTCGTGCGCCATCGCGCCGGCTATGCTTGCGAATTCTGCGGTGTTAGCGAAGCGGATGCAGGCGGAGAACTGACGATTGATCATTTCCAGCCAACGAGCAAAGGCGGCGACGAGAGCCTCGAAAACCTTGTCTATTGTTGCTATCGCTGCAATCTATACAAAAGCGATTACTGGCCTGATCAGCCGGAAGCGCCACGGCTTTGGAACCCACGACGCGAACCAATCAATCTTCATTTCATTCCAAAATTTGATGGATTCCTGCTTCCCCTAACCCCTACTGGATTATTTACTTCGGAACGCTTGCATCTCAATGGATGATGATTTCAATGAATGAAACAAAGGGAACGATGAAACAAACTAGAGCTTGGGCTAGTGCAGCCGCGTTCGGGTTCTTCCTGACATTTGCTGCTTTCGATAAACATTTATCAGCAGCAACAACCGTTGATGTTGACCCGCGCAAATTGATGGAAGCCGTTTACAAACAAGACACCAGCCGCGACACGACCTGGCGCGGGAAGATGGACGTAATTGATAAGAAGGGAACCGTGCGCAGCAAGAAGTTCCTGATGCGCAAGATCGGCGGGTTGGGCAACAGCAAAACTCTCGCGCGCTTCACCGATCCGCCGGAAGTGCGCGGCGTCGGACTGCTTTCGATCAACGAAGGCGGAGCGGCTGATCGCCAGTGGCTGTACACGCCCGCAATTCAGCGCGTCCGCCGCATCGCCGCTCAGGAGCGCCGCCAGCGTTTCATCGGTACCGATTTCACCAACGAAGATATGGCCGAGCGCGTGCTGGACGATTTCACTTACAGGCTGATCGGCGAAGGCGAAGTGATTGATGAGCGCAAGACCTGGAAGATCGAAGCGCGTCCCGTCTCGCCCGACAAATCGCAATACGCATACATCTACCTCTGGGTACCGCAGGACGTGCCTTACACCGTGTTGGCCGAGATGTACGACAAGCAGGGACAGAAGCAGCGGGTTATGAAAGCCAGCAATCTGGAAAAAATTTCCGGCATCTGGGTCGCAAGGCGCGTCGAGATGAGCACGCCCGCCGACAACACGAAGACGATCCTGACGCTCGAAGACGTGCGCTTCAACACCGGTTTGAAGGAAGATATGTTCACGCAACAGGCGCTGGAAAGACCTGATATGTGAGGAGGCAGACTTGCGAACCGACCCGCTGGCCGAAGCTGAAATCGGTTACATCCTGAAGAGCTACCCGCGCACGTCCGAAACTTTTATTGCGAACGAGGTTTACCTGCTGGAAAAACTGGGGTTGAAGCTGAGGTTGTTTTCCATTCTGAAAAGGAACGATCCTCAGCGCCACGCTGTGGTGGATGCGACTCGCGCGCCGGTCCATCATCTGCCGCAACTTACCCCGCTTAGCGAAATGCCTTTTCCCGCCTGGATGCGCAAGAATGCGCCGAAATTTTTCAGCAGCCATTGGCGATTGCTCAAAGCGCGTCCGGCGAGTTACGCGCGAACTTTGGTGTCGGCCATCCGGCTCGCATTCAAACATCGCAAAGGATCGTGGCGGCAGCCGGAGACAGCTTTTATCAAAGAGTTTTTGCAGGCCGGCTACATCGCGCAACAGGTTCTGGCGACAGGCAAGATTCGCCATCTGCACGCGCATTTCTGCCACTCGGCGACGACGGTGGCCATGTTCGCCAGCCAGCTTTGCGGCCTTCCATTCAGCTTCACCGCGCACGCCAAAGATATTTACGTGCGCGCATTGAATCCCGGCGACTTGCTGCAAACCAAGCTGCGCCGCGCGAAATTCGTCGTGACTTGCACCAAAGCCAATCAGGCGCATTTGGCGTCGTTGGGGGTGAAAGAGACGCCGATCTACGCCATCTATCACGGCCTGGATACGCGGCAGTTTGCGCCGAGCGCCAGCGCGGCGGAGGAGACTGCAACGCCTTTGCTGCTTTCAGTGGGTCGTCTGGTCGAGAAGAAAGGCTTTCCATTCTTGATCGAAGCCTGCCGGTTGTTGAAAGACAGAGGCTACAGGTTTCAATGTCAAATCATCGGCGGCGCGGGGCCTGGCGAACGGCGAGTTGCTTCGTTGATCCACGAGTTGGGACTGGAAGACACCGTCGCGCTGCGGCCAGCCGTCACGCAGGAAGAACTACAGCAAATCTACCAACAGGCCACGCTCTTCACTCTGCCCTGTCAAATCGTGGAGAATGACGACCGCGACGGCATCCCCAACGTGCTGGTCGAAGCGATGGCGGTGGGCTTGCCGGTGGTCTCCACGAACATCTCAGGCATACCGGAATTGATCGAGCATGGCGTGAACGGTTTGCTAGCGCCGCAGAAAGACGCGCGCGCGTTGGCCGATGCCATCGCCTCGCTGTTAGACTCGCCCGCCTTGAGGCAGAGGCTGGGCGCCGCCGCGCGGGAGAAGGTTTGCCGGTTGTTCGACGCTGAATCGAATGTCCTGGAACTGCGCCGGTTGTTTCTCGAATGCCTGGTATGAAAAAGCGAGTGATGTTTTATTGCCAGTCTTTGCTCGGCATCGGACATTTCATTCGGAGCCGCGAGCTGCTCTACGCGTTGCGAGACTTCGAGGTTTGCTTTTTGTACGGCGGCGAATTCGTGCCGGGCTTTGAACTGCCAGATTGGGTCGAAGTGGTTTATCTGCCTGCGCTCAAATCGGACGCCAGGTTCGAGCAGTTGTACGTGGTTGACAGTTCGGACAGTCTGCCGGAAGTGCAGGCGCGTAGAAAAGAACTGCTGCTCGACGCCTTTGATCGCTTCGCGCCGGACGTTTTGCTGATCGAGCTGTTTCCCTTCGGCAGGAGGAAATTCAATTTTGAACTGCTGCCTTTGCTCGCCCACGCGCGCGCCACGCGCCCTGCGGTAAAGATAGTTTGTAGCCTGCGCGACATTCTGGTGCGACGACCCGATCAGGCGCGCTACGAGTCGGAAGCTTGCGCGTTGATGAATCAATACTTCGACCTGCTGCTCGTTCACGCCGACCCGCGTTTGCAGCGGCTGGAAGAGACTTTCGGGAGCGTAGCCGGTCTCAACTGCGCGATCCGGTACACCGGCTATGTCGCGCAACCGGCGCGCGATCAGCCCAAGACGCCAGCCGGGGCTGATCCGCTCATCCTGGTGAGCATCGGCGGCGGGCGTGTCGGACGCGAATTGATCACCTGTGTGTTGGAAGCGGAGACGCGACTTACCGCGCCGCGCCAACTGCGCATCTTCACCGGCCCGCACATGCCGGTCGAAGAGTTTCAAAACCTGCAACAGGGGGCCGCAGGCCGTTCCCACATAACCATCGAACGCCACACAACACAGTTTCTGACTTGTCTCCAACAGGCTGACCTTTCAATCAGCACGGCGGGTTACAACACCTGCATGGATATTTTGTCGGCGCGCGCGCGGGCGCTGGTCTGGCCGTTTAATGAGCACGGGAATCACGAGCAGACGCTGCGCGCGCGCAAGCTGGAACGGTTGGGCTACGTTAGCGTGCTTGACCCCGTGCGGCTTGAACCCGATTACCTGGTGGCGGAGATCGTCCGCTGCCTCGATCAGCCCGCGCCCGCTCCGGCTGTCGCGCTCGATCTGCAAGGCGCGCCGCGAACAGCGGAATTGCTGGCGGCTTTGCTGGCAGGGAAAATGAGCGATCAATGAATTCTTCACTCGCGCGACTGAAATCCGATCTGGCGCTGCGCCAACAGCCTCTTCACGTTTTCTTTCGTGACGATGACGTGGATGAAGATGAGGCGTCGCTGCGACGGTTGTTGGAGCTTTTCCTGCGGCGGGAGATACCGATCAATCTCGGCGTGATTCCGGGACGGCTGACGGCGGCGGGCGTTGAATTGTTGAAGCAATTTGTCAGCGCTGAGCCAGCGTTGATCGAATTGAACCAACACGGCTGGCGGCATCTCAATCACGAACGTGAGGGTCGGAAGTGCGAGTTCGGTCCCAGCCGGACTTACGCCGAGCAATTGTCGGACATCGCGCAAGGACAAGCGCGAATGACCGAAGCGTTCGGGCCGCATTGGTCTCCGGTTTTCATCCCGCCGTGGAACCGCTGCGTTGAAGACACCTATCGCGCGCTCGATCAACTCGGCTTTCGCGCGCTTTCAGCGAAACAGGGAGGCTCTGTTGTGACAGGTTATCGGTTCAAGGAGATTTCGATCACGGTGGATTTGTTCAACTGGCGAGGCGGCGCAAGCTTGAAACCTGCGGAGGAGATCGTTGACGAACTGATCGCTCAGTTGGCGCGACAACAGACGATCGGCGTGATGCTGCATCACAAGGTGATGGACGAGCGGGCCTTCGCCTTTCTGGAGTCTCTGCTGGACGCGCTCGCGACGCATCCGACCATTCGCTTCCATACTTTCCGGAGCTTGTTGCAATTGATTTTTAGTTCGGCAACCGTGATGGGAGGGTAATTAGGAGATTGCCCCGATGTATGCGAAAATTTTGCGTCAGATGCGGAAGGCGGCCCAGGCCAGGCAGGTGAATTTTCGGTCTCACGCCTTTGATGAAATGTCGAATGATGATCTGGAGCCAGTGGATGCGATCAACTGCATTCTGACTGGTGAGATCATCGAGGATCAGTTTGACGCCGATTATCAGCAGATGAAATATGTTATCTACGGAGACGCGCTGAACGAGGATGAAATCGGGGTTGTTGCCGTGTTGGACGCTGGCGGCAGGGTCGGCGTGATCACCGTTTTCCGGTTGACGGTTAAGGATTATGCCTAAGAAAAGCCAAAACAAACCAGATGAGATTTGCTCCTTTTGTTCCCGACCGGGCGTGATCGATGTGCGCCGGGATAAGCTTTATAAGGGGGTGTTGATCGAGAACCTACCGGCTAAGCAGTGCCCACATTGTCACGAAGTCTATTTTAACCTGGATACTGCCCAACTGATGGAGAAGATAGCCAGGGAACCGGATCGTTACGCGCGGCTGGTCAAGCGCCTGGTGGCGCGTGTGGCATAAGCAGCCGGTAGCAGGACGCCCAACTGATCTTCAGTTCATCGCAAATCTATTCAACGGCACGCCCTGCGGCTTTGAGTTGCAGGGCTTTTTCTTTATGACAAAACATAAATCGCCCAACGTTCGTGAAATCGTCGGCGCGCATCTGTGGGAGATGCGGCGCAGCCTCGCAATGGCGCTTTTGTGCACGCTGGGCTTCACGCTGATGGAACTGCTCGCGCCGTGGCCGCTGAAGATCATCTTCGATTACGTCCTGCTGGATAAACCGCTGCCTGCTTCGCTCGCGGGCTTGAGCGGTCTAATGGCCAGAGGCGAAGTCTTCGCCCTCGTCGTCATTTCGCTGGGCATCATCCTGATCGCGGGCGGCAGGAGCCTGTTCGATTATTTCCAGCATTACCAGACTTCGCGCGTCGGCTATCAGATGGTTCACATCCTGCGGCGCGAGCTTTTCTCACACTTGCAGGGGCTGTCACTCTACTTCCACAATCGAGCGAGGTCGGGCGAGTTGCTCAACCGGGTGACGACCGAGACCGACGTGTTGAAAGACACTTTCGCCGAATCGGTGATGACCGCGTCTTCCCAACTGCTGATGGTCGCGGGAATGTTCGTGATCATGTTTCTGCTCAACTGGAAGCTCAGCCTGGTTGCGCTGGCGACGTTCCCGGTTCTGTTTTATTCGTTGGCCCGCATCTACCGGCGGCTGAAAGTCACGGCCAGAAAGCAGCGCGAGCGTGAAGGCCGGATTGCGGCGCGGCTCAGCGAGGTTCTGACTTCGGTTCCGTTGGTCAAAGCCTACGGGCGTGAAAAATACGAGCAGGAGCGGTTCGATACCGAGAGCGAGCGCATGTTGGAGCAGGGAATTGAAGCCGAACGGATGGCTGCCGGAGCGATGCGCGCGTTGGAACTGATCAAGGCCGCCGGGTTGTGGATGACGGTGCTCATCGGCTCGATGCTGGCGCTGCGCGGTGAGATAACGCCGGGCGACGTGTTGATCTTCACCGCCTACCTGAACGATATGTACAAACCGCTGCGCAACCTGGCCAAACTCTCGACGCGATATTCACGCGCGGTGGTCAGCGTGCGACGCATTCAGGAGATTTTTGAAACCGAACCTGAAAGCCGCGACGACGCCTCGGCGATCAAGGCCCCGCGACTCAAAGGCGAGATCGTCTTTGACCGCGTCTCGTTTGATTACGGCAATGGCAAGAAAGTTCTGGACGACGTTTCGTTCGCGATTGCGCCCGGACAGCGGGTCGCGCTGGTCGGCCCATCAGGCTCCGGCAAATCAACCATCGCCAGTCTGCTGCTGCGGTTTTACGACGCGAAGTCGGGAGAGATCAAAGTTGATGGCGTGGAGATCGGACGGTTTCAGCGCGAAAGTTTGCGCCGCGAGATCGGCATCGTCTTGCAGGATTCGATCCTCTTCGGCGCTTCGATCCGCGAGAACATCGCGTATGGCAAACCGGAAGCTTCGCAGGAGGAGATCGAAGGCGCCGCGCGACAAGCCTTTGCTCAGGACTTCATTGCGGCGTTGCCCGACGGCTACGACACGGTCCTCGGCGAACGCGGGGCGACGCTCTCTGGCGGCCAGCGGCAGCGCATCTGCCTGGCGCGCGCGATCATAAAGCGCCCGTCGGTCCTGATCCTCGACGAACCAACGTCGGCGGTGGATGCCGAATCGGAGTCGTTGATCCACGACGCGCTCGAACGTTTGCAACGGGGCAAGACTACAATCGTCATCGCTCATCACTTCGCCGCGATGGAAAGCTTCGACCTGGTCCTGGTCTTGAAGAACAGCAGATTGATCGAGCAGGGAACTCACGCTGAGTTGATGGATCAGGCAGGCCATTACCGCCGGCTCTACCAGCGGCAGGTCAGAGCCGAAAGATTTCACGCGCAGTTGACAACATAGTTTTATCCGGGGAGCCATTATGCCCGTGCCGAACGCAATCAGTTTCGACAATGAGGTCGCGCCGCACGCGCCTGAGCTTTACGATTACGCCGCCGTCGCCGAAACCATTGGCGGCCTCGACGCGATTACCGACGCCGAGATCGCGCGTTATCACGAACAGGGCTTCATCGCCGTGCGCGACGCTTTCACGTCGGAAGAAGTCCGGGTGGCGTTTGAAGCGTTGAACCACTTGATCGCGGGCCGCGTCCCGGAATTTCAAAATATCCAGTTTCGACAAGAGGCTCGCGGCAAACTTGAAGGGTTGAGCCTTGACGAGAGATTGGATTCCGTCCGGCGGCTGCTCTACTTCGTGGATTACGAGCCGCGATTGAAAGCCATTGCGCACAAGCCACAGTTGCTGGCTGTGATTGAAAAACTCCTCGGCGACAAGCCGGAGATGTTTCAAGACATGGCGCTGATCAAACCGCCACAAGGGCGCGAGAAGCCTTGGCATCAGGATCACGCCTATTTTGAATTGACGCCGGAGACTCGTGTTGTGGGCGTGTGGATTGCGCTCGATCCGGCTGACATTGAAAACGGTTGCATGCGCGTGATGCCGGGCTGGCACAGGAGCGGCCGCTTCCCGCATTTTCAAATCCGCGATCTGCAGATTTGCGATTCGGAGATGAATGGGTTGATCGAACATCGCGTCGCCGTGCCGTTGGAACCCGGCGGATGCCTGATCTTCGATAGCTACCTCCCGCACGGCACGCCGAACAATTTCACTTCTTCGCGCCGCCGCGCTTTGCAATTCCATTACCGCGCGCCTGGCGCGCAAACGATCACGCCCGAAGAGCGCGTCGCCATCTGGGGCGGCGAGAGCAACAACATTGCCTGTTGAACGATATGAAACTGAAACTCGTCAAAAGCTTCTGGGGAATGACCGGGGGCTGGGAAGAGAAATTCCGCCGGATAGCCGAAGCCGGTTACGCTGCCGTCGAAGGCCAACCACCAACAGCGCCCGATGAAGCGGAGCTTTTCAAAAAATTGTTGCGCGACCATCATCTCGATTACGTGGCGATGGTCATCACCGAAGGCGCTGGTTACCACGATCATCTTGCTTCGTTCCGCGCGAAGATCGAACAGGCGCGCGGCTTCGATCCGCTCAAGGTCACCGTTCACGGCGGCAAAGATTGGTGGCCGTACTACACGCAGCGAGGTTTTTTCGAGAAAGCGCTGGAAATCGTAGACGGCATCGATGTGGAAGTGAACTTCGAGACTCATCGCGGTCGCCCGATGTTCACGCCATCGGTGACCGCTTCTTTTCTGCATGAGCTTCCCAACCTGTACATCAACGCCGACTTCAGCCACTTCGTCAACGTCTGCGAAAGCCTGCTCGAAGATCAGGCCGAGGCGATGGCGTTGTGCATTGCGCGCGCCCGACACGTCCACGGCCGCATCGGCCACGAAGAAGGGCCGCAGGTGAACGACCCGCGCGCGCCCGAATGGTCGCGGCAGGTCGCAGCGCACGAAGCGTGGTGGGAAGACATCGTTCGGGCGAGATTGCAAGCCGGAGCCGAGAGTTTCACCTTCAATCCCGAATTCGGTCCGCCGAATTACATGCCCACGTTGCCGCACACCTGCCAGCCCGTGGCCGATCTGTGGGAAGTTTGTTTGTACGTGGCGAAGAGGTTTGAAAAGCGTTACAGTGAGCTTGTCGCTTGAACATTGAAGCTGGGGGGCGCGCTATGGCATTGCCGCAATCACAACTGATCTTCACTGAAGAGCAATATCTGGAATTCGAGCGAAGCGCCGAAGAGCGCCACGAATATCTCGACGGTCACATCTACAAGATGGCGGGAGAGAGTGGCGAGCACGGCGACATCAGTATGAATCTAGCTGTTTTGGTGGGAAGTCAATTGAGGGGCACGCCCTGTCGAGCCAGAACCAAAGATACCAAAGTTCGCAGCGGTCCGCTCCCCGCTAGCCCGCGAAACACCAAGGGCCTTTATTCCTATCCCGATCTGGTCGTGATCTGCGGCGAGCCACAGTATCTGGACGATTATCGTGATGTCGTGATCAACCCGAAGGTCATCATCGAAGTTCTCTCGGACTCGACCAGCGAGTTCGACCGCGTGATCAAGTTCGACCGCTATCGCGTCTGGAGCAAGACGCTCACCGATTACTTGCTGGTTTCACAGGCTCAGCCGTTCATAGAACATTTCGAGTTGAGAGAGAACGGCGAATGGATTTACCACCCGTATCCCGGCCTTGATCATGAAGTGACGATCAAATCAATCAACAGTTCGCTGCCGGCGGCGGAGGTTTACGACCGCGTCGTTTTTCCGCCCGAAATCAAAGAAGCCGCGAGCAGAAGGATCAAGCCGGTAAAAACGCGCCGCAAGTCCTGAATCCATCGAAACCTGGTCAAAACGAACGGCAAGGATCATCGGACTTGCCGGAAAGGTCTAGCAATGAAACTACGATTCATCGCGGCCATTTTGTCGCTGACTCTGTGCGTCGCCTCGAACATCGCTTCCGCTTTCGCGCAACTGGCGAAAGCCCCGGCCCGCAAACCAAATATCGTCTTCATCCTCGCCGACGACTTGGGCTACGGCGACCTCGGCAGTTACGGTCAGAAGAAGATTCGCACACCGAACCTGGATCGGATGGCCGCCGAAGGGATACGCTTCACGCAGTTCTACGCGGGCAGCCCCGTCTGCGCGCCTTCGCGTTGTGTGCTGATGACCGGCAAACACGGCGGCCACGCCTTCATCCGCAACAACCGGGAAGTCCAACCCGAAGGCCAGTGGCCGATCCCGGCGTCGGAGGTCGCGATCCCTGAGTCGCTCAAAACGAAAGGCTACGCGACCGGCGGCTTCGGCAAATGGGGGCTGGGCTTTATCGGCAGCGAGGGCGATCCGAACAAACAAGGCTTTGATCTGTTTTACGGCTACAACTGCCAACGCGAGGCGCACAACTTTTATCCTGACCACCTCTGGCGCAACGATCAAAAGGTCGCGCTCGAAGGCAACAATCGCGGGCTGACCGGCAAGCATTATTCGCACGACCTGATCGAGGCCGAAGCGTTGAACTTCATCCGCGACAACAAAGACAAGCCGTTCTTCCTCTACGCGCCTTTCACGATCCCGCATCTGGCGTTGCAGGTTCCTGAGGACTCACTGGCTGAATACGCCAGCAAATGGGACGATCCGCCGTATGACGGCGGCAAAGGTTATTTGCCTCACCCGACGCCGCGCGCGGCTTACGCGGCGATGGTCACGCGGTTGGATCGCAGCGTCGGTCGCATTCTGGCTTTGATCAAAGAGTTGGGTCTGGATGAAAATACAGTCGTGATGTTTTCGAGCGACAACGGCGGAGCGTTCGGCGAAGTAACCAAAGACTTCGAGTTTCTTCCGGGGAGAATGGGCGGCACGGATTACGTTTTCTTCGGCTCCACGGCGAATTTCCGCGCCTTCAAGGGCAGCGTTCACGAAGGCGGCATACGGGTTCCGTTCATCGCGCGCTGGCCGGGAAAGATCAAGGCCGGCGCGGTGAGCGATTTGCCCGCGGCGTTTTACGATCTGGCGCCGACCTTCTGCGAGATCGCCGGCGCCAGCGCGCCGAAAGATACCGACGGCCTCAGCATCCTGCCGACGTTGACTGGCAAAGGGAAACAACGCCGGCGCGAATTTCTCTTCTGGGATTTCAACGGCTACGGCGGCCAGCAGGCCGTGCGGATGGGCGATTGGAAAGGCGTCAGGAAAAACCTGCATCAGGGAAACACCAGGATCGAGCTTTTCAACCTTGCCAACGACGTTGGTGAAAAGAACGATGTAGCCGCAAAGCATCCCGACATCGTCAAACGAATCGAGAAGATCATGACCGAGCAGCATCAGCCGTCCGAGACCTTCCCGATCAAAGTTCTGGACGGAGCGGCTAAGCGATGAAGAGCTTGCGAATCGCATTCGTCGGCTGCGGCGGCATCGGCGAGCATTACCTGGGAGTCTATCGTGATCTGGATTTCGTCGAGGTCGCGACGCTCATTGACGCGAGCCTCGATCGCGCCGAACGCGCCGCCGCGATGTTCGACGAAAGATCGAGGCCGCGCGCGACAACCGAATTCAACGACGCGCTCAGCCCGGACGTTGACGCAGTTATTATCAACACTCCAAATCACCTTCACCGCGAACACGCCGTCGCCGCGCTCGAGGCCGGCAAGCACACGTTGTTGCAGAAGCCGGTCGCGGCAAATCTGGCGGATGCCGAAGTTATTGCCACAGCCGCCGACATAGCCAGAGAGCGTGGGGTTGTCAGCGGGCTGTATCTCAGTTATTTCGATCAACCCTTGATGCACGACCTGCGCGAGATGATCAGGCGCGGATGGTTCGGCGAAGTTGCGCATCTGTACGCGCGGTTGATGCATCGAGGCGGGCTGGTGTTATCGCAGCAGGTGTCGGGCGGCCAATCCAACTGGCGGGCTTCAATAGAACAAACTGGCGGCGGCTGCTTCATTCAACTCGCCGTGCATTACATTCATCTGTTCAAATGGATGATGAACGCGCGGGTTTCCCGCGTGATGGCGATGACAAAGAATCTGCGTTGCCCCGGAATTGAAGGCGAAGACCTGGCCTGCGCGATCCTGGAATTCTCGAACGGGGCGTTGGCGACGATGGACATGGCATGGAACACAGCGGGCGAGCAGCTTTCGATCCACGGCACGAGCGGCGTGGCTGAATACATCGGCAATCGAACGCTGATGCTTGATTCCTTGGCGGGAGAATTCAACGGTCACGTGATCAACTATTCAGGCGCGGGCAGTAAACTCTCTCCCGCTGCGCCCGGCTCCGCGACGACGATGCAAATATCTGAGGTCATTGCGCCACCACTTGGCGATGCAGGCAATCCGTTCAATCAACATCGAATGTTCCTCGAAGCCGTGCGCGACGGGCGCGAACCGTTCGTCTCGATTGCTTCGGGAGTTGACGACCTGCGCGTGGTCGCCGCTGTTTACGAATCGGCGCGAACCGGGCACGCAGTGGAAATATCCACCGCGCGCCGCCATTTTCCTGTCTCCCATTTTCCTGTTTAAGGCTCTGCCAACAGGAAAATGCGAGACAGGAAAATACGCCCGTGCTATCTTCTCACTGACACCTTTAACCAGTTATCCAGTTATTCTCTGCGAGGAAGCAATGAGTGTTCAGTTGGCGCGAAAACTATTTACGACGACGGATTATCATCGAATGATCGAAGCCGGGGTCTTCACCGAAGATGACCGCGTTGAACTGATGGATGGGGAGATCATCAAAATGTTTGCGATTGGCCCGCGACATGCGGCTTGTGTTGACAAACTGGCGGAGTTCCTGCGAGACAAAGTCAGGAAACTGGCGATCGTCAGAGTCCAAAATCCGGTTCAGCTTAACGAATATTCAGAGCCAGAGCCGGACATTACTTTGCTCAAGCGGCGCGCGGACTTTTATGCGCAAAATCATCCTACGCCCGCCGACGTGTTGATCGCCATCGAAGTCTCGGATACGTCCGTCGAAAAAGATCGTGAGTTGAAACTCCCGGCTTACGCTCGCGCCGGCATCCCCGAAGTTTGGCTGGTGGATTTACTCAACGACCGGATTGAAATCCACACGCAACCGGAACAGGGAGTTTATCAGGAAGTCAGGATCGTTCTGCGCGGGCACAAAGTGGTTTCCAAAGCAATCCCCCAACTCAAGTTGAAGGCAGATGACATTCTCGGATGAGCCTGGCGCCTAACACCGCCATTGCTATCCCGCAAACTCCGCATCCGTTTTAACGATCAAATTGTCTCGTCGTGACCGATAGACCGTCTCTTCAGTATCACCTCATCCTTCCAACGGGCACACAGGTTGTGACGCGCGTCGAGATCAAAAACTCGGCGGGAGAGATACTTTGCCCGCGCGGCGCAGTGGGAGAGATCATAAAGTCGCCTGACGACGGAACGCATTCGTACCGCGTGCGTTTCCTGAACGGCGTGGAAGCGGCGCTGCAACGTCACGAGATGACGATCCGCAAACAGTACCAGCAAGCGGCGACGCAGCCGGATGAAGACGCGCTGGCCGATTTCAACCTCTACGACTTCGTGATCTACCGCTGCATCGTTGGTTCACGCGCGTTCGGTTTGGAGAGCGAAGAGTCAGACACGGATCGTCGCGGGATTTACCTGCCGCCCGCCGAGATGCAATGGTCGTTGTACGGCGCGCCGGAACAATTGGAGAACGAAGCGACGCAGGAATGTTATTGGGAGTTGCGGAAATTCCTGATCCTGGCGCTCAAAGCCAACCCAAACATCCTCGAATGTCTTTACACGCCGCTGGTCGAAATGGCGACGCCGATCGCGCAGGAACTGCTCGCCATACGCGAATGCTTTCTGTCGAAGCTCGTCTATCAAACTTACAACGGTTACGTGATGTCGCAGTTCAAGAAGCTCGAACAGGATTTGCGCGCGACCGGCGCAATCCGGTGGAAACACGCGATGCATCTGATCCGTTTGTTGATCTCCGGCGTGACAGTGTTGAAAGAAGGTTACGTCCCGGTCAAAGTCGCCGAACACCGCGAGCTTCTGCTGGCGATCAAACGTGGCGAGGTCGAGTGGGACGAAGTCAACCGGTTGCGGCTGGGTTTGCACAAGGATTTCGACTTGGCGTTCGCAAACACGAGTTTGCCCGAACGCCCGGATTACGAAAGCGCGAATGCGTATTTGATCAAGGCGCGACGTTCGATGGTAAGCGATGAACATTGATCCCCGAGTCCAAACCGAAATCTCTTCCCAGCCATACCCGCTGCTTTTCGCCACAATCAGCGGCGCGCATCTTTACGGCTTCCCGTCGCCCGACTCTGATTACGACCTGCGTGGCGTTCACATTCTGCCCGTCCGCGAAGTCGTAGGTCTCAATCCCGGACGCGAGACGATTGAGGTCTCAGCCGTGCGCGACGGGCTGGAGATCGATCTGGTCACGCACGACGTGAAGAAGTTCTTCGCCCTGTTGCTCAAGAAGAACGGCTACGTGCTCGAACAGCTTTACTCGCCGTTGATTCTGCGCACCACGCCGGAGCACGAAGAGTTGAAGATCATCGCCAAATCGCTGATCACGCGCCATCACAGCCACCACTACTTCGGTTTCGCCGAGACGCAGTGGCGGCTGTTCGACAAAGAACGCCCGCGCCGCGTCAAACCACTGCTTTACGTCTACAGAGTTTTGTTGACCGGCATTCGCCTGATGCGGACCGGTGAAGTCGAAGCCAACCTGGTCAGGTTGAACGAAGAGTTCAAGCTGGCCCACATTGACGAACTGATCGCGCGCAAGCTGGCGGGGCCGGAGAAATCCGTGTTGGACGACGTTGATGTAGAGGTTCATCAACACGAGTATGAACGGTTGCGCGAAGAATTGGAACGAGCGTATCAGGCAAGCGCATTGCCCGAGAGTGCGGCGGGCAGGCCCTGGCTCAATGATCTGCTGATTCGTTTGCGTCTGGAGGCAATAACGCAACACTGATTTCACGCTCGCGACGATGGTCTGAGGTTTACATCACAGTGTTCAGCTATGCGGTTTGTCAAAAGCAGCTCGATTACGAACATAAGCATTACGCTGGTTCTCCTTATCTTACCGTTGATCTATTTCATCGAAGCGGTCAAAGGTGACCTGTTGCTCACGCCGGGCGATAACTGGTCGTACGGACTGCCGATGCGCGCTCTATTAGGTCAGACGCTGGCGCAAGGATACTGGCCATTGTGGAACCGGCACACCTTCGGCGGGATGCCGTTGCTGGCGGCGATCCAACCCGGGGCGCTCTATCCGCCCAATTGGTTGTTTGCGATCTTGCCGCTGGGAGTCGCGATGAATGCCGTGGTGATTATCACTTATCACGTGGCGTTGATCGGCTCTTACCTTTATGCGCGGTCCATCCGGGTGGGTCGAGCGGGGGCGCTGATCACAGCCATCGCCTTCACCTTCGGCGGTTTCATGATCGCCCATCTTGAAAACCTGAACTTCATTGCGGCGGCGGCCTGGCTGCCCGGGCTTTTGCTGGCGATTGAGAAGTTGTATCAGGCCGCGTCGTGGCGGGCCTCGTGGCGCTGGGTAACGGTCGGGGCGATCTTGATGGCGCTGAGTTGCTTCGCCGGGTTGCCCCAGGCGACGTGGCACATGGCGCTGGTCTGCGCGGCTTACTTTTTATTCTCGCTGTGGTTGCGCAGAGAGAGCGGACAGGGGAAAGGCTTCCGCCGCCGTTTTGCCTTTTCGACCGGGGCGATGGTGTTGTGCGGCGCGTTGCTGTCGGCGATTCAGCTCCTGCCGGCCAGAGAGTTACAGCAGCAGGGAGATCGCGCGGCGATTCCTTACGAAACTTTTGCGGCCTTCTCGCTGCCGCCGCGATTCCTTCTTTCGATTGTCTTTCCGTATTTTTTCGGCGGCGGCTCCGCTCCGCTCTACCAGCCGGGCGGGCGCGAGCATTGGTGGTTGATCGAATGGGCTTTCCCCTATGTGGGGATACTCGGATTGCTGTTGCTGGTGGTGGCGTTGTCAGCGGCGCCACGACGGCTGGTGTGGTTTTGGGCCTTCGTGGCCGTCGCCGCGCTCTGCTTGAGTTTCGGAGACTTTCTGCCATTCGGACTCAATCATCAACTCTATCGCATCCCGATCCACAACCTGTTTCGCGGCTCGTATCGGCATACCCTCGAATTCACTTTCGCCGCCGCCGTCCTGGCCGGGCTGGGGATGGATAAGCTTGGGATGGAAGAGGGAAGTTGGCGGCGAACACTGATCCGCAGCTCCATCGTCTTTGCGGTGATCGTTGTTGGCGTGGCGATCACTTATCGCTTTTGGGCGCACAGGCTCGACTCGCCGATCCGACCGCGGGCCGGCGACCAGAGCCTGGCCAATCCCGAAGCGCTCGTGCCCTTGATCTTCGCCGCGCTGAGTTTGTGCGCGCTGTGGCTTTACGCTCGTCGCCGGTCGGCGTGGGCCGCAGCGTCGCTGATTGCGATATTGATGTTCGATCTGGCGTTTTTCGGCTGGTTTTCCGGTTGGCGACTGATGAGTTACGACGCGCTGAAGCCATTGGCCGATCCACCCGCCGTGCAGGAAATCAAGCGGCGAGAGGTTGATCTGAACTCCTTCCGCGTGGCGGACCAGGGCGCCTGGCCTTTCAGCCAGCATTACGAAGATCTCAATCACGCGAATCTGGCGATCCTGCGGGGGCTGCAAAGCGTCAGCGGTTACGACCCGATGCGCCCATCGCGGCCGGCGGCGCTCGCAGGGGCCGCAGACATCTTTGGGATGTTCGGCGACCCGAATTCGCTCGATTCATCCGATCAAGGCTTGGACCTGCTCAACGTCAAATACCTTTTGTACGAACATTCGAGCCTGGCCAAAGAAGGTCCCAAGCCGGTCGTCACCGAAGAGGGAATTCGCTTTGCCGGGTTTATGACAATGCGCGCCCTCAAGCCCGGCGTTCATTTGAAGCTGGAAGCCGATGATTTTGCGGCCACCGAGCTGGCTCTGGTCTCGACGATGGCGAACTCCACTCATCTCGAAGATGGCGCGGCGGTGGCCGCAATCAAGTTGTACACGAAAGATGGCCGGGTGATCGAGCGCGAAGTTCAAGCCGGGCGCGATACGTCGGAATGGGCTTACGACCGCGCCGACGTCAGGCCCCAGGTCAAACACCGCCGCGCGAAAGTGACTGAGAGCCGCGCCGACGCCAGCGATCAAGGGAAGTTTGAAGCGCATAGTTATTTTTCCCGCTTCGTTTTTGAGCGGTCCGAGATCAGGCAGGTTCAACTGAGCTATCTGCGCCCCGCTCAAAAGGACGCCGAATTGGTAATTATGCGCGCCGCTTTGGCGGATGTGGAGACGGGGAAAGCGATCCCGCTTGATTGCCGGACGCTGCCGCCCGAACGTTGGAGACTGATCGCGAACTTCGGCGCAGTGGATTTATACGAGAACCTCAGGACCAGGCCACGCGCCTGGTTCGTGAACCGGCTGGTCGTGAAGCCAAGCGCCGAGGTGTTACGAACGATCAAAGCCGGGAAATCACCAGATGGGCAGATATTCGACCCTTCGGACGTGGCGCTGCTCGAAACTGAAGATTTCGGCGGACGACCTGTTGATCTGCCGCCGGTAGGCCCGGCGACCGGAGCGGAGGCGCAGGTTGAACGTTATGAGCCGCAGCGAATCGAGTTGAAGACGCGCAATCCGCAGCCAGGCTTTCTGGTCTTGAGCGAGGTTTATTATCGGGGCTGGGACGCCTGGGTAGATGGGGTGAAGACCCCAGTGTATCGCGCCAATTATGCGTTGCGCGGGATCGCCGTGCCGCCGGGAGAACATCGGATCGAGTTCGTCTTTCGCGCTCCGAGCTTCCGCACGGGCGCAGTCTATTCCGGCGTTGGCGTATTGGTTTTGTTGGCGGGCGCGATTGTCTGCCGCCACCTCCTTTGTCGGGTTGACTCGCGCCGCCGAAAAATGGATGATCGTCCTTCCCAAAACAACACCAATTGAAAAAGCGGCCGCCACAGCCGTCAGATTTTGACAGCAGCGTCAGCGTTGAAAAACTTTTGGAGCCTTCTCCTGCGTCCGATCAGTGTCCCTCGCCGACCCCTTCACTGCCCCGTAGCTCAGTTGTTATCGCCAGCCCCTTCCCCCGATTTCTCAATCAGTCGAGTTGGGCCGAACTGCCAACCGCCAATAAGCCAAGACGGAGGGTAAGTGTATGCGACAGTCTTCAGCTTCTTCAGGACGGGATGCGGGAAACCAGGCAATTCATCTCGCCCCCCCCTGCAAGATTCATACCGTTCTTCGACTTCCGTTCGCTCCGCCCAGCCCCATAAACATGCCAGAGAAGCTCTCGTCGCGCTGACGCAATTGACGGCAACGGCGGCGTTCCCGCCCTTCGTCATCGCTTCTCCCGCGATGATCGAACTCTTCGCCGCCATTGAACTCGCGCGCGAGAGCAGCGCCTCCGTGCTCATCACGGGCGAAACCGGCACGGGCAAGGAACTCATCTCCCGCGCAGTTCATGCGCTCAGCGCCCGCCGCCGGCAGCAATTCGTCACGCTCGATTGCGCGGAAGTCAGTCACGGTTTGATCGAAAGCGAATTGTTCGGCCATCGCCGCGGCAGCTTCACCGGCGCCGTCCGCGACCGCAAAGGCGTCATCCGCGAGGCCGATGGCGGCACGCTCTTTCTGGACGAGATCGGCGAGCTGAGCCTGGAAACGCAGAAAAAATTTCTGCGCTTTCTGCAGGAACGCGAAGTGCGTCCCGTGGGCGCCGACAGACCCGTCAAAACCGACGTGCGCGTGATCGCCGCCACCAATCGCGATCCGGAATCGGAAGTCCGCGCCGGACGTTTCCGCGCCGATTTGTACGAGCGACTCAACGCGCTGCGGTTGCGCGTCCCGCCGCTGCGGGAGCGCCGCGAAGACCTCCCGCCGCTGATCGAACATTTCCTCGAACGCTACCAGCAGGAGCAGGGCAAACAGGGATTGCGGCTGAGCGACGAAGTATTGGCGTTGCTGCTCGGCTACGACTGGCCGCGCAACGTGCGCCAGTTGGCGAATGAAATCTACCGGCTGGTGACAATGTCCGGGAGCGAGGAAGTGATCGGCGCCGCAGCGCTCTCGCCGGAAATCCGCAACCGGAGCCAACGCCAGTCCGTCCCGCCAGCCGAGGTCGTCGAAGGCCGGGTCGTGATCGACCTCAGCCTGTCGCTGCGCGAGGCGATGGACGAGATGGAGAGAGTGTTCATCATCAACGCGCTGGAAAAAACCGGCGGCAACCTGAGCCGGGCCGCCGCAATGATAAAAATGAATCGCGACGGTTTGAGGAAAGCGATCAACAGACTTGGGATCGAAGTTGAAAAATTCCGGCGCCCGCCAATCTCGTGAACAATCTTTCCCGCAATCGCGCCTGCGCCGACTCAGTCGGCGCCTGTGACGACTCAGTCGGCGTCCGGCTTAAGCCATTCGAGCGCAGAGCCTTAAACGACATTTCGGTGAGATGAACGTGGCGCCGCCCGCCGACTCAGTCGGCGCCTGCGGCGTGAGTGTTTGGCGATACGCAAGGTGAGCGGCAGTGCTTCAAACCTCAGCGCCAGCGCAGGATAGGCGCTTTCTCTCAGCCGAAGCGAGATGCGGCACGCCGGTTGAATTAGGGGAAGTGCGTCATCAATGCAGACGTATTACTCACATCCGTCCGACGACGGCAACTGACGCAGGAAAGCTAGAACTGCAGAAGGAGAAGCTTACGTCTGTTTACCGAAACTTGAGGAGTCAATGTCTATGCTTAACACTTTAAAAACTGCGATCTACCGCTATTCCTCCCTAAATTTAATGGCAATGTTACTGCTGCCCAGCGCGCTTGTAGTTAGTGTCTCAATCTGGATGGGGACGACGTGGGCTGGGGCCTGGCAGCAGCCACGGCCAACTAACCAACTGTCCGCAGCTCACATAGCTTTCACACTAAGAGGTTTTGAACCTGGAGAACTGACTGCTGAACATCAAGATCTCCTGCTAACAATCGTCAATAAAAGCGGGTTTATCAATGCCAAGTTTCAACTTGATCGAGAGGTAGGCGGTAGAGTGCATGAGGTTGCTTTTCAGAATGCCAGGCAACGGACAAAACAGTTTCTCAAGCTGCCGCCTGGACGCTATATTCTTCGGGAAGCTAGCCATCCTAATTTCTCTTGCAGGATCACTGTTACTCAGAGGTGATCTCTATGGCGCCAGCTAACTGAGGGCCATCTGCCACTAACTTTGTAACATAGGTATAGGGTTTCAGAGGAGTGATTATGAAGTGCATACAAACCTTGCTCGTCCTATCTGTCATCTCGATCAACATCCTGGCGCAAACGTCCTACTTGGATGGCAATACCCCCAAGTCCATACAGCCTGGAGCGCCGACTGGTTCATACACCCTCACCGACTTTGAGCATATCAGCCCTTACAATGGCAGTCTCTCAATACGTCTCCCTTTGTTGACAGTGGGTGGACGAGGAACGTCCAGAACTGTCATGGGAGCGCTGATTAGTCATCCTTCCTGGACCGTTGACCAGGATCTCGTGTCTTTCAATTGCGGCTACGGCGATCCCTGCTACACTTGGCTTTCGCAAGCGACTAAAGATTGGTGGAACAGCGGCGGCCCGGGAACTTTTAAGCCCGGATATGGGCCTGGGATTTTGGAGGGCAAGCGGACCGGTAGGAATGTTTACCAGTGCCCTAATGGGGGCCCTCAGGTATTCACTCAAACCTTCACTCACCTGGTGTTCACCGCCGCGGACGGTACTGAATTCCAACTGTATGACAACATCGGTGATGGGGTATACGAGGTAAACTGTGCGGCTCTCGAGTCTTACAATCGTGGACGCATCTTCGTTACCAAAGACGGTTCAAGCGCCACGTTCATCTCGGACATAGATCCTGTCTATAACCCGACAGGTAACATTTATGATTATTATGGTAGTGATCTTTACACCAACCCGGCAGTATACGACCTTTTCTACCCTACTGGTAACCTGATGTTAAAAGATGGCACTAAATATAGGATCGAAAATGGCTTGGTCAAGTGGATTAGAGACAGTAATGGCAACAAAATAACCTTCACTTACGATGCCTCCTACTACGGCAAGCTCTTAGAAGCGACAGACTCTTTAAACCGCAAGGTGACTATCAGTTATGGCAACCCCGATGTGATTACGTACATTGGCTTCAGCGGCGCGACGCGCACGATCAAAATCCATTGGAGCGCAATGGGATCGGCGCTCAGACCCGGATCGGGGTACTCAATTCAAACTACACACCAACTATTTCCGCAGTTAGACACGGGGAGCACTTATAACCCAGGCGTTGTCTCGTCTATAGAATTGCCTGACAGCAGGCGTTATTATTTTTACTATAATCCCTACGGTGAAGTCGCCAAAGTGATATTGCCTACTGGCGGGGCGATACAGTATGAACATGGGGCAGGTATTCGAGATGGAAATAGCAGTGGGCAGATAGGCAAATCAACCTATCTGGTCTTTTATAGCGATCCCCCGCCAACTCAACCGAACATCAAGATATATCGTCGGCTACTCGAACGGCGAGTCTTCCCGGATGGCTCCACGCTGGGGAAGAAGACGGTCTATGAACGGCCAGAGCGTCAGGTGACCGAATCCTATTCCGGAGTGACTTTCGCAAGCGATGGCTATTCGCAGGTGGATGACTTTCCATCAGAAGTTGCGACCATACCCCTCGCACGGTCACGCCATTATTTTCATAGCGGCGCGTATGGCGGAGCGGCGGAGAAGCTGTATTACCATAATGTGATGGAAGGCTATCCGGATCAGGCCGAGGGTAAGGAATTCAAAACAGAACTGCTAGATAACACCACACTTCTGCAGAGGGTGGAAAACGTATGGACGGGGCCTGTGATTACTGAGACTAAAACTGCCTGGATAAGCACGAATCAGGTATCCAAGCAGACATTCTCTTACGATGATTATTACAATCGAAAAGACGTCTATGAGTACGATTATGGTTCCGGCGCGCCGCCGACTTACGCCACGCGACATACACACATTGATTACCTCACGACCAATCCGGTCAATCAGGTAAACTATGCCACGGACACGAACATTCACATCCGCAACCTGCCTTCACAACAGATCGTTTACGCGGTCAACCCGGCGAACGGAGCCGAGACCTGGATGGCGCAAACCAAATACGAGTACGACCGCTATGACGCCAGCGCCAACCACGCGGCGTTGGTAAACAGATCGAACATCAGCGGCTTCGACAGCGGCTTCACTACCAGCTATACGACCCGCGGCAACGCCACTCAAGTAGACCGCTGGCTCAACAGCAGCGGCTCTTCCCTGGTCAGCTCGTGGGCGCAATACGACATCGCCGGAAACGTCGTGAAGGCGATTGACGCAAAAGGTTACGCCACGATCTTCGACTTCAGTGATCGCTTCGGCTCGCCCGACGATGACGCGCGGCAGAACACGCCGCCCACCAATCCGAACTGGCTCAACGGCCAGACGACCTTCGCCTTCGCCACCAAAATCACCAATGCGTTGGGCCACGAAGCCTACACGCAATTCGATTATTTCCTTGGCAGGTCCGTCAATTCGGAAGACGTCAACGGGATTGTCAGCAGCGTCGCTTACAGTGATAACCTCGACCGCCCGACTCAGGGGATTCAGGCAAGGTACAAGGTGGGCAGCGGCGTCACTTCGGCGAGAAGGCAGACGCTTTTCGCTTACAACGATAAAAGCGTTCCTGAATTTGGCAACCCGCCACGCTCCGTCACCACCATCAGCGACAAGGATGTCTTCGCCGAAAGCAACAATGGCATTGGGCTGAAATCGCTCGCTCTTTACGACGGCCTCGGCCGGGCGTGGCGCGGGGCCACCTACGAAGGCAACACCGGCGCAGGCAATACCTGGGCGATTACCGACACGCAGTTCGACGCGCTCGGCAGAGTCTGGCAAGTCTCCAATCCATATCGAGCCGCTGATCCGTCTTCGGCTTCGCCGCCGTCCGGGACGTGGACGACGACCACTTATGACGCGCTGAGCCGGGTCAAGACCATTCAGACGCCGGACACCGCCGTCGTCACGACCGACTACAGCGGCGCCGCCGTGACCGTCACCGATCAGGCGGGCAAACAGCGGCGCAGGTTGACCGATGGGCTGGGACGGCTGATTCGCGTGGACGAACCGAACGGTTGCAACAACTGTCTGGGCAGCGTCTCCTCGCCCACGCAGCCGACCAGTTACGTTTACGATGCGCTGGGTAATTTGCGTCAGACGCAGCAGGGCAGCCAGAACCGTTACTTTATGTACGATGCGCTCTCGCGGCTGATCCGCGCGAAAAACCCGGAACAGAACGCCAACGGCGGCATCGCCCTGACCGACCCCGTCACCAGCAACAGTCAATGGTCAATGGCGTATAGCTATGACCCCAACGGCAACCTGCTGACGCGGGTTGACGCTCGCAACGTGACGACGACCTACGGCTACGATAATTTGAACCGCAACACTGCGGTCAGTTACAACGACGGCGTCACGCCCGGCTTGAACCGCTACTACGACGGAGCGATCAGCAATGGCAAGGGGCGGCTGCATTACAGCATCAGCTACAATTCGCATCCCCTCGGCGGCTACGCCTACTCGATCACGCAGATCAATGGTTACGACCCGATAGGGCGCGTGTCGAGCCAGCAGCAGGGCTTTCTCAACAGCGCGGGAACGCAATGGTATTACTATCCGGTCTCGCGCACGTACAATCTGGCGGGCAATGTGTTGACGCAGACCTATCCCTCGAATCGCACGGCCACTTACGGCTACAACACCGCCGCGCAATTGACCAGCTTCACCGGGACATTGGGTGACGGCGCAAGCCGGAATTATGCGACCGGAATTACGTACACGGCGGCGGGCTTGATGAGCCGGGAAACTTTCGGGATGCAGGCGGCGACGCTTTATCACAACCTGCATTACAACAACCGGCAGCAACTGGTGGACATTCGCGTCGGCGACAGTTCGACCGATGAATGGAATTGGAGCCGGGGCGCGCTGATTTACTATTACGGGACGGCGGCGCGGGACAGTTGGAACGCCTTTGCCAACAGCGCGGACAACAACGGCAACGTGTTGCGGCAGGTGAATTACGTGCCGTTGTCCGGCGGCGGGTATGTGATTCCACAATTGGATGATTACAGTTACGACGCGCTGAACCGGAACACGTCCGTGACCGAAGCGCAGCAGAACAGCAGCGGCAGTTGGACATTCAATCTCTTCACTCAGAATTTCGGTTATGATCGCTGGGGCAATCGAACGGTCAGTTGTTCGCCTTGCCAGGCGGGAGTGACGGGCGACACGTTTACGATAGACACTGCAACCAACCGCATCACGGCCAGAAACGGCATAGGGATGACTTATGATGCGGCAGGGAGTCAGACTTATGATACGCTGGGCAACCGTTGGTTCGACGGCGAAAACCGAATGTACAAAGCCGTGCAGGGCGGCACGACCAGCCATTACGTTTACGACGCCGACGGCAAACGGGCGCGGCGAATCATCGGCTCGACCGAGACGTGGATGGTTTACGGGATAGGTGGAGAGTTGGTGGCGGAGTACGCTGTGAACGGCTCGGCGGGCAGCCCGCAGAAGGAGTATGGTTATCGCGGCGGGCAGATGTTGATCGTGGCGCAGACCTCTCCGCTTGAAATTCGGTGGACGGTGACGGATCATCTGGGCACACCGAGGATGAATATTCGAGGGACGGGAACGGACGGCGGATCGCTGGGGAGCGTGACGCGGCACGATTACATTCCGTTCGGTGAAGAATTGCTTGCGGGTGTGGGCATTCGGAGCAGTAGCTACGGCTATGAACCGCCTGCGGATGGAGTTCGTCAGAAGTTTGATGCGTATGAGAGAGACAATGAAACGGGGTTGGATTTCGCTGAGGCGAGGTATTGTTCGTCCATACAAGGGCGCTTCACAAGTGTTGATCCACTCCTTTCTTCTGGTAACATTTACAATCCTCAAAGTTGGAGCCGGTATACTTATGTCCTGAATAATCCGACTAAGTATGTTGACCCGACCGGAATGATAACGGAGGGGAGTGACCAGAAAGCACGTGAGTTATTTGATGCCTGGAGTAACCGTGAATTGACATGGAAGGAGAAGGATTTTTTAGACACACATGCTTTTATGGGCTGGAAGCGCATAAATGGAAGGGATAAGAAGGGAAATCCAACAGTCCGTTATAGATGGGTAAATGATCCGAAAGTTCAAGATGTTCCGGATTATTACCGATACATAGATACACGAGGTCGTGTAATTGTGCTTAACGGAGTAAGTTCTACTAATTGGCATGAATGGTCGGTTCTGACGAAATCAAGAGTTGTGGGGCATTACCAAGGAACTAGCCCGAGAGGGCATGTGTCCTATGGAGAGGTCAAAGATGATTTGAAAGGAGCAGGCTATTTTAAATTCTGGGATCCACACCCAGATCATGCAGGAGGAGTTAATTTTATGACGAAAGGAAGTCCTACATTAAATATCACAGTATTTGCCGGCCCATGCGCATTGAAGTCGTGCTCAATTAGTGAGCCGGACCCAACACATGCGGTTGAACGCGTAGATGCGCATGTGAACAAATACAATCCGCATGAAAAGTTCGTAGATCACCAATTAAAAGAGACATTACCCAATTTATGGAAGCGAATAAAACCTTGGTAAGATGAAATAGCATGGCTATTGAGGTTCCGACAAATAAGGTTACAGAAGCTTACGAAATCTGTCGATTTCCAGCGTTTCTCGCGAACAATTTTTGTTGAAGCTCAATAGATTAGTAGACAACCTAGAGCTAATAGGAGGAGAGCAGCAATGAAATTGTTAACAGTAGGTCTTGTGTTAATCTCAATAGTAGGTTGCAAGTCGTTCGATGAGTATTCTACCAAAATCAAGCTGGAAGGCGGTGAAACCCCTACTTTCGTGTTATCTGGTAGTGGGCTCCTAAGTGATTTTATAGTCTATGGCCCACGTCAGCGCCCAGGAGAAGGTGGCAGAGCCTTCACAGTATGGGAAATACAACCGGTTAAAGGTACTTCTGAAGGAGAGCTTCTAAAAAAGATAGGTTCAATCAAATACGGGGTAGTGCCAAAAGGATATAAGCAAATATATCCAGAAGATGGTTCAATGCCACCGCCTGTAGTCCCAGGTGTTAGGTATGTTTACTGGGCACAAACTGTAAATGCACCGCACGCGAGAGAAGAATTCGAGCTTATAGGTGGAAAGGCCACAGTGATTCCCGGAAACAGATGATTGAAGGCTGTGTCAATGAAAAAAAGAAAAATTATCCAAAGTGAAAAATTAAAACTGCCCCGCCCCTCCAGGTTGAGGATCCCGTCTGAGGCGGTCCTCAAATGACGCTGATTCTGACGGTGCTCGCTGTCCTCCCATCCACCGCCAACACCACCCCAACTTCACCGCGCCCGCGCAGGTTCGTCGACAACCTCAGATTGACCTGATCCAGCCCAGCAAAACCTCCCTGCGGCCCGGCGTAGATCGCTTCGGCGTTCTCCCCGCCGATCTTCACGCTCACGTTAGCAAGCGAACTGCGGTTGCGCAGTCCCGTGCCGAACAGGATCAGGAAGACTTGTTCCGCCGGATTGCTCAAATCTATCGGCGCGCTGACGAATCTGTTCAGAACAGGGTCGAATCTGGCGACCGGCTCGAAGACCTGCGAGCCGTCGGCCTTCACGCGCAACGCGACCGCCGCTGCGACGCCTTGCCCGCTGGCGTTCGCGGCGCCAAGCTAGGGGAGGTCGCGGCGCCAACGCCTTGACAGTTTCACAATTCATTTGTTAATTTGCCGACTCCTTGAAATTGACCATAGGCTGGTAGCTCAGGGGTAGAGCACTACCTTGACACGGTAGGGGTCAGCGGTTCAAATCCGCTCCAGCCTATCGAGTTTTTGTCTTTTACTTGCCGGGCTTGAACGAGATTTCGGCCCGAGTTCAACGTCAGCTCCCGAAGAGTTGTCAGATTTATGCAGAAACGATTTACGAATCGAACTAAATAGCTGCGGGGCCGAATCGGCATCGCAGCTTCTCTGCGCGACAACCGCTGGCGTAGGACCTTACCTGAAGCAATCATCCTGACACGGAAGCTTTTGGGACTGTCCACCAGTAAAGTTTTAGTTTTGGAATTTGAGATTCAGGCCGAATCTTGAGTTTCGCGCTTGCAGCCGTTCGTCCGGCTGCGGCGATAGATTTGAGTGAGACAGCAGTGAGCGAAGTACATAAACAGCAAGCGTCAAATTCATCGGGTTTGCCGGCTCTTGAAGTTTTGAAGCAGCAGGACCGCGATGCGGCGAAGCGAGCCATTGCCGCGCGCCTTTATCGCGACGGCGTCAAACAGGAAGAGCCGGTTGACCTCGGTTATGTTCTCAAAGAAGGCGAGCGCGTCGAGCCGATTACGCCGGAATCGGGCGATGAGGCTTTGGAAGTCTATCGCCATTCGACCGCGCACCTGATGGCGGCGGCGGTGCTCGATCTTTTCCCTGGCACGAGGCTCGGCATTGGCCCGGCCCTGCTCGACGATCCGAAGGGCGGGTTCTTTTACGATTTTCAGCGGCCTGATGGCAGCCGCTTCACGCTGGAAGATTTGCCGAAGATCGAGAAGCGGATGAAGGATTTGATCAAACGCAATCTCGAATACCGGCGCGTCGAAATGTCGAAGCCCGAAGCCGAGAAGAAGTTCGCCGAAATGGGCGAGCCTTTGAAATGCGAATTGATCGAAGAGAAAGGTGGCGACACGGTCAGTTGCTACACGATTGAAGGTACGCCGTTCGTTGATTTCTGCCTGGGGCCGCACATCCCTTCGACGGGCAAGATCAAGGCGGTCAAGTTGCTCTCGATCTCCGGCGCGCACTGGAAAGGCGACGAACGGCGCGAGCAGATGCAGCGCATCTACGGCACGTCATTCTTCTCGCAGGAACAACTCGACGAATGGATCAAGCAGAAGGAAGAGGCCGAGAAGCGCGATCACCGGCGGCTGGGGCAGGAACTCGATCTGTTCAGCATCAGCGACGCCATCGGGCCGGGGCTGATCCTGTGGCATCCGAACGGCGCGCTGATCCGCAAGGTCATCGAGCAGTTCCTGAACGATGAGCTTTACCGGCGCGGTTACAGCTTCGTCAACACGCCGCACGTCACGCAGTCGGAATTGTTCCGCATCTCGGGCCACCTTGAGCATTACCAGGAAGGTCTCTACCCGCCGATGAAGGACAAGGAGAACGAGCAGATCGAGTATCGGATGAAGCCGATGAACTGCCCGTTCCACATTCAGATTTACAAAGCGCGACAGCGTTCGTACCGCGATCTACCGCAGCGTTACGCCGAATACGGGGCGGTTTATCGTTACGAGCGTTCGGGTGTGACGCACGGGTTGTTGCGCGTGCGTGGGTTCACGCAGGACGACGCCCACCTCTTCTGCACGCCGGAGCAGTTGAAGGATGAGGTCAAAGGTTGTCTCGATCTCGTTGACTTCGTCTTCAAGGCGTTCGGGTTCGAGTACAAAGCTGAGTTGTCTGTACGCCATCCGACGGATCACTCGAAGTATCTGGGAGCCGACGATGTCTGGGTTTTAGCGGAGACGGCGTTGACCGAGGCATTGAATGAGTACGGCCTGCCTTACGCGCGGATGGAAGACGAAGCGGCGTTCTACGGGCCGAAGATTGACTTCAAGGTCGTGGACGCGATTAAGCGGTTGTGGCAGCTTTCGACGATCCAGGTGGATTTCAATCTGCCGCAGCGGTTCGGCATTGAGTACATCGGCTCGGACAACCGGCCGCATCAACCGATTATGGTGCATCGCGCGATTCTGGGTTCGTTCGAGCGGTTCTTCGGAATTTTGATCGAGCACTACGCGGGCGCGTTTCCCGTGTGGCTGGCGCCGGTTCAGGCAATCGTGCTGCCGATCTCGGATCGTTTTAACGACAGGGCGGTCGAGGTCGAACGGCAATTGCAAGCTGACGGCTTCCGCGTGGCGGCGGACTTGCGCAGCGAGAAGATCGGCGCGAAGATTCGCGACGCGCAACTCAGGAAAATTCCATTTATGCTGGTCATCGGCGAACGCGAAGCCGAGTCGGGCGCAGTCGCCGTGCGAGATCGCGTCAAAGGCGACACGGGCGCGGTTTCCGTCGCGGAATTCAGCGGACGGTTGAGCGAACTGGTTCGCACACGCGCATTGCAGACTTAGGTCAATCTCGAATTTGAGATTCGAGATTTGAGATTCATAGGAGGTGAATTTATCAGCAACGGTTATCAAGGCGGGTTTAGAGGACGGCGCGATCACAGAGGCCCACAGGTCCGCGTCAATGAGCGTATTCGCGTAAAAGAAGTTCGTGTGATTGACGAAGAGGGACAACAGATGGGCATTATGACGCCGCAAAAGGCGATCGCCATTGCGCGTGAGCGCGGCTACGACCTGGTCGAAGTCGCGCCCCAGGCCACCCCGCCGGTCTGCCGGATCGTTGATTTCGGCAAGTATCTTTACGAGCAGAAAAAGCGGGCGCACGAGGCCAAGAAGAAGCAGGTCGTCATCGAAGTCAAAGAGATCAAGTTCCGCCCGATGACCGACGAACACGATTACAATTTCAAGATGAAGCATGCCAAAGAGATTCTCACTGACGGAAACAAGGTCAAAGCCACAGTTCGTTTCCGCGGTCGCGAGATCACGCACAAAGAACTCGGTATTCAATTGCTCGATCGGTTGGAGAAGGACCTGGCTGAAAACGGCGCGCCGGAGTTCAGGCCGCGCCTCGAAGGCATGCAGATCACAGTTATTTTTTCGCCGAAGAAGGAGAAGTAGGTGGTCGGTGGTTGGTGGCTGGTGGTCAGTGGTTGCGCGATGCGCCACCAACCACCGACCACCAACCACCGACCACCAGCCACCAACCACTAATTAACGGAGGAATAATGCCAAAACTTAAAACTCATAAAGGCGCGGCGAAGCGTTTCCGCACGACCGCCACAGGTAAGATCAAACGTGGTCATTCACACGCGCGCCACATCCTGACGAAGAAAGCGGCGAAGCGTAAACGGCAGCTTGATGTTGACACGCTCGTCTCCGAAAACGATTTTGAGCGGGTGGTGGCGATGTTGCCTTACGGTCGCAAGTGACCGATTGCGGGAGCAACGCTCGCTACCGCTCGCGGTACTGATTTTTATCAACTGTCATTTTTGATATTTCCGCAAGGAGGGGCATATGCCTCGAGTTAAACGAGGGAACAAGCGTTTAGACAAACGCAAAAAACTGGAGAAACTTTCAAAAGGTTATCGCGGCACCAAGAGCAAGCTGTACCGTTCGATGAGAGAGTCGGTCCAGCGCGCGCTCAAGTTCGCTTACGTCGGACGCAAGATCAAGAAACGCGATTTCCGTTCGTTGTGGATCATCCGTATCGGCGCGGCTGCGCGATCGAACGGGTTGAACTACAGCCAGTTCATGCACGGCCTGAAAGTCGCTGGGATCAACCTTGACCGCAAGATTCTCGCCGATCTGGCGGTCAACCAGCCGCAGGCTTTTGCCGAACTCGTGGGTTCGGCGAAGAAGGCGTTGGAATCGGGCAAAGCCGCCGCTTGATCCCGTTCCAAAGAATCCGAGAATTGCCGACCCAAGACTCCCGGACTTTCGCCCGGAGGTCTTGGGTCTTCGTTTAACAGGCCAATTTTTATGTCTGATCGAATCACGAAATTGCGCGAAGATTTCGACGGCGAGCTTCAAGCGGTCAACACCGACGCCGATGCGAAGGCACTGCGCGATCGCTGGGTTGGGCGCGGCATGGCTACAGGCAAAAGCGGCGTGCTCCTGGCCGAAATGAAAACGCTGGGCAAGCTTTCACCGGAAGAGCGCCGCGTCGTCGGGCAACAGCTCAACGAGTTGAAAAATTACGTCGAGACCGAGATCGAAAAACTGCAATCCGGTTTCGCCGCGAAGCGCGAATCCGAGCAGTTGGTCAAAGAACGCATTGACGTGACCTTGCCAGGTCGCCGCATCCCCGCCGGCCATCTGCATCCGATCACGCTGCTGCGGCAGAAGATCGAAGACATCTTTGTTTCGATGGGCTACGAGATCGAAGATGGCCCGGAGATCGAGACCGATTTCTACAACTTCGACGCGCTCAACATCCCGGCCAACCACCCGGCGCGCAGCCCGCAGGACACGTTCTACGTCAACGAACATCTGGCGCTGCGCTCGCAAACTTCGACGATGCAGATTCACGCGATGCAGAGGCGTCGACCGCCACTGCGCGTCGCCGCGCCGGGCCGCGTCTTCCGCCGCGACACGCCCGACGCCACGCACAACCCGATGTTCTATCAGGTCGAAGGCTTGCTGGTTGATCGCGGCATCACGCTCGGCGATTTGAAGGGCACGGTCGAAGAGTTCGTCCGCCGCCTGTTCGGTCCCGAAACCCGCACGCGCTTCCGCCCGTCCTATTTCCCGTTCGTCGAACCGGGCGCGGAGATTGATTACAGTTGCTTCAAGTGCAACGGCGCGGGCTGTCGCGTGTGCAAAGGTTCGGGTTGGATTGAGATGGGCGGGTCGGGGATGGTGCATCCGAACGTGCTGCGCGCCGTGGAGATTGATCCCGAAGAATTCACCGGCTTCGCGTTCGGATTGGGGCTGGATCGGTTGTGCGCGTTGAGGTACGGGTTGGATGACATCCGGTTGTTGTACGAAAATGATGTGCGGTTCCTGGAGCAGTTTAGGTAACTGAAGAGACCGTTTATCGTTGGAGGTGTTTATGAATCAAACGCTGACAATTTCTGAAAACCTCTATGGTCGTTTGCAGATCGGCGCTCAGCTTCGAGGATTGAGCATTGAGCAGTTGATCGAGCAGTTTGTCGATGAATGGGAGCGCCGCGAGTCGGAGTTGAAGCAGCGACAAGAAGCCGTTCGTAAAATTCGCGAACTGCGGGAGAGGATTTTCGCCGAGCACGGTGAAATGCCGGATAGCGTAGAGCTATTACGCGAAGATAGGAATAGGTGATGACAGAACTCGTGGTAGATAGTGGTGTGGCGGTCAAATGGTTTGTGACTGAGCCTGATACGGCGAAGGCTGACCAGATTCTCGCTGACTATCACAGCAACACAATCTCATTGTTAGCGCCTGACCTGATTTACGCCGAGTTTGGAAACATTATCTGGAAGAAGCAACTGTTTCAGGGATTGACCCCGACGCTGGCTGAAGACGCCATCAAGGAGTTTCACGCGATCAGGTTTGCAATCACTCCGGCCTCAAGCCTTCTCGACGAAGCTTACTTATTGGCTGTTACGCACCGGCGCACGGTTTACGACATGCTCTATCTTGCTTTGAGCCTACGCGCCGGATGTCAATTCGTGACTGCGGATGAAAGGTTGGCGAACGCAATCGGTTCGGTCTTTCCGAATATTATCTGGCTGGCGAATTGGCCGTGAAAATGGGTGGCGCTTATGAATCAACACACACTGACAATCTCTGCCGACCTCTATGACCGCTTGATGGCTGAAGCTCAGTTGCGAGGGATCAGCATTGAGGAACTGCTCGACGAGTGGGAGCGGAAAGATTCCGAGATTAGACGCCGGCAGGAAGTCGGGCGAGAGATTGACGAAATATTCGAGCGGATGGCTGCTAAATACGGTGTAATGCCGGACAGCGCTGAGCTAATTCGTGAAGATCGGGAGAGATAAGGGCAAAACGATTCTCGCGCGATGAAACGAAAAGTCTCCGAATTCTCATACGGCTTCGTCCTGACGCACGAGTTGGTCAGCGCTTACGGCTACCTGCCAACCGATTTGCCGCAACCTTCGCGTCGGAAGAAGAAACAGAAGGCTGATAACGAAGATGCTGATGCCGCGCCGCGTGGTTATCCGCTCTTCCTGCAATTCAAAGCCAGCGAATATATGAAGCGCCGCAACGCGGGCGAGTCGAAGCTGGTTGGCTTGCCTTACTTTCGTTTCGCGCTGCATCGCAAGACGCAATCGAATCAGCACCAGTTACTGATCGAGTTGGAGAAGAAGGGAAGCGCCGTCTTTTACGCGACTCCCAAAATCCACGAAGCTGTCAATCTGAACAGCGCGTTCTTCGACCGTCAGGTCGTCGCGCTTTCGATGTTTGTTTCTCCGAGCGAGATCGGCGAGTTGCCCGACAACCAGAATCATCGCGTCGTTTTCAGCAACCGGTCCGATGATGCCTACTTTTGTTCAAAACCGCGAAAGCTGGGTGGCGTGATTCACGGCGCCGCTTTCGCCGAATCCGTCGAGCGGACTGTTTCTGAATTGGAGCCGCAGTCGTTGGACGCCGAGTTCTATCATCAGTTGGCTGGCGATATGGTTTCGCTCGTTTCACCGAACCGGAGAATCTTCGACGAACTCTCCAGAGGCAAGGTCGAGATGAGCGCGGCCACGTTTGCAAACTATCTGGCCAAGACGCTCTTCGATTGCGAGCTGTTGATCATTCCCGCGTGAAGTCTTCCCCCGCTTCTCGAACTTTTGTTTGTGGTTATGAAGTTACGAAATCAAATTCTCACATCGTCGCTGATTTTATTGTCAGCGATTGTTTTCATCTTTCCGAGCCGGGGGGCTTCGGCGCCGTTCAGATTTTCAAACCACGCGCGGCAACAGAATGTTCCTTGCGTGTTTGACAACTTCGTCTGGTTCAAGGATCAGGAGATCATTGACGAGATTCGCAAAGATTTGCCTTCGTTCAATGGCGCAGCGCCTGAGAGCGGAGATTCGGTGAGTAAAATTTTGACCGCGCTCGAACGATTGCTGAAGAAGAAAGGGCTGCCATCTCAGGTCGAATACCTCTTCTCTTCGGGCAATGGGTTTCAGTATCGTCCCGAACACGTTTTCACGGCGCGCGACGCGAAGGTCCCGGTCTGTAAAGTTGTTTATCAAAACTCCGTGCCGGCACTCGATCCGGAACTGCAACAGGCCGCGCAAAAACTCGTCAAGAAAGATTATTCAAAGACCGTCGCCAAAATCTTTGCCGAGGCGGATGTCGTTCAGGTTTACAGCAAGAATGGCTATCTGCGCGCGGTTGCTCGATTGGTGGCGGCGGAACTCGATCAATCGTGCAAGAACAATGTCGCGGTCAGGGTTGCGGTCGAACCTGGCGCTGCCTACGTTTGGAACAAAGCCGTGTGGACTGGCGCCCAGGCGATGTCGTCTCAAGCTCTTGACGCGGTGTTGGCGATGAAAACAGGTGAGCCGGCGAATGGGCAGAAGATAGACGCGGGTTTGGGCGCTGTCATTCGGGCTTACGGCAAGCAAGGCTATGCCACGTTGCAATTCACGCCAACTCCCGATTTCGACGATGCGAACAAGCGGATGAGTCTAAACGTCACTATCGTCGAAGGCCCGCAATTTCGGATGGGGAATTTGAGCGTGCTCGGATTGACCGATAACGGCGCGAAGATGTTTAAAGAGTTGTGGCAGATCAAGCCGGGCGAGCTTTACGACGCGACCTATCTGGGCGAATTCCTGAAGCGGCTGGTTGATACTGGCGGCGTTCCCGCCGACCAGATAGACAGGATCAAAACGCAAGTGAAGCCGGATAAGCAGAAGCTGACGGTTGATGTGGCCATTGATTTCAACGCGAAGTCCTAATATGAAAATCAGTTATAACTGGATCAAAGAACTTGTAGATGTTGACCTCGATCCGCGCGATCTGGCGGCGAAGATGACGATGGCGGGGTTAGCCGTGGACGCTGTCGAAGCGCACGGCGGCGATCACGCGCTGGAATTCGATCTGACCTCGAACCGCCCCGATTGTCTGTCGCACCTGGGCGTTGCGCGTGAAGCCGCCGCCGTGTCGGGCAAGGCGCTACGGATGCCGGACGTGAAGATCAACGAATCGAAGGCGAAGTCGGGCGATGTGAGCACTGTGGAAATTCTCAACCCTGATCTCTGTCCGCGTTACACCGCGCGTGTGATCAAAGGCGTGAAGATCGGCCCGTCGCCAGCCTGGCTGGTCAAACGATTGGAGGTGATGGGGCAGCGCAGCGTCAACAACGTTGCGGATATTACGAATTACGTGATGCTGGAGATGGGCCAGCCGCTTCACGCCTTCGACCTCGATCAACTCAGAGGCCGCCGCATCATCGTCCGCACGGCGAAGGATGGCGAACAGATGACCACGCTCGATGGCGAGGAGCGCGAATTGACTTCAGAAATGCTGGTGATCGCCGACGCCGAGCGGCCAGTCGCTCTGGCTGGCATCAAGGGCGGAGAAGATTCTGGCATCACCGAGGCGACCACCGACGTGTTGCTCGAAGCCGCGTACTTCACGCCCTGGCAGGTGCGCGCCACGTCGAAGGCGCTGGGATTGAGCACAGAAGCTTCGTACCGGTTCGAGCGGGGAACTGATCCGGAAATCGTCCCCGCCGCGTCGGACCGCGCGGCGGCGATGATCGCCGAAATCGCGGGCGGCGAAGTCTTCGCCGGCTTGATTGACGTTTACCCGCAAAAGAGCCAGCGCGATTGGATCAAATTCCGCCGCGCGCGTTACACGCTTCTGACCGGGTTGCCGATCGAATTGGGTGAAGCCGAGCGCATTTTGCGCAACCTCGGTTTCACAGTCGAAGCCGATGTCGAAAACGATTCGCTACGAGCCATCGCTCCGTCGTGGCGCGTTGACGTTTCGATGGAAGAGGATTTGATCGAAGAGGTGGCGCGCATCTCTGGGTACGACAATCTGAAAAACACGTTGCCGGGCAGCGCAGGCGCGGGCGCTTACCTCGAAGGCGAAGATGGCCGCCGCTCGGTGCGGCGCATGTTGTCGGCGCTCGGTTACAACGAAGCCATCAACTTCAGTTTCGTCAGTGGCGAGAAGGACGAATTGTTGAGCGCAGCCGGCGATGGCGCGAGGCTGATGCTACGCAATCCGATTGACGAAACGCGAGGGCACATGCGGGTGACGTTGCTCGGCGGTTTGCTCGACTCGCTCGAACGCAACTTCAATCACGGCACGCGCAACGTCCGATTGTTCGAGATCGGCAAATGCTTCAAGGAGGTTGGCGAAGAGCGTCAGGTCGAGACCGAACGGTTGGCGATTGTAATCACTGGCGAACGCAACGAGAACGATTGGGGCGGGGCGGCTGATCGGATTGATTTTTACGACGTGAAGGGCGCGGTCGAAGCGGTTGCCGAAAGCCTGGGCTTGCCCGCGCTGGAGTTTAAGCCGAGAGGAGACTTGGGGTTCCTGCATCCGGGGCAAACGGCGGCGATTTGGCTGAACGCAGAAGAGGTCGGTCTGATCGGTCAGTTGCATCCGCGCGTGGCGGCTGAATATAAATTCAAACAACCGGTCTTCGTCGCCGAATTGAATTTGGGGCTGATGTTGTTGGCTGATCGGGATGAAGTCCGCTATCATCCTCTGCCGAAGTTCCCGACTGTGGCGCGTGATATCGCATTGTTGATAGACACGGGCGTCTCGTTCGCCGAGGTCGAAGGCGCGATCAAATCGTTGGCGGTTCCGGAATTGGTCAGCGTCAGGCTGTTCGACCTTTACGCGGGCAAAGAGCTTCCCGAAGGCAAACATTCGATTGCGTTGTCATTGCGTTATCGCGCGGCGGATCGCACGCTGACCGACGAAGAGGTCAACGCCATGCGCTACCGTGTGGTCGAAAGGTTGAAACGAGAGTTTAACGCAGAAGTCAGGTGACATTTATGTCAGTGACTGGCCTGGAAAAATTCGCTCATCTCGAAGACAAGATTCGTCTCGCTCTGGAGATGCTCAAAACGCTCAAGCAGGAGAAAGAGCGGCTCGAAGGAGAGTTGGCGCTGGCGCACGATCGTCTGGCTGAAGCGAATATGGAGAACGAGCGTTTGAAGTCGCAGGTCGAACGGCTGATCGTGGAACGCGACACGACGCGGCGCAAGGTGGAGGAGATGCTCCACGAAATCGCCACGCTGGAAATGGAAGCGGAATCGCTCAGCAGATAAAGCCCCGAAACCCGTCTGAAACAGAACCGTGGGAATATGGAACCGCAAGGACAAAGTGTGAACGTCAGAATCTACAACCAGATCTACACCATCCGCGCCAGCGACGGCAACGTCGAACGCACGCAGCAACTGGCGGCGATGGTTGACGAGCAGATGCGCGAAATCTCGAAGAGCGGCCTGACTTCCGATTCGCTCAAACTCGCCATCCTCGCCGCGTTGCACATCGCCGACGAATTGGATAAGGCGGCCAGCAAGTACGAAGAGCTGAATCAGGCTCTGGTTGACCGGAGCAACAAGTGCGCGTCCATGCTCGATCAATTGCTTCAGGACCAATAGATGGTTGCGCAGCTTTACACTTCTTTTACAAGAATCCCGCAACTGCCCAAATCCCCAAAGCGTATTCGCCATTCCGTCTTCAAAGTGAATCTCAAGGAGGAAAAGTGATAAGACATATTCTCGCAATCATGCTGTTGTCGTGCGCGGTGGCGGTTTCTCAACCCTTCGCGCAGGCGCAGCGCAAACAGGACAAAGCCCAACCAGCCGCCGCGCCAACCATCGGGCAATTCGGCAATGTCGAAGCCATCACCGCTGCGCAATTGAAAGACTACCTTTACTTCGTCGCTTCGGATGAGATGGAAGGGCGCGATACGCCGTCGCGAGGACTCGATCTGACCGCCAAGTTCATCGCGATGAACCTGTCGCGTTGGGGAGTGAAACCGGTCGGAACCGATGGAACATACTTTCAGAAGTTCGCGTTGACGAGCAGGCGATTGTCGCCCGAACAAACCGTCGCCAGCGTCGGTGGACAGAGCTTCAAGATCGGCGAAGATTTCATCGCTCAACTTTATCCCGGCTCCGCCAACGGGCAGATCGTTTACGTCGGTCACGGCTATGTGATCAAGTCCAAAAACATCAACGCCTACGAAGGCGTTGATGTGAAGGACAAGATCATGTTGGTGGTTGACGGTTATCCGAAAGGCGTCACGTTCCAGGATTTTCGCGGCAAAGCGGGCGAGGAAAATCTCAGCCCGGACGAGTACGCCCGCGCACACGGCGCCAAAGGCATTATCTTCATTCCCAATTCGTCAACGCTCGCTTTCTGGGAGCAGCGTTACAAATCATCGCTGAATCCCACGCGACCGTTCCCAGAGAGTCCGCAGCAGTCCAATCGGGTTCCCGCCATCGTGGCTTCGGAGAAGATGGTCAACGCCATCTTGCAGGGCGAGAAGATTGATTACGAGACGATCAAGAAGCAGATGAGCGAAGGCGCGGTCAGCGGAGCGTTCGATCTGAACAAACAGGCCGAGTTCACTGTCGCCGCAAAGGTCGAAACCATCTTGACGCAGAACGTGGTCGGCGTGATCGAAGGCTCCGATCCTCAACTTAAGAACGAATACGTCGCAGTCGGCGCTCACTACGACCACGTTGGGATGCGCGCGACTGGCGATGGCGACAGGATTTTCAACGGCGCCGATGACGACGGATCGGGAACGGTGGCGACGCTGGCGATTGCTGAAGCTTTGGCGAAAGGGCCGAGACCGAAGCGTTCGGTCATCTTCGTTTGGCATGCGGGCGAAGAGAAAGGTCTGTGGGGATCGGAATATTTCGCCGAGCATCCGGTCGTGCCGATCAACCAGATCATCGCGCAACTCAACATTGACATGATCGGCCGCAGCAAAAAGGAAGGCGACACGAAACCGGCGAACGTGAACCTGACCGGGCCGAACGAGATTTACGTCATCGGCTCGAAGGTGATGTCCACGGAACTCGGCAATTTGAGCGAAGAGGTCAACAACTCGTTCCTCAAACTCGCGTTCAATTACAAATACGATGCGCCGAACGATCCCGAACGGTTCTTCTTCCGCAGCGATCATTACAACTACGCGAGGAAGGGAATCCCGATCATCTTCTACTTCTCTGGCACCCACGAAGATTACCATCGCCCGTCGGATCACGCGGACAAGATTGATTACCAGAAGATGGAGAAGGTGACGCGGACGGTCTTCGCCACGATGTGGAAGGTAGCCAACGCGCCGTCGCGTCCGAAAGTGGATAAGCAATTGCCGGCAGCGTTGATGGGAAATTGAAGAGAGGAAACGGAACAGGAAAATGTCGGACAGAAAAATGGGAACAGGACTGGGAAGTCTTCATTTAAAGAAAGGGGTTTTATAATTCCCAAGCTGACTTCCAAGATGATTGCTCAAGCGCGTGTCATTGCCAGAGGCAATCGCATTCGCGACGCGCAGCGTCTGGTGGCGACGTATGGTGGTAAGCCGTCCGGATGGGTGAAGAAAAGCAGCCCTCGTTTTGAGATCGGGGGACTCCAATACGAATTTCACTGGTATGAACATCCAGGTATTGGTCGAGTTGAAGTAAAGCAGAAACAGGTGAATTGACTATGATTGTTAAGTTACGACAGAGAGCTGAGCGATACCCGGACCTGACGCCTGAACAACAGTATGTGGTGATAGGCGTCGAAGCGGATGATCTCCGGATTCTGAATGATCAAGGCCGTCCTTATTTGTATCCGGCTGATTTGTTTGAGGTGGCTGATTCGCGCGAGCCGGATGATTGGGTCACGGAATTTGGCGAAGACGGAGAGCGTTACGCTTACCCGCTTCCGCTCAACGAAAGCGGATTCTTCGAGGATTTTTTTGACGCCAAGCCAGAGACAGTGGCGGTCTTTTGGCGAGTCGTCAACCAGCGTCTGGCCGGCGCGACTGCCGCAAGTTGATGTGGATGGCTGGTAGCCGACTTTACGCCCCAATCTTCTTTGCCGCGCAGACCTTACTTTCGCTCTTTCCCTTTCACTACCTCTGTCCCTTCAGCCGCGCTCCATTCGCTGAACGACCCATCGTACATCATCACGTCGTAGCCGAGATATTTCGCGGTGAAGTATGAATGCGAAGCCTGCATCCCCGTGCGGCAGTATGTCACCACCGTCTGGCCGGGTTTGACGCCGGCGGCCTCGTACAGCTTTCGCAATTCGGACGCGGGCTTCATCACCGGATTGTCGCCGCTGACCAGATGCTGCATCCAGTAAAGGCTCGCTGCGCCTGGGATGTGACCGGCGCGTGGAAGCCCGCCAGCCTCTTCGCCTTCGTATTGTTTGGCTGGTCGCGCGTCAATCAACGCAGCGTTAGGCGAAGCGGCGTTCGAGGCAATCCTGGAAAGATCGCGCACCGCCGCAATTTCGACTTTGACCTTCGGGCGGGCGCGCGGCGTGAAGGCCGCAGGCTCCGGTTTCACCGATTGCTTTGTGACCTCGCGGTTTTCGGCCTTCCATTTTTCGATCCCGCCGTCGAGCAGCGCCGCGCGATCGGCGTGTCCGAGATAATCGAGCGTGAAATAGACGCGCGCAGCCAGCAGCCCTGAGTTTTCTCCGTAAATGACAATCCGTCCTTCGTCGCCGACGCCCAATTGTTCAAAGACCTTCTGCAGATCGGCGACCGGCGGCAGTTCGTTCGCAATGCCGTCTCGCGTGGTCAGAATCTCTTTCGTCGAAAGGAAACGCGCGCCGGGAATGTGGCCGTCGTCGAAAGGTTTGCCATCGGCGGCGACGTGAATCACGAAGACCTTTCGATCATTCAGATGTTTCGCCAACCAGTCGGTCGAAACCAGCATTTCTGATCGAACCGTCGGCTCCGGGCTTTTGCTCTTTTGCGCTTCGACGTTCGCTGGAGCGAGCGCCATCAGCCAGAGAGCCAATGACAAACACGTGGCGATGAACAGAGAGCGTGGATTGAAACCTCGCATGATTTTTCCTCCGGGAAAATGATTGAGTGATTGTTGATTTGACGAAACGCCATCATACCAGCGCATCGCCATCAGGGAAATACAACCCGGCCATCCGTTGACGATCAGAGTCCGGGCAACATAGAATCGCAACCCTGCTGCAAGGCGCGCGAACGAGCGATACCATCACGCTGCCACACAAAAAAACCTTTCAGGAGCTTTCGACGATGCGACGCGACATCACCAGTTGGTATAGCGAACGTCTGTTTCAGGAAATGCCGCTCGTGGCTTACGGGCACTACGGCCCGCCCGTGCTGATGGTGCCCACCGCCGCCGCCGATTTTCTCGAATACGAACGCTTTTATCTGATTGACTCGGTCAAAACGTGGTTGGAGAACGGGCGCGCAAAGGTTTATTCGATCAACAGCGTCAACCGGCTGGCGCTGCTCAACCACAGCGCCGCGCCGTGGGAGAAGGTCGAATGGATTGATCGTTACGACTCTTACGTGACCGAGGAAGTGCTGCCGCTGATCCGGCAGGATTGCGGCGGCGGAGACGTGAAACCGATCGTCACTGGCATCAGCCTCGGCGCTTATGTCGCGGGCGACCTTTTCTTCCGGCATCCCGACCTGTTCGGCGGCGCAATTCTGCTGAGCGGCAGTTACGACATCCGCAGCTACCTTGACGGGTATTACAACGAGAGCGTCTACTTCCACAATCCGGTGGATTACCTGTCGAATATGAATGACGGTTACCACTTGCCGATCCTGCGAAACGGCGGGCGCACGATCATCATCTTCTCAGGGCAGGGAGCTTGCGAAGCGCCGGATCGTTCGCGCCGCTTGTCGGACATTTTGAATAGCAAAGGCGTGCCACACTGGCTGGATTTGTGGGGACACGACGTGAACCACGACTGGCCTTGGTGGCGCAAAGCGGTGCCGCATTACTTCGGCAAACTTGTTGGCTGAAATTTCATCGCCGGCAACCGCCGGTCATTATAGAGAAAGGGAGTGAAAGTTATGAAACAGATCATCAGATTATTTGCATTGGTTATCGTCGTCGCGTTGACGACCTCAGCGTTCGCGCACGACAAACACGACAAGAAGGCCCAGGGCAAAGGGCAAGCGACAGCGGCGAAAACAACGAAAGGGAAATTTCTGGGCCTGGGCGACGGCGTCACCACTTGCCCCGTGACCGGCGAAGAGATTCACAACAAAGATGTCAAAGCCAGCTTTTATGGCCGCACGGTCTATTTCTGTTGCGCTGGATGTTTGGCCGATGCGAAGAAGAACCCGGCCGCTTACATCAAACGGACTCACAAGGAGCAATTGCTGGCGATCAAGAACGCGCCGAAGAGCGAAGGCCATCACGGTGATCATCACGCGGCGGACGCCAAACAGGGTTCAAAGAGCGGCGACCAGAAATTCCTCGGCAAAGGCGACGGCGTCGAGACCTGCCCGGTGACCGGCGAGCCGGTGAACAAGAACCTCAAGAACGAAGTTAATGGACGCACTTTCTACGTCTGCTGCGAAGGCTGCGCTGAGACGGTCAAGAAGAGTCCTGATCTTTACCTGAAGCCAGTCGAAGGCGAGAAGAAGGAGCAGGCGTTTCTGGGCAAGGGCGATGGGGTCGAGACTTGCCCGGTGACCGGAGAAGCCGTGGACAAGAGTTTGAAGGGTGAGGTCAACGGACAGGTCTTTTATGTTTGCTGCGCTGGGTGCATTGATACGGTGGTGAAAAATCCTGGCGCGTATTTGAAGAAGAAGTAGCGTAAAGCTGCGATGTGTCTTTCCGTGAAGGCGTCGCGCAACGGGTTGGTTGTGCGACGCCTTTGCTGTATCGCCGAGAAGTCATCTTGTTGGCTGATTGCTTCTCAGACGGCGCTCGAATTACCATTGGGCGAGAAAAGGAGTTGAATTATGACGACTGTATTAAGCACCTTAATCGAACTGGACGAGAACGGCGTGGCATGGGTCAGCGACACAAAAGTCAAAGTAATCGAAGTCGCCGTAGACAAACTCGCGCACGGATCGAGCCCAGAAGAGATGCATTTTCAATATCCGCACCTTTCGCTGGCGCAGATTCACGCGGCGCTGGCTTTCTACTACGAGCATCAGGAAGAGTTCGACGCTGAGATAATTCGTCAGGCTAATTGGGCGGCGGAGATGGCTGAGCAAGCTAAGGATTCCCCGTTGCGTCGCAAGCTCAGAGAGAGGCTCAGAGAAAGAGAGTTGGCGCAATGAGCGTGGCTCTCTATTTTGATGTTCACGTGCGTGCGGCGGTTGCGGAAGGTTTGCGCTTGCGCGGAGTGGATGTGTTGACCGCGCAAGAAGACGGCGCCGCAGAGATGGATGATCCTGACCTGCTGGATCGAGCCGGAGAATTGGGGAGAGTGATATTCACTCAAGATCAGGATTTTTTGCGTGAAGCTCATCGTCGTCAGGAAACGGGTGAATTTTTTGCAGGCGTTGTTTACGGACATCAGCTTCATTTGACCGTGGGACAATGCGTCACCGACCTTGAGATGATTGCTAAAATTTATGATCCCGAAGACATGGCCAACAACGTTGAGTACCTGCCCTTATAGTAACCGTGCCAGACTGCTCTAACTGAGAACGTCAATGACTCGCGCAATGTCATTGCTCTCGCGCAACCGGATCGCCAGCAAGCCAAGAGGCAGAACGACGCGCCCAGGTTTGTAGACCAACCGCCCAAGCGCGGCCACATCCTGATCGCGCATCTTCATCGCAGCAATTTGCTCATCCTCGCCGAGCGAATTCAACTTCACCGCAAAATTCCAGGCCGAAGCGCGCGCGCGATCCAGGCTGAAGTTGATGATCGCGTCGTCTGCGCTCGGATCAATCTTTTCCAGAAAACCTATCCAGGGCGAGACCTCGCCGATCTCATCCTGAACCGGTTGCACCAAATCGGCCAGAACCCGGTTGATCTCGTCGAAGTCGTGTTTGAGCGTGAGCAGTTGGTCGCCGGGGCAGGTTTCGACGGCGGCGATGCCCAGGTCGAGGTTGATGTGCGCGTTGATGCCCAGCAGCAGATGTTGCAGGATGATTGGCCGCCAATGCCCGGCGGCTTCGAACGAGATTTGCCAGGAGGCGGTCGGCTGTGCGCCCTGGCGATGAAGATCGTAGGCTTCCAGGTAGCGGTTGGCGAAGTTCACATCCAATCGTTCCATCCGCGCGCCGTCTTCAAAACGGCCGTCGCGAATCCCTTCCTTAACGCTGATTGTGACTTTGCGGTAGAGCGCGGCGAAATAACCCAGGCGGCTTGGCTCTTGGCGCGAGAGGGTAATGATGTCGGTAAGCCGCGCGATGACTTCTTCAATGGTGAGCGCGGGAGTATGGGCGATGGCGGGGGAGGGTGTCATAGTTCATTGAAGTTGGGCGGCTGATTCCAGAGAGCGTCCAGATCTGTCTCATGCCTGGCTTAACTGGCCTTGCGTTTCAGCCATCGCTCCAGGTCATCTGGCTGTGAGAAGTCCAGCAGGTCTTCGACCAGCTTCTTCAAACGCGCCACCGAGAGTTTTTCGATCTGTGTCTTGATCTCGGCGTCGAGCTTGCCGAGTTTGCGGTTCAGTTGTAGAAAGATGGCATCGAGCAGACCTTCCTTAACGCCGATCTTTTTACCCTCTTTTCTTCCGCGCTTTTCTCCTCTGCGTTCCCAACTTGTGACATACGGCATGCGTTTTCCCTCCGTGATCTTTTCGATTTCGTCCTCCAGCTTCTGCCCCAACTCCTCCGGCAATCTAATCAACCAGTCGAGAAAGCGCAAGAGCGATTGCGTTTGCTCCCGGCTGTAGCCGCGCTCGCGGAGCAGTAGGATCAATTCACGCTTGACCAGATACTTCTGGCCGACCTCTCCCTTCGCCTCCATGACCTTCAAGTGGGCCAGCACGACCATTGCAAACGGATTGTCACTGGCCAACAACTCTGCTTCGCGTCCGCGCCAATCAGCCAGAATCACGACCGGAAACTCGAAGACTAAACGACAGCCCCAGAGTTCGGTCTCGTACCGTCCAAGCTCGATCTGACCCGCTCCGCCGGTGACAATGCCGAGGCTGACGACCGGGCAATCCTCGCGATCCTTGATCCGGTAGTTGTAGACGTACATCCGCTCGTTGAAGCCTGCGCGGACCTGTCCCTGAATCTCGCTGTGCAGGACGACGAACAGTGGCTGGCCGGTTTTGCGCCAGACCTTCGCCAGCTTATCGGCCAGCCGTTTGCCTTTCAGATGCTTCGGGCCAAGCTTCGCCAGTTCCTTATCGAGGAAGACGGGCCTGCGCGACCAGTTGATCGCGGCGTGAATCTCCGGGAAAAAGAATTCCATGAACTCCGGGAAGTGACGGTCGAGCATGTCCTTCCAGGCGTTGTCCTGATCCACAGGCGGTTTGGTTGATCGCGCAGGCATAGTCTTTTCAACAAACGCAGGCGTCGCTCAGAAACCGATCACCTACTCTTCCAGAGAGATTTACGTCGTCGGCAATTGAAAATCCTTGAACTGATCGCGCAACACTTTCTTGTCGAACTTGCCCACGCTCGTCTTCGGCACCGCCTCAATGAACACGATGTCGTCAGGCATCCACCACTTCACAAAGTTCTTGCCGAGGTGGTCGTAGATTTGCTCTTTCGTCACTGTCGCGCCTGGCTTTACCACCACGCAGGCCAGCGGGCGCTCCTGCCATTTCGGGTGGAAGGCGGCGATGACTGCGGCTTCGGCCACGCCGGGGATGGCCATGATCGAATTCTCCAAATCAACTGATGAAATCCATTCGCCGCCGCTCTTGACCAAATCCTTCGAGCGGTCGGCGATGGCCATGTAACCTTCGGCGTCGAGCGTGGCGATGTCGCCGGTGTCGAGCCATCCGTCGGGGAATTTTTCGGGCGCCGGATCCTGTTTGTAATAAGCCGCAGCGATCCAGGGGCCGCGAATCAACAACCTTCCCATCGAAACGCCGTCGTGTGGGACTTCATTGCCGGCGTCGTCAACGATGCGCAATTGCAGGCCGGGCGCGGCGATGCCTGCGCGCTGTTTGATGTCGAGCCGCTGGTCGTGCGGAAGCGACTGCATCTTTGGCTTCAGACGGTTGATGCAGCCAAGCGGACTGGTTTCGGTCATGCCCCACGCGTGGACGAAGTTGATGCCCAGATTCTTCTCGTACCATTCCATCATCGCGCGCGGCGGCGCCGAGCCTCCGCAGAGCATTGTTTTCAGATTCGACAGATCGTACTTGCCCGGATTGGCGATCAATTCGTTCATCACGCCCAGCCAGATCGTCGGCACGCCAGCCGTGAAGGTGACTTTTTCATCTTGAAGCAATTGGCAGACTGAAGGCCCATCCATCATCGGGCCGGGAAAGACCTGCTTGAGTCCGGTCATACAGCCGCTGTAGGGCAGGCCCCAGGCGTTGGCGTGGAACATCGGTACGACGGCCATCACGGTGTCGTTGCGGCTCAGGCCCAATGCGTCTGGCAAGGCTCCGGCGACGGTGTGCATGTAATTCGACCGGTGCGTGTACATCACGCCTTTCGGATTACCGGTGGTGCCGCTGGTGTAACACAATCCCATCGGCGAGTTCTCGTCAATGTCGGGCCAGGTGAAATCGCCTGATTCCGCCGCGATCAATTTCTCGTAATCGTGAGCTGGCGTGAAAGAGGTCGAATAATTGCCGGTGTTGCTCATCACGATGATGTGTTTGACTGAAGTAATCTTTCTGGCGAGTTTTTCCAGCATCGGCAGCAGCTCATCGTCAACGCAGATGACCGAATCCTCAGCGTGGTTGATGATGTATTCCAGGTCGGCGGTCGAAAGCCGGAGGTTGAGCGTGTGCAGCACCGCGCCCATGCAGGGAATCGCATAGTAGATTTCCAGATGCCGGAAGCTGTTCCAGGCCAGGGTCGCAACCCGGTCGCTTTGCTTGACGCCGAGTCTGGTTAAGGCGTTGGCGAGTTGGCGCGCGCGCCTTCCGTTGTCGGCGTAGGTGTAACGGTGAATGCGATCACGCATGCGCGAAACGATCTCGACCTCGGGGGCGAGTTCCGCGCCGCGATCCATCAGGACGGGCATTGTCAACGGAGTGTTCATCATTGTGCTCATACTGGCGCTCCTTAGTTTTGTACTGGTTTTGAAAGCTCGATGGGCGCAAAGCGTAATCGAACGTTGCGGCGATTTCAACGAATACGATCTACTTGTTGGCGATGGCTTTGGGCGGCGCGGTCTGGCGCAGCGCCTCGATCTGTTTGAGGATCACGGCGATGGTGGCCTCTGTCACTTTTCGGCCTTTCTCGCGCGTAGCCAACGTCGGATCGCCCCACGAGCCGGTCGGCGAATACGTGCCTTCGCCGCGCGCGGCGACTTGCGGATCGCGTGTCAGCCTCGTGCTGGCGCTGGGGCGCGGCGTGTAATCCTTGACGGCTTTGCGCATATTCACCGACGCCGGATCAATGTAAAGCATCTTCGACGTTTCGATCTCGTCGGCGTGCGTGCCGCCTTCCTGCTTCATCAGCGGTTTGACCGTCTGCTCCACATCTTTCGTAACATCCAGGTAATGGAGCAGAATCCCTTCCGCCGCCAGCGTCTCCGCCGCCGGCCTCAGCGCGCGCAGCGTCGAAACGCCCGTGTTGATCACGTAAAAGCGGCGCGGGCCGAAACGCGCCAAGCCGCGACAGATATCCACCGTCAGATCGCGCGCCGTCTCCATCCGCAGAGTGGTCGAACCGGGATATTCGACGAAGGCTGGGTAGAAGTGGTAGTTGATCGTCGGCGCGACGACCACGTTGGCAGACTTCAGCACACGCCGCTTGTAGTACTCGGCCATTGTCCAATCGTTCTTCAGTTTCAGATGCGGGCCGTGCTCTTTAGCCGCCGCTCCGAGCGCGATGACGACGACAGTGTCTGGCCTGAGCAACTTCTCGGCCTCCTGCCAGGTCAGGTTTTCCAGCAAGCCCCCTTTGTTCTGAGTGAGCGCGGTCGCCGGCGCGGTGAGCAACAGCAAAATCAGCAGCAACTTTTTCATAAGTCTCCTCCACACACGTGGGACAAGATGGCATCTTGTCCCACGGTCAATCGCATCGTTTCAGGGCTTCCGCAGCGCTGCAATGAGAGATTCCTTCAGCGCGCAAGCGGCAGCGGATCAATTCCTTTGTCCAGGCTGAATGAAGAACCGACTGCGCCCACCACACAACTTTGCCGACCCAAGCCTGCCTGATTGCGAATTCGATAGACTGCTTCGATGCCAGTGCAATGTGCGCCGAGGAAATGTCGCAGCCCGAACTCTTTCAGCTTGCCCGACGTCCAGTTGAGTTTTTCGTCGTCCAACGCGAACAGGTGAAACCCACCGAGCGCGGCGTAAACCGGCGAAGCTTTGATCTTCTGTCTGGCGTATTCCAGCGTGTTGATGACGCCCGCGTGGCCGCAGCCGGAGATGACCACCAAGCCTTTGTCGGTTATCACCACCAGCGACATATCTTCCGGCACGATGTCTTCCGCCAAGCCATCCGGAGTTTTGACGCGCCCGCTGACCCCGCCGAAAGTCCAGTTGCGTTCGGGGTGAACGCGTGGCACAGGGCCGGTGAGCCAAACGCCGGGCAGAATCTCTTTCGGCTCGCTGTATTCGATGAACGCGCCACCGGCGGCTTCGTATTCAGGCTTGATTTTCACCATGACATTAGCTTCGCCGGAAGCGGCGGGGCGATTCCAGAAAATGCCTTTGCCGACGTGAGCGCGCGAGAGAGCCGTCGGGTTCGCTTTGGCGAATTCCCGGCGCAACGTCAGCAGACCATTGGTGTGATCGGAATGGTTGTGGCTGAGAATGACATCTTTGACGGTTGAAAGATCAACTCCCAATTCGCGGGCGTTTTTCAGCACAGTGTCCGGACGCGCGCCGGTGTCGAAGAGAATCCGCTGTCCGTCAATTTCCACGATGGCGGCAAAGCCCCATTCGCCGATGCCGCCATTGGGGTTGCCGGAAAGCATTGTCGAGAGCACCTGCGCGCGCAGCGACTGAACGGTCTGTTGGGTTTTATGTGGGACAGGATTAGGTTTGGCGACTGCCGGATCGTGAAACCGGCTCGACGCAACGAGGAAGACAACAGCGAATGCCAGCGCAATCGCTATCAGGGAACGTTTCATCGCAGAAGCCCCACTTTCGTTAGAGGGTGAAATACGCCGATTCAGCTTGGAGTGATCAGTCTATGATCCCTTCCAATTTGAGCGTGAAGCCTTTGAGTAACGGCTCGCCGGAGATTTCCTTTGGTTGATCGAGAATCTCGACGGGCGCGTCTGGACGATAGACGTGAACTTTCTTCTCTTTCGGATCAATCAGCCAGCCGAGTTGCGCGCCGTTCTCAATGTATTCCTCCATCTTCTTTTGCAATTTCTTGAGACGGTCGGTTCTCGAACGCAGTTCGACCACGAAATCGGGGCAGATCGGAGAAAAAGCTTCCTGTTCCTCTTTCGTCAAAGCCTCCCAGCGATCAAGACTAATCCAGGAAGCGTCGGGCGAGCGTTCTGCTCCGTTTGGGAGCGTGAATCCTGCGGTGGCGTCGAAGCCAATGCCGGTCGGGTCTTTCTCGGCCCAGGCGAAAAAGCGCCCGTTCAGAATAAAGTTACGATTCGAACCTGTAGGGCCGACAGGCAGCATGATGATCATTTCACCCTCGCTGGTCATTTCGATCCGCAGATCGGGGTTTTCCGCGCAAAACGCCGCGAAGTCCGAGGCCGTAAATCTCCCTTCTTCCGGCAAGACCGTAATCGCTTCGAGACCTTTCGGCAAAAAGAGCGGCCAGGCTTCGGATTCAACCTCTTCCGCTTCAACTGGCGAAAGAACTGATACGGATTGCGTACTCATATTGCTACCTCCCCGGCTTGTTTCAGGATGATTGGGCGCCAAGCTTAATCGAAAGTCACAGGCACGATCAATCGAGGATTCCTTCCAGTTTGAGCGTGAAGCCTTTGAGCAGCGGCTCGCCGGAGATTTCCTTGGGTTGATCGAGAATCTCCACGGGCGCGTCGGGACGATAGACGTGGACTTTCTTCTCTTTCGGGTCAATCAGCCAGCCGAGTTGCGCGCCGTTCTCAATGTATTCCTCCATCTTCTTTTGCAGCTTCTTAAGGCGATCAGATTTTGATCGTAACTCGACGACAAAGTCAGGGCAGATGCGGGTGAATGTGTTCTTCTGTTCGTCGGACAAGGCGTCCCAACGTTCGCGTCGAATCCAGGAAACGTCTGGCGAGCGTTTGGCTCCGTTCGGCAACGTGAACACCGATGAAGGAGAAAATCCCATGCCCGTGTTGTCGGTTTTTACCCAAGCCGCGAATTGACCGCTCAACTCGAACTCTTTGTTCCCACCCGAAGGGATCATCGGCATCATAATAGTCATCTCGCCCTCCTTCGTCATCTCGATCCGAAAGTCCGGATTCTCTTCGCAAAATTTCTCGAACTCCTCATCGCTGAAGCCGCCGTCGGATTTTTCCAAATGGAAGACCCAATCCGGTTCAGCGTCTGCGAGCGAAATCGCCATAACGGCGCCGCCGGTCTTCATTCTCTTTTTAATCGCCGCTGATCTGGCGCTCATAACTTTCCCTCCCTTTCAGTTTCCTGCCGCTTTCGGCTCGTCAGGTTTAGTCTCTTTCTTCGGCAAATCCGGTTTGGAGAAATCCGGCAGCGGATCGCCGAAGATGTAATGGTTGAACCAAGCGAGGTTGTGCTGCATCACGGCGCGCATGGATTTCGGCTTGGTGATGCCGTGGCCGTAACCTTTGTAGACGACCATCTCGACCTTCACGCCGCGATCTTCCAGCCCCTGTCGCAATTCGTAAGCGTTCGGGATCGGCACACGCCGGTCGAATTCGCCGTGTTGGATCAACGTCGGCGTCTTGGCCTGCTTGATGTAAGTCATCGGCGAAGTCTTCGCGTAAATTTCGGGATCGTCGGCCGGATCGTCGCCGAGGTATTGAATCGTGAAGGGGGTGATGTCGGTGTTGAAGTAGTAGGTCGCCCAGTTTGAAATCCCCGCGCCGACCGAGATTGCCGCGAAGCGATCAGAAGATGTTGTCAGGAAGGCGGAGATGTAACCACCCTGACTCCAACCCATGCAGCCAACTTTTCTGGGATCAACCCAGCCTTTGCCGATCAGGTGATCTACGCCCGAAACCACGTCCCACGCATCGCCTACGCCGAGGTTGCGCACGTTCAACTGCCGGAACTTTTCGCCATAACCGGCGCTGCCACGATAGTTCACTTTCAAAACCAGCGCGCCGCGCGCCGCCCAGATGTCTGTCGGGTAATAACGCGCATCAAGCAGCGTCGGTCTGTCAATGCCAGTCGGTCCTCCGTGAATCACGCAGAGCAGCGCGTATTTTTTGTTCGGATCGAAGTCTGCCGGTTTGATCAGCACGCCCTCGATGGTCGCGCCATCTTTGCTCTGCCACGAGATGACCTCGCGCGTGGCGAGCGTGAAGTCTTTGACCTGATCAGTTATCGAAGTGAGCTTACGCGGCGAGAGAGTCTGGATTGAAGCGACGTAGACCTCGCCGAGCGAAGTCGGAGACAGGGAAGTGAACGCGATCTGCCGGCCGTCGCTGGTGAATGAGAAGCCGCCGGCCATCAGGTTGTCCGGCGCAGTCACGCGAGTGACACGGCCCGTCGCCGGATCAACGCGGAAGAGATGCGACGCCGTCTTCTGCAAGCCGCCGAAGTAAATTCCGTCAGCGTTCCATTCGACAAAGCCTGGCTGTTCGTCGAAGGCGTCAGTGATCGAACGCGGCGTCCCGCCGTCAACCGAAACGACCGCGAGCCGCGAATTCGAGTGGAAATACTTCGGATTGCCCATCGCCGACGAGAAGACGATCTGTTTGCCGTCGGGCGACCAGCGCGGGTTGTTGTCGGGGCCAGGTTGCGCGACCAGCTTCTTCACCGAGTTGTCGGCGAGGCTGAGCAAGTAAACATCCGAAGTTCCGCCGTTGATGAGATCGGGATTAGTCGTCGCGCTGAATGCGATCATCTTGCCATCGGGCGACCACGAGAACGGGCCGACATTGAAATCTTTGCCCTTCGTGAGCTGCGTGCCCGCGACCGGCGCCTTCAAAGCATCAACCACATCGAAGGTCCAGAGGTGCGAGTGGCTGTATTCCTTGCGCACGACCTCGAAATCGCCGAGGTGATCTTTGCGTTCTTTGGTAACTTTCTGGTCGGCGTCGCTGGACGTGAACGCGATGTTCTTGCCGTCTTCCGACCACGCGAAGCCGTTGACGCCGTTCTCGGCTTTGGTCAATTGCGTAGCCTCGCCGCCGTCGGGATGAATGACGAGGATTTGGTTCTTGTCGCCGATGCGGTTGCTGGTGAAGGCGAGCCATTCACCTGAGGGAGACCACTGCGGGTTGCCCGCCGATTTTTCGCCGCGTGTGAGTTGAAAGGCTTTGCCAGTCGCCGCGTTCGCCAGCCTGATGTGATTGACGAAGGCGTCTTGCTTCCAGTCGGTTTCGTTGACGGTGTAGGCGACCCACTTGCCGTCGGGCGAAATCTGCGCGCCGCCCACGCTCTTGACATTGATCAGGTCGTCAACCGCGGGAACGCGGCGTTGGGCAGACGCCGTCAACGCCAGACAAACAACTGCGAGAAGAACAACGATAGATTTTTTGAACATCACGAAATCCTTTCTCGGTTCGATCAGCCTGTTTTATTTTCCGGCCTGCTTGCCCAGCATCGCGTAAAACGGCAAGGCTCTGACCGTTCGGTAGAGCGGGAAGGAATCGTCTTGAAATTCCGCGCCCGGCTTCTTCTTCTTCTGGGTTTTCAGATCGAGAAACTGTTGCGATGAGCTTAACAACCTGCCTTTTGAATCGTAGAACCGCTCGCGGATCACAGTCATTTCGCCGTAAAACGTGTTGAGCCGCGCGCGGACTTTGGCGAGCGTGCCGTCCGCGCGGAAATAGTAGCTGACGAAGTGCGCCCAATCGCGCGAAGGGCTTTGGAAAGTGCAGGAGGCTAGAACCACCGCGCCGTCTTTCGACCAGACGACGGCGTTCTCATTCAGGTTGTCGCCGGTATCAGCCTTCTCTCGTTCCGCGTCCGATTCGAATTCGCGCCACGGGCTTTTTTGACTCTCCCCGTCGGAGGAAACGTCGGCGAAGATGCGGCCCAGCTTCGGATTGCGTTTGGCGTAGTCGTCGAGTTCCTGACAATACGCTTTGGTCCTGGCTATCTCGGCGGCTCGCGTTTGTTTATTGGCGGGAGCATTCGTCTGCGCCAAAGTCGAGATGGCAGACGCGAGACAAACGAACACTGAAAACAAAAGCCGCTTCATCATAATTTCAAACCATAACCTGCATTATGACCCGCTATTCTTTCGTATTCCGACTTCAGAAATTGATATTCCGCTTGGAATTGCAAAAATTGCTCTCTAGCGCGCTCCATCATGGCTCGCCGTTTGGCGAAAATGACATTGAGTTTGGCGTTTTTCGCACGCAAAGCCTCAACTGCATTTTTAGCCGCTTCGATCTCCTGATCCGTCCTTATCATTCCTGATTTCAGCATCTCCGCCACTTTCAGATCCAGCCCATCGAGGAGCTGATCCAGCTCCCGTTGTTCGGTTTCCGTCAGCGTGCATTCATACTTGAGTCGCCACAGTTCGTTAAATCGCTGATGTTCTTCTTCAATCCACATAATCACCTCTCAAAATACCGGATCGGCCAGCTTCGCCAACACCGCCGCCGAAGCCTTCTCGACATCCGCGTGCAGCGAATTGCCATGCGCGTCCATCGTCACAATCGCCGGAAAATCGGTCACGCGCAACCGCCACATCGCTTCGGGGATGCCGAATTCGAGCAGCTTCACATCCACGACTTCGTCTATACACTTGGCGTAATACTGCGCTGCGCCGCCGATGGCGTTCAGGTAGACCGCGCCGTGCTCTTTCATCGCGGCCAGCGTCTTCGCGCCCATCCCGCCTTTGCCCATCACCGCGCGCACGCCGTAGCGTTTGATGATCTCGCCCTGGTACGGTTCTTCACGGATGCTGGTGGTCGGGCCAGCGGCGGTGATCCGGTAATTGCCGTTCTTCAGCACCACGGGTCCGCAATGGTAAAGCACGGAGCCTTGCAGGCTGACCGGCGGTTCGTTCTTCATCAGGTGGGCGTGAACGGCGTCGCGGCCCGTGAGCATCTCGCCGGAAATCAGCACGACATCGCCGACCTGCAACTCGCGGACTTGTTCTTCGGTCAACGGCGAGCGAAGGATTTTCTCTTTGCCAGTACGGACGAAGCCGCCTCCGCTCGACATGGTGATCGCCGGCTCCTTTTCGTCGCGGTAGAGCCAGCGTTTGATCGCGCCGGTCTTTGAGTCGAGAATCACGCCCAGGCGACGAAACGCCCAGCAGTCATAAGCGACCGAGACGAAGAAGCTCGCCGGGAGGCGGTTCTGCACGCCAATCTTGCAGCCAATCAAAGTCGCGTTGCCGCCGAAACCCATCGTGCCGATGCCTAGCGTGTTGGCCGTCTGCATCACGTAATCTTCTAGCTTTGCCAGCTCCGGGTTCGGATTCGTGTCGTCGAGCGTGCGGAAGAGTTGTTCCTTTGCGTGTTGATAACCCGTGGTGCGGTCACCGCCGATGCAAACGCCGACCGCGCCTGCGCTGCATCCTTGCCCTTGCGCCTGCCAGACAGCGTGCAGGATGCATTTACGCACGCCGTCCAGATCGCGTCCGGCTTTGCCCAGATGCGGTATTTCCGCTGGCAGCGAATACTGAATATTCTTGTTTTCGCAGCCGCCGCCTTTCAGCAGCAGTTTGACCTCGATCTCGTCATTCTCCCACTGCTCGAAATGCATCGTTGGCGTGCCGGGACCCAGGTTATCGCTGCTATTGACTCCGGTCAGCGAATCAACTGAGTTGGTGCGCAGCTTGCCACGTTTCGTCGCTTCGGCGATGGCCTCCCTGATCTCTTTCTTCATCACGATCTGGTTGGAACCGACGGGAGTTTTGATCTCGAACGTCGGCCAGCCTGTGTCCTGGCAGATCGGGCCTTCGTTATCGGAGGCCATGTCAATGTTGGTGGCGATGACTTGCAGCGCCTGCGCCGAACGCGCGCCCTGTTCCTGCTCCAACATTCGAGCCATTGCCCGGCGCACGTCAGGTGGCAGATTAGTGGCCGTTTGCGTGATCAGTTGCAGCATGCTGTCGCGAAAAGCTTCCATCTTTGTTCTTCCTCGTTGAAATGGTTTTATCCCGCTGGAATTGCGGCGGGCTTAATTTACCACACCGGCGCGGGCATTGCCGCCTGTCAGGAGAATCTTTCAGACGGAGCTTTTGGGGCGCGGCGGCGCCCGGCGGAGATGAATCCGAAATCATTGCCCATTACTCATTCCGAATTGCCAATTGATAAGCAGGTAAATCGTTCTTCCTCCTGCTTATCAATTGGCAATTCGGAATGAGTAATGGGCAATGACGAACCGCATCAGACTGCTACGGACGGATCGCGGAATGACGATTGCTCGGTGACCTCGTGAGCGTCGTGGTTCTTTGCCGGCAATGGTTCGTGTGCCACAATCTGCGCCGGATGAATCAGACCATCGCTGCCCAATCAAACAACGCGAATGCGCGAAGCGATTTGAGGTGGCGGCTGGGCGTGGTTTTGACGCTCGTCGCTTTGACCTCGATTGCGACGCTGCCATTTTTCGTCATCGGCGAAGACCAGAAGGTCGGCTGTTGCGGCGGCGCGATGCCCGTGACGCACGATTCGTGGATGCACTTCAACCAGATGAGGTCGTTTGATCGCGGCCTGGCTTCAGGGCGAATTTATCCACGCTGGGATGACGAAACTCACGATGGTTACGGCGCGCCGACCACGAGCTTCTACCCGCCCGGAGCTTACTACCTCACTTCGGCTGTTTACTTCCTGACGCGCGATTGGCGCTGGGTCTGGGTGGGATTTTATTGGCTGGCGAGTTTCGGGTCGGCGGCGGCGATTTACTGGTATGCGCGGCAGACGATGTCGCGCGCGGCTGGTTTGATGGCGGCGGCGGTTTACGTCTTCGCGCCGTATCACCTGATCAACCAATATCAGCGCGGGGCGATGGCCGAGTTTTTGAGCTTTGTCTGGGCGCCGCTGTCGCTGTTGTTCGCCGAGAGGCTGCTGGGCGAATCGTCCTGGCGAAAACAGTGGTTAGACGCGGCTGGATTGGCCGCTAGCTTCGGCGCGTTTTTGTGGTCACATCCACCGACGGCTTATCAGTTCCTGCTGGTCTTCGGTTTTTGCTTTGCGATTTCGGCAATCCGGCGAGGTGAATGGCGCAAGCTGGTCACTGTTGGCGGCGCGCTTCTGTTCGGCTCAATGCTGGCCGCGGCCTATTTTTATCCGGCCATTTTGGAGCAGCATTTGATCAACGCCGACGATGTCGAACGGACATGGCCTTATCACACCAGCTACGTCTATGATTTCGGGCAGACACGCTACGATCAGGCCAACAGCGCATTTTTCATTCGCATTGATCGCATCTGGGCTTTCAACGTGATCGCGATTTTGGTTGTGGCGGTGGCCTTGCTCATTGTCAGACAGAGAAGCAGGCGTGTGTGGTTGTGGACATCGGCTGGATTGTTGTCCTGTTTCCTGATGACGAAATATTCCGCGCCGATTGGAAGGTTGATTCCGAAGATCGAGATCGGGGTCTTCTCTTGGCGGATGCTGGCGTTGGCTAGTTTGTCTGTGGCTTTGTTGGTGGGCGTGTGTGTTAGTAGCCCGACCGTGAGGGAGGGCGTGGGCTCTGGATTCAAGCCCTCCCTCACGGTCGGGCTACTGCCACGGTCAGTTGCGGTTTTGATCCTGCTCGGCGCGTTGGCGATGAGCGCGTGGTACGTTGCGTGGCCGATGTGGCGCGGGCAATCATTCGAGCCGAACCTGGAACATTACAGCTACGCGACCTTACCGCGTGGCGCGCCGCGTGAAGTTCCGAAGATGGAGCCGGCGCAACTGGCTTCGGGCAATGGCCGCGTCACGATCGAACGCTGGACGCCGGAGCGTCACGAGTTGAAGGTCGAACTCAAAGAGCCTGATCAACTGCGACTGCGCACGACCAACTTCGCTGGCTGGATGGCGCTGGTTGACGGCGAAGAGGCTAAGATCAAAGAAGGCGCAGTCAAAAACATTGTCATTGATTTACCTGCGGGCGAACATCAAGTCACGCTCGACTTCCGTTCGACGCCGATTCGGCGCGCGAGCAATTTCATCACGATTCTGTCCTTCGCACTGTTGATTTCGATCATCGTCGGGTCAGTACCGCGAGCGGTAGCGAGCGTGGTTTCGTCAATGACCGATTGATGGAGCGACGCTCGCTACCGCTCGCGGTACTGATCCGCTGAGTTGCGAATAAGAGGAGAAGACAATGAATCACACAGTTAAGCGGTTTGAAATCCCCATCATCGCGGGGCTGTTGATTTGGGGCGCGGTCTTTCTGCTCAGGCTGCCACACTTACACCTTTGGATCATCACGCCGGTCTGCATCGCTTATCTCTGGGCGATCTACGCCTTCGTCAAAGCGTGTTACGGAGTGAGGATTCCGATTGGGCTTCTGCTATTGGTCTGGGCTTCGGTGGGGCTCGACAATATTGGCAACCTGAAGTTTGGCGACTTTCAGGGCTTGTACAACACAAAGTTCAAATACTTTCAGTACGACGAATTCACGCACACGGCCGTGCCCGCGTTGATTGCGCCCGTAATCGTGTGGTTGTTGCGCTCTGGACTGGATCGTTTCGGCTACCAATTGCCGCTGGGGATGGTGACGTTCTTCGCCATAACGACGATGTTCACCGCGGCGGGCTTCTACGAGATCATCGAGTTGTGGGACGACAAATATATGTGGCCGGCGCCGGGGATGCGCATCCACGGGTCTTACGACACGGCGAACGATTTGCAGTGCGATTTGCTGGGGATGGCGATTGGCGGGCTGATCGCTTACGCGCTCTTGAAACGTCAGGAGCGAGTAACCGCGAAAAAGAAATTTGCCAGCGCGTGAAGGCGCCTGCCATTTATTCTCAGTTCACGCATCCATCCTTCCGAACCTCGAAACGGCAACCCGGATGGGCATTGTTCCATTCGACTTTCGCGCCGATCAGATTCGCGCGCGAGCGGATGTTGGCGATGCCGTGCCCCGTCTTGTTGATGCGCGCCCCGTCGAACCCGACGCCGTCATCGCAGATTTCGATCACCAGGTCGTTCGCGCTCTCAGTTCGCACCAACAGCTTCACCTCTTTCGCTTTCGCGTGACGGCAGATGTTGTTGAGCGCCTCCTGCACGATGCGGTAAAGCTGAATCTGTTCGATGTGCGACAGCCTCAGACGATCCTCCAGTTCAGGCTCGCAAACAAATTCGTAAGAGAACTTCTCTTCGGCGGGCAGATGCGCCACCGCGTCGCTCAAAGCCCATTCGATCGCGGGCAGGAATCCCAGATTTTCGAGCGCCGATGGGCTGAGGTCTTCACAAATGTGGCGAATCTCGCTGGAGATGGCCTCGATTTCTTTGCGAATCACTGCGGGCGATGGCGTTGAGTCATCCAAACTCGAAGAGGGGTTTGCGCTTGGCAGTTGATCGGTCAAGACCAGCAGGTGTCGCAGGTCGGCCAGCGTCTGATCGTGCAGGTCGCGCGCGACGCGGCTTCGTTCGGCTTCAGTTTCGTTAGCTAGACGCAGTCGCGTTTCGCGCAGTTCGACGTTCGTTTTTTCGAGCGCGCGATTGGCTGTGGCCAATCTTCGTTGCTGGCGGAACGCCCAGACGGCGGCGGCGACGGCGACGGCGAGCAACGAACCGAGCAGTAGCGTTGACCAAGGGAACGGCGCGCGGCGGATTCGCACACGGACACTGACTGGTTCGGAGTAGACCAAGTCGCGGCTGATCGAACGCGCCCAGATGGTGTATGGTCCCGACGGCAAGTTCTCAACGGCGAACTGCGCATCGCGCGTCTGAACTCTTTTCACCTCGTTCTGGCGCCCGTCGAGCAGCCTGAACTCGTACTGGAACTGGCTGGGGAATGTCCGGCTGCCGATGCCTGTGACTTCGAGCAGGAAGTTTCTTTGCGTGTGTTCCAGCGGCAACTCGGCGGTCAGTGCTTCGGGCAGATAAATCTCATCGGCGACCAGCCGTTTGACCTGCAATCGCGGCGCAACTGCGCTGGGACGATGGCGCGCCACGCCGCGACTCGCGCCGATCCAGATTTCGTCGCCGTCGCCGGGCGCGAGGGCGAAGACTTGCTGCGAAGCCAGCCCCTGCTCGGTGTCGAATCGCGCGGAGATGTTTTGATCGGGAAGCAGCTTGATCAAGCCCGCGTTCCTCGTCGCCATCCAGACGACTTCGCGTGCGGCGTTTCCTGACGACGGTTCGCTCGTCACGAGCAATGACCGCACGTCAATGTCCGGGTTGATTTCGCGCGTCGTATCGCCTTCGCGCAAATACAGCCCGGCGGAAGTTCCGATCCAGACTCTCTTCCCCACGATGCTGATCTTTCGAACCGCGCGGTCGGCGGATGAAGCCGCTGGTCTATTCGGCAAACTGATCGAGGTTGTCTTCGAGCCATCGAAGCGCCACAACTCGCCGTCGGTCGTTCCAAACCAGAGAGCTGTGTCGCCTTCGACGGCAAAGCAGATCGCGCGTTGCGCCGCAGCGTCGGTCAAAATCGGTGTCCGGTGGTCGCCGTCAATTCGCTCGACGCCGCGTTCGTAAAACGCCGCGTAAACCTGGCCGCGAAAGTTCGTGATGGCGCGGACGCTTTCACGCGCGGATGGGGTGGTTGGTTGTGGAGCGTTGTTGTCATTCGGTTGCTGTGGCTCGCCCGATCCGGGTTGTTCGACTCCGGGTTCGTTCGTGATCGTGATCGTCGCGTCGGGCGCGGATGAAACCCGGGAAAACGTGGAAGCCGTTTTCGGTTTGACGAACAGCCCGCCGCTCGTGCCCGCGCGGATCGCGCCGCTCGAATCCTCGCTCAGCGCGTAGATCGAACGCCCCTGCAACTCCCCCGATTCAACCCAGGCGTCTGAACCGGTTTCATTGACGTTGGCCGCGAGCTTGAACAGCCCGCGATTGGCGCCCAGCCACACCTCGCCGTTCGAGGCGCGCAACATCACGCGGACGAAGTTGCTTTGGGAATCGCCGCTCACTTGCGACGCGCGGAAGCTGTTGCGGTCGTAACGGCAGACGCCACGATCTGTGCCGAACCAGACGACGCCTTCGCGGTCGCGGAAGATCGTGTTGATGTGATTCGAACGCAGCCCGCCGGCGGTGTTTTCAAACGTCAGATGCTCGATTTGTTTTACATCATCATTTTCAAAGCCGAGCAGGAAGACACCACGTTTGGCCGTGCCGACCCACAACTCGCCATCGCCGCCGTGGATGGCGGTGATCGCGCCCGCTTCGAGCGAAGTCCGCGTCAAAGCGCCATCGCTCCATCGCCACAAGCCACCAGACTGTTCTCCGATCCAGACGCGCTTCCCACCGTCGTAGAGCGAAGTGATGAAATACGGGCGCGGCAGTTTGGCTACGGCCTCGCGCAGGTAATCTTCAATTCCGTTCCGTTGGCTAAGAATTAGCAGCCCGCGTCCGCTTGAACCGATGGCCCAATCGCTTTGCGGCGTGTGGGCGATGGCGGTGAGCGGCAGCGATTGATCGGGCTGGTTCGGTGACTTGAGTTGTTGAGGGTGCGAGTTCCGGTCGAGCCGGTTGGGAATCAGAGCCGATGCCGGACGGTTGACGGAAGAAGATTCGCTACGCGGCTGATCCTGGGCCGGTTCGCGGTAACGAATGATTTCGCCAGCGCCGGTGACCAGAGCAATCTCGCCTTGTGGTGAAGCGGCGATGGCGGTTACGGCGCGATCGCGGGTTTCGGGTAAGACCTCGAATTGGCCTTCACGTAACCTAACCGCGCCCGCGTCAGTCCCGACCCAGAGGTGGCCGCGCGCATCGAGCTTCAAGCAAAGCGTTCGGCGCGAAGGCAGCGCCGCCTCGTTCGGCGCGGCTTCAATGTTGCGTCCGTCGTAACGAACGAGGCCATTGTCGGTTCCGAACCACAACACGCCGTTTGCGTCTTCGGCGATGGCGTTGACACGGTCTGAAGGCAGGCCGTGAAAGAGCGTCACTGCGCCCCAACGATGCAGGTTGAGCGTGGCGTTGTCGGTTGTTGCAGCCGAAGCAGGAAGAGCGGCGTTGGTTTGTTCGGACGCAGGCTGCGAGATCGGCTCTGGCTGGGAGAACACAACAAAAGCTAGGGGCGCGAGAATTAACAGGATGGAAAGTGTTTTTGTGAAACGTGAATGGAACACAGCGAATTCAACTCGTTAAAGTCACCCTCTGCGCAAAAATGTGTTCGACTTCGTCTCGCGTGATTCGCTGGCTGCGATGCCTAGAAACAGATCGACGATTTCAGCGTTGGTGAGTTCCAGTCTGGCGTCATTAATCGAAAGAAAAAGCTCTGCGACGGCAGCCGCAATCCGTTTGTTGCCATCAATGAAAGCGTGAGCCTGGGTCAGATGGTATGCGTAAGTTGCAGCGCAGACTGCCAGGTCAGCGCTTTCATAATAGGCTCGGTTCTGAGCGGCCATCAAAGCCGATTCCAACGCGGCTTCTTCGCGCAGCCCATGCGTGCCGCCGAATTCTTCGATGGCATTCTTGTGGAGATCCAATACCTCTTCGATGGTTGGGAAGAGCAATTTTCACGCTCCTCATCGTGAGATGATTCCGCCTATTCAGGTCCTTCAGCCAGCTTGAGGTAGGCTTCCCGACGGCGATCAAAGATGTCTCTCGTCGCGGCAGCGATTTTTCGCGCTCGTTCGGCCTCATCCAACGAGCGCACCACCACTGCGCGATCAGACACCGCAACCTCGACCTTGTCGCCGACGCCAACGCCTATCAGTTTCAGAATTTCCTGCGGGATAACCAGGTGAGCCGGATCCCCCAAAGTCAGAACTTGTTCGTTCAGCATCCTCGAAACACTCCTTATGGAAAGCTTCTTTCACGCGACATTCTATCCTTGTACCGTATGAAAATAAAATTTATCCGAGGTCGTTCTCAACTTGCACGTCTGGTTTCGCTCGACTGTTCCGTCGCAAACTTTCCACGATCCTTCTCCAACCACTTCTCCAACTCCGCGCTCGCCTTCTCCAACTCGTCCTGGTTGATCAGCCCGCGCCTGAGCGCCTCGAAGTAAGCGCGCGTGCGGATGTTGAAGGCCAGTTTATCGTAAGCTTCATCGGGCGTGCCTTCGGCGTCGGCGACCAGCAGCTTCTCGTAAAGTGTGGTCAGACGACTCTCGACTCCGCGCAGGCTCAGATGGCATTTACGCGCAATCGCCCAGTTCGACAAACCGAGCGCGAGGTAATACAACGCTTCGGCTTCAAAGTCAGTCAGCAACGGCTGGGTGAAAGCGTCCTTGAAGTTCGGGTCAATCATGTCCGCGCCGTCTTCGAGCACGGCGGCGACGAAGCGCAGGAAGCGGCTTTCGGGATTGTTCTTGTCAATGAAACCGTAAGCTGGCGGTGGTTGCACGCCGCGCACGATCTTGCGGATTTCGTTGATGTAGATTTCGTGCGGGAACTGCGTCCAGAAAATTATTCTGGCCTCAGGAAAGCCTTTCCAGATGGCGCGCGCCGCTTTGACGCCCGAAAGCCCAGGCATCTGGATGTCCAGGACGCAGAGCTGCGGGCGCTCGGCCAGGGCCGTTTTGACGACGCTTTCGCCATCGGCGGCTTCGAGGATTGGCTTGTATCTGGCGAACTCGCGTTCCAGAAGCTCGCGCAGGTAAGCGCGTTGCGCGACGTTGTCTTCGGCGATCAGGATTGACATATCTTGTTCTCAGGTAACTTGATCACGGATTCAACGGCAGGATCATAAGTGATCGGGCATTGGATGAACAGCGACTAACCCGCATTCACACCTGTGGGAATCCACAAGGCTGTGAAGGCGTAGATGGCTGACGCTGCTTGATTTCGTTAATTCTTCCGGCTATTATCCCGCTTACTTTCGAGGTGGGCTGGCGCCCACCTTTTTTATCGGCTTTTGCCTTGACGACTTCAGAATCAGTACCGCGAGTGGTAGCGAGCGTCATCTCAGGAGACGATGCTCGCTGCCGCTCGCGGTACTGATTGGAAAACCTGGTTGGAATTAGTTGAAGGGGTTCGTAGGTGAAGCTTGATCCGCGAGTCAGCGAGATCATTGAGCGTGTTACCACACGCGAAGGCCTGGAGTTGGTTCACGCCGAAATGGCTGGCGGGAGAAATCCCGTCCTGTGTGTTTACATAGACAAGCCCGGCGGCGTGACGATTGACGATTGTGTGATGGTGAGTGAGCGCGTTAGTCTGATTTTGGATGTGGAAGATGTGATTCCGCATCAATACACGCTCGAAGTCGCTTCACCGGGATTGGATCGCGGGTTGCACAAAGAAGCCGATTACGAACGCTTTGCGGGGCTTCCGGCTCACATCAGGATGTCGGAAGCGATAGATGGGCAGAAGAATTTTCATGGAAAACTGATTGGCCTCGATCGCGAAGGCGAGGTGGCGGCTGTGATCGAGGAACCGGATGGCAAACGGCGCCGTTTGCCGATCGCGAAAATAGTGAAGGCCAACGTTGAAATTGAACCATAGTATGAACTCATTAAGCTCAATTGCACAGAACATTGAGGTTCTCAGCAAAGAGAAGAAGATTGATCCGCAGGTCATCATCAGCGCGATTGAAGACGCCGTGGTGACGGCTTCGCGCAAGCATTTCAGATCGGGCGAGGACCTCCACGCGCGTTACAACGCCGATTCGGGCGCCATCGAGTTGTACGCGATCAAAACCGTGGTTGACGAGATCGCGGATCCGGCGCGTGAGATGTCGGTCGAAGAGGCGACCGTCGAGGTCGGCGAAGGCGCGGAAGTCGGCGATATGCTGGAATTGCCGCGCCCGATGGAAGAGTTGGGTCGCATCGCGGCGCAAACCGCGAAACAGATCATTCTGCAAAAAGTCCGCGAAGCCGAGCGCAACAACGTCTACGACGAATACATCGGTCGTCTGGGAGAACTGGTGAACGGCTCCGTCAAACGTTTCGAAGGCGGCAAGGTTGTAGTTGACATCGGCAACGGTATCGAAGCGGTAATGATGAAATCGCAGCAGTCGCGCGTCGAAACTTTCACGCAGGGCGAGCGCATTCGCTGCGTCATCCACGATGTCGGGCGCGAATCGAAAGGTCCCCAAATCGAGGTCTCGCGCACCAACCCTGAGTTGCTCAAGCGGTTGTTTGAAATGGAAGTGCCCGAAATTTACGATGGCACAGTGGTGATCAAAGCCGCGGTGCGCGAACCGGGCGAACGCGCGAAGATCGCGGTCGTCTCGAACGAGCGCGATGTTGATCCCGTGGGCGCTTGCGTGGGGATGAAAGGTTCGCGCGTGCAATCAATCATCCGTGAACTGCGCGGCGAAAAGATTGACATCATCGAATGGTCTGAAGACCCGGCGATCTTTGCGGCGAACGCTCTTTCACCGGCGAAAGTCAGCAAAGTCACGGTGATTGATTTTGATGATCGCAAACTGCAAGTCACGGTCGAAAATGAGCAACAGAGCCTGGCCATCGGCAAACGCGGCCAGAACGTCCGCTTGGCGGCGAAGCTGGTCGGATGGGATATTGATATTCGCAGCGAAGAGGAGATGAAGCGCGAGATCGCTTCGCAGATGGAGCAGATCATCACTGCGCCCGAAGTCAAAATCTCTTCAATCGAAGGCATTTCCGCTGGCGACAGCGCCACGCTGGCCGAACACGGCATCGAAACGGTTGAGCAATTGGCCGAAGCCACCGTGGACGATCTGTCAGATTGGCTCGATCTGAGTATTGACGAAGCGCAGGAATTGCTCGATATGGCTCTGGCGATTACCGAAGCTCGTCGCGCTCACGCCAGCCAATTCGCCGCCGAGCCCGATGTGGACGAAGAAGGCGCCGAAGGCGAGGTGGAGGGCGAAGCGGCTGAATTGGTTGCAGAAGAAGAAGTTGCAGAAGAAGAATTGGCTGTGGAAGAAGAATTGGAAGAGGACGAGGCAGCCCTCGCCTCTGAAATCGCCGAAGATGATGGCGAGGTAAGCGATGAAAATGACGAAGAATCCGACGGCGCTAATGGTGAAGAGAGCGCCGAAGGAGACCAAGAGCAAACTAAGTAAATCTGGGGGCGCAGTGGACATGGAGAGTTCAAGATGAATAGGCAGATGACTTTGGGGCGAAGTGATTTCCGACGCTTCGGTTTCACTCATCTGGAAAACATCCGGACTCTTCGACTCTCAACTCTCGAAGGGATAAATGGGCAAAGTCAGAATTTACGATTTAGCGAAAGAATTGAAGCTCGAGAGCAAGAAGATTCTCGAGGATGCCCGTCGTATGGGCGTTGACGTAAGTGTGCCTTCAAACACGCTCGACGATAACATCGCCGCCAAGATCCGCGAAATGTATTACCCAAAGAAAGAACAGGCCCCAGCCGTACATAAGGCCAAGTTGATTAAACATCGAACCACAGGAACGCCAGACGCCACACCGGTTACGACTACCACTCCCGCGGCCGCCCAGGGAGTGAGGACCGAGCAATCGGCGGCGACCGCTCCCGCCACAAACGAGAAGGCGCAGCAGACAGGAACCCAGACGGGAACGACATTGGCGCAGAAAGCCGTCGCTCCGGTATCTCAAACTACGGTCAAGCCGCTCACGCCACCGAAGCCCGCGCAACCCGCGCCAAAGGCGCCGCAACCAGCGCCGGTTTTGCAGAAAGAGGCGCAACCATCCGCTCAAACAACAGGGACGCCCGCTGCGACGCCTTCAGACTTCGAGCCGCAACAGAGGGTCGTCAGGCTTGAAGCGCCGCCGCCCGCGTCAGCGAAAGTGGAACCGGCGCCGGCGCCTGAGACCGAAGTTGAAGTCGTCACGCCCGTTGCCGAGGAACCAATTGCGGAACAGCAGGTTGTGGAGATCGAGTCTGAACCGATTGCGCTGCCGCCACCTGCGCTTGAACCTGAGGTTCCTGCAGCGCCGCCCAAGGCGCCGCCGCTCAGGGCTGCGCCGCCCGCGCCCGCCGCCAATGCGCTCGCCGAAGAGAAATTAACCGGAACAAAAGTCATCAAGTTAAAGACTCCGACGCAGCCAATGCCGAAACCAGTAGCGCCGAAACCGGCGCCGCCAAAGCCAGCGCCGCCAAAACCGGCGCCGGTTGTGGCGCGGCAGACAATGCAGGAAGCCCACGCCGCCGAACCTAAACACGGGCGCGAAGGCCGCGAAAAAGAGAAACGCGACAAAGACAAAGCGATTCATCTTTTGCCTTCAGGCGCGCAACAGCGGACGGTTTACATTCCGCCGAAAGATCAGCGACCGAAAGGCCGTCATCAACAACGCCACAAGACTGAGAAGGACAAGTTTCAGGAAGGCAATCAGCAGAGAGTGTTGTTGCGCAAACATGCCCAGGCGTCGCCTGCGGCGCGCGCTGTCCCCGAAGCCCTGAAGCAGGTCAGGTTGGTCGAAGGCAGCACGGTGCGCGAATTCGCTGAAAAGATTGACACCAAGCCGCGCGACATCGTCTCGGCGTTGATGCAACGCGGTGTGATGGCAACTATCAATCAGACAATCAGCCCGGAGATCGCCAAGGATATCGGCAAAAGTTACGGGTTCGACGTCGCCTTCGGCGGTTACGAAGACATGATCGTCGAGTCGGAATTCGAGATCACTCCCGAAGCGATGGAAGATACCGATACGCGCGCGCCTGTGGTCACCGTCATGGGACACGTTGATCACGGCAAGACCAGTCTGCTCGACGCTATTCGTCGGGCGAGGGTAGCCGAAGGCGAAGCGGGCGGGATCACCCAACACATTGGCGCTTATTCGGTCGAAGTTCCCAATCCTGATGATCGGTCGCAACTGCGTCGCGTCGTCTTCCTCGACACGCCCGGCCACGAAGCCTTTACCCTGATGCGCGCGCGCGGCGCCAAAGTTACCGACATCGTTGTGCTGGTCGTGGCCGCCGACGACGGCGTGATGCCGCAAACGGTCGAAGCGATTGATCACGCCAAAGCCGCGAATGTTCCGATCATCGTCGCCATCAACAAAATTGACAAACCGGACGCCAACCCGGAACGGGTAAAGAAGGGACTGGCTGATCGCGGATTGCTGTGGGATGGTTGGAGCGGCGACACGACCATGGTCGAAGTTTCGGCGAAGAATAAGGTGAACATCGAAGGTTTGCTCGAAATGGTTCTGCTCACGGCGGACATTCTCGATCTCAAAGCCAATCCGAAGCGCAAGGCGACGGGCACGGTGCTCGAAGCGAAACTCGATCGCGGACGCGGCGCGGTTGCGACAGTTTTGATTCAGAACGGCGCCTTGAAAGTCGGAGACCCATTTATCGTCGGCAACTATTTTGGCAAAGTCCGCGCGTTGATGAACGATCTGGGCGCGCGCGTGCAGGACACGATGCCGGCGACGCCAGTCGAGGTGCTTGGTCTTGAAGGCGTGCCTGCGGCGGGCGACCAGTTCCAGGTCGTTGATGACATAGCCAAAGCGCAGCAAATTTCCCACTTCCGTCAATCGAAGGCTCGCACATTGGCGCTGGCCCGCACCGCGGCGCGCGGACTGGATCAACTTGCCTTGCAGATGGAGACGGGCGAAGTCAAAGAACTGCTGGTCATTCTCAAAGCCGACGTGCAGGGATCGGTCGAAGTGCTCAAAGACACGCTGCTCAAGCTTTCGACCGAAAGGGTCAAAGTCCGCATCATCCGCGCGGGCGCCGGCGCGATCACTTACGACGACGTCTTGCTGGCGAGCGCGTCGAACGCCACTGAAACAGGCGCCGCAACGGTGATCATCGGATTCAACGTGCGGCCCGAAACCCGCGCCGATGAAGCGGCCAAGCAGGAGAATGTTGACATCCGGCTGCATTCGATCATCTACAAAGTCGAAGAAGAGATCCACAATGCAATGCTCGGATTGCTCGAAGCCACGACCAAAGAGATCGTCATCGGCAAAGCCGAAGTCCGCGATGTCATTCGCGTGCCGAAGGTCGGCTCGGTTGCCGGTTGTATGGTGACGAACGGCTCGATCAAACGTACCGCGCATGCCAGGTTGATTCGCGACAACGTGGTCGTCTTCGAAAGCCACATTGGCAGCTTGCGCCGTTTCAAGGAAGACGTCAGCGAAGTCCAGCAGGGATTCGAATGCGGCATCACTGTCGAACGCTTCAACGATTACAAAGTCGGCGACGTCATCGAAGCTTTCGTGACCGAAAAGGTCGCACCGACACATCTGTGATATATGTCATACCGCTCTCACAGATTGTCTGAGGAACTGAAGAACGAGATCAGCGCGATCATTGCCCAGGAAATCAAGGACCCGCGCGTCGGTTTCGCCACCGTGACCGAAGTGAAAGTAAGCCCGGACCTGCGCCACGCGCGCGTCCTGGTCAGCGTCTTAGGCTCCCCCGAAGAAAAACAGGCGACTTTCGATGCTCTCGTCGGCGCCACGGGCTACATCCGCCGCTTGATAGGCGCACGCGTCAAGTTGCGCCATACGCCCGAATTGAGCTTCATTTACGACGATTCAATCGAACACGGCGACAAAATGATGCGGCTGATGGAAGAAATCAAAAAGGAGTTGCCGGAAGAAAGATTGCAAATTCCAGATGCGAATCAGGAAGATTGATCTTCCCGATCCGCAATCCGCAATCCGCAATCCGCAATCCGCAATCTTTATGTTAGGCCAGGTTATCGAACTGATTGAAAAACACCAGCGGTTCGCTGTCACTTCTCACATCAGGCCGGACGGTGACAGCATGGGATCGTCGCTCGCGCTTTGCTGGATTTTGCGTGGGCTGAAGAAAGAGGCCGAGGTGGTTATGTGCGACCACGTGCCGCACGCTTACTCGAAACTGCCCGGCGCGGATGAAGTTCGCGTGGCGAAAGATATTGATAGCAGCTACGACGCCGTCTTCGTCATCGAATGCAGCGATGTGTCGCGTCCTGGTTTGCCGAGCCTGAAAGACCGGTTCGTCGTCAACATTGATCATCATTCGACGACCGAGTTGTTCGGCGACCTAAACTGGATTGATTCGACCGCCGCGGCTGTGGGCGAAATGATCTACAACCTGGCCAAGGCCATCGGCTCCAAAATCACGCCCGAAATCTCCAGTTGCGTTTACGCCGCTTTGCTCACCGACACCGGGTCGTTCCATTTCTCCAACACGACTGAGCGCACGTTCAAAATCGCCAGCGAACTCGTCCGTCACGGCGCGCAACCAGCCAAACTCTCGCAGGCGATCTTTTACAGCTACCCTTACGCTAAAGTCCTGCTGGTCGGCGCGGTGCTTTCAACCTTGGAGCGGGACGAATCGGGCCGCATCGCGTGGATCACAATGACCAATGATTTGATGGAGAAGACTGGCGCCACCGAAGACGATTCGGACGGAATTATCACGTATCCACTAACGATCGGTGATGTCGAAGCTGTCGCCTTTTTCCGCGAACTGCCTAATTCAACTTATCGCATCAGCCTGCGCTCGAAAAATCGCGTCAACGTAGCCCGGGTCGCCGAAAGTTTCGGCGGCGGCGGTCACGCCAACGCCGCCGGCTTCACCATCAAAGCAGACTTTGAATCGCTCAGCCGCGAAGTGATTGAGAAATTGAAAGAGGCCGTAGCCAGCGCGCCAGCAGTGAACGGGCGAGAGATCAAACCGAGGTAGGAAGATAAGGAGACAAGGGGACGAGGAGAAAGAGAGACGAGGGCAACGGCAGTATTGCATTCATCACCTTGTCTTCACTTCCTGGTTCTCAGCGGCAATTTCACCCGCAACAGTCTGCCGGTTTTGACCGCCATACGTTTGCACAACTTTGCCAGTTACCGAAAAGCCAGGCCGATACGGAAGCCAAAGAATTGTCCCAAGTCGCTGTGAGCCACAACGTGGTCACGGAATTCCAACCGCAATCCCACGCGGTCCTTGAACCAGTAATTCACACCGCCGCCGAAATTTACTGCGTGACCTACGCCTGAACGAAACAGCAACGAATATCCTCCGGTCACGAATGGCGCGAGTTTCCCCGACTTGGTAGCGTTCAGGAAGTGGTAGGAGACGTTAGGTGAGAGAACTCCAAATCCTTCGTTGAGCGAGCGGGTCGCTCCGAGATAGCCGATTTCACCGCCCACGCCGAGGCCTTTGTAGACCAGCCCTTCGCCTCCGACGCCGAAGTGAAGAGTTGAGCCTCCATCCGAAGTGCTTCCCGGAGCGACGAAGACGTATCCCTGCCCATGATGCTCTTTGCTTGTTTGCGCGGCAATTACGCAGGGCATTGAAGCTATCAACAAAATCGCCAAAATCAGTTTATACATAGTCACCTCACAGATTGGTTGAATTGAGTTGTCACTTGCGTCTCGATTCAAGCGCAACAGCAATGCCAGACCAGGTCGTTGAGGTAATGTGAAGTGAAACCTGAGTTTGTGATTTTCAGGAAGGTTCGGGCAGATCCATCGCTGCCGGTTTTCGCCAGCAAGCGTCGGATTTTTACGACATCGGACCACAAATTCGAGGAATTGTTGGGTCGCGCGGGCTTCGTTGGCGCCTTTGACTTCACCGCCGCTTTCTGGTTTAGCTATTCCCTTACCAGCCCAGCCTGTTCACAATCACCTTTCCGTTGTTCACTACCAGAATCACATCCTGAAGGTTTTTGATGTCGGCCAGTGGATTGAGTTCGACCGCGACGAAATCGGCTTCGAGTCCGGGCTTGATCGCTCCCGTGCGAGTGTGAATGCCCAGGCATTCAGCCGACGTAGAGGTCGCGGCTTTAATCGCGTCCATCGGCGGCATTCCGATTGCGGCAAGCTCCATCACTTCGTGTGGCATCCGGCGGTTCGATTGCGGGCCATAGCCAGTGTCTGTGCCCGCGATCAATTTGATCCCTATCTTCCAGGCTTTGGCCGCCGTCTCACGCACGCGCGGCAGCATATGCCGTCCGCGGATCGAAAGGATCGCGTTGTCGTAATCGCCGCCCGGCTCGATCAAATCAGCGACGGTCGCAATGGTCGGATCGAGGTAAGTCCCGCGCTCTTTCATCAGCGCCAGCGTCTGATCGCTTAGGTAAGTGCCATGTTCGATTGAACGCACACCGGCTTTGACCGCAGCGTAGGCTCCTTCGTCGCCGTGAGCATGAGCGGCGACGAAGATGCCGGATTTGCGCGCCTCGTCAACAATCGCGGCGATCTCTTCGTCGGTGAAGATACGTTTGCGCGGATCGGTGTCGGGCAGGCCGGCGCGTTCGGTGGCGTTGATTTTGATCACGTTGACGCCGCGTTCGATCTGCGCGCGAACGATGCGCCGAACAGACTGCTCACCGCTCACCGTCTTGCCCATCAAGTCATTCAGCTTCGGCAGATCAACAAACAATTCTTCGGAAGGGCGCGAGCGGACGTGATAACCGGCGGCGACGATGTCTGGCAATTCCGCCACGCCCGCGTGATTCAATTCCCGAACGCCGATGTCGAAGAAATGGTTGACACCCAGGTCGCGCGCCGTCGTCGCGCCGGAAGCCAGCGCGACGCGGGCGGCGGTCAGGTTGGCGATGTGAGCGTGTGCGTCAACGAATCCGGGCAGGAGCCATTTGCCTTTCAGATCAAGCGTCGTGGCGCCGGCGGGCGGATTGATTTTGCCGACCTGCTCGATCTTTCCGTCGCGGATGATCACCGTGGCATCGAGCAATGGCTGGTTCGATACGCCGTCAATTACGTTCGCGTGTGTGATGGCGAGCAGAGTGGATTGGTTTTGCGAAGATACGGCGCCTGACGAGGCCGCGAGCAGGCAGCCCAGCGACAGAGCAGACAGCGCGCAAAGCAGCTTGATTTTCATGGTGATCCCCTGGTTGTTTGAATTGATGGAATGTTGCCGACAGCGCGGTCAAGGTAGGCTCAATCGTTTGTGGTGTCAATGGCCGGGCGGGCGCTAAACTCAACTTCGCAGAAGGCCGGGACGCCTCCTTCAAAACCTCCCGCAAGCGCCGGCTTACACAACCCGGAGTCTTCGGAGGTAGGTTGTGTGAGCCAGCGCAAACGACGGAGGTAACCATTACGCGATCAACGCGGCGTCAGCGTTCTGTTCGGCGTCTTCGAGGAACAGATACTTGCGCCATTCGGGACGGAACCGCGCCGCCTCCCGCCACGAGGCGCGCTCCAACCCGTAATACAAAGCCGCCGGATTGGTCAGCAGCGGCATCCGCGCCTCTTCCGGCGTGCGGTCGCCTTTGCGGTTGTTGCAAACCTGGCAGGCGGTCACCAGGTTTTCAGCCAGCGTCCGGCCTCCGCGCGATTTCGGCAGGATGTGATCCAGCGTCAGATCGAACGCCGTGCCGCGCCGGCCGCAATACTGGCAACGGTAATGATCGCGCGCGAGGATGCGATGACGATTGGTCACGCGGTTCTGCCGCGACCGAACGTCAATGTAATGCGTCAACCGAATGACTGAAGGCACGTCGAAAACAAAACGTGGCGAACGAAGCTGGACGCCACTGTCAATTTCGAGCGTTTCGGCCACCCGGCGCCACACCAGCGTCAAAGCCTTCGGCGCAGTCACCAGACTGAGCGGCTCGTAAGACGCATTGAGTAACAAAACTTTCCTGCTGGCTATCATAAAGTTACCTCACCTCCGCCTTCAGATAACACGAAAGCTGTCCGAAGGCAAAGAGCGAATGGGCCTGGCAGGACTCGAACCTGCATTGTCTCGTTTAGAAGACGAGCGCCTTGATTCCCATTAGACTACAGACCCAGTTTCAAATCTCGATCTCAAATTTGAGATTCGAGATCGCAAGCCCGCAATCGGAATCGAACCGATGACCTCTCACTTACCAAGCGAGTGCTACTGCCGCCTGAGCTATGCGGGCGAAGAGGTGATGGTGAGATTCGAACTCACGACCTGTGGCTTAGGAGACCACTGCTCTGATTTCCGCTGAGCTACATCACCTTGATTTCAGTGGTTGGGGTCGGCATCGAACCGACGACCTCTGGCTCTTCAGACCAGCGCTGCTACCATCTGAGCTACCCAACCAAATCTGGCGTCCGTGGAGAGACTCGAACTCCCGACCTTCGCGTTCGTAGCGCGACGCTCTAAGGTTCCAACTGAGCTACACGGACAAAGTCAGGATGGCAGGATTCGAACCTGCGTGAGCTTGCTCCCAAGGCAAGTGGGCAGCCGCTGCCCCACATCCTGAAAATGGAATCGGCGGGACTCGAACCCGCAATTTCTGGTTTGCAAGACCAGCGCCTTGCCAATTTGGCTACGACCCCAAAACCATCAAACAACTTCGATAGGAGCGGTGGGGATCGAACCCACGACCTCTGGTTTGTAAGACCAGCGCTTCCACCTCTGAGCTACGCTCCTAAAAATCTCTGGCTGGGAGACGTGGATTCGAACCACGATCAACAGAGTCAGAATCTGCTATCCTGCCAGTTAGACGATCTCCCAATTTTCAAGAGCCGCCGGTGGGAATCGAACCCACATCCTGCCGCTTACGAGACGGCTGCTTCATCCGTTGAGCTACGACGGCGTGTTCAAAAGCGAGCGGTGGGAATCGAACCCACTGCCTCCAGTTTGGAAGACTGGCGCGCTTCCGGTAGCGCTTCGCTCGCACGAGCGGCGACGAGGAATGATGAAACAGTCACGGCGTACAGCCGCGCATCGGTCCAGGATGTAGTTCCATCAGCATTCGCCGCAAAATCGGAGTGGCAGGATTTGAACCTGCGGCCTCACGGGCCCGGGCCGTGCGCTCTGCGCAAACTGAGCTACACTCCGAAACTGGCTGGGAGAGTGGGATTCGAACCCACGCATCGCTTGCTTAATAGGCAAGTGCCTTACCAGCTTGGCTATCTCCCATCGAAATTCAAATACCTCAAAATGGCTGCGAGTGGAATCGAACCACTGACCTTCCGGTTATGAATCGGATGCTACTGCCAACTGAGCTACGCAGCCAGAATCCGTCTTGCGCCTGTCAGGTAACAATCACCCGAAGGCGCCCGAAGGTGATTGCTACCTGACACTCCAAGTGGTTGTCACATCCAACCGCGCAACGGCGAGAAATTCTGGTGGATCGGGTGGGATTTCAACCCACAGCTTCCTGCTTAAGAGGCAGGCACTCTGGCGATTGAGTTACCGATCCGTAACACAAATCTTGGCGGGACTGGTGGGAGTTGAACCCGACGATCTCAGCGTTGACAGCGCTGCGGCCATTCCGCTGGCCCACAGTCCCGAAAAACTTGGCAGGGCGTATCGGATTCGAACCGACCATCTCTCGATTGAGAGCCGAGTGTGTTAGCCAACTAGGCTGTGATCATCGTTTCGGCCATGGCCCCCCTTCAAGCAGCTTTGCGTCCGTTATTCGAACGCTTTGCCGCAGGACGCGCAGGCACGTCGAGATGATCCACCAACCATCCGAACAAGTCT
>Ga0187892_10000713_pt1 | contig 83684 bp, 87 predicted proteins | sample MA1701073metaG_FD_139345 | JGI IMG/M metagenome (GOLD analysis project Ga0187892, IMG submission 139345) | Bio-ooze microbial communities from a basaltic lava cave in the Kipuka Kanohina Cave System on the Island of Hawaii, USA - MA170107-3 metaG ... | reverse complement strand
GCCGAGACACAGTGAACGGTCTCCCCGTCCACCCCGGCCGAACGAGCCCCTCGATTGCTTCGCACCCGGTGCCAGGCGTCAGCCAGGACGGCCGGGTCATAGACCCGGTTCCACAGGTCGTCGAACCGACGATCAGGATCGTCGGTAGCCCACTGGTGCAGCTTGGTCTGGATCCAGGTCGGTCCGCCAGGCCCGGTCGTGACTCTCCCTGTTCGGTCGGGTTCAGGTGACGACGATGATCTGGAGTCCGACCGCCTCGTAGGTGCCGCGTGCCCGCCCGTCACGGGTGGCGAGAGGCACGTCGTGCTCTTTGGCGGCCAGGGCCACCATCGCGTCGTACACTCCGCCGCCGACAATGCCCAGGCGGCTCAACGTATCCGGGAGCCGACGGGCGCGCGCGCTGCTGAGCACCAGAGGAGAGGGGAAGCGGGCGGCGAGCAGCCGGGCGGCGTCGGACGGTGCCAGGCGGGCGTCGCCGGGCAGCCGGGTGAGCACTGAGTAGGTCTCGACGAGTGCGTGCCCGCTCAGCGCGAGTTGTTGCCCGGCCCACCACTGCACGACTGCCTCGTGCTGACGATGGGAGCGGACCAACAACGGAATTGCGACGCTCGTGTCAACGGCGACCGTCACCTACGCCCCGCGTCGATGAGAGCGAACACGATGTCGTCATCGACGGGCGTCTCACCGGCGGCGACGAGCTGGCCGCCCTCGTCCATCAAGCGGGCGGTGCGACCGGCCGGCACCAGCTGAGCACCGGCACCGTACGGCGAGATGTCGACCTTCGTGCCGGGCAGCAACCCCAACGCGTCGCGGATCGGCTTCGGCACCACTACACGACCGGCCTTGTCGATGATGGCCTCCATGGGAGGACGATACCATCAGAATCCCAGTGACTGCGGGTTGACTGAGGCGGTGATCCGGGGGTCCTGACGGGCCAGCGCGATCAAGCGGGTATCGGTGACGACGATTCCTTTCGATGGCGTCGCATTGCGCGCCATGCCGCTGCTGGCGACGGGCTGCCAGGGCGGGTGCGGGCGGAGCGAAGTTGCTTCGATCCGCTCTCGTGCACAGCCCGCTCGTTGCTCGGCTTCGAGGCACGGAGGTGAGCGTCAGGTCTGCTTGCTAGCCAAGTCTGATCACCGCTAGGCCGAACGCTGCGATGCCAGCAACGTCGACGATCAGCAGCCCGACGTCGATGCGGTCCGCGAGTGAGTCCGGCAGCACCAGTGATCGAAGAATGTCCAGCTGCATCGACGGCGTCGGAAGTAGGCGACCGTCCGGTCGGGAGAGCGTACGCGCCAGGACCACGGCCGCCACCAGTAGGGCCAGGGCGAAGGCGACAACAAGAGCCACCGACCCGACGGTTCCGTCTAGGACCATGCCCAGGACGGAGACCCACAGCATCGTCGCGAACCCAACCCGCGTGAGACGCTGCCCGCTTCTCACGCGACCGTCGGCGCGCTCGGTCACTCGCCGCCGAAGTAGTAGTTCGTGTACCAGCCGACCTGCGTGTTGCCCAAGCCGGCGCCGAGCCCTCGAGATGTCCGCTGCCCTCGGCTGTTGATCGACGTCCCCAGGCTTCCCGCACACGATCTTGAGACAGGCGGTCCCACGCGTATCGATCCGCGAGAAGTTTGCCACTGCCGGCTGTGACCGAACACCTGGCGTCCCCAGCCCCCAGCCGATGTGGGGGTGGAGCCGTCGGCGGTTACTCCCTACTCCCACGTTCACGATCACAAGGCTGAAGCTGACATCAACGTTCATGACGCCACGACGCCCTCGGTACGAGCAGCCTCGAGCAGCTCGCCCACGGTGGCGTTGGTGCGGCTCGTGCCCCCTCGGACCGCCTCGGCCACCATGACCGCCAGTGCCCGCTGGGCCTCCCGCTTGCTCCCACGCACCGTCCTGTAGGTCCAGCGCTTCCGTCCGCTGACTGCGTCGCCGCCCCAGGTACACCCGCAGCTCCCAGGTCTGGCCCCGCTGCCGGATGAACCCTTGCATGCCACTCCTCCCGTCGGACGTCGGATTGGCAAGAGATGGGCAGAGGCAGTCACAGCAAGCAGGCGACCCTTCGTGGAGGGCCTCTGAGCTGCGGTGTTGCTCGCACCCCCAACGGGATTCGAACCCGTGCCGCCACCTTGAAAGGGTGGTGTCCTAGGCCGCTAGACGATGGGGGCCGGCGGGTTCTAGATCAGCACAGTTCCCATTGTGTGCCGTCGGGTGTGTCGCGCACCTCGATGCCGGCGGCCGCCAGGCGGTCGCGGATGGCGTCGGACTCGGCGAAGCGGCGTTCGGCGCGGGCCGAGCGGCGGGCGTCGAGGAGGGCGTCGACGAAGGGCCCGACCACCTGGCGGGGATCGCGCAGGCCGGCGTCGGCCGCCTCGCCGAGCCGCACGAGCATGGCGCGCAGCGCGGCGCGACCTCGGTCGAGGTGGTCGGACTGGGTCGTGTCACGCGACCACTCGACCAGAAGGTCGTCGAGCTCCAGCAGCTCCCGGACGGCGGCCGAGGCATCACCGGTGGCCAGCGCGTCGGCGAAGCCCTTCTCGCAGGCGGCGACGCCCTCGAGGAGCGGCCCGAGGCCCGCGGCATCCAGCGCGGCACCCTCCTCCGTGGCGGCGTCGGTGCCCGATCCGGCCTCCGCGGCTGCGGCCGTCCCGCTCGGCCCGGCCCAGCCGGCGGTCGCCATCGCGGCCACGCGGTCGATCGGGATCGTCTCTCCGGCCGAGACCACCGCCGATCCGCCACGGCCCCTGACGGTCACACCGCCCAACCCCGCCACCTCGGCCGTACCCGCGTCGAGATCCATCACGAGCGCGGTGTGCTCGTCGACCCCGAGGACGAACACGTCGTCGGGCAGGGTGGCCTCCAGGGCCGAGAGGCGGCGCTCGCCCATGTAGCAGTAGCGGGTGTCGTGGTTGCCGCCCTCGGCGTTGTTGAAGTGGGGGATCACCACGGCTCGCATCCCCGTGACGGCGAGCAGGTCGAGCCCGTCGAGCCAGTGCGGCGCCCGGCCGACCTTGTAGATCTCGTAGACCGGCAGGGCGAACGCCCCGAGCGTGCAGGCCGCGGCGCTGGCGAAGGTGACACAGCCGCCGGTGCGCAGCTTGTCGGCCAGCAGGGGCGGCACCTCGCCACCGATCCACTGGGCCAGCGCGTACGACGGGCTGCCGGGACCGGAGAACACGTAGGTCGCAGCCCGGATGCGCGCCAGCGCCGTCTCCCGCGCCAGGACGTCGCCGGGCTCGGCCGTGCGGTACCCCGCGACCTCGATCGGGTGCCGGACGCTCTCGGCGAAGTAGTCGACGGCCCGATCCGAGATGTCCGAGGCGTTCTCCTGGAAGCCGTAGGGCGTGTCGAGCAGCACCGCGGGCACCGGCGCCGGACCGAGGCGGGCCAGCAGCCCGCGGTGCACCTTGCTCATCGTCGGGCTGGTCTCGCCGGAGCCCATGATCACGAGCAGGCGGGCCACTTCAGCCTCCCCGCGCCGCCGACACCGAGGCGACGAAGCCCGAGAGCAGCGACGCGAGCTCGTCCGGCTGGCCGACGTGGAGGTCGTGGTCGCCAGGCGAGATCCACTCCACCCGGACGCGGGAGCTGAGGGCGACCGCCCGCTCGGCCTCTTGGCGCTTATCCGCCACCCACGCGTCGCCGGTATCGGCCATCACGAACAGCGCCGGAACGGCGAGGCCGCCGAGGACGGCCGACGGGCGGTGCTCCCAGAGCGACCGCAGGATCGTGAGGTGGGTCTCGTAGTCGAGCCACGGTCGGACCGTGCCGTCGGCGCGGTGCTCGAAGTTGGCCATGGTCACGTCGATCGCTTCGTCGGACCACGCCGGATGGGCGCCACGTATCCAGCCCTCGACCTCCCGGGCCGGTCGGCCCTCGATGCGGGGCGGCCTCAACTCGTCCTCGCAGTCGGACCAGTCCGGCCAGCGGTCGGCCAGCTGGATGAGGCCGCCGTCGACGCCGATGGCGGCGACGAGCCGCTCCGGTGTCCGCACGGCCAGCTCGAGGGCGACGTTGCCACCGGTCGACTGGCCGACCACCACCGCCCGCCGCCAGCCGAGGTGGTCGAGCACACCGATGAGGTCGTCGCAGAGCGTGCCGAAGTCGTACCCGTCGGCCGGCTTGTCGCTGTGGCCATGGCCGCGCTGGTCGACGGCGGCGACGGGATGGCCGGCGTGGGCCAGGCGCCTCGTCACCGGCTCCCAGGTGCGGGCGTTGGAGGCGAGGCCGTGGACGAGGAGCACGGGCGGCCCGTCGGCCGCGCCGTCGAGGGGTCCGCCCGCGACCACCGCCACGGACACGCCGTCGGCGACGCGCACCCGGGTGGTGCCGTTGGTCGTCGGGTCCAATCCGATGCCGCTACGCCACCAGCTCGCGCACCTGGCGCTTCATGCGGCCGAGGATGGCGGACATCCCCCGCAGGCGGAGCGACGAGATCACCTCGGCCAGGCCCATGCGGGTGTAGAAGTCGTCGGGTACGGCCAGCACCTCCTGAGGGGTGGCCCCGTCGAGGCCCTCCGAGAGGATGCCGGCGAAGCCGCGAGTGGTGGGGGCCTCGGCCGGCACGTCGAAGTGCAGCCGTACCCGCTGGTCGTCGTCGAGGCGGGTCTTGAGGAAGAACGGTGTCTGGCACTCGGGCACCGCCTCCATCAGCTCGGGGTGGCCGGCCAGGTCCTCGGGCAACGGCCGGACCTTGCGCGAGTACTCGAGCAGCGCCTGCAGCCGGAGGTCCCTGGGCGCTCCGGCGAAGAGGTCCACGATGCGTTCCAGACCCGTCGCGGCCATGCATCCATCGTCCCACAGCGGGATTAGGGTTTGAATCCCGGGAAGAACCGCCGCGAAGGACATCGCAAGGAGGCACCGCCATGGCCCGAGTCGCTCCCGATCCCGCACCGGCGCTGACCCAGTACGCCCATCCGGAGCTGCTGGTCACCGCCGACTGGCTGGCGGAGCACCTCGACGATCCCGACGTGGTCGTGGTCGAGTCCGACGAGGACGTACTGCTGTACGACACCGGCCACATCCCCGGCGCCATCAAGGTCGACTGGCACCTCGACCTCAACGACCCCGTCACGCGGGACTACGTCGACGGCAAGGGCTTCGCCGCCCTCTGCTCGAGGAGCGGCATCAGCCGGGAGTCGACGGTGGTGTTCTACGGCGACAACTTCAACTGGTGGGCGGCCTACGCCCTGTGGGTGTTCAAGCTCTTCGGCCACCCCGACGTCCGCCTGCTCGACGGCGGTCGGATGCGCTGGGTGGCGGACGGCCGCCAGATGACCACCGACGTCCCGAGCCGCGCCGCCACCGACTACCCGGTCGTCGAGCGCGACGACCCGCCGATCCGGGCCTACAAGGACGACGTGATGGCCCACCTCGGCAAGGGCAAGCTCGTCGACGTGCGCTCGCCCGGCGAGTACTCCGGCGCCATGCTGCACATGCCCGACTACCCTCAGGAGGGCGCCCTCCGGGGCGGGCACATCCCGGGCGCGGCCAGCAAGCCGTGGAAGAACGCGGCCAACGACGACGGCACGTTCAAGGGCGCCGACGCCCTGCGGGCCATCTACGCCGACGAGCTCGGCCTGACTCCCGACGACGACATCATCGTGTACTGCCGGATCGGCGAGCGGTCGAGCCACACCTGGTTCGTCCTCCAGCAGCTGCTGGGGTACCCGAAGGTGCGCAACTACGACGGCTCGTGGACCGAGTGGGGCAACCTCGTGCGGGCGCCGATCGAGAAGGACGTGTAGCCGGGGGGGCCTCAGGCCGACAGCAGGTCGCGCACGCCCGACGCCGAAGACCGGCGCAGCTTGGCGATGGCCTTCATCTCGATCTGGCGGGCGCCCTCGCGGGTGAGCCCGAACTCCTCGCCCACCTCCTCGAGGGTGCGAGGGTGGCCACGGTCGAGCCCGTAGCGCAGGCACAGCACCTGCTGCTCACGCGGCTCGAGGGTCGAGAGCAGCTGTGACACCTGGGCGGGCAGCATCGACGCGAACACGGTCTGTTCCGGCGCGCCGGCGCTGGGGTCGACGACCAGCTCCCCGATCTCGGTGTCGCCGTCACCCATGCGCTCCGACAGCGACATCGGTTCGGCCAGGTGGGGCAGCAGCTCGGCCACCTTCTTGGGCGAGAGGAAGACGGCGGCGGCCACCTCCTCGGCCCGGGCCGGGCGCCCGCTGCGCACCTCGATGGTCGTGGCCGCCATGCGGATGGCCAGCAGCTGATCGCCGGCGTGCACCGGGAGGCGGATGGACCGGCACGTGTTGGCGATGCCGCGAGTGATGGTCTGGCGGATCCACCAGGTGGCGTAGGTGGAGAACTTGAACCCGCGGCCGGGGTCGAAACGCTCGACGGCCTGGATCAGGCCGAAGCTGCCCTCCTGGATGATGTCGAGCAGCGAGAGCCCGTAGGACTGGTAGCGCTTGGCGATCGACACCACGAGGCGCAGGTTGGCCCGGACGAACCGCGACGCCGCCTCCTCGCCCCGGCGCACGTCGGACTCGAGCTCGAGCAGCTCCTGCGCGGTCAGCTCGGAGTGGGCGACGCGCTCCAGCGTGGCGGCCGCGGCCTTTCCCGTCTGGACGAGGGTGCCGAGGCGGAGCTCCTCATCCCGATCCAGCAGTGGGTGCCTGCCGATCTCGTTGAGGTAGAGCTGGACGAGATCCTCGTCCTCGCTGCTCCTCGCTCGCTGCTTGGCCACCCGCACCCTCCTGTGCGCGGCGGGACCCTACCAGAGCGCTCGACGCTGCGGTCGGGCGGGCTCCGACGCCAGACTGGTCCCGTGCAGCTGCCCGTCTGCCCTCCGGTCGCCCCGATGTTGGCCAAGGCGGCGCCGGCCATCCCGCCGGGGCAGCACTACGAGCCGAAGTGGGACGGCTTCCGATCGATCGTCTTCCGCGACGGCGACGACGTGGAGATCGGCAGCCGCAACGAGCGGCCGATGACCCGCTACTTCCCCGAGGTGGTGCGGGCCGTGCTCGACAGCTTCCCGGCGCGAGCCGTGATCGATGGCGAGCTCGTCATCGCCGACCGGGTCCGCAATCGCCTCGACTTCGAGGCGCTCCAGCAGCGGATCCACCCCGCGGCCAGCCGGGTGAAGCTCCTCGCCGAGACCACGCCCGCCAGCTTCGTGGCCTTCGACCTCCTTGCCCTCGGCGACGACGACCTCACCGGCCGACCGCTCGAGCAGCGCCGGGCGGCGCTCGTCGAGGCCCTTGCCGGCGCCTCGGCGCCCATCCACGTGACTCCTGCCACCCGTGACCTCGACCGGGCCAGGCGCTGGTTCGACCAGTTCGAGGGTGCCGGGCTCGACGGCCTCATGGCCAAGCGCCTCGACCTCACCTACCAGCCCGACAAGCGCGTGATGACCAAGATCAAGCATCTGCGCACGGCCGACTGCGTGGTGGCCGGCTACCGGGTGCACAAGTCCGGTCCCGACGCCCTGGGTTCACTCCTGCTCGGTCTCTACGACGAGAGGGGCACGCTGAGCTCCGTGGGCGTGGTGGGGGCGTTCCCCATGGACCGCCGCCGGGAGCTGCTCCGAGAGGTCGAGCCCCTCGTCACCGCCTTCGAGGGCCACCCCTGGAACTGGGCCGCCCACGAGCTGGGCGAGCGCACGCCGCGACGCAACGAGGCGAGCCGTTGGAGCGCGGGCAAGGATCTGTCATTCGTCCCCCTGCGGCCCGAGCGGGTGCTGGAGGTGCGGTACGACCACATGGAGGGCCCCCGCTTCCGCCACACCGCGCAGTTCGTGCGCTGGCGTCCGGATCGCACCCCCGAGAGCTGCACCTACGAGCAGCTCGAGCGGCCCGTGAACTTCGACATCGCCGACGTGCTGGCGTCGGGCTGACCGGCGGGGTTCAGGCCCGCCCTCCGGCGGTGGTCCAGGCCAGCAGCTCGTCGGGGGGCATCGCGTTGACCACTGAGTCGGCGGTCACCCCGCACTCGGCGCCGCGCCGCGTGCCGTTGCCCTGCCACTCGAGCTGACCGGGGGCGTGGGCGTCGGTGTCGATGGCCAGACGGCAGCCGGCGGCGACCGCCAGGCGCAGCAGGTACCGGGGCGGATCGAGCCGCTCGGGCCGGCAGTTGATCTCCACGGCGGTGCCGGCCTCGGCGCAGGCGGCGAACACCGCCGGAGCGTCGAAGCGCGACTGCGGCCGGCCGCGGCCGGCGACGAGCCGTCCGGTGCAGTGCCCGAGGATGTCCACGTTGGGGTCGAGCACGGCACGGACCATCCGCCGCGTCATGCCCTCGGGCTCCATGGCCAGCTTCGAGTGGACGCTGGCGACCACGACGTCGAGACGTTCCAACAGCTCGGGCTCCTGGTCGAGGCCGCCGTCCTCGAGGATGTCCACCTCGATACCGGTGAGCACCCGGAAGAGGCCCTCGGCGGCCAGCTCCTCGTTGAGCTCGGCGACGACGTCGAGCTGGCGGCGCAGGCGCTCCGCGGTGAGGCCCCGGGCCACCGTCAGTCGGGGCGAGTGATCGGTGAGGACCATGTACTCGTGACCGAGGGCGCGAGCCGCCCGGGCCATGACCTCGATGCTGCTGCCACCGTCCGACCAGTCCGAGTGCGTGTGGCAGTCGCCGCGCAGGGCGGCGCGCAGGGCGTCCGCGGCCGCCTCCTCGGCCTCGGTCCCCGCGCCGTCACCCAGCTCGTCCTCCAGCTTGGCGAGGTAGCCCGGCTTGTCCCCCGCGAGGGCCTCGCGCACGACCGCCTCCGTGGTGCCACCGATGCCCGGCAGGTCGCGCAGTCGGCCGGTGGCGTTGCGACGGGCGACCTCCTCGGGCCCGATCTCGGCCAGCACGGCCGCCGCGTTGCGGAAGGCCCCCACGCGGTACCGGGGCGCGCTGGCCCGCTCCAGCAGGTAGGCGATCCGCTCGAGAGCGGCCACCGGGTCCACGGCTACAGCTCGAAGCGGAGCTTGTTGCTCTCGGGGCTGGGCTCGAGGCCGACGGTGGCCAGCTGCGCCTCGAGGGCGCGGTAGGTGGACTCCAGCTCTCCTCGGCTGGAGCGCCGGGCGTGGAGGCGCATCATGCGGCGGTAGAGCTGCTCGGCGAAGGGGTCGACCTCGATGGCGCGGTTCAGCGTCTCGGCGGCGGCCGCCGTGTCGCCGGCCGCCCACCGGCTGTCGCCCAGCCACACCAGAACGTCGACGATGCGCTGACGCAGGTCCTCGCGCGGGGCCCGGGCCCAGAGCCAGTCGGCACCGGCCAGGAGGTCTCCGGTGTAGGCCCGCGCCACCTGCTCGAAGCTCGCCAGCCTGGTCGAGGTCCCACCACCCATCTGGGCCGCGCCGACGGCGCTGTGCAGCGACCGCTGCAGTCGCCAGAGGTCGACGTCGAAGACGGGCTCGAGCCGCAGCCGTCGGCCCTGGGCCTCGGCCTGCAGCACCGCCAGCTCGCGCACACCCGTCGCCGCCGCCAGCCGACTGCGCACATTGTCGAGCGCGGCGTCGAACAGCTCGGCGGCGCGCTCCGGGTCGATGCCGGGCCAGAGGTCGTCGAGCACGCGGTCCCGGTCCATACCCTCGGGCCGGACGAGGGCGTAGGCGAGCAGCTCCCGGCCCTTCTCGCGGAGGCCGTGGCGCACCTCCTCGCCGTGGATCTCGACGCGCAGCCGGCCCAGCATCCGCACGACGACGGCATCGGGGCCGGCCGCCGGCGGCTCGAAGCCGTCGTCGACGGCCACCGACGCCCGGAGGTGGTCGGCATCGGTGCGGCCGGCGGCGACGACAGTGAGCAGCTCGGCCGCCGGTGCCGGGCCGAGGCGGTACAGGCGCGCCCCGTCGAGCTCGGCGGCGAGGGCTGCCGGTGCGGCGGCCACGACGCGACCGTCGGCGTCGACCTCGACGGCGCCTTCGCCCTCGTCGCCGGCCGGCTCGCCGACGTCGCGGCCCACCGCGGCGGTGGTGTCGACGAGCAGGCCGGCCACGCCGCGACCGCGACTGCGGCGCAGCAGCGACCGCAGCCTCGGGAGCTCGGACGAGCTGAGGTGGTCGGCGATCACGAGGATCGTCGGCCGGCCGGCGCCACCCCTGCCCGCGGGGGCCTGCTCACGCCGGGCCACCTCCTCGGCGAGCTCGTCGAGGGCGGCGGCGGGCGACCCGGACTGCTCGAGCCCGGCGAAGGCCGGGATGTCGGCCAGCCTTCCCGCTACGACCAGCGCGGTGGCCGTCGCCGTGGAGCCGCTCGCCAGGAAGGTGGTGAGCAGCGAGCGGGCCACGTCGGCTGCGCCCGGGCCCGCCAACGTCAGGCGCGACCACCGCCCCAGGTCGACGGACAGCTCCCGACCCCGTCCCGTTCCGGCGACGATCGTCGTGAGCGGACGGACGAGCTCGCCGGGCTGGGTCCGTCCGAGCCGGGCCACGCGCTCGTCAACCGAGGTCTCGTCGAGCATCTCGAGCGCCCGCAACGTCGGCGTGACGAAGGGGTACCGGCGGGCGAGTCCGGGGGCCGGGATGGCCGCCCGGCGGCGGCGGCGCCGGCGCAGCCGGGCCAGGTCGAGGGACATCCCGATGGCCGCCGCCACGCCGGGTCCGACCACCATGTCGCTCGTCTCGGCCAGATCGGGTGCCGGCAGCTCGTCGTTGTCGACCGTCTCGGGCGGGGGCGGGACGCCTCCTTCCTCGGCCGGGGTCGGGGTCGGCGTCGGCGCGTCGGACGCCTCGGCCGCGGGGCCGGACGTCCCGACCGGTTCGGGCCCGGCGTCGAACGGGAGGGCATCCTGGCCGTCGGCCGGCTCGGGGGCCGCTACCTCGGTCGGGCCGATCCGCCCGGTCGAACGGAGCGCCACCGGCCCGACGAGGGTGCTGCGCACCATCGGGTCGGACGACGTCGCGTCGTCGCGTTCGGCCAGTGCGTCGGCGACGACCGAGTGGACGAGATCGGGGAGCCCGTCGGCCACCGCGTCGCGCACCAGGCCGGGGAGCTCGCCGGCGACGGCGCTACGCCATGCCCGGAGCCGGGCGGCTTCGGTGCGGAGCTCGGCGACCGACCCCGCCAGGTCGGCGACGGCCGAGCGCATGCCCGCCGCCGAGGAGGCGCCGGCGGCGCGATCGGCCGGCCCTGCCGCCGCCGTCCGGCCCGCGGACCGCATCTCCTGGGCCACCGCCTTGGCCACGAGGTCGGGCAGTTGCTGGGCGGTGGCATCCTGAAGGCCGGCCAGCCGGGCGGTCTCGTTGCGCAGCTCGGCGGCGTAGCCCTCGAGCTCGGCCAGCGATACGGCCAGGTCGGCCGCGCTGCTCCGGGCCGCCTCGCCGAGGGTCGCCTGGCCGGCGAGCAGCTCCGAGAGGAGGCCGGCCTGACCGTTGACCTCGGCCGCCAGCGCATCGACGCGCGCCCGGAGGGCCACGAACTCCTGGTGCATCCACGACAGGACCTGGCTGCCGCCGCCGGCTCCGGCCGGTTGAACACCCCCGTCGCCGGCTGCCGTGTCGGCCCGAGGCTCGCTCGATGCGCTCACCCGAGCGGGACCCCGCACCGCAGGCGCCTAGGCATGGAGGGCGATGATATCGGGGGTCCTCGGCCGGGCTCCGGGCGAGGCTGCAAGACTCGGGGCATGTTCCGCCAGGATGGTGCCGGTCCTTCTCGTAGCACCGCCGGCGCGGTCGGCTTCCTCGTCGCCGCGCTGCTTGTGGCCGGTGTGGCCGCCCTCGTGCTGCGGTCGAGGGATCGAGGTGACACCGCGTCGCTGGCCTCGGCCGGTGGCCGAATCGCGTTCGCCCGAGGCATCGGTGAGGAGCTCGACATCTGGACCGTCGCACCGGACGGCACCGGCGAGGCCCAGCTCACCCGCGGCAAAGGGACCGACAGCTACCCCGCCTGGTCCCCCGACGGCGCACGGCTCGTGTTCGAGTCGACGCGCGACGGCAACAGCGAGCTGTACCTGATGGGGGCCGACGGCGGCGAGCAGACCCGCCTCACCGACGACCGGGCCGAGGACCGCCTCCCCGACTGGTCGCCCGACGGGAGCCGGATCGTGTTCATGTCGAACCGGAACCGCAACAACTTCGACATCTATGTCGTCGCCCTCGACGGCACGCCGCCCGTGCGGCTGACGAACGCCGTCGAGCCGGACTTCGCGCCGTCCTGGTCGCCGGACGGGACCCGGATCGTCTTCCAGAGCCTGCGCGACGGGAACAGCGAGATCTACGTCATGGCCGCCGACGGCAGCAACCAGACCCGCTTGACCGACAGCGAGGCCGTCGACGAGCTGCCGGCCTTCTCGCCCGACGGCCGGCGCATCGCCTTCCAGAGCAACGGGACCGGCGACTTCGAGCTCTACGTGATGCCGGCCACGCCGCCGCCGTCGACCGCCACGCGCCTCACCGAGGACGCCGCCACCGACTCGGCGCCCACCTGGTCGCCCGACGGCACCATCCTCGCCTTCCAGAGCAACCGGCGGGGCGGCTCGAAGATCTGGGCCGTGCCGGCGACCGGCGGCCGCCCGGTCCAGGTCACCACCGGCGGTGGCGACTCCGACTTCCTCCCTGCCTGGCAACGCCCCGAGGCCCGAGCGGCCTCCTGAGCGGGAAACGAGGCCCCACCCCCGTTTGGGGTTTCGCGGGCAGGAGCACCTAACCTCCCCGCCGATGGCCGCGGTCGTGACCACTCGTTCGCGCTTGGCCGCCTACGTGGCCCTCACCAAGCCCCGGATCATCGAGCTCCTGCTCGTCACGACCGTGCCGGCGATGATGGTCGCCGAGGGCGGCATGCCCCCGATCGGCCTGATCCTGGCCACCCTGGCGGGCGGGACGCTCGCGGCTGCGGGCGCCAACGCCACCAACATGTACGTCGACCGCGACATCGACGGGATCATGTCCCGCACCTCCACGCGGCCCCTGGTGACCGGCGAGGTGACGCCCCGCCAGGCGCTGGTCTTCGCCGTCGGGCTCGAGCTGGCGGCGGCGGCGGTGCTGTGGCTGGCGGTAAACCCGCTCAGCGCGGCGCTGGCGGTGGGCGCCACCCTCTTCTACGTCTTCGTCTACAGCCTCTGGCTCAAGCGGACGTCCACCCGCAACATCGTCATCGGCGGCGCGGCCGGGGCCGTGCCCGTGCTCGTGGGCTGGGCGGCGGTGACCGGGAGCCTGGCGCTGGCGCCCTTCGTGCTGTTCGCCATCATCTTCGTTTGGACGCCGCCCCACTTCTGGGCCCTGGCCATCCGCTATCGCGACGACTACGCCGCCGCCAACGTGCCGATGCTGCCGGCCGTGGCCGAGTTCTCCGTCACCGCCCGCCGGATCCTCGGGTACACCCTGGCCCTGTGGGCCGTAAGCCTCGCCTTCGGCCCGATCGCCGACGCCGGACCGCTCTACCTCGTCTCGGCCGCCGTGCTGGGCGCCGTGTTCACGGGCTACGCCGTGCGCCTGGCCAGGGTGAACTCGTACCGGAACGCCATGGCGCTGTTCCACTACTCCATCACGTACATCTCGCTGCTGTTCGGGGCCATCGCCCTCGACCAGCTCCTCTAAAGGGGGCCCTCCGACATGTGCCGGCGGGGTCGCTCGCGAGGGGTCGACGAGGGCTGGCGAGGGCCCTTCCACGTTTGGGAGCCTCCGGGGGGCCATGGCTAGAGTCCGGCCACGATGACGGCCCTCAGCGACCACAAGACGATCGGGAAGCTCTTCCTGACCGCCTCGGTGGTGTTCCTGGTCGTCGGGGCCGGTCTGGCCCTGCTCATGGAGTCCAAGGCGGTCGGCCCGGCCTCTTACAGCCAGCTGTTCACGGTGCATGGGCTGACGATGGTGTTCCTCTTCCTCCTGCCCGCCTGGCTGGGCCTGGCCTCGGCCGTCGCGCCCCTCCAGGTCGGAGCCCGCCGAGTGGCGTTTCCCCGGGCCCACGCCTTCTGCCTGTGGCTCTACGTGGCGGGCGGCGCGATGGTCGTCGCCGGTCCCTTCGCCTCCGACATTGCCAGCGGTTGGACGCTCAGCTCCCCGGTGCCGGTCGGTCGGGGCTTCCGGGGCGACGGGCCCGATCTGATCGTGCTCGGCCTGGCCCTCGTGGCCGTCGCCGGCACGGGGACCGCCGTGAACCTCCTGGCCACCCTGCTGCAGTTCCGGGCGCCCGAGCTGGCGTTGCGCCGGGTTCCGTTGTTCAGCTGGGCCACCCTCGTGTCGAGCGCCGTGCTGATGCTCGCGCTGCCGGTCCTCGTCGGCGCGTTCGTCATGCTGTTCGTCGAGCGCCACTTCGGCGGCCAGGTCTTCTCCGGGGACGAGGGTGGCAACCCGCTGCTCTGGCCTCGCCTCTTCTGGTTCGCCGCCTACCCCGTCCTGTGGGCGCTGGTCGTCGCCGCCCTGGGGGCCATGTGCGAGATCGTTCCCGTCTTCGCCCGCCGCCCGCTGGCGTCCTACGCCCGGGCCACGGCCGCTCTCGGCGCCCTCGGCGTGGTCGCCTTCGTCGGTTGGGGCAGCGAGGTGGCGGACGGCGCCGGCGCCCGGCTGCTGTTCGTCTTCGGTGCCCTCGCCGCCCTGGCGCCCGTGGCCTCGATCCTCCTCAACCTCCTCCTGACGCTCCGCCCGGGCCGTGCTCCGGCCGACGGGACCCCGGCGCCCTCCCTCGGGTCGGTACCGGCTCTCGCCGCCCTCGGAGCCGTGACGGTGCTCGCCGCCGGCCTCCTCGGAGGCCTGGTGCTCGCCCTCGACGCCGGTGGCACGTCGCACACGACCACCTGGTCGGTGGCGGCGCAGCACCTGCTCTACTTCGGGGCTCCCACCGTCGGGGTGCTGGCCGCCGCCCACTTCTGGGCGCCCAAGCTCTGGGGCCGCCACCTCCACGACGGCGTCGGCAAGCTCAGCCTCGCCGCCGTCGTCGGGGGCCTCCACCTCTCGTTCCTGCCGCTGTACGTCCTCGGCGTCGACGGCGCCCCGGCCCATGAGCCGGCGGAGGGCCCGGCGGCGCTCACGGCGGCCGCCGACCTGGGCTCTCTCGTCCTGGCCCTGGGCGTGCTGCTGTTCGCGGCGAACCTGCTCACCAGCGCCGTCGCCGGATGGGGCCGCCGGGCGGACGCCGACCCGTGGGGCGGCCACACGCTCGAGTGGGCCACGACCTCGCCGCCGCCACCCCACAACTTCGACACCCTGCCGGCGCTGACGTCGCCCACGCCCCTGCTCGACCGGCCTCCGGTGCCCGAGCTCGAGGCCGCCTCCACATGACCACCGCCATCACCGACGACGTCGAGGTCGCCGAGGTCGCGCCGCGGCCGCCCAGCCGGGTGCCGGTCGGGGAGCGGGCACTTTCGCTCGGGACCATGCTCGTGATGGCTGCCGACCTGGTCGTGCTGGGCGCCATCGTGGCCGCGTACCTCGCCGTGAAGCAGGGGGTCGCCGACTGGCCGCCCGACCGGGTCGTCGTCGGCACCTACATCCCCACCGTCGTCACGGTGACCGCCGCCCTCTCCTCGTTCTCGGCGCAATGGGCGCTCTACGCGGCCCGGCGCAACGACCCCCGCAACGTCGCCACCGGCTTGGCCCTCACCACCTTCTTCGGCCTGGCCATGTTCCTCGCCGAGCTCCAGGCCCTCGACGTCGACTTCGGCGTGTCGAGCCATCCCTACGGCACCTTCTACTTCCTGCTGCTCGGGTACCACCTGGCCCACCTGGTCGCGGTGCTCCCGATCCTCGGGCTGGTGGCTGGCCGGGCCCTTGCCGGCCACTTCCCGCCCGGTCGGGTGGACGCCATCCGTGCCAGCGGGATCCTCTGGCACGCCACGACCGTGATCTGGTACGTGGTCGTCACCGTCCTGTTCCTCCTCAGCCGTCACGCCTGATGGTCACGCGCGCCTCCAGGGTGTTCCTGCCCATCGGCCTGGTCACGCTCGGCCTGTGCGCCGCTTATGCGCTCTTCGCCGGCGACGCCCTCGGCGCCGTGCTGCTGCTGACGACCGCCACCGCGGCCGGCTTCGTGGCCGTCACGGTCGGCGGGGCGGGCGACGAGCCGGTCCTCCGGGCCGCCATGGCCACCCTCGACGGCGACGAGGGTGACGAGACGCCGCCCCAGCCCGGCGGCGGCGGTTGGCCGCTGCTGGCCGCGGTGGCCGTGGCGCTGCTGCTCCTGGGCTTCGTGGTCGGACGCCTGGCCGCCTTCGCCGGGATCGGTGCCGCCCTGGTGGCCGGCATCGGTTGGCTCGGGCGCCTGACGCGCGAGCAGACCGGGCGGGAGGTCGACCTGATGCCGCTCGGGCTGCCGGTGCTCGGCCTCACCACCATCGCCAGCCTGATGTTCTTCATGTCGCGGATGCTGCTCGCGGTCTCGGAGACGGCGTCGTGGGTGCTCGCCCTGGTCGTCGCGGCCGCGGTGCTGGCGGTCGCCGCGGTGGTGTCGCTCCGACCGCAGATGTCGCCGCGCGCCCTCGTGGGCGTCCTCGCCGTCGGCAGCATCCTGATGGCCGGCGGTGGGCTGGTGGCGGCGGCCAAGGGTGAGCGCCCCATCCCCCGCCATGACGCCGGCGCCGCCGAGGGCGACCATGGGGAGCCGGGCGCCGGCGAGGAGCGCAGCGAGGGCGCTGACGCGGCCCACGGCGGGGCGAGCGAGGAGGGTGGCGAGGGCCCAGACAACGGAGGCGTAGGGCCGGCCGTGACCGTGAAGGTCGTGGCTCACAACATCGCCTTCGACCTGAAGGAGCTCTCGCTCAAGGCCCGGACGCGAAGCCGGATCGAGTTCGAGAACGCCGACGCCGAGATCAACCACAACATCGGGATCTACAAGGACAAGACCGCGGCTGTTGCCGACAAGGTGTTCATCGGCAGGGCGATCTCGGGACCGGCGACGACCACCTACGAGTTCGAGGCGCCCCCGCCCGGCACGTACTACTTCCAGTGCGACATCCACCCGAACATGGCCGGCGAGGTGATCGTCACGTGAGGCGGATCGGTTGGCGCGCCCAGGGTGGACGGGCGGCGCTGGTGTCGCTGGCGGCCGTCGTGCTGGCGGGCTGCGCCAAGGTGGCACCGCAGACGACCCTCGAGCCGAAGGGCCCGATCGCCCGGCAGATCGACAACCTCATCGATCCCGTCTTCATCGTCGCCGGCGTCGTGTTCGTGCTCGTCCAGGCGCTCGTCGTGATCGCGGTGCTCAAGTTCCGCGACCGGGGACAGGAGGAGCCCGAGCAGATCCACGGCAACACGGCGCTCGAGATCGGTTGGACCCTCGTCCCGGCGGTGATCCTCCTGCTCATCGCCGTCCCCACGATCAAGACGATCTTCGACCTCTCCCGCCCGGCCGAGGCCTCCGACACCCTCGAGGTCACCGTCACCGGTCACCAGTTCTGGTGGGAGTACCTCTACGAGGACAGCGGCGTGCTCAGCGCCAACGAGCTCGTGATCCCCACCGGGCGTCCCGTCGAGCTGACGCTGAAGAGCGTCGACGTGATCCACAGCTACTGGATCCCCGCGCTGGCGGGCAAGACCGACGTCATCCCAGGCCGGGTCAACCGCATGACCGTCGTGGCCGACGAGCCGGGGGAGTACCCCGGCCAGTGCACCGAGTACTGCGGCGCTTCGCACGCCAACATGCGCAACGTCGCCCGGGCGCTGGACGCGGCCGACTTCGAGGAATGGCTGGCGGCGCAGCAGCGAGGGCCGGCCACACCTGCGGAAGGCTCGGCCGCCGCCGAGGGGCTCGAGGTCTACGGCAACCGAGGCTGTGCCGGCTGCCACACGATAACCGGCGTGTCGGAGGGGAAGGTGGGGCCCAACCTGACGCACTTCGCCGACCGGGGGACGTTCGCCGGGTCGATCTTCGAGAACAACGGGGAGAACCTCACCCGCTGGCTCACCGACCCCCAGGCCGCCAAGCCGGGTAACCAGATGGTCATTCCCGGCGTTCCGCTCACCCCCGAGGAGATCGAACAGCTCATCGCCTACCTGGAGACGCTGAAATGACCGTCACCCAGCCTGCGCCCGCGCTCCCGTCCCCGGAGCTGGCCGAGCCACGGCGGCTCCTTCGCCGGCCCACGTCGCCCCGTGGGGCCTGGGCCTGGATGACGTCGATCGACCACAAGAAGATCGGGATCCTCTACGGCGTCACCTCGTTCGTGTTCTTCCTGTTGGGCGGCCTGGAGGCGCTCGCCCTGCGCGTCCAGCTGGGCACTCCGGACAACACGTTCCTGTCGCCCGAGGCCTACAACCAGATGTTCACCATGCACGGCACGACGATGGTCTTCATGGTGATCATGCCGTTGTCGGCCGCCTTCGTGAACTACCTGCTGCCGCTCATGATCGGCGCCCGGGACGTCGCCTTCCCCCGCCTCAACGCCTTCAGCTACTGGGTCTTCCTGTTCGGCGGCCTCTTCACCTACTCCAGCTTCTTCCTGGGCGGCGCGCCCAACGGCGGCTGGTTCGGCTACCAGCCCCTCGGTCGCAACATGTCCGGCCACAACATCGACTACTGGGTCTTCGGCCTGCAGATCCTCGGCATCGCCTCGCTGACGGGTGCCATCAACCTGATCGTGACCATCATCAACCTGCGGGCTCCGGGAATGAGCCTGATGCGCATGCCCATCTTCGTGTGGATGAGCCTCGTGGTGCAGTTCCTCCTGCTCTTCGCCCTGCCGATCATCACCGTGGCGCTGTTCCTGCTGATGTTCGACCGCCTGTTCGCCACGAACTTCTTCAACATCAACGCCGGCGCCGATCCGTTGCTGTGGCAACACCTCTTCTGGCTCTTCGGCCATCCGGAGGTGTACATCCTCATCCTGCCGGCCATGGGCATCGTGTCGGAGATCCTGCCGGTCTTCTCCCGCAAGCCACTCTTCGGCTACCGGGTCATGGTGTTCTCCGGGATCGCCATCGGCTTCATGGGGTGGGGCGTGTGGGCTCACCACATGTTCGCCACGGGGATCGGGCCGGTCGCCCTTTCCGCCTTCGCGGCGTCGACCATGTTCATCGCCGTGCCGACGGGGGTGAAGATCTTCAACTGGATCAGCACGCTGTGGAAGGGCAAGATCCGCATCACCGTGCCGCTGCTGTTCGCGGTTGGCTTCGTGGCCATGTTCACCATCGGCGGCCTGTCGGGTGTCACCCACGCCGTCGTGCCGTCGGATACCCAGCAGACGGACACCTACTACATCGTCGCCCACTTCCACTACGTGCTCTTCGGCGGCAGCATGTTCGGACTCTTCGGCGGCGCGTACTACTGGTGGCCCAAGGTCCGGGGGCACCTCCTCAACGAGCGGGTCGGCAAGCTGCACTTCTGGTTGATGTTCCTCGGCTTCAACATGACCTTCGCCCCGTTCCACCTCCTCGGGCTCCAGGGCATGCCCCGCCGGGTGTACACGTACCCGACGGGCCAGGGCTGGGACTTCTGGAACTTCGTGGCGTCGATCGGCTCGTTCGTGATCGCCGCATCGGTGCTCGTGTTCATGTACAACGTCTGGGCCAGCCGCAAGAACCCCAAGGCCGGCCCCGACCCGTGGGACGCCCGCACGCTCGAGTGGTCCGCCGCCTCGCCGCCGGCCGAGTACAACTTCGCCGAGATCCCGGTGGTCACCTCGCTCGACGACGTGTGGCACCGCAAGTACACCGAGGACGAACGGGGCCGCCCGGTGCTGCGGGAGCGCCGCACCGACGCGGAGGCCCACGAGGTGGCGTCGGCGGACGAGCCCGAGGAGCGGCCCGACATCCACATGCCCTCGCCGTCGTACTGGCCGATCTTCACCGCCCTCGGCCTGCCGATCATCTCCTACGGGATGATCTACAAGTCGTGGATCCCGGCCGCTCTCGGCGGGATCTGGACCCTCGCCGGCATCTACGCCTGGGCCCTCGAGCCGCAGACGGCGCCCGGCGGCCACGGCCACGACGACCACGGCGAGGGCCATGGCGCCGCCGGCGGCCCGGAAGGCCACGCCGGATCGGGATCGGGCGACGGCGACGCCACGCCGGGTGACCCCGAGCCCGAGCCGGTTCCGGCCGGAGACCCCGCATGAGCCTCGACGTCGCCACGCCGCACGCGGGCGTGGCCGGTGGTCATCCCCCGACCACGACCGGCCTCAGCCACGAGAAGATCGGCATGTGGGCCTTCCTCGGCTCGGAGTGCCTGCTCTTCGGGGGCCTGATCTCGACCTACCTGCTCTACCGGGGACAGAGCCGGCCCGGCACCATCACCCCGCCCGACGTGTTCGACATCCCCTTCACGTCGGTCAGCTCGTTCGTGCTGCTGATGAGCAGCCTCACGATGGTGCTGGCGCTGGCGGCCATCCAGCGCAACGACCAGCACCGGCTGCGGGTGTGGCTGCTGACCACGGCCCTCCTCGGCGCCACCTTCGTGGGCGGCCAGGCCTACGAGTTCACCGTGTTCGTCCGCGAGGGCCTCAACCTCCGGACCAACCTGTTCGGCAGCAGCTTCTACGTGCTGACCGGGTTCCACGGCGTCCACGTCACCCTCGGCGTCCTCATGCTGCTGTCGCTGTTCGGCCTGGCCGTGCGGGGCCGGATCACCACGGCCCAGGCCGAGACGGTCGAGCTCGTGGGCCTGTACTGGCACTTCGTGGACATCGTGTGGATCCTCATCTTCACCCTCGTCTACCTGATCCCGTGAGCGAGATCCCGTGAGCCCGACGCCATGAGCACCGAGACGATGCCCACCGACGACGTCCACGCGACCGAGGAGCACGGGCACGACCACCCGAGCGACTGGCAGTACGTCAAGGTGGCCATCGTCCTGGCGCTCATCACGGGCGCCGAGGTGGCGATGTCCTACATGGAGCTCGGGGGCCTGCTGGTGCCGGGCCTGATCGTGCTGTCGATCATCAAGTTCGCCATCGTCGTCATGTGGTTCATGCACCTCCGCTTCGACAACCGCCTGTTCCGACGGCTGTTCGTCATGGGGATCATGCTGGCCATGTTCGTCTACTGCGCAGTCCTGCTGGCCTTCAACCTCCCGAGGTGAGCGAGGCCGCCTTTCCCGGCTGGCACCCCCATTTCGACACGTGGCTGCTGTTGGCCGTCCTCGCCGCCGCCTACCTGCGGACCGTCCGCCGGGAGGACCGCCGCCTCCGCGAAGGCGGGGGCGATCCGGCGCCGAGCCAGCCGCCGACCACCCGGCGCCAGAAGGTCACGTTCCTGTCGGGCGTGGCCGTGCTCTGGCTGGGGTCCGACTGGCCCGTCCACGACCTGGCCGAGGGCTACCTCTACGGCGTCCACATGACCCAGCACCTGGTCTTCACCCTCGTCGCCGCCCTGCTCCTCGTCGCCGGCACGCCGGCGTGGATGGCGCGGCGCCTCCTGCGCCCGGCGTGGCTGCGCGCCGCGGTCCAGGCCCTCGCCCGGCCCGTGCCCGCCCTGGTGCAGGCCAACGTGGTCCTCGTCCTTAGCCACTGGCCGCTCGTGGTCAACACCACGGTGCGAGTGCACCCGCTCCACTTCGTCGCCCACGCCGTCCTGCTGGCGTCGGCCGTGCTCATGTGGCTGCCGGTGGCCAGCCCACTTGCGGAGATCCCCCGCCTGCGGCCGCCGCTGCAGATGCTCTACCTGTTCGGTCAGACGATCCTGCCGACGGTGCCGGCGTCGTTCCTGACCTTCGGCACGCACCCGCTCTACGAGGCCTACGCGTCGCTGCCACGCCTATGGGGCATCTCGGTGCTCGCCGACCAGCAGCTCGCGGGCCTCATCATGAAGCTGCTCGGGGGCTTCTACCTCTGGATCGCCATCACCGTGATCTTCTTCCGCTGGAGCGCCCGGGAGGACGAGGCCGGCGACGTCCTGCTGTACGAGGACGTCGAGCACGAGCTCCTGCGCTGACGGGGCGTGGCGCCGGCGATGGCCCGCCGTCCTGGCCGTACCATCGACCCCTGTGAACGGCATGGGCTTCCGGGTGCTCGGGGTTCCCGTTCGGGTGGAGGTCGTGTTCCTCCTGGCGATGGCCTTCCTCGGGTGGTCCATGGGCAGGGAGGGTGCCCAGCTGGTCCTCTGGCTCGTCGTGGCTTCGGGCTCGGTGCTCGTCCACGAGCTCGGGCACGCGCTGGCCTTCCGCCGCTTCGGCGCCCGGCCCGAGGTCGTGCTGTACGGCTTCGGGGGCTACACCACCGGCGCCGCGCAGCCGCCGCTGCGATCGATCGTCGTCAGCGCCGCCGGCCCGGCCGTCGGCCTCGTCGTGGGAACGGCCGTCCTCCTGGGCGGGCGGTCCGTCGCGTGGAGCGGCACCGCGCCGGGCCTGCTCGAGATCGCGCTGTTCGACCTGGTCTTCGTGAACCTCGGATGGGGCCTGTTCAACCTCCTGCCGATGCTGCCGCTCGACGGCGGCAACATCGTCGCCGCCACGTTCGAGGCCGTCACCGGGGGGCGAGGGCAAGGGGTGGCGCGCATCGTCTCGCTGGTGACCGCCGTCCTCGTCGGCGTCGCCGCCGTGCTCCTCCGTCAACCGTTCGTGGCCGTCCTGGTCGGGTACCTGGCCTGGCAGAACCTTGCGGCGTTGGGCCAGGCCCGCGACGAACCCCACCTCCGGCGTCTCGACCACGCCCGTCGCCTCCTACTGGCCGGGGAGGTCGACGCGTCGCTCGCGGCGGCCCTCGAGGTCTCCCACGGCGCGCCGTCGCGGGCCGTGACCGCGGCGGCGACCGAGGTCGAGGTGTGGGCGCTCCTCTCACTGGACCGTCCGACCGACGCCTCCTCCGCTCTGGCCCGCGCCGGCGGCGGAGTCGGGATCAGCCAGCTGGCGCGCACCATGGTCACCCTGGCACTGGGCCGGGCTTCGGGGAGCGTGCCGCCCTCGCTGCCGCTCGCGGCCGCCTTCGCCGCCACCGGCGACGCCGTGGCCGCCAGGGTCGCAGCGGCCATCGTCGGGGAGGTCGGGCTGGTCGAGCGCACGGCCGACGAGCTGGCGGCGCTGCCGCCGGCCCAGGCCGAGCGGGGCTTCGCCGTGCTGGCCCAGGGCCTCCACGCCGCCGGGAGGCAATCCGAGGCCGAGCTGGTCGAGGCCCGTCGGGCGCGGGTCACCCCCGAGGCATAGCCAGGCTCACTCCCAGCGGAAGGCGCGGGTCGCGGCCGCCGGCCCGACCACGGCCCACGTCCCGAGCACGAGCCAGGCACCCGCGGGCGTGGCTCGGGCCGTCGTGGCCGTGTGGAGCAACTCGGACAGCGCGGCCGCGGGGAGCAGCCCAGCCAGCGCGGCCAGCGGGCCGGGGAGGTTCTCGAGCGGCACGACCATCCCCCCGAGGAGCAGCAGGACGACGTAGAGGCCGTTGGCCACCGCCAGGACGACCTCGGCCCGCAGCGCGCCGGCCATCAACAGGCCGAGGCCGGCAAAGGCCACGGTGCCCAGGGCCAGCGCCGCCGTGACGGTGACGGGCGACCCCACCGGACGCCAGCCCAGCAGGAGGGCCGTGCTGACCAGCACGGTCACCTGCACAACCTCCACGACCACGATGGCGAGCGTCTTGCCCGCCAGCAGCGCCGGGCGTCCCAGCGGCGTGGCCCCCAGCCGCTTGAGCACCTGGTACTGGCGCTCGAAGGCCGTGGCGATGCCCAGTCCCACCATGGCGGTGGACATGACCGCCAGCGCCAGGACACCGGGTGCGAGGAAGTCCACGGCCCGCTCCCCGAGCCCCGTCGGGACGACGTCGACGGTGGAGAAGAAGACCAGTAGCAGCACGGGGAGTCCCAGTGACAGCAGGACGGACTCCCCTCGCCGCAGGGTGAGCACCAGCTCGGCCCGGGCCTGGGCCCCCACCCGGCGCAGCATCAGTCGCGGGTGAGGGCCAGGAAGACCTCCTCGAGGCTGGCCTGTCCGGCCCGGAGCTCCGAGAGGGCGAGGTCGTGCTCCGCGAGCCACGCGGTCAGGGTGGCCACGAGCGCGGGGCTGGAAGGCCCCAGCATCCGGTAGTCGCCGGGCTCGAGCTCCACCACGTCATGGCCCAGCCGGTGCCCCAGGGCAACACGATCGAGGCCGGCGGGACCGCGGAAGCTGACCCCGGACGGCGCCGCACCAGCCGCCAGGGCCGCGGGCGTGCCCTCGGCCAGGACGCGCCCCCGTCCCAGGATGATGACCCGGTCGGCCATTCGCTCCGCCTCGGCCAGCTCGTGGGTGGCCAACAGGACGCACACACCGGACTCGCGCAGGTCCCGCACCAGCTGGCGGACGAGCCCTCGACCCTCGACGTCGACGCCCGCGGTGGGCTCGTCGAGGAAGACCACCCCGGGTCGGCCCAGCAGCGCCAAGGCGAGCGACAGGCGTTGCTGCTCGCCGCCGGAGAGTCGTCGCCACGGCGTTGTCCCGACCGCCCCGAGGCCGACACGGGCCAGGAGCTCGCCCGGATCCGCCGGCTCGTCGTAGTAGGCGGCGAACAGGCGAAGGGCCTCGAGGGGACGGATCCCGGGGTAGACGCCGCCCCCCTGCAACATCACGCCGATGCGGCGGACCAGCGCATCGTGCTGCCGGCGCGGGTCGAGCTCCAGCACCCGGACCGAGCCACTGGTCGGCACGCGGTAGCCCTCCAGCGTCTCGATGGTCGTCGTCTTTCCCGCGCCGTTGGGACCGAGGAGGGCCACGACCTCACCCCGGTCGGCCTCGAACGACAGGCCGTCCACGCCCGTGCGTCCTCCGGGGTAGCGCACGACCAGCTCGGAAACCACCACCGCGGCCACGGGGGCGCACGCTACTTTCCGGGCCGTGATCGACCCCAGGCGGCTGCGCAGCGATCTCGCCGAGCTCCGAGCGGCACTGGCCCGCCGCGGCGCCGGGGTCGAGGAGCTCGATCAGGCCGCCACCCTGGCGGAGCAGGAGCGCGCGGCCAGGGCCACCGCCGACGGGCTTCGCGCCCGGGTCAACCTGCTCTCACGCGAGGTCGCCGTGCTGCGACGGTCGGCCAAGCATCCGGAGGCGGAGGCCGCCATGGAGGAGAGCCGCCGGCTGGGTGACGAGGAGCGGGCCGCCACCGCCGCCGCCTCGGCCGTCGCCGAGGAGCTGCGGGCCCTTCTGCTCCTGATCCCCAACCCGCCGGCGGCGGACTGCCCCGACGGCGCTGGCGCGGACGACAACGTCGTCGTACGGGTCGAGGGACCCGACCCCTCCACCTTCGGCGACCACCAGCGCGTGCCGCACTGGCAGATCGGCGCCGAGCTCGGGCTGCTCGACCTCGAGCGCGGGGCGAAGCTGTCCGGGTCGATGTTCCCGCTCTATCGGGGTGACGGCGCTCGGCTCGTCCGGGCTCTCTGCCAGCTGGCGCTCGACCGCAACCGGGACCGCTTCGAGGAGCTCAGGCCGCCCACGCTCGTCCGGACCGAGACGATGGTGTCCACGGGCCACCTGCCCAAGTTCGCCGAGGAGGCCTACGCCGTCGAACGTGACGGCCTCTGGGCCATCCCAACGGCGGAGGTCCCGCTCACCTCCCTGGCGCGTGACGAGGTGCTCGACGAGGCCGACCTACCGGTCCGGCTGATGGCCCATACGACCTGCTACCGCCGAGAGGCCGGGGCCGCCGGGCGCGACACCCGCGGCCTGCTGCGGGTGCACGAGTTCGACAAGGTCGAGATCCTGGCCTACGCCACCGCCGAGCAGTCGGCCGAGGTCCACGCCGACCTGTTGGCCCGTGCCGAGGGTGCGCTGGCCGCCCTCCGGCTCACGTACCGGGTGGTCGACCTCTGCACCGGCGACCTCGGGGGGTCCGCGGCCCGGACCTTCGACCTCGAGGTGTTCGCCCCGGGGAGCGACCGGTGGCTCGAGGCCTCGTCGGTGTCGTGGTTCAGCGACTACCAGGCTCGTCGGGCCAACGTGCGCTACCGACCTCGTGCCGTCGCCGGTCGTAAGGAGGCGACGCGGATGGTGCACACGCTCAACGGGTCGGCGCTGGCCGTACCGCGCGTGTGGGCGGCGCTGGTGGAGACCTACCGGCAGCCCGACGGGAGCGTGACGGTTCCCGACGCGCTGGCGCCCTACTTCGGCGCCGCGAAGTCCATCGGGAGAGCCGGCGGCGGCATGAACGCCACCGACGCCAGCTGAGACTGCAGGTCGTCGGTCAGCGCTGTCAGCGGCAGGCCGAGGTCGCCGTCGACGGTGGTCACCGAGGCGGCCAGGCTCGTGTTGTCGACGGTGAGCGGCGTGTCGAAGACCTTCTCGAACAGCGAGCGCTTGCCGCCGATCGAGAAGCTGGTGTGAAACGGCGCGTGCACCTCGAACCCGAGGGCGGAGAAGCCGGTCTTGATGCGACCCATGGCGGCCACATCGGGCGCTCCACTCACGTTGACAACGGCCGACACGGTTGGGTCGTCGGGATTCTCCACAGCTGGGAGCCTACTGTTCGGACGGGCAATCGCCGGCGGCCGCCGCGGGCAGCCGCCGGGGCACTACGCGAGGAGCTCATGTCGTTCGACGTCCACAGCTTTCCGACCCCACCCCCTCCGCCACCGCGCCAGAGCCGGCGGGCCGTGCTCGCCCTCGTCGTCGTGCTGGTCACCGCGGCCACGGTGGCGGCCGCGCTGGTCGCCGGCCGCGAGAGTGAGAGCCGGTCGAGCTCCCCGACCACGACGACCGAGGGGAGCCGGGGGTCCGGCGACCCCACGACGACGACCGACGCCGTCAACCCCGCCCTCCAGGCGGTGTTCGACGAGATGCGGGCCCAGGTGTCGGAGATCCGTGGCCTCCAGTGGAAGGGCGACATCCCGATCCGGCTGGTGACGCGTGAGGAGCTCGCGGCTCGGGTGCGGGCGTTCGCGGCAGAGGACCTCGAGCGGTACCGCGAGGAGCTCGACGACGGCGAGACACTGCTCAAGCTCCTCGGCCTGGTCCCCGCCGAGGTGAACTACCGCACCTCGCTCGAGGACCTCTACGCGGGCGGGGTCCTCGGCTACTACGACGACGAGACCAAGGAGCTCGTGGTGGGGCGTGGCTCGGGACGCCTCGACGTGTTCACACGTTCGACGCTCGTCCACGAGCTGACCCACGCCCTGACCGACCAGCACTTCAACTTCTCCACCCTGAGCCGTTCCCTGGACGACGCCGGGCGCACCGAGGAGGCAGCCGCCCTGGTCGCGCTGGTCGAAGGCGACGCCGAGCTCGTGCGGACGCTGTGGGAGGAGCGCTACCTGGACCCGCGGGAGCAGGCCATGCTCGCGTCCGGCCCGTCCGACCTCGACCTCTCCGTCTACGGCCGCACACCGCCCTACCTGCTCGACGCGCTCTCCTTCCCGTACCGCTCGGGTGCGGCCTTCGTCGAGGCGCTCCAGCGCCGCCAGGGCTTCGGCCCGGTGGACGCCGCCTACCGCCAGCCCCCCGTCTCCACCGCCCACATCCTCCACCCCGAGCGCTACCAGGCCCGCGACCTGCCCGTGGAGCGCCCCCCGGCGCCCGTGCCGAGCGGGTGCACGAAGCTCGACGATGGCGCGCTGGGCGAGTTCGACATGCGGGCCCTCCTGTCGCTGGAGCTGTCGCCCACCCGCGCCTCGCGCGCCGCCGCCGGATGGGACGGCGACCGCTACACGCTGGCCCGTTGCGGCACCCGTGACGGCGTGATCGACCAGTGGGTCGCGGTGGACGAGGCCGACGCCCAGGACCTCGTCGCGGCCCTCAACGCGTGGGCTCCAGCCTGGGCAGGATCACCGCCACCGGACGCCAGCGGTCGGTTCGCCGGTCCGATCGGTGCCGGGCTGATCACGCGTGTCGGTCCTGAGGTCCGGCTCGTGCTGGCGGACGACGCCACCACCCGCGATCTGCTCGCGACGGCCCTCGGGGCGCCCACCGGTCCATGACCGGTTGGGCACCGGGTCGGCCATCTGATTAGCTTCCTGCGTGGAATCTGCGGCACTCCTCCACGAGCTGGCCCCGGAAGCCGAACGCCTCCTCGAACGCCACCTCGACGCCAGCCGCGAGTGGTTCCCCCACGAGCTCGTCCCGTGGGCCGAGGCCGCCCTGGTCGAACCGACGGGACCGTGGGAGTCGGACCACCATCCGATGCCCGAGGCCGTCCGGCGGGCCCTCGTCGTCAACCTCCTCACCGAGGACAACCTGCCGTACTACACGTCGGCCATCCACGGCCTGTTCGGCGACGACCACCCTTGGGGGGCGTGGGCCCGCCGGTGGACGGCCGAGGAGGGCCGCCACTCGATCGTCATCCGCGACTACCTGACCGTCACCCGGGCCGTCGACCCCGTCGCCCTCGAGCGGGGCCGGATGCAGCAGATGTGCCATGGCTTCCAACAGCCCATCGACGGGCCGGCCGAGGGGTTCGTGTACGTCGCCCTGCAGGAGCTCGCCACCCGCATCGCCCACCGCAACACGGGCAAGCTGCTGTCGGACCCCGCCGGCTACGAGGTGATGTCACGGGTGGCGGCCGATGAGAACCTCCACTTCCTCTTCTACCGCGACGTGGCCACCGCGGCCGTCTCGGTCGATCCGTCGGCCATGGTCCTCGCCATGGAACGCCAGGTGCGCGAGTTCGAGATGCCCGGTGCCGGCATCGAGGGCTTCCGCAACCACGCGCTCGCCATCGCCAAGGCCGGCATCTACGACCTCACGATCCACCACGACCAGATCCTCGTCCCCGTCGTGCTGCGCCAGTGGCGGCTCGAGTTCCTCGAGGGCCTCTCGCCCGAGGCCGAAGCCGCCCGTGTCCGCCTCGTCAAGCGCATCGAGCGCACCCGCACCGTCGGCCAGCGCATGGCCGAACGCCGCGAGGAGGCCGTCGCCGCCGTCGTCTAGTCGTACCCCCGCCCGGTCCGGCGGGTTTCAGCGCCTCCCGGCGGGCGCCTTCTTCGCCGGTGCCTTGACGGGGGCCTTCTTCGGTGCGGCCTTCGTCACCGGTGCCGCCTTCTTGGGCGCAGCCTTCTTCGCCGGGGCGGCCTTCTTGGGCGCGGCCTTTGTCGGCGCCTTCGTGGCCGGGGCGGCCCTCTTGGGCGCAGCCTTCGCCGGTGCCTTCCTGGCGGGTGCGACCTTCTTCGCCGCCGACGCGGCTCCCACGGGTCGGGCGATCCGCGGCCGGGCCGGTGCCTCGTCGTCGGGGGCCAGCGCTCTCGACTCGGCTCGTTGCCGCGCGTGCAGGCCACCCGTCGGTGCCGGCGGAGCGGCTTCCTCGTAGGCCTGCGCCTCCCGGCGCCGAGCGAGTAGCCGCGCCAACGCACCACCGCCCGCTGCCGGCTCGGGGGCGCTCGTCACGACGGGTTCGGGCTCGGGAGCGGGACGCGGTGCGGCCGCCGCCTTCGGCGCTTCCGCCTTGGGTGCCGCCGCCTTCGGCGCTTCCGCCGTGGATGCCGCCGGCTTCGGCGCTTCCGCCTTGGGTGCCGCTGGCTTCGGTGCCGCCGCCGTGGATGCCGCCGGCTTCGGTGCCGCCGCCGTGGATGCCGCCGGCTTCGGTGCTGGCTTCGACGCGGCCTGCTGGCGACGCTCCGCGGCGATCCGACCGAGGGCGCCGCCGATGGTGGGCGTCGGCGGTGGGCCGCTGGTCTTGGCCCGAGCGATGGCTGCAGCGGCCTGGTTGCGCATGGCCGCCGGCACGAACGGGTCATTGGCCATGGACGCGGTCACGGGCCGGCTCGCCACCCTGCCCTGCTGGCGTTCGTGGAACGCACGCATGGCCCGGTCACGAGCCTCCTCGGCCGACTGCGCGTCGTACTGCACGACGAGATCCTCGGGCCGCATCCCCGAGTGGGAGGCCTGGTCCATCAGGGCCATCTCGGTGATGGACATCTCTTCGTCCTCGAGGACGTCAGGGTCGTACGTGGGCATGGAAGGCGCGTACGAGCCGCCCATGGTCTCGAACTCGGGCTCGGAGAACGCGGCGGGTGGAGGAGTGGGGTTCATGCCGCGGGCGAAGGCCGGCCCGGGGTTGAGACCAGCCGGGCCGAGGCCGGACCCCACGGATCCGGAGATGAGGCCGGCGGGAACCACTCGCCCGGCGCCCGCGCCGCTGTCGCGGAAGCCGCCCTTACGCGTCGGTCCGGCTTCGCGCGGCTTGCGTCGCTCGCGCATCTGCTGCGCCATCATCTCGAGGGGCGAGGGAGGACCGGCCGCCCGGCCGCCTCCGCCCATGCCTCCCATCCCGCCCATCGCGGGGCCCATGCCCGCGCCGCCCATCCCTCCGCCCGCGCCGCCGCCGGGCGGCCGGCGAGTGAGACGCTCGACCTCCTCCTTGGCCTGGCGTTCGAACTCCGCCCGCCGGGCTGCGTCCTTGTCCTTGTCTCTCATCGCGACGGCCCCCCTTGGATGCCCGAAAGAGCACGTGATGGTACCCCTCTACCCCGTTCCGGGGCCCTGGGCGCTCCTGGATGTCGTTCGGAACATCGCCCGCCATGGCGGGTCTGCTGTCGAATACCTTCAGGCATGACCGCGCCCGCCCCCCCAGCCGTCGACCCCCGCGCCGCCCGCGAGGCGGTGCGAGTCGCCGGCGCCCGCTTCTCGACGTTGCTGCGATCGGTGCGCTCACCGGAGGCCCCCGCCCTCGGCAAGTGGAACGTGCGGGAGCTGGCCACCCACGTCTCCACCGCGCTCGACGGCATCTCGGCCGTGCTCGAGGGCGGCACCCCGATGTTGCCCGACGTGTGGCAGCTGAGCACCCTCACGGAGATGCTCGTCGTCGGCGAGGAGACCACCGACCTCCCCGCCCTGGCCGACCGCGTCGACGCTTCGGTGGCTCGGTACGTCGCCCGTTCCGAGTCGCTCCCCCCGGACGACCGCCGGACGTGGCTCGTCGTTGGCACCGAGGTGAGCCTCGCCACGGTCACCTGCCACATCCTCAACGAGCTCCTCGTCCACGGCCGCGACATCGCCAAGGCCGATGGCGGGTCCTGGACCATCGACCGCCCCTCGGCCGCCCTCGTCATCGGCGGCTTCCTCTTCCCCGTCCTCGGCCAGCTCGGTGGCTCGATGGTCGAGCAGAAGGCCGCCGCCGGCCGCCGCGTCGGCTTCGATGTCAACGTGCGCGGCGGCAGCCGTGCGTACTTCGTGTTCGACAACGGTGACCTCACCGTCACGACGTCGCGACCGTCCCGGCCCGTCGACTGCCACCTCTCCGTCGATCCCACCGCCTTCCTCCTCGTCGCCTGGGGTCGCATCAGCCAGGGCCCCGCCATCGCCAGGGGCCAGCTCTTCGCCTGGGGCCGCAAGCCATGGCTCGGCCTGCAGCTCCGCTCCCTCATGCGCAACCCCTGATGCCCTGCGCCGCCCGTACGCCGGGCGTGGCCCGCGTCGGAGCGAAGGTGCTCCGGGCCCACCGTCGAGTGGGCGCCCTGCCCGCGTCGCGCTGAGCGTCACGGCGGCGCCCGGTTGCCCGTGAGGATTCCCGCCTCCCGGTCGCGGTCGGTCTTCGCCCGGTGGTGAGGCCGGCATCGCCAGCGGAGATTCTCGAACGACGCCACGCCGCCGTTGGCCACCGGGTCGACGTGGTCGGCTTCGGGGCCGTAGCGCCGCCCGCAGCCGTCCTCGCTGCACATCACCCCGGCGAGCTCGGGCGGTGCGCTGAGCTCCAGGGCCGTGCGCAGAGGGGCGGGTATGCGGCACGGGGCCGGGCGGGGGCACTGTCTCGATCTCGGGTCCCATCGTGGAGAACGGCCTTCGCGAAGGCGTCGGCGACGAGCTCGTTGGCCACTCTCACCGGAACGGATCCACCGCCCACGATGATGTGCACCGGCTCTCTGTCCTCTGCGTGGCCCCGTCGCCAGAGGAATGCCGTCGACGGCGACTGGCGGCGGAGGACCCCGAGGATCTCCCACGCCGTCACCACACGGCCCGCTCCGCCCGGCACTGGCTCGACTCAGAGGGGATGGTCCAGCTCCGTGCCGCCTTGCCGCCAATGGCGGCCTCGCGCCGCGTGCCCGGATCGGACCGCCGGGCGAGGTCCACCAGTTCGGAGACCGCTGATCTATGGGTCGTCCGCTTCGCGGCCGAAGCCCTGACCTGCGGCGTTGTCCCGTCGTGTTGGCGTCAGGGCTGATGGATCAGCGCTCACCAAGGCAGCCGCCGCGTGCGGGCACCTCGCCGGATCGGGCGCCCGACCGAGCGCCCGCTTGGCGTCGCTCGCCGACGAAACCGGCGCTCCGGGCCAGCCACTCCGACGCCTCACGGAACCCGCGAGCCTCGTGCGCCTTACACTCCTGCGCCCGATGCGCAGCCCGTAGCCGCGCCGCAGCGCAGGCCTTCTCGGTCGTCGCGAGTGCCTCGGTCAGCGCCGCGCAGTTCTCACCGGACCGGCGCGAAGGGTCGAAGGCGCGCCGCGAGCGGAGAAGTTCTGGCGCCTGCTCGATACGTCCGGCCACGTTCGCCTCGCTCCGCAACTGCGCTCCAGAGAGCGGGTCGGCCCCTAGCCTCTGGGGTCCCGGGGGCGTAGGTCAGTGGTAGACCGGCGGCCTTTTAAGCCGCGCGTCGCAGGTTCGATCCCTGCCGCCCCCACGCCGCCTCTACACGCCCTCCTTGCGGGCTCGGACGATGAGGGTCGAGGGAACGCGGCTGTAGTCGTCGGACCACCAACGGCTGCGGCTGCCGCCGGCGGTGGGACGCGGCTCGACGACGGCGTCGACGCGGAACTTCGCCCGCGTCAGCCCGCCGAAGATGTCGCCGAGGGTGCGTCGGCCGAAGTAGCTGGTGCCCGGTACCGACAGGATCCCGGCCACCGGATGAGGTAGCGAGAACACCAGCGGCCCGCCCTGCTTCAGGATGCGGTGGGCCTGGCGGAAGACGCGGTTCAGGTCGTCGACGTCGGCGAGGGCGTAGGCCGAGAAGACGATGTCGACGCTGTCGGCTCGTAGGAAGGCGAGGTCGGCGGGGTCACCCTGGTGGAGCTCGACGCGGACCTTCTCGGCGTCGCTCAGGCGCTGGGCGGCGTTGAGCTGCTCGCGCGAGGCGTCCAGCCCGATGGCCGACGCTCCCTGACGGGCGAAGGCGACGAGCTCCTGGCCGCCCCCGCAGCCGAGCTCGAGGACACGGCGGTCCGAAAGGTTCCCGAGAAGGCGCAGCTCACCCTCTCCCGGTAGGTCCGGTCCGTACTGCACCCCGGCGAATGCCGGGAGCATGCCGCGGGCCTCGCCGGGTGCGAACCGGTGCCAGGTCGTCAGCGCGGGCGGGCCCATCAGGGCACCATCTTGGACGGTGCGACCGCCGCGGGTGAGCTTCCCTCCGCCGAGCCCGTAAGGAACCGCCGGGGAACAACTTGCGCGGCCTGGCACCTTCGATCGGTGGTCAGAGCTCTTCTTGGCGCGCAAGTAGTCCCCCGCCGGTCCCTAACCCGACCCGGCAACCGGCAGCCGCAAACCGCAGCAGCCGCCGACCCGCCGGGTCAGGCTCCGCGCAGGAAGTCCTCCACCAGCCGGTGGGCCTCGTCGTCGTGGTACTGCACCGGCGGCGACTTCATGAAGTAGGCGGAGGGGCCGAGGAGGGGGCCGCCCAGGCCGCGGTCGAGGGCCAGGCGGGCGCAGCGGATGGCGTCGATGATCACCCCGGCCGAGTTGGGCGAGTCCCACACCTCGAGCTTGAGCTCGACGTTGAGCGGCACGTCGCCGAAGTTGCGACCCTCGAGCCGGACGTAGGCCCACTTGCGGTCCTCGAGCCAGGCGACGTGGTCGCTCGGCCCGATGTGGACGTCGTCGGCACCGATGCCGTTGTCGAGCTGGCTGGTGACGGCCCGGGTCTTCGAGATCTTCTTGGACTCGAGCCGCTCACGCTCGAGCATGTTCTTGAAGTCCATGTTGCCGCCCACGTTGAGCTGGTAGGTCCGGTCGAGCACGAGGCCGCGGTCCTCGAAGAGGCGGGCCAGCATGCGATGGACGATGGTGGCTCCCACCTGGCTCTTGATGTCGTCACCGATGATCGGCACACCTGCTTCGGCGAAGCGGGCCGCCCAGTCGGGGTCGGAGGCGATGAACACCGGGATGGCGTTGACGAAGGCACAGCCAGCGTCCAGCGCAGCTTGGGCGTAGTGCTTCTGCGCCACCTCGGAGCCCACGGGAAGGTAGGCGACGAGCACCTCGGCGCCGCGCTCGCGCAGCACGGCCGCGACGTCGACGGGCTCCGCGGGCGACTCCTCGATGGTCTCGCGGTAGTAGCGGCCGAGGCCGTCGAACGTGGGTCCCCGTTCGACGCTGACGCCGAGCTCGGCCACGCTGGCGAAGCGGATCGTGTTGTTCTGGCCGGCGAAGATGGCCTTGCCCACGTCGAGCCCCACCTTCGTGGCGTCGACGTCGAATGCGGCCACGACCTCGATGTCGCGCACGTGGTAGCCGCCGGCCTCGACGTGCATGAGACCCGGCACGGACTCGCCGGGATCGGCGTCCCGGTAGTACGTGAGGCCCTGTACCAGCGAGCTGGCGCAGTTGCCGACTCCGGCGATCGCGACGCGGATCCTTCGACTGGAGATGCTCACGCGGTGCCTCCCTGGCGTTCTGTGGCGATGAGGCGGTCGAGCCAGGAGATGTCGCGCTCGGTGACCTCGGTTCCGTGGTCGATCAACGACCGGGTGTAGGTGTCCAACCTGTCCCTGCGGGACTTTGCGCAGTTGCGCGAGCGAGCCAGCCGTTCGACGAGGTGCGCTCGTCGCAGCTCGAACAGGCCCAGCCGGCGTTCGGGGGAGAGGAAGCGGCAGAACGCCAGCTTGAGGGTGAACGCCCGGTCGTCGTCGACGTCGGGCACCTCGGAGTCGAGCAACTCGCCGAAGAGGGCTTCGCCGCGCGGCGTGATGCCGTAGACCTTGCGGGTGCGGGTGCGGGTGCGGGTGCGGGTGCGGGCCGAGCGCCGCTGGCCGACCCGGCGGGCGTGGGTCCGGAAGGCGGCCGCCTCCCCGGCGATTGAGCCGGTCATCGGCACCGCCGGCTCGTCACGGGCCGCCGACGGGTCGGTGGTCACGACGGCGACCGCCCCGGCCGCCTCCAGCCGGGCGAGCGCCGGATAGAGGGATCCGAACGACACGCTGGAGAAGGGCCCCAGGACGTCGGTCAGGCGTTGTTTCAGCTCGTAGCCGTGGAGATCCTGGTCCTTGAGGAGGCCCAGGATGGCGAGTTGCAGCACGCCCTAGATATATCGGACCGATATATCTGTGCGCAAGCCAACAGGCGAACGGGAGGTGACCCGTAGGGGTTCCACTCGTTCGGACGGGCGGCCGCCGGTCCGAACGCCGGTTCGGCCGCCGGTCCGAACGCCGGTCCGAACGCCGGTCCGGCGTCGGTCGGTCGCCGCATCGCAGGCTCGGGAGTACCGTGTGGGGCCGTGGGGTTCGGCGTCGGGTCACTCAGGGGGACGGGCGACGCGTCCGGCTCCGGGCACGTCGACTACCGCCTCGCCCGGCAGCACGTCGTGAACGAGTTCCGTCGCGGCCGCCTGAGCCGCCGCGACGTGTGCGACGCCCATCCGGAGCTGCTGCGCGTCGCCCGCAACGTCGGCGGCCCCGACGCCGGACCGTGCCCGATCTGCGAGGAGCCCGGGTTGGTCCTCGTGACCTTCGTCTTCGGTGACGGCCTGCCGGCCTCGGGACGGTGCGTCACGTCGGCCAAGGAGATGGCGAGGTTCTCCCGCCGGGGCCAGGACAGCACCTGCTACGTCGTCGAGGTCTGCACCGGCTGCACCTGGAACCACCTCCGGCGCAGCTTCCCCCTGGGTCGACGTCTCCTCCTGCGCGCCCGCTGAAGCCCCGCCGATGAAGGCGCGCATGGGCAAGCGACCGGGCCGGCTCTGGCGGTACCGGCGGGTCTGGTTCCTCCTCGGCCTCGTGGGGCTCACGGCCCTCTCCGGGCTCGTGTGGGTCATCGCCCAGGTGCCGCTGCCGCAGGTCGATCCGCCCATCCAGACGACGGTCCTCTACGACGCCACCGGTGCCGAGCTGGCCACGCTCCAAGGCGCTGAGCACCGCCTGTCGGTGCAGCTCGACGAGGTCCCCAAGCTGCTCCAGGACGCCGTCGTGGCCGCCGAGGACCGCGACTTCTACACCCATGGCGGCATCGATCTCAGCGGCATCGCCCGGGCCCTGTGGGTCGACCTCCTCAACAAGGGCCGCCAGGGCGGGTCGACGATCACCCAGCAGTACGTGAAGAACACCTACGTGGGCGACGACCCGACGTTGTGGCGGAAGTTCCGGGAGGCGATCATCGCCGTGAAGCTCGAGCGGAGCCTGGCCCGGCCCCGGCTGGAGGCCAAGCGCGAGATCCTCGAGCGGTACCTGAACACCGTGTACTTCGGGCGCGGTGCCTACGGTGTGCAGGCCGCGAGTCGGGCGTACTTCGGCAAGACCATGAGCGAGCTCGGGCTGGCCGAGGTGGCCTACCTGGTCGGCCTGATCCGCTCGCCCTCGGTCGGTGACGTGGCCAGCGATCCGGCGCTCGCCACCCAGCTGCGGTCGAACGTCCTGCGGGCCATGGTCGACAGCGACTACGTCACCGCCGAGCAGGCGGCCGAGGCGGAGGCGGTGCCGCTGGACCGGCTCGTCGTGCCGCAGGCACAGGCACGTTCGACCGTCGCCCTGAAGGGCGCCGGCGTGGAGTACTTCATCGAGTACGTCCGCCGTCAGCTGGTGGTGGAGCTCGCGGCCAACGATCCGCGAGGCCCGGCGGCCAGCGACGAGGAGCGTCGCCAGCGGGCCCTGGAGCTCGTGCGCCGGGGTGGACTACGGGTGCACACCACCCTGAACCCGGCTGCCCAGCGCAGCGCCTACACCGCCGTCTACGGCCTCCTCAACTCGCCAGGGGACCCCGCCGGTGCCCTTGTGAGCCTCGATCGCAACGGCGGCGTGGTGGCCATGGTGGGGGGCCGAGACTGGGCTGGCTCCCAGGTCAACCTGGCCGTCGGCGCGAGCGGCGGCGGGACGGGGCGCCAGGGTGGCTCGACGTTCAAGCCCTTCCTCCTGGCCGAGACGATCCGTCGGGGCTACAGCCTGCGGTCGTCGTTCCCGGGCCCGGCCCGGCTCGTCCTGCCCCGGGCCGACAACGGCAGGGACTGGCAGGTGAGCAACTACGAGGACGCCGAGTACGGCAGCATCGATCTCGTGTCGGCCACGGTGAACTCGGTCAACACCGTCTACGCCCAGCTCGTGGCCGCGCAGCGGCCGGACGGGCTGAAGGCCATCGGGCCGGAGGGCGTGGTGGACATGGCCCACCGGCTGGGCATCGAGTCGCAGCTGGCGGCGGTGCCCTCGATCGCGCTCGGCACCCAGGACGTCTCGGTGATCGAGATGGCGACGGCCTACAACACCTTCGCCACCGAGGGCGTCCGGATCGCGCCCAGGGTCATCACCAAGGTGGAGCTCGAAGGTGCCGAGCTGCCCCTCCAACCCAAGCCCGACACCCGGGTGCTGGCCCCCACCCAGGCGAGGCGACTCAACGGTGTGCTCGCCGAGGTCGTGTCCCGGGGCTCGGGGGTGCGGGCGCGGCTGCCGAACGCCGTGGTGCAGGGCAAGACGGGCACGAGCGACGACTTCGGCGACGCCTGGTTCGTCGGGTCGACGGACCGACTGACGACGGCCGTGTGGATGGGCTTCCCCGACGGTCGCCGCCCGATGCTCAACATCCACGGCTTCTCCCGGGTGAGCGGAGGGTCCCTGCCGGCCACCGCCTTCCAGCGGTACATGTCCAAGGCCATGACCCTGGTGCCCGCGCCTCCCCGGTCCGCCCAGCTGGCCGCGGCCGCGGTGCAGGACGACTCGGGGCGCCTCGTGCCGGGTTGCTGCCAGGCGCCGCCCGAGGAGGAGGGCAAGGACCAGGCCGAGGGCGACGAGGCGAGGGACAAGGGCGTCGACGAGCAAAGCCGGGGCTCGGACAAGGGCCGCTCGGGCAAGGAGTCGGCCACGGGGTCGCCGCCCGGCACCTCGCCGCCGCCCACATCGGAGGGGCCATGACCTCGGGGCGCGTCACGTCGGATGCGATCCGGGGCCGCAAGGGCCAGCCGCCGCCGATCGTCATGCTCACCGCGTACGACACGCCGACGGCCCGCATCGCCGACGCCGCCGGGGCCGACGTCGTCCTGGTCGGTGACTCGGTGGCCATGGTCGTGCTCGGCCACCCCGACACCTTGCAGCTGGGGATCGAGGAGATGTCCCACCACGTGGCCGCGGTCGCTCGCGCCCGTCCGCGGGCCCTGATCGTGGCCGACATGCCGTGGCTCAGCTACCACCTCTCGCCCGCCGACGCGGTCGCCAACGCCGGGCGGCTGGTGAGGGCGGGGGCCGAGGCGGTCAAGATCGAGGGCGGACGCGTCCGCGTCCCGGTCGTCGCCGCGCTGCTCGACGCCCAGATCCCGGTGATGGGCCATGTGGGCCTCACGCCGCAGTCCCAGCACGTCTTCGGTGGCTACAGGGTGCAGGGACGCGATCCCGCCGTGGCCGAGGCCATCGTCGCCGACGCTCGGGCGCTGGACGACGCCGGCTGCTTCGCCCTGGTCGTCGAGTGCGTGCCCCGGGACGTCGGCGCGCTCGTCACCCGATCGGTCTCGATGCCGGTCGTCGGCATCGGTGCCGGGCCGGAGTGCGACGGGCAGGTCCTGGTCCTCCACGACCTCCTCGGCCTCTCGGCCGGGCCGAGCCCACGGTTCGTACGCCGTTACGCCTCCCTCGAGTCCGACGCGGTGAAGGCGGCGACCGCGTTCGTGGAGGACGTGCAGGCGGGCCGTTTCCCGAGCGACGACGAGAGCTACCACTCGCCCGGCACCCCACCGCCCGGCACCCCACCGCCCGGCACCCCACCGCCCGACGCCCGGTGAGCGGCGGGCGCCGGCGTTGGGCGTTGGCCGGCGGCGTAGCTGCTGTCGCCGTGGTGGTGGTGGTCGCCGTGCTCTCAGCCGCGTCGAGGGACAGGCCGCGGGGCCTGGCGGCGACCTTCGGCGAGGCAGGACTGCGGGTCGCCTCGACCGACGCCGGTGCGTGGGTGGGCTGCGTGCTCACCGCCGACACCGGGGTCCAGCACAGCACCGGCCTCATGGGGGTGACCGACCTGGGCCGCTACGACGGGATGATCTTCCGGTACGACGAGGACGTCAGCCACGGGTTCTGGATGAAGGGCACACCTCTGCCGCTGTCGATCGCGTGGTTCGACGGGTCGGGCAGCTTCGTGTCGGCCACCGACATGACGCCGTGCGTCGACCAGGCCGACCGCTGCCCCTCCTACCCCCCGGGCGGGCCGTACCGCACCGCCCTCGAGGTGCCGCAGGGAGGGCTGGACGACCTCGGCGTCGGACCCGGGTCGCGGATCGAGGTCCTCAACGCCTGCCGGTAGGGGCCCGCCGATCGGTTGGCGTCCGCCGCCTCGGTCGCCGGGGTCGTTGATCTCGTCGTCGCCGATCCGGTCCTCGCCCCGGGTCATCGCCACAGGCCACTGCGCCCGTGCCGAGCGTCAGGACCAGCAGAGCCGCCGCCAGTGCACGTCGCGCCCTGGCCATCGTTACCTCCGTGTCGGGATCTGGCGGGCCTGCCCACGCCATGGTGGACCGAACCGGGGAGGCTGTCGTAGGGCTGTGGCACCGTCCCGGGGATGCCCGATTACGATGAGGGCCGCGGGCGAGCCCGGGCGACGTCGTTCCCACCTCGGTGGCCTCCGACGTCCGGTGCCGTCCGTGCCACGACCATCGAACACCCCTGCCCCGGTCGGCACCGGGGCCCTGGCGGCGGTAGCGCCAGGTCCGGAGGGAGGCAAGACCGCTCATGCGGACCTACGAAGTCATGATCGTGCTCGACCCGGGCATCGACGAGGACAACCTGCGATCCGAGATCGACCGGGCGACCACCCTGATCCGCAACCGTGGCGGCGTGCTCGGCCGGGTCGACCGCTGGGGCCGGCGCCGGCTGGCCTACGAGATCGAGGACCACCGTGAGGGCTACTACGTGGTCGTCGACGCCACGGCCGAGCCGGAGGTCATGGACGAGCTCGACCGGACCCTGCACCTCGCCGATCGGGTCCTGCGTCACAAGGTGATCCGACTCCCCGATCGGGTCGTGGGATCGGCCGCCCGCCGTCCGTTGCAGCCGGACGCCGCGGCCGACGAGCCCACCGACGTCGCCGCCCCGTCTCCCGACGGCAGAACGCCGGACGGTGCCGACGAGGGTGCGCCAGGAGCACCAATCCCAGAAGCGGAGCGAACGACATGAACGGCAACACAGTGACCCTCGTGGGCAACGTCACCCGCGACCCCGAACTTCGGTTCACCCCGACCGGGCAGGCCACGGCGAGCTTCGGCCTCGCCGTCAACCGGGTCTGGAACGACCGCCAGACCAACGAGCGCAAGGAGGCGGTGTCGTTCTTCGACGTCGTCTGCTGGCGGGAGATGGCCGAGAACGTGAGCGAGTCCTTGCAGAAGGGCGCCCGGGTGGTCGTCACCGGCCGGCTGGAGCAGCGCAGCTGGGAGTCCAACGGCGAGAAGCGCTCCAAGGTCGAGGTCGTGGCCGACGAGGTGGGTCCCAGCCTGCGCTGGGCGACCGCCCATGTCTCGAAGAACGAGCGTCGAGGCCCGAGCGACGGTGGCTCGATGGGCGCCCCCTCGGCGCCCGCCGCACCGGCGGCGCCCACCTACGACTACGGCGAGGAGCCCTTCTGATGGAGGTGATCCTCCGGGCCGACGTGGCCAAGGTCGGCAAGCGGGGCGACATCGTGGAGGTGTCCGACGGCTACGGGCGCAACTACCTCGTCGCCAAGGGCCTCGCCCTGCGGGCGACCCCGGGAGCGCGGTCCCAGGCGGCGGCGATGCGCCGCAGCCGCGACCTCCGCGACGCCAAGGACCGCGAGGCGGCCGAGCAGGTGGCTCGGGTGCTCGTCCCCACGGTGATCCGCATCCCGGCCCGGGTGGGTGCCGCCGGGCGCCTGTTCGGCTCGGTCACGGCCGCCGACGTCGTCGCCGCCATCGAGTCCGAGACGGGGATCACCCTCGACCGGCGCCAAGTCCACCTGGCGGAGCCGCTCAAGACGGCCGGGTCCCACGAGGTGCCCGTCAAGCTCCACGCCGAGGTCGAGTTCCGGGTGACCGCGGAGGTCGTCGCAAGCAAGTAGTAGCGTGGCGAACGTATGTTCGCAGCAGGTGGGAGCCTCGTCACAGCTCAGCCGCAGCCAATCCACAACGTTGCCCCCCTAGCGATGCACAGCCGCCGTCAGCGAGCGTGACGTCGTGGCCCAGGTGCTCGACGATCCTCGCCGGCGACGCCTGGCCTCGGTGGGCGACCGGGTCCCGCCCCACAGCCTGGCCGCCGAGGAGTCGCTGCTGGGGGCCATGCTCCTCAGCCGCGACGCCATCGTTGCCGCCGTCGAGATCCAGCTACGGCCCGACGACTTCTACAAGCCGGCCCACGGCCACATCTTCGAGGCGCTCACCTCCCTGTACGCCCAGGGCGAGCCGGCCGACCCGGTCACGGTGGCTGAGGAGCTACGCCGGGCCGACCTGCTCGACGCCATCGGCGGCCCGGCCGTGCTCGTCTCGCTGCAGGCCGGCACGCCGGCCATCAGCAACGCCGGGCGGTACGCCCGTATCGTCGAGGAGCACGCCCTGCTCCGGCGTCTCATCGGCGTCGCCGGCGAGATCGCCGAGATCGGCTACGGCCTTCCCGACGACGTGGTGGCGGCCATCGACGAGGCCGAGGCCCTCGTGTTCGGCGTCGCCCAGCGCCGGGTCACCGACTCGCTGGCACCGTTGCGCGACCTGCTCGAGGCCCACCTCGACCACATCGAAGCCCTCTACGAGCGCAACGAGACCATCACGGGCATCCCGACCGGCTACCTCGACCTCGACCACCAGCTGGCCGGCCTCCAGCCCTCCAACCTCGTCATCGTCGGCGGCAGGCCGGGAACGGGGAAGGCCCTGGCCCTCGACACGCCGCTCGTCACACCGACCGGGTGGACGACGATGGGCGACGTCCAGGTCGGCGACCGGCTGCTCGACGAGCGCGGCCATGCGTGCCTGGTCACCTTCACGACGCCGGTGCAGCTCGACCGTGCCTGCTTCGAGGTGGTCCTCGACGACGGATCCGTTCTCGTCGCCGATGCCGACCACCAGTGGTTCGCCTACGACTTCCCCGCGTGGAAGTCGTTGCGGGCGGCACACGATCGCCTCGGTCGTCCGCCGGCCAATCCCTCGTTCGCCCGCGACCAGACCGCCAAGCGCCGCCGCCCCCGAGTGGTCACGACCCGCCAGATGCTCGACGAGGGCCTGACCCGGAGCGACGGCCGACCCAACTGGTACCTGCTGCCCAGCGATGCGCTCGAGCTGCCCGAAGCGGACCTGCCGGTCGACCCCTACGTGCTCGGGTGCTGGCTCGGCGACGGGAGATCCTCCGGCTCGGAGCTCACCATCGGCGCCCCCGACGTCGACCACTTTCGCTCCGAGCTCGCGGCCGCCGGCTACCCGCTCGGTTCCCGACAGGCGCTCCAGTGGGCCACGGTGCCCGTCGCCGGAAAGGGCGCCCGGCAGGGCGACGCCGGGCCACACCGGGTGCTCACGCGTGAGCTGCAGCAGGTAGGTCTCCTCGGCGGTGCGGTCAAGCACATCCCCGGTATCTACCTGCGGGCCTCCGTGAAGCAGCGGAAGGCATTGCTCGCCGGGCTGATGGACACCGACGGCACGGCCAGCGCCCGCCACGCGTCCATCGAGCTGTGCCTGACCAACGAGCACCTGCTCCGCCAGGCCCACGAGCTGGTGTGCTCGCTCGGGCACCGGCCGGGCCCGGTCCGGCGGCGTTCGGTGCGGCTCCCCGGCGGGCGCGTCAGCGGGGCGTGGCGGATGGCTTGGACGCCACCGGAGCAGGTCTTCCGCCTGCCGCGCAAGGCCGACCGACTCGCCGTGCGCAGCGCGGGCCGTCGCTACGGGCGTGCGGGGAGGCGGACGGTGAGCGCCATCCGGCCGGTGGCGTCGGTGCCGGTCCGATGCATCACGGTGGACTCGCCGTCGAGCCTCTACCTCGCCGGCCGGACCATGGTCCCCACTCACAACACCTCGTTCGCGCTCGGCATCGCCGCCCATGCCGGCCTCGAGGCTCACAAGCCGGTGCTGGTGTTCTCGCTGGAGATGAGCCACCGGGAGCTCACCCAGCGGCTGCTGTGCTCGGAGGCCCGCGTCGATGCCACGCGCATGCGCAACGGGCGCCTGCTGGAGACCGACTGGCCCAAGATCAGCCACGCGGTCGGCCGCCTGGCGGAGGCGCCGATCTACATCGACGACAACCCGCATCTCACGGTCATGGAGATCCGAGCCAAGGCCCGGAGGCTCAAGAGCCGTAGCGGGCTGGGCCTGGTCGTCATCGACTACATGCAGCTGATGAGCGGTCGGAGCAACGCCGAGAACCGCCAGGTCGAGGTCTCGGAGATCTCCCGGGGCCTGAAGATCCTCGCCCGCGAGCTCGAGGTACCGGTGGTCGCCCTCTCCCAGCTGTCGCGCAACCTCGAGAACCGCGCCGACAAGCGCCCGATCCTCGCCGACCTGAGGGAAAGTGGCTGCCTCACGGCCGACACGCGCCTCCTGCGCGCCGACACGGGCGAGGAGGTGTTGCTCGGTGAGCTCGTCCTCAGCCAGGAGCAGCCGCTCGTGTGGAGCGTCGACGACCGACATCGGCTCGTTGCCCGCCGCCTCACTCGAGCGTTCCCGTCCGGCATCAAGCCCGTGTTCCGCCTCCGGCTGGCGTCCGGCCGCCACCTCCGTGCGAGCGCGAACCATCGCTTTCTCACCAGCGCGGGTTGGTGTCGGCTCGACGAGCTGGCGCCGGGTACGCCCCTGGCCGTACCCGGCCGCGTCCCTCCGCCGCTGTCAGGTCCTCTGTCCGAGGAGGGAGTTGGCTTGGAGCGCGACCTCGTCCTCGCCGGAGGCCGGGCTCGATTGCAGCCGGTCACCCGTCGCACTCATCGTCGGATGGCCGCGATGGTCGAGCGGGCGGAGCCCTCCAGACCGGTGATCCCGGATGTCCTCTGGGACGCGATCGTCCAGCTAGTCCCGTGTGGTAGCGAGCCGACGTTCGATGCCACCGTCGGAGGAACACACAACTTCGTGGCCAATGGCATCGTCGCTCACAACTCGCTCGAGCAAGACGCCGACGTCGTGATCTTTCTCTACAGAGATGAGGTCTACAACCGAGATAGTCCAGATAGGGGGACGGCCGAGATCATCGTGGCCAAGCATCGCAACGGGCCGATCGGCACCACGCAGCTGGCGTTCCTCGACCACTACACCCGGTTCGCCAACATGGCCAAGGGCGTCTGACCCTGAGGTGTGACGGGTCACGCAACTTGGCAAGGCCCACACAAGATGTCATCCCGATGGCAACGGGTCACGCATGCTGGCAACGGGGACTCGGTGGCGAGAAGCTCACGGAACTGGCGCTGCGTGTCCCATGACGGCCAGTTCTCGCCCCGCCGATAGCGCCGCAGCCTGATCCGGTCCATCCCCGTCAACTCGGCGACCTTGTCGACGCCGACGCCTTCGAGGACGCTCGGGCGGGCTCGCCACCGGTCAGGGTGCACCAGATCAACGTTGACGACTGTCGCCGCCTCCGCCCGCGGAGGGCCAAGACACCGCTCGCCCAGCAGCCGTTCGGCGGCCTCGCTGCCGACCCATGGATCAGCACGCTTTTAGCCCTGTTCGGCGTGGGCGTAGCCGGCGCCACCGGTGTGCTCCCCGCAGCGGCTCAGAGCGTGGTGGCCCGAGTGGTCGAAGTCGTCTCACCGTTCGAGCTGCCCCAGCCACAGAGCCACCGGGCGGGTCGTCGGGAGGTGGCGCGGCGACCGTCACGGGTAGCAGCGGCGGGCAAGTGCCCACCACCGGTCAGCAGCCGGGGACGAGCGCTGCGGGCGCGTCGTCGAACGGCCCGCAAACGGCACCCACGCCGAGCTCGGTCCCGCCAACGGGCCCGGGAGCGACCGGCCTCGACAGGGCGGGCCAGACCCCCGCCGGCCAGTCGGTCCCGTCGTCGGTTCCCGAGGTCGGTCCCCCGGGAGCCAGCCGGCGGCGACGAGCGGTGGTCCTCCGGCGAGCGGGCTCGACAGGGCGGCGAAAATGCCTGCCGTCACCACAGCTCCGTCATCGGTGCCGGGACCGCCCGGAGGCCTGCCACCTCGACGCGGTCGCTGAGGGAATTCCGAACCGTCTGGTCGCCGGACGGTCGTTGGAGTTCAGTGGGCTTCGGCCGTCAAGTGGCCGGAAACCCTGCGAGCCGACCGCTAGGCTCTGCGCCGGCAACAACTGCGAGGTGCCCCGGCGTCGCCGCCGGGGAGAATCTGGGAAGCCGGTGAGAGTCCGGCACGGGCCCGCCACGGTGACCGGGGAGCGTCCACCCATGAGCCACTGGGCTTCGGCCTGGGAAGGCGGGTGATGCGCATCGATCCGGAAGTCCGAAGACCGGCCTCGCATCGGATGCCGCCCCCGGGCGGCGGACAGCGGGAGCCTGCCGATGCACGTGCCCATCCACCTCGCCGGTCTGTATGACACCATCCACCGGCGCAGGGACGTTCGCGGGCAGTTCAGCGGCGCGGCGATCAATCCGGAGGCGCTCCGACGGGTGCTGGCCGCCGCCCACGCTGCGCCCAGCGTGGGGCTCAGCCAACCCTGGGATTTCATCCTGGTCGACGATCAACCCACCAAGCTGGCGTTCTGGGGCCACGTCCAAGAGGAACGACGGCTGTTCGCGGCCACCCTCGACCCCGATCGTGCGTCGTGCTTCGCCAAGATCAGGATCGACGGGGTGCTGGAGTCGACCCTGTCGATCGTGGTGACCTACGACCGCTACAGGGGTGCGCCCGGCGTCCTCGGGCGCCACAGCATCGCTGACGCCGGCGTCTATTCCGTCTGCCTTGCCATAGAGAACCTATGGCTCGCGGCCACGGCCGAGGGGTGGGGCGTGGGCTGGGTCTCGTTCTACCGGGAGCCGTTCGTCCGACATCTGCTCGGCGTGCCCGAATCGCTGCGGCCGGTGGCGTGGCTCTGCGTCGGACCGGTGACGGAGCTGGCGAGCCTCCCCGACCTCGAGCGCGAGAGATGGCGCACGCGCCGCCCGCTCTCGGATGTGGTCCACCACAACCGCTGGGGCCAGCCGCGTTGCGCCGATTCCGATCAGCTCCCCGGCGACTGAGCGCTGGCCGTCATGGGTTGGCCGCCCACTTGGCCGAGCTCATCGTTCCACCCGGGGCCTCCGCAGGATTGTCAGGTGGCTGCTGCGGGCTGCGCTCCACTGCCAAGCTGTGTGACCCGTCACATGAGGAGTACCGCCCCGGGAGAGTGGTCGCCCGCATGGGGTGCTGGGCCGGGTGACTGTGTGCTGATGCAGAGGGCGGAGATCGTCGTGTTGCGCCCCAACGCCGCGGAGCTGCTGGTCGTTGCCGTCGTCCTCATCGTGCCGGCGGGCACGGCAGGGTCGCCGTCCAGGCCCGGCGACGAGGTTCGCGGCTCGGTCCGGCGATGGGCGACGCCGTGCGCCGTAACGCACCCGTGCTGCGACCCCTGGCGGGTGCCGCCGGGGCGTTCGTCCACGCCCGGGTGCTGTTCGGGGGTCGGGCCTTCCCGGCGTCGTCGCCGCCTTCGCAGCGAGCTCCGGGTGGCTCACGGCGGTCCTGCTGGCCCTGGGCCTTGCCGTGCTGATCGCGGTGGTGGCGGGCGTAGCGTTGCTCGTACGGTCGGGCGCGGCCCTGGTGGCGCAGCTGCCCGACCGGCACGAGGCCACGGTCGGCGACGTCGCCGTGGCCCTCGTTGCTCGTGGCCGGCCTCGCTGTGTACTCGCTCGTCGTCCTGGTCCGGCCGGCATGGGACGGCGACGCTGCGCAGTGCCGGGCCACGGTCGGACCCCGCCGGCGCCCGTGACATGGCCGGCACCCCCACTGCCGTCGCCGTCGAGCCTCGACGATGTGCTCGCCGCGTTCTTCCTCCGTGTCCCACCCCGGTTCGACAGCGAGCACCCGCAGCACCTCACCGTGACGGCCAGCCCGCAGACCGGCGGCGTCTACGTCGTGGTCCGGGAGGCGTCCTTCCTGGCCCCCGCCGAGCTCGCCCGTCGGTTCCGGCAGGGCGGCGGCGACGACGCCGGACCAGGTGGGCAGACGTCGCCGCCGAGCCGCCCGTTCGCGCACGTTCGCCCTCGTGCCGTTCACGCTCGAGGGAGCCCCCGGCTCGATGTCGGCCGCCAAGTGTGGAGTCGGCGCGCGGCACGAGCCCAACCGCGTGGAGCTGCGACTGCACGTCGGTCGCGAGCGGTCGGCGATCGCCAGCCGGTCGAGCGTCACGAGGTCTGTGCCGCCTTCTACGAGGCCCTCGGGCCGGAGGTCGGCGGTACCGGCGGCGGTGGGTCGGGCGCGGTCGCCCGGCGCGTCCAGGTGCTGCCCGACGGCCGCCTGAGACCAGACCACGGTGACGTGGAGGTGCGCGGTGGCGGCGTCGCACGCTGGAGCTCCGACTACTGGCGCAAGGCGCTCACCGACGACGGATGGGCGGTGACGACGACCTCCAGTCGCCAGGACTTCCTGGAGACCGTCGAGCTGACCGCGGTGCGGTCCTTCGCCGGTGTGGACGTCAGGATCGGGCGTCGCTACCGGGAGACCGCCGACCGCCGCCTCGTGGTCAGCGGCGTCGCCGAGACCCTCGGACCCCTGCCCGCGCCACCCGCCTGACGCCGGCCGCGCGCCGGTGTCGGCGCGGCCGCCGTGGCGCGGTCGTGCCGACCGCCATCTAGCGTCGTCGGCGGTGCTGCTCGGCGACGACATCCTCACCTACCTGGTACTGGCCATCGGTGGTGCGCTCCTCGTCGGCAATCTGATGGCGCTCGTCCGCCCGCCGAAGGCCAGGGCCGATGCAGGTGAGGCCGGCCAGGCCGAGCCGCTCGAGCGGCCGCCCCTGGCCCGTACCCTCGTCATGATCGGTATCGGGCTGGTGGCCACCGTGTGGTCGGTCGCCACGTTCGCGGTGCGGTGACGATGGCCACCGAGGACGACGTTCGCCGCATCGCCCTGTCCCTGCCCGAGACCTCCGAGAAGCCCTGGTTCGGCACGCCGGGCTTCCGGGTGAAGGACAAGGGCTTCGCCCGCATCCGCGCCGAGGCCGAGGGTGGGCTGGTCGTCTTCGTGGCCGACCCGGGCGAGAAGGAGGCCCTGCTCAGGTCCGACCCCGACGTCTTCTACACCACGCCCCACTACGACGGGTACGCCGTCGTCCTCGTCAACCTGGAGACCGTCGACGGCGATGAGCTGCGTGAGCTGCTGACGGACTCCTGGCGGCTCAAGGCCCCGAAGCGGGCGCTGGCTGCCTTCGAGGCGGCCGAGGCGGACCAGGTGGCACCGCCGGAGGCGCCCGCCTGACTCGGCGTCAGCGGCGTGCCCGGACGACCATCACGTCCTTGCGGAACGGGATCACGTCGTAGACGGCGAAGACGGCACGCACAACGAGGTCGCGAGGCCCGGGCCGGCGCGAGGCCCGGACGGCCTGCCACCAGCTCGAGCTGAAGCGAGCCTCGCGGTAGGACTCGACCTCCAGCCCGTGGGCGGCCAGGGCCTCGCGCAGGGCGCGACGGGTGAACAGGTGGAGGTGCCCCGACGGGCGCTGCTCGCCCAGCGGGTTGCCGAAGCGCTGCCGTGGTGATGCCTCGACGCCCGGCGGCTGGATTCCGGCCAGGAGATGTCCGACGACGAGCAGGGCATCGAGCCGGGGCGTCGAGAGCACGAGGCTGCCGCCGGGGGCGAGGATGCGGACGACCTCCTCCAGCAGCGCCTCGGGATCCAGCAGGTGCTCGATCGCCTCCAGGCACACGACCACGTCGACCGAGCCGGAGCGGAAGGGAAGCGGTCCGGGGAGGCCGGCCCTGACACGCTCGACCTTCCCGGGCAGCTCGGCCAGCGGCGGTGGGAACCCGACGTCGACGGACACGCCGAGCACGGCACCGGCCCGTTCCGCGGCCGCGGCGCTGACGTAGCCGTCGCCGGCGCCCAGGTCGACGACGCGCCCTCCGGGGCAGGGAGGCACGAGGTCGAGCGCCAGCCGCACCCGGTGGTCGAGCCGGACCCCGCGCCCAGTCGACCGGTACCCGCGGTAGCGGGGGTCGGCTCCCGCCCACTGCCCAGTGACATCGGTCGCGCTCAGCGCGCGTTCGTCGGCCGCCGCCGGTTCCGTATGTAGGCGCGGCACGCCGGCGCGGACCCGCCCCGTCGCGCCCGTCAACGGGGCGTCAGCCGACCGAGCCCTCCATGTTGATCTCGATCAGCCTCGACCACTCCACCGCGTACTCCATCGGCAGGGTGCGGGTGACCGGCTCGATGAAGCCGTTGACGATCATGCTCATGGCCTGCTGCTCGGAGAGGCCCCGGCTCATCAGGTAGAAGAGCTGGTCCTCGCCGACCTTCGAGACCGTGGCCTCGTGTCCCACCTGGGCATCGCGCTCGGCGATCTCCATGTAGGGGTAGGTGTCCGAGCGGCTGTCGGCATCGAGGATCAGCGCGTCGCAGCGGACGTGGCTCTTGCAGCTGTGGGCACCCTCCTCCACCTTGACCAGGCCGCGGTAGCTGGTACGGCCGCCGTCCTTGCAGATCGACTTGGAGACGATCGTCGAGGTGGTCTCCGGAGCGGCGTGGATCATCTTGGCCCCGGCGTCCTGGTGCATTCCGGCGCCGGCGTAGGCCACCGACAGCACCTCGCCCGTGGCCTTGGGACCCATGAGGTAGACCGACGGGTACTTCATGGTGAGGCGGCTGCCCACGTTGCCGTCGATCCACTCCACCCGGGCCTCGGCCTCGGCCCGGGCCCGCTTGGTCACCAGGTTGTAGACGTCGGTCGACCAGTTCTGGATGGTGGTGTAGGTGATCTGGGCGCCGGGCTTGGCCACCAGCTCCACGACGGCCGAGTGCAGCGACTCGGAGCTGTACACGGGGGCGGAACAGCCCTCGATGTAGTGCACCTTGGAGCCCTCGTCGGCGATGATCAGCGTGCGCTCGAACTGGCCCATGTTCTCGGCGTTGATCCGGAAGTAGGCCTGCAAGGGCATCTCCACCTCGACCCCCGGCGGCACGTAGATGAAGCTGCCGCCCGACCAGACCGCCGAGTTGAGGGCCGAGAACTTGTTGTCGGCCGGCGGGATCACGGTGGCGAAGTACTGGCGCACCAGCTCGGGGTACTCCCGCAAGGCCGTGTCCATGTCGGCGAACAGCACGCCCTGGGCTTCGAGGTCCTCGCGGTTGCGGTGGTAGACGACTTCACTTTCGTACTGCGCGGTGACGCCGGCGAGGTACTTGCGCTCGGCTTCGGGGATGCCGAGCTTCTCGTAGGTGGCCTTGACCGAGTCGGGGAGCTGGTCCCAGCTGCTGACCTGCTTCTCGGTGGGCTTGATGTAGTAGTAGATGTCCTGGAAGTCGATGCCGGGCATGTTCTGGGCGAACCAGGACAGCATGGGCTTGCGCTCGAACACCTCGAGGGAGCGGAGGCGGAACCGGCGCATCCAGTCGGGCTCGCCCTTCATCCACGACATCTCGTTGACGATGTCGGTGTTGAGCCCCTTCTTGGGCTTGAAGACGTAGTCCTCGGCGTCCGCCCAGCCCAGCTTGTAGCGGCCCAGGTCGAGCTCGGTTGTGGCCATCAGCGCACCCCCAGAATTTCTCCTACGGAGATAGTAACAACTCCGTACCCAAGATCATCCCGGGCCGCGACGCGTCGGTACCCCGGAGGCGGCGGCGTCGACGACGAGCTGGCGGAACAGGCCCTGCTGCTCGGGCCAGTCCTCGAGGAGCTCCGGGTGCCACTGCACGGCCACCACGTGGGGTCGACCCGGGATCTCGATGGCCTCGACCGTGCCGTCGGGGGCCCAGGCCACGGCCCGGGCACCGGGCGCGGCCCGCTCGACCGCCTGGTGGTGGATCGAGTTGACCTCGGCGGACACCACGCCCAAGGCCTCGGCCAGATGGCTGTCGGGGTCGATGCGCACCTTGTGGACGGCTTCCGCGTAACGGTCGACGTGGTCGTGGACCGAGCCGGTCGCCGCCGGCACGTGCTGGACCAGGGAGCCGCCCAGGGCGACGTTGAGCAGCTGCATCCCCCGGCAGATGGCCAGGACGGGCAGTGAGCGCTCGAAGGCGGCCTCGACCAGCGCCAGCTCGAAGTCGTCCCGCGCCGGGTCGACGTTGGTCGTCTCGGCCACCGGGTGGGCGCCGTAACGGCCCGGCGCCACGTCGCCGCCGCCGGTCAGCAGGAGGCCGTCGATGGACGCCACCAGGGCCCGGGCCGATTCCGCCGGGGTGACGGGCAGGACCACGGGCAGTCCGCCGGCCCGCTGCACGCTCTCGACGTAGAAGCGCGACGCGGTGTGCAGGAGGGTCGGGCCGGTGGCCGTCTCGACCGTACGGGGGTGGGCGGTGACGCCGATGAGGGGCTTGATGTCGGGGAGCCTAAAGCGCAGGTGGTGGGATCAAGCCGCCGGGTCGGTCGTCCGGAACTGCTCGGCGACGAACTCGACGAGGGCTTCGCCGTCCTGCTCGCCCGACGTCGCGAAGTGCGCACCCCGCCCGCCGCCGGCGTCCTCGATCACGGCCAACAGCCTGCCGACCTCCTCGCTGGGCGGGCCGGCGACCACCACGGTGGCGCCGCCGGCCGCGAGGCTCCGGGCCACCGCCAGGGGATCGGTTCCCGCGCCGGAGGCGACCACGATGGCGACGCGACCCCGCAGGGGGCCCTGGTCGGGCACGGCCGAACCGTAGCCAGCGACGGGCCGCGAGTGCGGTTGAGGCCGACGGAATGCCGACCGGCTCGGTCGGGTTTATCGTCGGGCATGGCTGCGTCCCCGGAAGCCTCCCGACCCGCTCCGCCGGGTCCCCAGCCGATCGACCCGCGCGGCCCGCGCTTCAACCAGGCCGTCCTGGCCACCGCGCTGCTCGGAGGCTTCCTCCTCGACTGGCGCCCGGTGGTGCCGCTGTTCGCCGCCGTGCTGTTCGTCGGCGCCGCGCTCGGTCCCCGCTACGGGCCCTTCCTGCGCCTCTACGCCGAGGTGGTCCGGCCCCGCCTGGAGGCCCCGTCCCGGCTGGAGGACCCCCGTCCACCGCGCTTCGCCGCCATCGTCGGCGTGATCTTCCTGAGCGCGGCCACGGTCGCCTTCGCCCTCGGGACCCCAACCGCAGCCTGGGTGCTGGCGTTGATCGTGGCCGTCCTTGCCGGTCTCTCGGCGGTCACCGGCATCTGCGTCGGCTGCGAGATCTACCTGTTCGTCGCCCGCCGCCGCGGCGTGCGGCTCGTGGCATAGGTACCGGACCCGTGTCGCCCACCAGGCTCGTCGTCGTGGCCGCCATCGTCGTCGGCGGCCTGCTCGTCGACCGGCTCTACCGGCGATGGACGACCCGCGTGCGGAACCACGCCCCGTCGCACCCGCGCCTGCCCGAGCGCGTCACACGGGGAGCGGACCGGACCTGGGTGGTCTTCACCACCCCCTACTGCGCCACCTGCGGGCCGGTCGAGGAACAGCTGCGGGCGAGCGACCCCGGCGCGCACGTCGTGCGGGTGGACGCCACCCGGGAACCGGCGCTGGCCGAGGCCTTCTCGGTCAGGGCGGCGCCGACCGTGCTGCTGGCCGATGCCGCCGGAGAGGTGACGACGCGCCTCGTCGGCGCGGAGGCGGTGGACGCCTACGTCCGCAACCCGGCGTAGGGCCGGCGCCCCGCCGGGATCGCATCGCGTCGCGGGTTGCCGAGGTCCCGCGCCGAGAGCACGGGGTCGGACACCTTCCAGTCGGCGGCGATCGCAGGGTCGTCCCACGCCACACCGAGCTCGTCCTCGGGGTTGTAGTACTGGTCGACCAGGTAGACGATGGCGAGGTCGGTCAGCGCCGCGAAGCCGTGGGCCACGCCCGGCGGGATGAACAGCCCGCGGCCGTCGTCGTCGCCCATGTCGAGGTGCAGGGTGGCGCCGTCGGTGGCCGATCCCCCTCGCAGGTCGTGCAGCACCACGCGGGCCCGACCGCGGGTGAAGTACCAGTAGTCGGCCTGGTGCAGGTGGTAGTGCAGGCCGACGACCGTGCCCTCGGCCCGCTCGGCAAGGTTCGCCTGCACCATCTCCCGGCCGGTCGGGAACCACGAACGGCGGTAGGTCTCGGCGAACCGGCCCCGGGCATCGCCGAAGCCGGCGGGAACCACGAGGTACACCCCGGCGATGACATCGGACTCCTCGACGATCGCGTTGCTCATGGTGTGAGGCGACCGTAGCCGCCCCGGTAGAACACGAGCGGGCCACCGTGGCCGCTCACGCCGAGGTCCCGCACCCGCCCGACGACGATGACGTGGTCGCCGGCGGCGTGCTCGGCCTCGAGATCGCAGTCGACCCAGGCCAGGATGCCCTCGAGGCGAGGCGCTCCCGAGGGCGCCGGGCGCCACCCCACGCCCAGGAAGCGGTCGGCGTCGAGCTGCGCGAACGCCCGGGACAGCTCCTCCTGATCCTCGCCGAGCACGTTCACGCAGAACGAGCCCGCGGCGCGCATCCTGGGCCAGGACCGCGAGTCGTTGCGCGCGCAGAAGCCGACGAGCGGTGGCGACAGCGAGATCGACGTGAACGAGTTGACGGCCAGCCCGACCGGTCCTTCCGCGGTCGTGCCCGTCACGACCGTCACGCCGGTGGCGAAGTGGCCCAGGACGAGCCGGAAGCGCGCCTCCTCGACCTCGGGTCGCCCGGTCCCGGGAGGTGCGGCGGGCGGCGGTCCGGATGTCGACGCGCTGGGCTCCATCGCGCGCAAAGCTAGGGCTCGGGAAGCACGAGGACGCCGTTCGCCGACGCCGCCAGTCCGTCGGCGACCAGCCCTTCGCCCACCCGTCGTGCCCGGTCGGCGTCGTCCGGCCAACCGCAAGCGACGGCGAGCGTGTCGAGCGCCACCGGGCCGTGGCGGAGCGCGTCGACCAGCCGGCCGCGACCCTGGCGGTCCGAGCCCTCGAACCGCGACTGTCGCCGCCTCTCGCCCGCCGTCCCCGTCGCCGGGTCCGGCGGAGCGCGGCCGGCGGCGGCCCACGCGCAGGCGGCCTCGATCGGGCAGGCTTCGCACGACGGTGCCCGCCGGCGGCACACGAGCGCACCGAGGTCCACCATGGCCGAGCTCCACGCCCAGCCCTCGCCCTCCGGCACGGCCGAGTCGGCCAGTTCCTGCGCCGTGGCGCGACCGAGAGGGGCTCCGGCGAAGGCACGCGCCAGCACGCGTCCCGTGTTGACCTCCACCACCCCGACCGGGGCCTCGAAGGCGAAGGCGAGCACGGCCCGCGCCGTGTAGGGACCCACGCCGGGCAGGGCCAACAGGCTCTCGAGCCGGTCCGGCACGCGCCCGCCGTGCTCCGTGACGATGGCGGTCGCCAGGCGGTGCAGCGCCATGGCCCGGCGGTTGTAGCCCAGCCCGGCCCAGGCCTTCACGACTTCGCCGGCACCAGCCGAGGCGCACGCCGCCGGTGTCGGGAAACGGTCGAGGAAGGCCCCGAACCGCTCGGCGACGCGGCTGACCTGGGTCTGCTGGAGCATGAGCTCGCTCACCAGGACGGCCCAGGGATCGCGTGTGGCGCGCCAGGGCAGGGTCCGTCCGCAGCGACGGAACCACGCCAGGAGGGCGCGCTGCACCCGGGGCTCTGGCACCACCATGCACGTATCGTCGCAGTGTGCAGGAGCTCCGGTGACCGGGCTGGGGTTGCGCAACGACGTGTACCGCAGGCCGCTCGCCACGGCCCTGGAACGCCTCGGGCTCGACGTCGGCTGGCGCTGTGCCGACGTCGGCGCCGGCGGCGGGGACGTGAGCGTCGCCCTGGCCGAGCTGGTGGGTCGCGAGGGCCGGGTCTACGCCGTCGACAGCGACCCTCACGCCTGCGACATGGTCGCCACGGCGGCGGCTGCGGCCGGCTCGGCCCAAGTCGTCGCCCTCACCCAGGCCGGTGAGGACCTGCTCCTGCCCGAACCCGTCGACCTGGCCTTCTGCCGCTTCCTGTTGCTCCACGTTCGCGAGCCGGTCGTGGTGTTGCGTCGGATGGCGGCCGCAGTCCGGGCCGGTGGGTGGGTCGTGGCCCAGGAGCCGGTGACGTCGGCCGGGCGCATCGGCGCCGCGCCGCTGTCGATGCCCGAGGCCCGCCACCCCGACGTCGGTGCACTGCTCCCGTCGCTCATGGCCCAGGCCGGCCTCGAGGTGATCGACGCCTGGGCCGAGTCCCAGGCCGGTTGCGGCCCCGGGCCCGTGGCGACGTACCTGGCCACGCTCACCGGCGTCGATCCCGGGCCCGAGCCGATCGTGCTCCCGCCCCTCGTCACCGTGCTGGCCCGGCGCTCCTCCGGCTGAGCCCGCGGTGCGGGCCCTCAGCGCTCGACCGTGAGCTTCTCCAGGTAGAACCAGTAGGTCCGCCACCGGACGACCCTCCGGACCGGGAGGCCCAGCAGGCCCAGCAGCATCCGCCAGCTCTCGCGGAAACCCCGGACGTAGCCGAGCTTCTCCCGCTTCGTGCGGTGCGTCACGCCTTCCATGACCCGCGCCGTCGTCCGGTGGTGGCCCTCGGCGATGACCTCGTTGATCATGATCTCGATCGAGTACCCCTGGCGCTTGTGGGCCGGCACCGCGTCCCAGACCCATCGAGGGATGACGCGCTCGCCGGTGGTCGGTGGGAGCAGGTGGAGCACGACGGGGTTCCACCATCGCCCGTAGTCGAACCAGCCGATGGACATCGTCGCCCGACCCTCGACGAACGGTCGGCAGATCTCGTCGAGGTGCTTCGAGGTGAGGCCGAGGCAGTCGGCGTCGCAGAACAGGATGGCGTCGGCGTCGCTGACCTCCACGCCGAGCTCCATGGCATGGGCCTTGGACCCGGTGGGGGCCTGGCGGCGGATCACCTTCGCACCGGCGGCCACGGCGCGCTCGGCGGTGGTGTCTGCCGAGCCGTCGTCGACGACGATCACCTCACGTGCGTGGGCGCAGCCCGTTGCGGCCGCGACCACGGCGGCGACGGTGGGAGCCTCGTTGCGTGCCGGGATGACGACGTCGATGGTCGGCCCCGGGGGGCCGAGTCGGGCGCCACTCGGACGGTCGCTCACGACCCGGGCTTCGTCACCATGAGAGCGATCGCCGTCACCACCAGCACGTCGAACAGTGCTCCCGCCGCCACGTGACGGCGCGAGGCGGTCGAGTCCGGCTCCGTGCCCGACGGCGCGGCCCGGCGGGCCCGCCGCAGGATTCCGTGGTGCAGGCCGACCGCCGCGAGGTACGCGAGGAACGACCAGCCGAGCCAGCTCTCGCTGAAGTGCCAGCGGTCCTCGCTCAGCATGACGAGCACGACGCCAAGGACGGGGACCGCGTACACGAACCACTCGACGCGACCCTCGAGGGCGCTTCCCGATGCCAGCCGGCGGGTCAGCACGAGCCCGCCGAATCCGACGACGACGGCGACCAGATGGGCGACGAGTACGACCTGGTAGGCACCGTTGTCGGGGACCTCCAGCGCCAACAGCCCAGCCATCGGGCCGACGGTACTGCGCTACGTTGCTGCCCCTGTGGCTGCCGGCCCCTCCCTCGACCTGGTCCTGACGTCCACCAACGGTCGTTCCCGTTCTCTACGCGAGTGGCTCACGACCTTCCATCTGGTGCTCGTCGCCCTCGACCCGTACAACTCGCGGAGCAGGTGGATCCTGGCGACGGCGGGCCGCATCCTCTCGGACTATGACCAAGCCGACTGCCGGGTGGCGTGGCTGCTCGGCGGCGACGCCTCCGACGCCCGCCGGTTCCTGGGCAAGCGGGCGACCGACATCCTCACGTTCGTCGATCCCGAGCTCGTCGCCGTCCGGGGCTTCGGGCTGGCGACCCTGCCGGCGATCGTGCACATCGGCATGGACGGTCAGGTCGTCAACGCGGTGGAGGGCTGGGACCCGCCGGCCTGGCGCCGCCTCACCACCGAGCTGTCGCGCGTGGTGGGCTGGACCCAGCCTCTGGTGCCGGGACCCCGCGACCCGGGGCCCTTCGCCGGCGCCCCGGTCCCGCAGCGCTAGCGGGCTGCCGGCCGCGAGGTAACCGCCGCAACTACGCGCCCCCGGCGCGCGACCGGCGGAGCCGGCCGCGCGCCGGGTGCAGAGCCCGGGCTGTCGCCCAGCCGCCCCTACCGGAATCCTCGATGAGCGCCAGGGCGGCCAGGACCAGCAGGGGGGTCGGGGCGTGGCGCAGCTCACCGAGGACCCAGGTGGAGCGCTGGACGCCGTCGAGCGCCTCGACCATCGACCGGGGCCCGACCCGCCGCCGCCGGAGCTCGGTGGCGAGCATGGCCGCATCGACCTGCATCGGCCAACGTTGCGCCTTCGCCCCTGTGGAGCACAAGATCCAAAAACCTGGGCAAAACCGCCGCCTCCGGTGGACAAGGGGGGCGCACCGGCACTCGGCTCAGGACGGCGGCGCCGATACCGGCCGAAGGATCCCGCCGCGTGTCATGGCGGCCACGTCGAGTACCGCGTCGGCCTGCTCCCGGCTCATCAGGCCCCGGGCCACGACCACGTCGCGCACCGTCCGTCCCTCGGCCAGGGCCTGGCGGACGACATCGGCGGCCTGCTCGTAGCCGATGTGCGGGTTGAGGGCGGTGGCCAGGGCGGGCGAGGACTCGGCGTAGCGGCGGCAGCGCTGCTCGTCGGCTTCGAGCCCGGCGACGCACTCGGCCAAGGCTCCGCAGGCCGAGGTCAGCAGCGCGATGGACTCCAGCAGGTTGCGGGCCAGGACCGGCATGGCCAGGCTCAGCTCGAAGGACCCGGCGGTGGCGGCGAAGGCCACGGCGGCGTCGTTGCCCACCACCTGGGCGGCCACCTGCCACACGGCCTCGGGCACCACCGGGTTGACCTTGCCGGGCATGATCGAGCTCCCGGGCTGGACCGCCGGTAGCCGGACCTCGGCCAACCCCGCCCGGGGCCCACTGGCCATCCATCGCAGGTCGGTCGTGATCCGCGCCAGCGTGAGGGCCAGCGTCCGCAGGTGACCCGAGACCTCGACGAGGGCCTCCCTGCCTCCCTGGGCCTCGAAGTGGTCGGCCGCCTCGACGAGCACCAACCCGGTCTCGGCCGCGAGGCGGGCCACGCTCCGGGCCGCGAAGCCCGGCGGGGCGTTGAGCCCCGTGCCCACCGCCGTGCCACCCAGGGGCAGCTGGCCGAGCCGGGGGGCGCACTGCTCGAGGCGGTCGACGCCATGGGCCACGGCCGACGCCCATCCCCCGAGCTCCTGGCCCAGCGTGACCGGCGTCGCGTCCATGAGGTGCGTCCGGCCGGCCTTTACCACGGCCCCCAGGTCGGCCTGGCGGGCCCGCAGCGCCTCCACCAGGTGGGTCAGAGCCGGGACCAGCCCACCGGTGAGGGCTCCGAGGGTCGCCAGGTGGATGGCCGAGGGGAACACGTCGTTGGACGACTGGGACGCATTGACGTGGTCGTTGGGGTGCACCGGCCGGCCGAGCCCCTCGCTGGCCAGGTGGGCCAGGACCTCGTTGACGTTCATGTTCGACGAGGTGCCCGAGCCCGTCTGGAACACGTCGACGGGGAACTGGTCGGCCCACCGGCCCTGGGCGACCTCGACCGCGGCGGCGGCGATGGCCTCGGCCACCTCGGCGTCGAGCACGCCCAGCTCGGCGTTGGCCCGGGCGGCGGCGGCCTTGATGCGGACCAGGGCGGCGACGAGGGCCGGGTCGAGGCGCCGGCCCGAGAAGGCGAAGTTGGCGATCGCCCGCTGCGTCTGGGCACCCCACTTGGCGTCCACCGGCACCTCGACGTCACCCATCGAGTCGCGCTCGATCCGAGCCGTCATGGCGATCGGACGAGGGTGGCACCGGTCATGGCCTGGGCACCGTAACCGCGCTCGGTGATTGCGCTCCGTTTCGAGGCGGCGTTACCGTTCCTCGGTTGAACGGCTGCCGCGGTTGTGCGAGCGGCGGCGGCACGCGGAAGTGAGGCGGATGGCTCGGCCCCACCGACGACGAAGGATCGGCTTCCCGGTCGCCACGGTGCTCCTCGCGGTGCTCGTTCCTTCGCCCGCGCCGGCGGCGCCCATCGACGACGCCCGCGCCCGGGCGGGCCAGCTCCAGCGCCAGATCGAGGAAGGCGGTCGCCAGATCAGCATCATGGCCGAGCGCTACAACCAGTCCCGTTTACGGGTCGCGGGGGTCGAGGCCGCCATCGCCAAGACCTCGAGCGACATCGAGGTCGCGGCGCGTCGCATGCAGGACGTCCGCCGGCGCCTGGCCCAGGTGGCCGTGCTGGCCTACGTCTCGGGCGGGACGACCTCGCGGGTTGCGCAGATCACCCGGGGCGGCAGCGACCTGGTCGTGCGAAGCCAGTACCTGCGGCTCACGGCGGCCGACCAGCGCCAGGTCGTCGGCGAGCTGCGGGCGGCGCGTGAGGACCTGCTGGGCCGCCGCAGCCGCCTCGAGGCCGACCGCCGGGCGGCCAGGACGGCCGAGGCCGCGGCGGCGCTGGCCCGGCGCCAGGTGCTCGAGGCCGAGAGTGCCCACCGCCGGACCCTGGCCGGGGTACGGGGCGAGCTGGCCCGGCTGGTCGCCGAGGAGGCGGCCCGGCGGGAGGCGGCTGCGACCCGGCGCGTCCCCGAACCAGGCCTGCGACCCGTCGGCGGCGTGCCCACCAGAAGCGGGCTGCGGGGCCCACCGCCTCCAACCCTGTCCCTACCGCCCTCGGTCCGGACGGCCGCCGTCGTCGAGGAGGCCCGACGTCAGCTCGGTAAGCCGTACGTGTGGGGCGGCTCGGGGCCGGCCAGCTTCGACTGCTCCGGCCTGACGGGCTGGGCATGGCGGTCGGTCGGCGTCCGCCTGTCGCACTCGGCCTACCTCCAGTACACGGAGACGGCGCGGGTGCCCGTCGACCAGCTCCAGCCCGGCGATCTCCTGTTCTTCGGCCCCAACGTCCGGGGCATCCACCACAACGCCCTCTACATCGGCAACGGGCAGATGATCGAGGCGTCCCAGAGCGGCACGCCGGTCCGCATCCGGGGCTGGCGCTCGGGCGACCTGGTGGGGGCCGGCCGCCCGGGCTAGCCCGGGGCTAGCCCCTCGGTGGCCGGGCGCGAGCATCGACCTCGACGCGGCACACCACCAACGACCGCGACTCCAGGTCAATGCTCGCGCCCGGCCGTAGCGACATGCCCTCCGACCAGTGGGCGGTGTCGACGACGACGGTGACCGCCGTCGCCCAGTGCAGGTCGGGAAGGACCATGCGCACCGCGTCGGCCGCGCCGTTGAGGAGCACCAGGAGGCTGTCCGGTGAGCCGTTCAGGAGCATGCCCAGGGCGGTCGCCCCCGGCGTGGACCAGTCCCCCTCCCGCATCGGCGCGCCGCCCGGCGCGTACCAGCCGATCTCGGGACGTTCGGTCCCGTCGCCGAGCAGGCCGGCGTCGTCGAAGAAGCGGTTCCGCCGCAGCACGGCCGAGGAGCGCCGCAGACCGATGAGGCGCTTGGTGAACTCGTAGAGCTCCAGGGCGTGTTCGTCCAGCGTCCAGTCCACCCAACCGAGCGGGCCGTCATGGCAGTAGGGGTTGTTGTTGCCCCGCTGGGTCCGATCGAGCTCGTCGCCGGCCAGCAGCATCGGGACCCCCTGGGAGAGCAGGAGGGTGGCCATCAGGTTCCGCTGCTGGCGCCGCCGGAGGCCGAGGACGACGGGATCGGCCGTCTCGCCCTCGGCGCCGCAGTTCCAGGAGCGGTTGTCGTCGGTCCCGTCCCGGCCGTCCTCGCCGTTGGCCAGGTTGTGCTTGCGGTCGTAGGCGACCAGGTCGTGGAGCGTGAAGCCGTCGTGGGCGGTGACGAAGTTGATCGACGCCGTCGGCAGCCGGCCGCCGGCGCGGTAGAGGTCGCTCGAGCCGGTCAGGCGGAACCCGAGGTCGCCGGCAGACCACGCCCGGCCCCGCCAGAAGTCCCGCACCCCGTCGCGGTAGCGGTCGTTCCACTCCGACCACCGCGCCGGGAAGCGGCCGAGCTGGTAGCCGCCGGGGCCGGTGTCCCATGGCTCGGCCACGAGCTTCACACCGGCCAGGACGGGGTCGTTCCCGACGGCCTCGAGCAGCGGTGCGTGCTCGTCGAAGTCGGCTTCTCCCCGGACCAACGCCGTGGCGAGGTCGAATCGGAACCCGTCGACGTGCATGCCCTCGACCCAGTACCGCAGGCTGTCGAGGATCAGGCCCAGCGCGGTCGGGTGGCGGGCGTCGAGGGTGTTGCCGGTGCCGGTGACGTCGACGTAAGTGGCCGGGTCCCCGGGAGCGAGCCGGTAGTAGGCGGTGTTGTCCAGGCCCCGGTGGCAGAGCGTGGGGCCGTCGACCCCGCCTTCGGCCGTGTGGTTGTAGACGACGTCGAGGATCACCTCGAGGCCCACGTCGTGGAGGGCCTTGACCATGGCCTTGAACTCGGCGACCTGGCTGCCGCCGTCGCCGGTCGCGGCGTAGGGCCCGTGGGGCGCGAAGTAGCCGATCGGGCAATACCCCCAGTAGTTCGTCAGGCCGCGGGCCACGACCGCCGGCTCGGGCACGAAGTGGTGGACGGGCAGGAGCTCCACCGTCGTGACGCCCAGGGTGGTCAGGTGCTCGAGCACCGCCGGATGGGCCAGCCCGGCGTAGGTCCCGCGCAGGCGGGGGGGAACATCGGGATGCGCCGCCGTCAGGCCCTTGACGTGCAGCTCGTAGACGACCGTGTCCGCCCACGGCACCTCGGGGCGACGGTCCCCGGACCAGTCGAAGGCGGCGTCGATCACGACCGACCGCGGCACGCGGGGCGCGGTGTCGTCGGGGTGGGCCCCGTTCCCGTCGAACAGGGACGGGTGCCAGGCCACGGTTCCCGAGATGGCCCGGGCGTAGGGATCGAGCAGGAGCTTGCCCGGGTTGTACCACAGGCCTCGGGACGGCTCGAAGGGCCCGGAGGCCCGGAACCCGTACCGCTGGCCCGGTCCCACACCGGCGACGGCGCCGTGCCAGACCGATCCGGTCCGGGCGGGCAGGGCGATGCGCCGCTCGACGCCACCCTCGAAGAGGCAGAGCTCGACCGCGTCGGCGCCGCCTGCGCTGACGGCGAAGTTGGTAGCCTGGCCATTCCAGGTCGCACCTGGGACAGCCCGCCCAGGCGAGACCTCCACGGGCGCAGCTTGATCGATGGGCTGGCAGTTCGCACGGCGAGGAGAGGGACAGGATGCACCCGGCCTACGACCAGCCGCGGTGGTGGCGGGACATGCCGCAGTGGTGGGCGCTCCAGCCGCGCGGCTACCGCATCAACGTCGTCCTCTACGTCCTGGCCGGCCTGTCGCTGGCCGGGCTCTTCGGCGAGCTGGCGCTGGGGTCGTCGGACGACACGCGGTTGCTGGCGACGGGCCGCCTGCCGCAAGTCGACGTCGAGGCGCCGGCCCCGGAGGAGACGGTTCCCCCTACCATGCCGCCGATCGAGCCGGTGGTGCCGCCCAGCGTGGTCCCCGAGCCGGCTCCGCCACCCCGCCCCGTGCGGGCGGCGTCGACGCCCCGGCCGAGGCCGGTCGCCCAGCCCGAGCCCGAGCCCGAGCCGGAACCCGACCCCATGCCGGTGCCTCCGCCACCGACCACGCTGCCCACCATCACCTTCCCGCCCTTCACGTTCCCGCCCATCTTCTTTCCGCCGATCGATCCGTCGCCTCCGACGACCACCAAGCCGAAGAACACCACGACCACGACCAAGCCCCCCAAGGTGACGACCACGACCAAGCCGCCGGCGACCACGACGACCACCAGGAAGGGCTCCTCGTCGCCGACCACGACGACCACCTGGTTCCTTGACGACCTCTTCTAAGAACGGCGCGGTGAGGACGGCCTACGGCGGCGGTTGGAGCGAGTGGTGGGCTCGCCTCCCCCGCAAGTACCGCCTGAACGTCCTGCTCTACGGGCTCACCGGCCTCTCGCTGGTCGGACTCGTGGGCGAGCTCGCCCTGGGAGGCAACGGCGGCGACCAGATCGCCACGAGCGCGCCGATCGGGCCGACGACCACCACGTCCACCACCACGACCTCCACGCCCACGTTCGTCTCGCCGTCGTTCACACTGTTCATCCCCAAGGCGCCGCCGCCGACGAGCGGCGGTGGGGGTGGCGGCGGTGGGGGTGGCGGCGGTGGGGGCGCGCCCAAGCCGCCCAAGCCACCCACGACCACGTCGTCGACGGTGGCGCCCGGCTCCACGACCACGCTCGAGGTCACCACCACGAGCGGGTCGCCCCCGACGCTGCCCGACAGCACCACCTCGACGACGAACAAGAAGGGCAACAACACCACCACCACGACGGCCCGGCCCGAAGAGCCCACGACCTCCACGACCAAGAAGAAGTAGCGCCCGCCAGATCGGGATACGGCACCGCTGCGACGTGCCCGGGGTGGGACTCGAACCCACACGGTCCTGCGGACCAAGGAGGTTTAAGCTCCTCGCGTCTTGCCTCTTCCGCCACCCGGGCGGGGAGCCGACCCTACCGCCCTCGCCGGATGGAGACCTCGTGAGCGATCCGGAGATCGACGCCGACCCCGCCGCGGACGACGAGTTGACCTCGCCGTGGATCGGCCTGTTGACCGCGGTTGGTGCCGGGTTGATCGCCGTCGTTGGCGTGCAGGTCCTGCTCGGCCTGGCGCAGACCCTCACCTTCCCCGGGGGCGAGTTCGATCTGCCCTACCGGCTGGGCGTGCCGTTCGGGCCGCTCGGCCCGTCGACGTCGCTCACCCTCGTCGTGGGCCTCCTGCTGGTGTCGCTGCCCGCGCTGCTCGGTGAGCCGGTGAGCCTCGAGCGGGACCGGATGAGTGGCCTGGTGGTCACCGCCACCATTGCCCTGGCCATCATCCTCATGTTCGGTGCCGTCCTCAGCACGCGGGCGACGATCATCGACTACTCGCAGCAGCGGCAGGGAGCGGTGCCGGCGGCGGTGATGATCCAGTTCGTCAAGACGCTGCTCGGCTCGCTCGGGGCGGCGGCCCTGGCGCTGTTCACCGGTGTCGTGATGCGGCGACTGCGGAGGACCGAGGTCCCCACGCCCGGGGTCTGACCGGCGTTACGGCTCGGGCGTCGGCCCCGCCGGGTCGTCGCCGGCCGTGTCCCACAGTCGGAACCGTTCCTCGTCCGGCAGGTTCTCGACGTCGACCCCCCACCCGGCGGCCAGGCGCTCGAAGGCTTCGAAGCGCCGCCGGAAGGCGGTGGTCGTCGCCAGGAGGGCAGCCTCGGGGTCGACCCCTGCGGCCCGGGCCGTCGCTACCGTGGCGAAGAGCCGAACGCCGACGGCGTCGATGGCCTCGGCGGGATCGACCAGGACGGCCGGCCCCTCGGCCGTCACCGTGATCCCCGAGGCGGCCGCCTTGCGCTGGACCTTGGCCGCGTACAGCAGTGAGGGGAGCCCCGACGGGATGCCGTCCATCGCGCTCGAGCGACCCTTCTCGGCTCGCTTGATCCTCTCCCAGTTGCCCACCACCTCCCCGGCGGTGTCGGCCTGGACCGTCCCGAACACGTGCGGGTGGCGCCGCACGAGCTTGTCGTGGATGCCCCGGGCCACGTCGGCCAGCGTGAAGCGCCCCTCCTCGGTCGCCAACGTGGAGTGGAAGACCACCTGGAACAGCACATCGCCGAGCTCCTCTTCCAGGTGCTCGTAGGCGCCGTCGGAGGGCAGGTCGGCGATGGCCTCGAGGACCTCGTAGGCCTCCTCCACGAGGTGGCGGGTAAGGCTGGCGTGGGTCTGCTCCCGGTCCCACGGGCACGTGGCCCGCAGCGACCGCACCAGCTCGACGAAGGTGGCGACCTCGCCCGCCACCGGCGCGGCCAGGCGGGGGACGTACAACGAGGTGAGGTGGTCGGGCTCGACCTCGCGGTCGAGGGCGAACCAGGGGACCGGGCGCACCGATTCGTCGGGGAGGCCGAGGTGCGAGAGCACGACCACCGAGGGCGGCGAGCCGTTCCCTGTCGCATCCGCACGCGGCTCCAGCTCACCGAGGGCCAGCTTGACGTCGGAGAGCACCTGGCGGGTGTCGCACTGGGCGACCAGCAGGGGTCCACGGTCACCCGCGGCTTCGATCCCGAAGCGTCGCCCGTCGATCAGGCGGGCCCCCGCGGCCAGCGGGTCGACCCCGAGGCGGTCCCAGGCGAGGTCGGTGAACGAGAGGCCCGGCACCACCTCGACGTCGACTCGGTCACTGGCCCGAAGCAGCTCCACGGATCGCTCCGCGACGGTCGGCGAACCGGGTACGGCGTAGAGGATCTCGCCCGAGGCCGCGGCCGCCGCGACCAGCGCCTCGACGATCCCCTCGTAGACCTCGTCGAACGACGTGGCCGAGTCGTAAAGGTGGTCGAACGTCCGAGTGTCGGGAACGGCCGATGCCGAGGGATGGAGGCGGGTGCGCAGGTAGCGCTCGGGGATCCGCTCGACGGCCGCGGTCGCTGCCACTGTCAGCAGGTCGGGTCCGGCCGGGCCCAGCCCGACGACGACGACCCGGCCGTCGCGTTTCAGGGTGACGGTGTCTCGGGTGCGGCGCCGGCCGGCGGTTCGGTCGCGCCCTCGGCGCCGGTCGGGGCCGGGGGCGGCGACTGGGGCACGACCGCAGGCGAGATCCCGGTGCGGTCGAACCGGCCGTAGCGGGGGTTGACCTCGATGCGGGCCTTCTCCATCGCCTCCCGGAGGACGTCCTGCACCTTGGGCTCGCCCTCGGCCAGCACGTGGTCTCGGGCCTCGGCCGCGGCCTCCTCGTAGGCGACGAGCCCGCGGGAGTCCACCTTGATCACGTGGTAGCCGAAGTCGGTCTGCACGGGGGGGCCGACCTCGCCCACGGGCCGGTTGAACGTCGCCTCGAGGAAGGGCGCCGGGATGTCGGACTGCGACTCGGCGACGTCGCAGCCCAGGAGGCCACCGGCGGGCGCGCTGCCCGGATCGGCCGACTCGGCCCGCGCCAGCACCTCGAAGCTCTCGCCGGCACCCAGGCGGGCCAGGAGCGCGTCGGCCCGCTCCCGGGAGGCAACGAGGATATGACGGACGCAGGCCCTGTTGAACACCGGGTGGTTGGCGTCGTAGAAGGCCCGGGCCGCCTCCTCGGGCGACGTGATGTCGTTGACCGCCATCGTCAGCACGGCCAGCTCGGCCTCGCGCCGCACCAGCCGGTCCTGGAAGTGGCGCGGGAACTTGCCGAACAGCGTCGGGTCCTGCTCGAAGTCCGCCTTGACCGCGGCGCGCGCCTGGTTGAGGTCGCTGGTCGTGACGCCGAGCTCGCGCTTGGCCAGCTCGTTCTCCACCAGCACGTAGTAGATCTGGCGGGTCAGGGTGAGCGCGGTGATGGCCGCGTCGAACGTCCCCCGTCCGGCCCCGTCGACCTGGATGTTGCGGGTGCGGCCGATGAGGCGCACGTAGCTGTCGTTGGACGCGATCGAGCGGAGCTCGTCCTCCAGCTCGTCGCTCGTGATGCGCCGTCCGTCGACGGTGGCCGCGTAGGGCGCGACGGAGTTGCAGGCGCTGCCGAGGACGGCGAGGAACACGGCCAGCGGGACGAGGATCCGGGTGCGAGCGCTCACCGTGCCGCCGATGCTACCGGCGCCGCCACCGGCTCGACCGGGCACAGCTCGCCCAGGAGCTGGGCCAGCCGCCCGGCCACGTGGGTGCCGCCGTCTCGCTCCGTGAGCAGGGGCAGGATCAGCTGCCTCGTCTCCTCCCGGTAGACCGCGGCCTTGACCAGCCGCTGAAGCCGGATCCGCTGGCTCGCCTTGAGCTCCAGCGGGGCGATCCGCGCCACGATGCCCGGCGGCAGGCCCGGTCCGGCGCGCGTCACGGTCACGTCCGTGATGGCCAGCCGTATGCACTCCGCTCGCAGGGTCGCGACGGCCAGGAGCGCTTCGGCCGCCGGCGGCGGCGGGCCGAACCGGTCGACCCACTCCTGGCGGACGTCATCGACGGCCGCGACCGAGCTCACTGCCGCCAGGCGTCGGTAGGCCTCGAGCCGCGGCTCCTCGCCGGGGATGTAGTCGGCAGGCAACCTGGCCTCACCCGGCAGATCGAGGCGCAATTCGGTCGGCTCGGGCACCGTCTCGCCCTTCAGCTCGGCGACCGCCTCGCCCACCATCGAGACGTACAAGTCGTAGCCCACCGCGGCGATGTGGCCGGACTGGCTGCCCCCGAGGAGGTTGCCGGCGCCGCGGATCTCCAGGTCGCGCATGGCGATCTTGAAGCCCGAGCCGAGCTCGGTGTGCTCGCCGATGGTGCGCAGGCGCTCATAGGCGGTCTCGGAGAGCGACCGCTCCGGAGGGAAGAAGAGGTAGGCGTAGGCTCGCTGCCCGGCCCGCCCGACGCGACCACGGAGCTGGTGCAGCTGCCCGAGGCCCATGAGGTCGGCCCGATCGACCACGAGCGTGTTGACCGTGGGCATGTCGATCCCCGACTCGATGATCGTGGTGCACACGAGGACGTCGTAGGCACCCTCCCAGAAGTCGAGCACGACCCGCTCGAGCCGGCCCTCGTCCATCTGGCCGTGGGCCACCGCCACCCGGGCCTCGGGGAGCAGCTCACGGAGCCGGGCCGCCACCGGCTCGATGTCGTGCACCCGGTTGTGGACGAAGAACACCTGCCCCTCCCGTAGCAGCTCCCGGCGTAGTGCCTCGGAGACGGCGCGCTCGTCGTACTCCCCGACATACGTCAGGATTGGTTGACGATCGGCCGGAGGCGTGTTGAGGATCGTGAGGTCGCGGATCCCTGTGAGGCTCAGCTCGAGCGTGCGGGGGATCGGGGTGGCGCTCAGCGTCAGTACGTCCACCGACGCCCGGAGCGCCTTGATGGACTCCTTGGCCGTGACGCCGAAGCGCTGCTCCTCGTCGACGACGAGCAGGCCCAGGCGCTTGAACACCACGTCGGCGGACAGCAGGCGATGCGTTCCCACCACGACGTCGACCGCGCCCGAGGCCAGCCCCTCGACGACGGTCCTCGCCTGGGCTGGCGTGAGGAACCGGGAGAGCACCTCGACGCGCAGCGGGAAGCCGGCGAAGCGATCGGAGAAGGTGGCGAAGTGCTGCTGGGCGAGGAGCGTCGTCGGGACCAGGATGGCGGCCTGCTTGCCGTCCTGGACGGCCTTGAAGGCGGCGCGCAGCGCCACCTCCGTCTTACCGAAGCCGACGTCGCCGCACACGAGGCGGTCCATGGGGACGGGCTCCTCCATGTCGGCCTTGACGTCGGCGATGGCCCGCGCCTGGTCGGGCGTCTCGATGTACGGGAAGGCGCCCTCCATCTCCCGCTGCCACGGGGTGTCCGACGCAAAGGCGTGGCCCGGGCTGGACACGCGTGCCCGGTAGAGGTTGACCAGCTCCTGGGCCACTTCGGTGGCGGCCGAACGGACGCGGGCCTTGGTGCGGGCCCAGTCCGAGCCTCCGAGGCGGCTGAGGGTGGGAGCGTCGCCGCCCGTGTAGTGGCGCACGCTGTCGATCTGGTCCGACGGGATGTAGAGCTTGTCGCCGCCCCGGTACTCGAGGAGGAGGTAGTCCCGGACGGAGCCACCCAGGTCGCGCTGCACCATGCCCCCGTAGCGCGCCACCCCGTGATGATGGTGGACGACGTAGTCGCCGGGATTGAGGTCGTCGAAGAACCGTTGGGCGTCCGTGCGCCGGGCCCGGGGGGCGCGGTGAGTGCGGCGGCGTCCCGTGAGGTCGCTCTCGACCAGCACGGCCAGCCGGAGCTCGGGGAGGATGAACCCTCGCTCGAGGGGCTCGGCCACGATGCGACTCGCCGTCGACGTGGAATCGGCGGTGATCGGGAGGCCGACTCCGCCCTCACGCAGGATCGACGCGATCCGTGACGCCGAACCCTCCCCGTCGGCCGCCACCACCACCTGGTAGCCGCCGGCGGTCAGCGTCGACACCTGGCGGGAAAGCCGGGCGGGATCGCCGGTGACGCGCTCCCACGACGCCGCCTCGACGGCGCGCCCCCCGGTGTCGGACCCGATGGTCGACACCGGTGCGGCCGTGTGGGACAGCAGCCGGTCGAAGGGGACGTGGAGCCGGGGCCATCGGCGGTCCCGGGACGCGTTCCAGGTCTGGGCCAGGCTGTCGGCGAGGGCTGCCTCCTCGTCGAGGATCTCGGTGGCCCGGTCGCGCATGCGCCGCGGTTCGACGACCACCACCAGCGCCTCGGGTCCGACCAGGTCGAACAGCACGTGCTCGCTCTCGGTCACCCAGGGCAGCCACGACTCCATGCCGTCGAAGACGAGACCCTCGGCCAGGCGCTCCCACTGCTCGCGTCCCCATGGCTCCCGTCCCACGAGCTCGGCCGCTCGCCGGCGGACCTCGGGCGTCGGGAGCAGCTCGCGGCAGCCGAACAGCTCGACCTGCTCGAGGGGCGTCACCGACCGTTGGTCGGTGACGGAGAAGCGGGTGAGGCGGTCGACCTCGTCACCCCACAGGTCGATGCGCACGGGGAACGACGCCGTCGACGGGAAGACGTCGACGATCGAGCCCCGGCGGGCGATCTCGCCCCGGTGCTCGACCTGCTGCTCGCGCCGGTACCCGCAGGCGACGAGGCGCTCGATGAGCCCGTCGGGCTCCACCCGGGCCCCCGCGGCCACGATCACCGGGTCGGCTTCCTCGACGTGGGGGCCGAGCCGCTGGACCAGGGAGCGCACGGGGGCCACCAGCACCCCCGGCATCCGTTCGGGGCGGCGCAGCCGCCACATCACGCGCAGCCGGCGGCCCATCGTCTCGATGCTGGGGCTGATGCGCTCGAACGGCAGCGTCTCCCAGGCCGGGAACACGTCGACCGCATCCGGCCCGAGGAAGGCGCGGAGATCGGCCACCAGGTGGGTCGCGTCGGCCGACGTCGGGACGGCGACGACCACGGGGTGGCGGGAGCTCAGCGTGGCCAGGCCGGCGAGCGCGAAGGCCCGGACGGGCTCGGGTAGGCCCACGGCCTCCCCGGGCGAGCCAGCGGCCAGGGAGGCCAGTGCGGGATGGGTGCGCAGGAGGGGTGGTAGAGCCCGCAGCGTCACCCTCGGAGGGTACCGGCGAAGGTCAGGCGCCCAGTTCGGTGAGGCGCTTGTCGATCGCCTGGCGCAGGGTCGTGAGCTGCACGACCTCGGCCTCGCTGTTCTGGGGCTGCTCGTTGCAGCAGGCGCAGCCGCAGGAGCAGGCCTCTTCGGCCTTGGTGAGCGTCGTCATCGTGGAACATCCACAGGAGCATCCAGCCATGGGTTCACCTCCCTCCGCGTCGTGGTACACGCATCGTAAAACCTGGCCCCTGGGGCCAGGTCAAGCGTTCTCGCGAGAATTTCCCGGGCGGTCGGCATTGCAGCGGTTCATGGCGACGACGACGCCCTCGACGAGGATCGCCTCGACGGCGTCGGCGGCCTCGACGACGGCCACGTCGAGCTCGGTCCGCTCGGACTTGGCCGGCCGGCGCAGCACGTGGTCGGCGCCCGCCTGGCGTCCCGAGGGCTTGCCGATGCCCACTCGGACCCGCACGAATGCGTCGGAGTGGAGGTGGGCCTTGATCGACTCCAGGCCGTTGTGGCCGGCCGTGCCGCCACCCTGCTTGACCTTCACCCTCCCGATCGGGAGGTCGAGCTCGTCGTGGACGACGACGAGCCGGCCGACGTCGTCCTCGAGGCCGTACCGGCGCACGAGGAGCGCGACGGACTCACCCGAGAGGTTCATGTAGGTCTGGGGGAACGCGAGCGCCAGTAGCCGGCCGTCGACGCGGACCTCGGCCGTCAGCGCCCTCTCCCGGCTGCGGCGCAGGGCCGTGCCGTGGCGGGCCGCCACCGAGGCGACGACCTCGGCCCCCAGGTTGTGCCGGCTGCGTTCATACTCGGCGCCCGGGTTGCCCAGCCCAACGGCCAGCAGCGCCGCCGCCTCACCTCGACGCGGCGGGCGCAGGGTCAGCCCTCTTGGGCTCCGTCGCCCTCGGCCGTTGCGCCGTGCTCCTCGCCGGCCTCGGCACCCGAGTCGCCCTCGGCGGCTCCGGCGCCCTCGGCGACCTCGGCCGCGAGCCGGGATGCCTGCACCACGATCAGCGGCTCCTCGTCGTCGAGCTCGGGGCGAACGCCCTCGGGCACGGGCAGGTCGCCGACCCGGACGGTGTCACCCACCTTGAGCCCGGACACGTCGAACTCCAGGGCGGCCGGGATGTCGGCCGGCCGGGCGTGGACGAGGACCGAGAAGTGGAGCTGCTCGACCAGGCCGTCGGCGCGGTGGACCTCGATGGCCTCACCCACGAGGTGCAGGGGCACCTCCGCGCTGACGACCTCGTCGCGGTTGACGATGACGAGGTCGACGTGGTCGACGGTGTTGCGGACCGGATCGCGCTGCATCTGGCGGACGAGGGCGAGGTGCTTGGTGCCGGCCACGTCGAGGGAGAGAAGCGTGTTGACACCGGCCTCACCGGCGAGGGCGGCCCGCAGGCTGCGGCGGTCGATGGCGACCGCACGGGGCTCGACGCCGTGGCCGTAGAGGACGGCCGGGACCTTGCCCGCAGCCCGCAGGCGCCGGGCGGCGGCGCTGCCGGTGGGGCGTGTGGCGTCAACGGCGAGAGAGACCTCGGTCATGCCCGGAGTCTAGGCAGGACGTCAGGCCTGGTTCTCGCCGCCGAAGAGCTCCGAGACCGACGTGTCCTCGAAGACGGCGTCGAGGGCGTCGGCGATGACACCGGCCACCGAGAGCACCTCGATCTTGTCGATGCGACGCTCGTCGGGCAGCGGCAGCGTGTTGGTGACCACCACCCTCGACAGCACCGAGTTCTTCAGGCGGTCGAGGGCCGGATCGGAGAGCACACCGTGGGTGGCCATGGCCCAGACGTCAGTGGCGCCCTGCGACGCCAGGAGCTCGGCCGCGGCGCACACCGTGCCGGCCGTGTCGATCATGTCGTCGACGATGATGCAGTGGTGGCCCCGCACGTCACCCATGACGTCGACGGCCTCCACGGTGTTCGGCGCCCCGCCCGGCCGTCGCTTGTAGATGCTGACGAGCCCGGTGCCGAGGTGCTCGGCGTAACGGGCGGCGTACTTCATGCGACCGATGTCGGGCGAGACGATCATCGGAATCCCGTCGACCTGGTCGCGCAGGTAGTCGATCAGGACCGGCATCGCCGTCAGGTGGTCGACGGGGCCGTCGAAGAAGCCCTGGATCTGTCCGGAGTGCAGGTCGACGCTGAGGACCCGGTTGGCTCCGGCCGTCTTGAGGATGTCGGCCACGAGCTTGGCCGTGATCGGCTCCCGGCCTGACGCCTTGCGGTCCTGGCGGGAGTAGCCGTAGAACGGGCACACGGCCGTGATGCGCTTGGCCGAGGCGCGCTTGGCGGCGTCGATCATGATGGCCTGCTCCATGATCGAGGCGTTCACGGGCGGGCCGTGGGTCTGGATGATGAAGACGTCGGCGCCACGGATGGACTCGCCGAAGCGGCAGTAGATCTCACCGTTGGCGAACTCCGAGAGCTGGGCGTCCGCCAGCCCGACGCCGAGGTGGGCGGCGATCTCCTCGGCCAGCGGGGCGTTGCAGCGGCCGGTGACGAGCTGCAGCCGCTTCTTGGTCACGAGCTCCATGACCTTGTCGTCCATCACGAGGTGGGTGCCGTGTAGAAGGGGCCCGTCACCATGCCCGCCGGAACGGCGGCCCCCGGCGGCAGCGACGCGAACGGACCTACGCGGGCGCCGGCGCCGACTTCGGCGTCGCGGCCGACCGTCTCCTCGAGCCGGGCACCCGGTCCCACGACGCAGTCGGCCAGGCGTACGTGGGGTCCGATCCGGCAGCCCGCGCCGATCGACGTCCGCCCGTTGAGCACCGTGCCCGGCAGCAGGGTGACGTCGGGTGCCAGCCGGACAGTGGCGTCGACGTAGGTGCTCGAGGGGTCGAGCATCGTGACCCCGGCGCGCATCCAGCGCTCGTTGATGCGCACCCGCAGCATTGACTCGGCCTCGGCCAGCTGGACACGGTCGTTGACGCCGACAGCCTCGGAGTTGTCCGCCGCCTCGAGGGCGATGACCTTGTGGCCGGCGTCGTGGAGCACGGCCACCACGTCGGTGAGGTAGTACTCGCCCTTGGCGTTGCTGGGACGGAGTCGTCGCAGCGCGGGCGAGAGAAGGCTGCGGCGGAAGCAGTAGATCGACGTGGCGACCTCGGCGATGGCCCGCTCGTCCTGGCTGGCGTCGAGCTCCTCGACGATGTGGCTGATCTGGCCGTTGCGCGTGCGCACGACGCGGCCCATGCCGGTGGGGTCGTCCATGTGGGCGGTCAGCAGGGTGGCGGCGGCGTCGGCCTCGCGGTGGCAGGCGACGAGCGTCCCGAGCGTGGCGGAGCGGACGAGCGGAGTGTCGCCGGCCAGGACGACGATGTCGCCGTCGTCGTTGGCGTCGTCGTCGGGGAACGCGGTGAGGGCCACCGAGACGGCGTCACCTGTCCCCTTCGCCGGCCGCTGCTCGACGAAGTCCACGATGAGCTCGGGCGGACCGTGCTCGCCGACCGTCTTGGTGACGGGCTCGGCCTCGTGACCGACGACCACCACGACCCGGTCGACGAGCAGCTCGGACAGGGCATCGAGCACGTGGAGCAGCATCGGACGCCCGCACAGCACGTGGAGCGGCTTGGGCAACGACGAACGCATGCGCGTCCCCGCCCCCGCTGCCATCACGACGGCCGACAGGGGACGGGCCACGACCATGTTCTACACGGCCATGCGGAAGTCCCGCGCCGCGGTTCGATGCGACGCCCCGCCACTGTTCCGGGGCCAGGGTTCGAACCTGGAATCTTCTGGGTCAAAGCCAGACGAGTTGCCGATTACTCCACCCCGGACCGGCGAACGATCGTACCAACGGCCCCGGCCGTCGAGACCCTGGCCTGGCTGATGATGCCCTCCCACCAGCCGGTGATCCGCAGGTTGAGCCCGGCGCTGCGGCGTACCTCCCTCGGCCCATTACACGACCACTCCCATGACGAAGGGGGCCGTCTCATCGAGGTCTGGAGCTCTTCACCTGCTCGAGCCACGACGGCCTGGTCGCGTCGCATCGCGCTCGCCTCGCTCGGTTCGCTGCCGCGCGCCCGCTGTACGCCTGTCGGACCCTGTTGTCGAGGGCGCTCCGCTGGACGCCGTCGACCAAGACGTCTCGCAGCCGGTTCGACAGCGTGCTCCTGGAGACCGGAGCCCAGCTGCTGGATCTCACGGTACGAGTAGCCGGACCGGCGCAGTGTCAACGCCCGCGCCCGGCGTTCGTCGAGGTCCTCCCGTCCTCTGTCCCGTACGGTTGGATCGAACACGCGCTCGTGCCAGTGGCGTGTGTGACGAAGCTGGAAACGCACAGCGTGCGCAAAGCGGGGAGAGTTGGCTTTTCGGCCAGTGCCCGGTCCCACTAGGGTTGCGCCGCCCATGGGATCCCTCATAAAGAAGCGCCGCAAGCGGATGCGCAAGAAGAAGCACAAGAAGATGTTGAAGGCCACCCGCTGGCAGCGCCGGGCCGGCCGCTGACGATCGGCGTTCCGTCCTCCTAGGGTCCCGGCGCCGCCGTTGCGCCCGGCGCCGCCGTCCGCACCACCACTCGACCCTCTCCGGGATGCGCGCCCTCGACGAACCACGTCGAGCCGCTACCCGCGAGACGAGGCACCGATCCGGTGGCGTCGCCCAAGCGGTCCCGCCACCGGGCCAGCTCTGGGGCCACGACAAGTGCCGCCGGTTCGAGGTCGTTCCCGTTCGGACCCTCGGGGGCACCGAGGTTGTCCCAGGCCTGGTACACCGCCGGCGTCCGCACGATGAGGTCGGGCATCAGCAGCGTGAAGGCCCGGTCGAGGTGCGGTAGCGGCTCCACCTCCTCGCCGATGCCCCTGACGCGCGCCCGCCCACCAACCACGCAGAAGGCCACATCGGCACCGAGAGCGGCGGCCACCGCGAGGTCCGTGCAACCCGCCCATCGGAGGACGGCGGCGGCGTCGGCCGACCCGCCACCGAGGCCCGCCCCCGCAGGGATGCGCTTGTGGAGCCTGACGTGGGCTCGACGACCGACTGCAGCCAGAGCGCGGAGCACGAGGTTGTCGCTGCCCGACGGGACACCCTGGGCGTACGGCCCGCCGACCTCGAGCCGGCTGGGCGGCGGCGGCTCGCCGCCGGACGCCGGCGGCGGAGAGCCGACGAACGTCAGCTCGTCGGCCAGGTCGAGGGTGACCATCTCGGCATCGATCAGGTGGAAGCCGTCCGCCCGCCGCCCGGTGACGCGCAGCGACAACGTCAGCTTGGCCGGTGCCGGCAACTTCATCGTCCGGCGTCGTCTGTATCGCGCCTCCGCGGCTGGATCGCCAGCCGGCCCCAGTCCTCGACCGAGAGCTCCTCGGCGCGAGCTTCCGGACGTACACCGGCGGCGGCGATGTCCGCGGGCTCGAGCACACCCGCGAGGGCCCGGCGGAGCATCTTGCGGCGGCCGCCGAACCCGGCCCCGACGAGCTCGAAGAGCCGCCCGCGATCGTGGTGCTCCTCCACGGCCGGAGTCGGCCGTCGCTTGATCTCGACGAGGGCCGACTCGACCTTCGGCTCCGGGAGGAACACGGTGGACGGCACACGGCCCACGATCCTCGCCCGGGCCCAGTAGGTCACCTTGACCGACACGGCGCCGTAGGCGGCATCGCCGGGTCGGGCCACGAGCCGCTCACCGACCTCGCGCTGCACCATCACGAGCATGCGCTCGATGGCGGGGACGTCGTCGAGCAGGTCGGCGATCAGCGGCGTGGCGACGTTGTAGGGAAGGTTCGAGACGAGCGTCCATGGACCTTGCCCGAGGAGCTCGCCCCAGTCGAGTCGCATGGCGTCCGCCTCGACGACACGGGTGCCCGTCGACGCCACGACGTCGCGGAGCGCCGCGACCAGGCCATGGTCGATCTCGACGGCGGTGACGGCGGCTCCGGCCTCGGCCAACGCCAGCGTGAGCGATCCGAGCCCGGCGCCGACCTCCACGACTCTGTCGCCCGGAGCGACCTCCGCCAGCCGGACGACGCGGCGGACGGTGTTGGGGTCGACCACGAAGTGCTGCCCGCGGACCTTCGACGGGCGGAGCCCGTACCGGACCAGGAGTCGCCGCACCTCCTGGCGGGTGAGGGTCACACCCGGAGCGACGACTCCGCGGAGGACAGGCTCCAGCCGGGCGGGATGGCGGCCGAGAGCCTCACCACTCGATCCGGACGTCGATGACGCCGGCACCGACCGGTGCCAGGCGGGCGAACGTGTCGGTCGACAGGTCGATGACACGCCCGTCGACGTACGGTCCCCGGTCCGCCACCACGCAGGTGGTGTCAGCCCCGGTTGACAACCGAATGACCCGCACCTCGGTGCCCTTGGGGAGTGTCTTGTGCGCGCAGGTCGACGCAGGCGCTCCGAACCACGACGCGCCTCCTTCGTCGGACTGGCCGGCGCTGTCGGCAACCAGCTCAAGGGACGAGGGAGGGGTGGCCGGCGCCCTCGTGGTGGGCGGCGTCAGCATCGCCAGGCGGCGAGGTCGCACCAGCCCGACCGTCGTCGTGCTCGTCGTGGTGGTGACGACCGTGACGACCGGTGGCGGCGCCAGGGTGGTGGTCGTCGTCGCCGGAGCGAGCGCCGGTGCCGCGAGGAGGACCGGCGCGGGGGTGGGCGGTTCCGTCGTGGTCGTGGGCGTGCCCGACGGACCGGCCGGCGTGAGGCTGCGCGCCGGTGTGATGCGGATGATGACGGCCGTGGTGCGCGTGCCGCTGCCGGGCGGCACCACCGCGGTGGTCGTGGTCACCGGAATGGTGCCGGGCGGCATCACGAGCAGGGCCGTGTCCTCGTACGCGGCGTGCGGAGAGGGGAGCGGGGCGGGCGCCAGCGCGACCACCGCCTCGGAGTCATCGAGCTCCTCCACACCGGTGGCCAGGTAGGTCACCGCGGTGAAGAGGAGCAGACCGATGACGGCCGCGAGGTAGGCAGACTGCGTCTTCTCGGTGGTCGATAGCAGGGTCCCCATCCTTCCCTCGGTCGCCATGGCGTCCCTAGGGCGTTAGCAGCTGCGTTCGCGGCGGGTGGCGCTCAGAAGAATCGAGGCGCCGCGGTGTCGTGGCTGTCGTAGCGATGTGTGACTCGGGCGTCGACCCTAGGCACGTTCGGGCGACGAAGGCAAACCAATCGCGAATGCGACGTGGCCGTTCGACCACGTCGCGTCCTCGATCGCGGATGTCGCGACGCCCCTGACCTGGGCCAGCGCAGCACCCACCAGCGCAACGTAGGCGGGCTCGTTGGGCTTGCCGCGATGGGGCACCGGGGCGAGGAACGGCGCATCCGTCTCCACGAGGATCCTGTCGAGTGGCGCCAGTGCGGCCGCGCCCCGGACGTCGTCGGAGCGGGGAAACGTGACGATGCCGCTGAACGACAGCCACCCACCCAGATCGAGCGCGCGCCGGGCTTCGTCGGGTCCACCCGTGAAGCAGTGGAAGACCGTTCGCGTCGGGACGCCCTCACTCGCCAGCACCGCGAAGGTGTCGTCCCATGCCTCCCGCGTGTGCACGACCAGGGCCAGATCGGACGCGTGGGCCAGGCCGATCTGCTCGGCGAACACCCGGCGTTGGACGTCGCGGGGGGAGTGGTCGTAGTGGTAGTCCAGCCCGCACTCGCCGATGGCCACGACGCCGGGCGCGGTGGCCAGCTCGGCGATGCCGGCGAGGCCCTGCGAGGCGTCGTGCGGGTGCACGCCGACGGTCGCCCAGACGTGGTCGGGGTCCGTCGCCGCCACCTCGACCGCGGCGCGCGAGTGGACGGCGTCGGTTCCCACGCACACCATCCGTTCCACGCCCGAGTCGACCGCTCGCGCCAGCGCGCCGTCGTCCATGCGCTCGTAGCGCAGGTGGCAGTGACTGTCGAACCACATGGCGCGCTAACCCTTGCGTCGCGGGAACAGCGGCTCGGCCCGGGTGACGCGCCGGCCTCCCGGGTAGCCGCCCCAGGCCGTCGCTTCGGGAACCCGCTCGTCGCACGGCGAGCCGTCGAGGCCGATCCTCGTCCAGATCTCCGCACTCGCGCACGGGATGGCGGGCGACGCGAGGACGGCCACGATGCGCAGCGCCTCGAGCGAGTCGCCGAGCACCGCGTCGACTACCGGGCCCCGCTCGGCCTTCCAGGGCTCGGCTGCTTCGAGGAGGGCGTTGGTCTGGCGCACCAGACGCCACGTCTGCTCGAGCCCCTCGGACACGGCGAGTGCGTCCCACGCCTCGGCGGCGGCGGCGGCGACCTCCATGCTGACCGCGGCGAGCGGGCTGTCCGGCCGGGGAGCCGGTCCGATACCGCCGCACTTGTTGTCAACCATAGTTGCCACTCGTGAAACAAGGTTGCCGAGGTTGTTGGCGAGGTCGGCGTTGTAGCGCGCCACGATGCCCTCGTAGGAGATGTCGCCGTCGCTGCCGAACGGCGTCGCCCGGAGGAGGTGGTACCGGACGGCGTCGACGCCGAAGTCGGCGACGAGGTCGAAGGGGCTGATCTGGTTGAGCTTGGTCTTCGACATCTTCTCGCCGCCGACCAGCAGCCACCCGTGGGCGGCGACCCGACGGGGGAGCTCGAGCTCGGCAGCCAGGAGCATGGCGGGCCAGAACACGGCATGGAAGCGGATGATGTCCTTGCCGATCAGGTGGAGGTCGGCCGGCCAGAGCTGGCGGTAGGAGTCGTCGCCTTCGGCGTAGCCGGCGGCGGTGAGGTAGTTGGGGAGGGCGTCGAACCACACCCACGCCACCTGGGACGTGTCCCACGGCAGGGGCACTCCCCAGGAGAAGGTCCCCCGGCTGATCGAGAGGTCCCGCAGACCCGAGCGCACGAAGGCGACGACCTCGTTCATGCGGGTGGTGGGAACCACGAAGTCCGGATGCCGTTCGTACCAGTCGAGGAGCTGGTCCTCGAAGCGCGACAGCCGGAAGAACCAGTTGGTCTCGGCCATCCGCTCGACGGGCCGGCCGTGCACGGGACAGTTGCCGTCGGCCACCTCCTCGTCGGCGTAGTAGGCCTCGCAGGCCACGCAGTAGAGGCCCTCGTAGGTCCCCTCCTCGATGTGACCGTTGTCGTAGATCACCTGGAGGAAGCGCTGGACCGAGCGCGTGTGGCGCTCGTCGGTCGTGCGGATGAAGTCGTCGTAGGCGACCTCGAGGACGTCGGCCGCCTCGCGGAAGCGGGCGCTGTTGGTGTCCGCCAGCCGCTGGGGGTCGATGCCCTTGGCCTCGGCGGCGCGCTGGTTCTTCAGGCCGTACTCGTCGGTGCCGGTGACGTAGTGGACCTGATCGCCGGCGAGGCGCCGCCACCGGCAGATGGCGTCGCCCGTCACGGCCTCGTAGGCGTGCCCGACGTGCGGTGCGTCGTTGACGTAGGCGATCGCCGTCGTGGCGAAGAAGCGGGCCATGCCGCCGAGGCTACGGCCGTTCCATACGCGTCGCGATCGGATACACGACGTTGCGTGGCGCGCCCAGCTCCCGGCAGACCTCGGCCACCGCGGACCGCCGGTCGAGCCCGGCAACCAACCGTGAGCGGAGGGCGTCGGCGATCTGGTCCTCACTGGCGGGAGTGGGCGCGGACGCCCCGGCGAGAACCAGCACGTGCTCACCTCGCGGCGGGGAGGCCGCGAGGTGGGCGACAGCGGTCCCGAGGGTGCCGCGCCAGATCTCCTCGAACCGCTTGGTGAGCTCGCGCGCCACCACGAGGCCACGGTCCGCGTCGAGCGTCCCGAGCAGCTCCTCGACGGTGGCCCGCACCCGGTGGGGTGCCTCGAACAGGACGGTCGTCCGCAGCTCCTGACGGAGGCCCTCGAGCACCGCGGCACGGGCCCGGCCCTTGCGGGGGAGGAAGCCCTCGAAGCAGAAGCGGCTCGCGTCGAGGCCGCTTGCTGCCAGGGCGGTGATGACCGCCGAGGGGCCGGGCACCACCTCGATGCGGTGCCCGGCGCCGGCGACAGCTCGCACCAACCGGCTGCCCGGGTCCGAGATCGTCGGCATCCCCGCATCGCTGACCAGGGCGACGGTCGCTCCGGCTGCGAGGTGGCCGAGCACCTTGTCAACTTGGGCTGCCTCGTTGTGCTGATGGAGCGAGAGGAGCCGACCGGCGGCGGGGACGCCGAGGTGGGTGAGGAGGGCCCGGGTCCGACGAGTGTCCTCGCACGCCAGGACGTCCGCCTCGGCCAGGGTCCGCGCCGCCCGGGGACTGAGGTCCTCGAGGTTGCCGATGGGCGTTCCGAGCAGCACGAGGGTCATCGGCAGCCGGGACCGACGATCACTCCCGGACCTCGAGCTGGTCGCCCACCCTGAGGTGCCAGCGCTCGAACGCACCGGCCCGGGCCTCCACGATGCAGCGGCTGCGGAGGCAGGGCCGCGCCAGTCGCTCGGGCTCGAGGCCGAGAACCCTGACCACGACCATGTCGGCGTCGCAGAAGGCCACGTCGAGGGCGAAGCGCATGCCGAACGAGTGCACCGAGCGCGCCGGCCGGAGGAGGAGGGCTCCGTCGATGCCCTCTCGACCGAGCAGGCCGCGCGTCCGCTCCCGGAAGGTGTCCGCCACCTCGAGGGCGGCGAGGACCTCGCCGTTCCGCAGCAGCCAGGCAGGGTGACCCATGGCGACGCGGCCCGGTCAGACGTTGAAGCGGATCTCGAGCACGTCGCCGTCGGCGACCTCGTAGTCCTTCCCCTCGACGCGCAGGCGACCGACCTCCTTGGCCGCCGACCACGAACCCAGCTCGAGGAGCTCGTCCCACCGGACCACCTCGGCCCGGATGAACCCGCGCTGGAGGTCGGAGTGGATGACGCCGGCGCACTCGGGTGCCTTCGCTCCGGCTCGGAAGGTCCAGGCCCGGGACTCCTTGTCCCCGGTGGTGAGGAAGGTGCGCCTCCCGAGGAGGTGGTGGGCGGCACGGATGACGCGCGGCAGCGCGCCCTCGCCCAGACCGAGCCCGGTGAGGAGCTCGGCGCGCTCACCGGGGTCGAGCCGGACGGCCTCGGCCTCGAGCTGCACGCTGACGCCCAGCACCTCGGCGGCCGCGCCGAGGTGGGCGGCGACCGGCTTGGTGAGGAGGTCGGGGTCCTCCAGCTGGTCCTCGCCGAGGTTGACCACGGCCAGCACGGGCTTGTCGGTGAGGAGGAACGCGCTGCGCAGCGACCGGCGCAGCTCCGGTTGGAGGTCGGCCCGGTAGACGGGCGTGCCGGCGATGAGGGCCTCGAGGGCGGCCTCCATGGCGGCCACCTCGCCGGCCGCCCCCCGGTCCGAACGCGCCGCCTTGCGCCGCCGGACGAGCTGCGACTCGAGCGACTCGGTGTCGGCCAGCACGAGCTCGAGCTCGAGCGTCTCCAGGTCGGCCAGGGGATCGGTGACGCCGGCGACACCGTCGTCCTCGAAGGACCGCAGCACGGCGACGATGGCGTCGACCTCCCGGATGCCGGCCAGGAACCGGTTGCCGAGGCCCTCTCCCGTCGAGGCTCCGGCGACGAGACCGGCGATGTCGACGAACTCGACGGTGGCCGGCACGACCTTGCGCGAGCGGCTCATCTCCGCCAGCCGCTCGAGCCGCCGGTCGGGCACCTGGGCGATCCCGACGGTGGACTCGGTGGTGGAGAAGGGGTGCGCGGCGACCGGTGCGTGGCCTCCGGTCAGGGCGTTGAAGAGGGACGACTTGCCGGCGTTGGGGAGCCCGAGGAGTCCCAGCCGTTCCACGCCCGAGAGGCTACCGGCCGGGTCCGGACGGCCAGGCCTGGCGAGGGAACTACCGTCTCGGGCCATGTCGAAGAAGACCAGCAAGCGAAAGATCCGCGCCCGGCGCAAGAAGGCGAACCACGGCCGTCGGCCCAATGCCGGCCGCTAGAGAGCGTCACGACGCGGGCCGCGCCTGAGAGGTCGTCGGCGCGGTCCTTGCTCCACGCCGACGACCTCGACCTCGCCGACGGTGTCGAGGAGCAGCCGTTCACCTGCGCCGCTCAGGGTCGCACGGTGCCCGGCGTCGTCTGGACGCCGGCCGGCTCCCGTGGCGACGCCGAGGCCCTCGTCCTGATCGGCCACGGCGCGACCGCTCACAAGCGCATCGAGTACGTCGTGGCCCTCGCCCGCCGCCTGGTGCGCGAGCACGGCATCGCAGCGGCCGCGATCGACGGCCCGGGCCACGGGGCGCGCCGCAACATGCCGGCCGACGACGCCACGGTGTTCAGCGAGTTCCTCGCCGAGTGGTCGCGGCCCGCGAGCACCGACGAGATGGTCGCCGATTGGACGGCGGCGATCGACGCGGCCCGTTCGCTCCCCGGGGTGGGTCGTGGTCCTCTCGGCTACTGGGGTCTCTCGATGGGCACGATCTACGGCATCCCCCTGGTGGCGGAAGAGTCCGATGTAGCGGCGGCCGTCTTCGGCCTGATGGGCCTCGTCGGGCCGACGCGCGACCGCATGGCTGCCGACGCCGCCCGCCTGAACTGCCCCGTGCTGTTCCTCCAGCAGTGGGACGACTCGCTCGTCCCCCGTGTCAACAGCTCGGAGCTCTTCGACGCCATCGCCTCACCGGACAAGCGACTCCACGCGCACCCCGGCGATCACGCGCAGGTTCCCGCGGAGGAGCTCGCCTTCTCGGCGGAGTTCCTCGCCGGCCAGCTCCTCGACCGCTGACGAGGACGGTGCCGGCTAACGCAACGGCTAACGCCGATTCTCGTGCCGGGAATTCCACCCCACTTCGACCGGCGTCAGTCGAACTCGAAGCGAAGCCTCCGGCCACCCCACCAGGGGACGGCGACCTCGGGGATGCCTGCCTGGCGCAGCACCGGTGAATAGGTGCGCCGCGTGAGGCGCACGACGATGACCTGGCCCCGGTTGAAGATGGTGGCCCCAGTGGTGGAGAGGAACCGCCGTTGCAAGGTGTCGGGCGTGGCGTGGTGGTACCCGGTGAGGCGACGCCGCAGAGAGGCACAGACCGCTCCGGCGAGCACGGACAACACGACGTCGAGGTCGACGTTGAGGGGTACAGCCCCGGCGAGGGCGTCGACCCCAAAGGAGCGGATGGACTCGGCCAGGCGCTGTTCGATGCTCATGCGCCGGGCGTAGCGCTCGATGATGGCCTTGGCGCTAGCGGCTCGGTCGTTGGTGATGATGACGGTGGGGGCATCGCGACCGAGGCCGGTGACGATGAGCTGGCGAACCGGCCTGGGGTAGGCCGACAGCGTGGTCTCCTCGTCGAGGACCCGGGGGCGCCGGTAGGCGCCGCTGCGGTCCAAGGTGACACTGCGCCAGGCCGAGGGGTCGATGGCGGCGATGTGGCGCTTGAGCGCCGGTGAGCGCATGCGCAGGGTCAGGAAGGTGATGCCCCGGGCGTCGAGCTCGCCCAGCACCGCCTGGGTCGTGACCCTTTGGTCCATCACCAGGCGGGCCGGCCAGTGCCCGGTCAGCGATCGCCAGTGCTCGGCGAAGACCAGCACCTCATTGGCTTGGGTGGCCTTGGTGAGATCGGCGTTGGCGTAGACCAGGGTCTGGCTGGCCCCGTCTTGGGCGAAGAACGACAGCACCGAGCGGCTGCGCTGGGACCGCCGGGGCACGTAGTGCTTCTCCAGGGCGACGTCGTCGCCCCAGTGCATGATGGCGTGGAAGTCCAAGTCCAAGCGGCCCCCGGCGTCGGTGACCAACTCAGCGGCGAGCATGGCCTTGCCCAGCCCGGCCAGGAACCCCTGCTGAGCAGCGTGGTGCAAGCGGTAGGAGTAGGTGGTCAGCGCCGTGGCCTTGGGTAGGGCTGCCAACCCGGCGAAGAGCCCGGCGCCGACGTCGGCGGCCAGGTCATCGACGTGGGAGACCCGGCGCACCCCTACCAGCTTGAGGGCGAGCAAGTGAGCAGGTAGCTGGTGGCGGGGATCACCGAGGTCCCGGGGTAGCCGGCGCCCCGGACCAGGGCGGGCAGGTCCAGGGCCACCAGCTCGGCCGGGAGCGGCTCACCGGCCGGGTGGAGGTCGACGAGACG